>Ga0116160_1000261_pt1 | contig 65315 bp, 57 predicted proteins | sample AD_JPNAS2_MetaG_FD_89879 | JGI IMG/M metagenome (GOLD analysis project Ga0116160, IMG submission 89879) | Active sludge microbial communities of municipal wastewater-treating anaerobic digesters from Japan - AD_JPNAS2_MetaG | ecosystem: Engineered > Bioreactor > Anaerobic > Digestate | place...
CAAAATACCTGTGACGACAATAAAAAGATAAAGAAGAACAGATTGTCCCTCTACTCCGGAAACCAGGAGGGCCTCACTAATGACAAGAATAAGCCACCACAGACCGGCAAGAGATGCGAGGATACGGTCTGAAAGACGATCAAGCTGTACCAAGTCTATCCGCAATACCGGTATAACAATGCCGACAATAAAAGAACAGATCAAGGTGGTTTTTCTCCACTGGGCCATTCCGTAAAAAGTCGGCGAATTCAGGTAGGAAGACGACACCAGAATAATGACCAGCATCGCAAATAGCCGTCTGAACACGGCAGGGCCACGGTTTGATGAAAGGGAGGAAAAAAGCCAATAGGAGGCAGGAATAATCACAAACAGGGACAACAGAATGGCAAGCCCCAGAAAGATGATCCCGAAAATGGAAAGAATATAGCCGTAGGTTCCTAAAAAGCCCATTAACGCCTCCGGGAAAAAATACGATAGACAAGCCGGGTAAAAAGAACATCTATATGAGAACGAAGGCTTTGCAGCTTAGGGTTGAGAGCAAAATCATCCATCATCTCACCGGGTCGCCCCCTGGTAATCTTTTGGGCAAGACGGGGGCTCACCATCCACGAAATCCCCCTCTCCATATAGGCGGAAGGGAACGGCAGGGCAATCACCATCAGAACCAGAACGAGAAACGCAAGCAACAGATTTGTCTTAACCACCGTGCCGAAAATGGAAGCCATCCTGCTAAGCAGGATCACGGGATGACCGGAAATCGGATCCTCCTTGCCGGTGGCGGTCATAATGAAATCCCGCTGTTCAGGCTGAAGATCCTGCCACTTTTTATTCCCTTGTGTGTACCAGACCGCCTGCTGAACATCTCCCTGCTTCCACCTGGACGGATGAGACAGGTACTCGTTGAAAATATCTCTCAGGTATGGCCTGAGCTTAATGGCAGGCGTGTTCATAAGAGAATAGTCGTCACCGCGTCGAGGACTGCCCCGGCCACTGTCAAGGCAAAAGGATTCGAACTCGAGCACTTTTCTCTCTCCTGGATTCAATGTAATGTCCGGAATAACACTTCGGTACTGCATGGGTTTTTCAAATGCACCTCCTGATATGACGAGAGAGATAACCGCAATGATTCCGAAGAAAGCCGCCAGCGACAAACCCGCCCATATGGCTGCTTTTCTAATTTTGCTTATGATGGCAATATCAATCATCATCGTTTTTATACCTTTGCGCTTTTTTTACAGTTTCCCTCCGCATTTGCCACAAAATCTGGTCCCATTTGAGACCAAGGCCCCGCATTTGGGGCACTGGCTCGACGCTGCTTCCGGCACCGTGATCCTTGATTTTGCGGCAAAATACTTCCCTATGATCCTACCATTCATCCCGATAATGGATGCCGTACTCATGACCAGAAGCGCCATAATTACCGACGGAAGCCTGTTGGTTGTGATGGCGATCATCTGGCTCAGCGCAAAAATGCTTCCCCAGACCACGAGATACCACACAGAATTGTGAGACATCACTTTACCGTTTTCTATATAAATACGGGTTGCCTGGGACCAGACAACCCCGATCAAAAGACCCGCAACAACCATTGCCGCCATGAGCAGGAGGGACGGGCGATAGTGGGTAAGCAATGAAAAGACGGTCAGGGTGACCAGGCTGATGATCATCGCCAGCATAAGGGAAAAGACGGAAACCTTTCTCGGTTTACGGAACGTAAGGACAAGAAGAGCAGTGGAAAGTACAAAGACTATCAGAAATATGACGCTTATAATCTTCATAATCAGTGGCATCATAACCATCAACCTGCCTTCAGTTCAAAGTATAAGAGCAAGTACTTTTCATGTCAATGACAAAAACATGACGAACGGACGAGATGAAAAGAAGCACTCTTTGAAAGCAGGAAGACAGGTTAATCATGCGGTATCCCCCTCCCTTTTTTTCAACAGGGAAATGGAATTTACCGGGCAAACTTTTTTAAAAAAGCCATTGCGTCTTTAAATCCGTCATCAATCCGGGCAAGCAGTGTTTTTCTGGAAAAATCGCTTCCCGAGCCAACAGCCCCTTTGCCATCTTCTCCGATGACGATGATCCGGTCAATTTTCCGGTGAGAGACCAGATCCTTATACCCTTTGTGGTTACGGATCGGGCTGTCAGCAGGCAAAGTCTTGTCAATCTCCTGCATCACATCCACAAAGGCTCCGTATTTCTCATACAATTTCCTGTCCAGGGCAAACTTGCCCGAGAAAACAAGATTGTAAAATCGTTCTGCTGCCTCCTGAATCGTCGCGGGCAACTTTCCCTGCTGTCGGTGAAGTGAAATGATGACGATCTCCCTTTCGATGTCATGACGATCCGATTCGATCTGCTCCAAGGCATTGACAGCAGCTCCCACAGGCATATTCATAAAGATGCCGCCGTCCCAGTATGCATTGCCGTCTATGAAGGTCATGGGAAAGGTCACCGGAAAACTTCCGCTGGCAATGATGTGATCAAACGTGATCTTCATATTCGCATTGTCAAACCGCTCCTGCCGTCCGGTCCGCACATTCACGGCAGTCACGATCAAACGGATTTCTTCCGGACGGTTGAGCTTTTCCGGATCAATGACTTCAGTCAGTGTATTCTTCAGAAGGGACGTATCATAGATACTGCTGCTCATCATCGGAGCCAATAACGGCATGAAGAAAAATTCCGGCTTCAGGCTGTACATCGCGGGATTACCTAGCAAAGACAGGGCCTGTTCGGTCCAATCCATCGGGCAAATGGGGTTGTTTTCTTTTGTGCAACCGCCAAGTGTCGTCCGGGAAACTGCGGGCAAGTTTACGCAAAAACGCTCCCGCCATAATGTATCGAGAGACTCCAGAGGATCCGCTTTGGCACCGACCAGCACTGCCGCGTTAATTGCGCCGATGGAAACTCCCGTAACCACCCTAGGTTTAAATCCCGGTCCCCAATGGCTGTAAAGCGCTTTGATGGCTCCATATTCGTATGCCCCACGGGCACCACCGCCCTGCAGTGAGATGGCTGTGATAATTTTTCTGCTTTTCGATTTTTTCATGATCCCTCTTGCCCGACCTGCATCATTCTTTTCTTTCTTCTGAAAGCTCCGCCTTCGGATTATTTTCCTCCGGCACCCATCCGCCTCCCATGGCCTGATAAAGATTAATCAGGGCATGGAACAGTCCTCCACGGGTTTGAATATAGTTCAGTTCCATGTTGAAGAGATTCCTCTGGGCATCCAGTACTTCCAGATAACTGCTGTAGCCGTTTTCATAGCGAAGAAGCGCAAGATCCCGGTAGTTTCTGAGGGCCGTCATCTGCTTGTACTGTGCATCCAGCTTAACCCTCGTCAGGTTCTGATCGGCCAGTGAATCCTCTACTTCCCGAAATGCCGTCTGGATTGTCTTCTGATAGTTTAAAAGGGCCTGCTTCTGCAGTGCCGTGGAGGCCTTCACCTGCCCCCATGTTCGACCCGCAGTAAAAACAGGAAGCGTAAGGGCGGCGCCGGCGTTCCAGATCAGAGCAGGACCCGTAAACAGCCTTGTGAGGTCCACACTGGCATTGCCCAGCATCCCTGTCAAAGAAATCGACGGGAAGAAGGCCGCTTTCGCAACACCGATCCGGGCATTGGCCGCAATCAGGCTCTGTTCGGCCTGCAGGATATCGGGACGGCGCTCCAGAAGATCGGACGGCAATCCCGCTGGGACAACGGGAAGTTTCAATTCATCTATGCTCAATCCCCGCGCAACCGGACCCGGATTGCGCCCCAGAAGAAGATTGATCGCATGCTCCTGACTTGCAATATTCTTCTCGATCTGGGGCATCATGGCCCGCGCACTCTCATATTCAGAGAGAACCTGGCTTAGCTCCAATTCCGAAATGACGCCGGCGTCAAATCTCATTTTGAAAATTTCCAGTGAGCGCTCACGGGTCCTGAGCGTTTCGCGGGCAATCACAAGCTGACGGTCGTAATCCAACAGGTCAATGTAGGCACGGGCCACAGACGCCGTGAGAGATAACCCTACTGCGTGGTGGGCATGCTCCATCGAAAGCAGGTCCGCACGGGCCGCTTCTGTGGAACGCCTCAGCTTGCCCCATAGATCAATTTCCCAGCTGGCATTAAAATAGGCCTGGTAGGTGGGGTATGGATTGGGTACCCCTGAAGGCACGGCTGTCAAACCTTCTTCTGTGACCCGCTGCCGGGTGCCCGACCCCACCGCTGACATTTTGGGGAACAAATCCCCCCGGGCGATCACATATCGGCCGCCGTATTCCTCGATTCGTGCCGCCGCAATCCCGACATCTACATTCTCTTTCAACGCCGATTCAATCAATTCGTTCAGAACGGGGTCGCCGAATTGTTCCCACCATTTCGCATTGACGGGCGACTGCGCGTCTTTTTCCGCGAAGCGCCAACGGGACGGAATATCCAGGCCCGGGCGCTGATAATCTCTGCCGACGGCGCAGCTGATCAAGAGAAGAGCGATGGAAATCATGAAGACGCTTCGCATCAACTCAGGCTCCCTCCTTCCCCGGATATTCTTCCTTTGGAACTTCCTGCACCGTGCCGTCCGCCTGAAGCGATTGTTCAGACCTCCTTTCCAGGAGAAGGAAGAACAGGGGAATGAAAAATACGGCAATCAGCGTTGCTCCAAGCATGCCGCCTATGACGCCTGTGCCGATGGAGTGGCGGCTGTTCGCCGAAGCTCCGCTGGCTACAGCAAGGGGAACACACCCGAGGACAAAAGCCAGGGATGTCATGACAATGGGTCTGATGCGCATTCTGGCGGCCGAAATGGCCGCATCATGGACGGACAAGCCTTCCTGGCGCTTCAAAACGGCAAACTCAATAATGAGAATGGCGTTTTTCGCAGCAAGAGCAATCAGGGTAATCAGGCCGATCTGAAAGTAAATGTCGTTATCCATTCCCCGCAGCAGGATGGCGATAAGCGCCCCGAAAATCGCAAACGGCACTGCCATGAGAACCCCGAACGGAAGTGTCCATTTTTCATATTGGGCCGCCAGGATGAGCAAAACCAGGATCAGCCCGAAGATAAAGACGGCAATCGTCGTTCCTCCCGATTGTTTCTCCTCGAAGGCTTCGCCACTCCATGCATAGGCATAGTCGTCGGGCAGAACATCTTTGGCAATCTTCTCCATGGTTGCAATGGCTTCTCCCGTGCTGTATCCCGCTGCAGGCCCGCCGATGATCTTGGCGGCGGGGAAATTATTGAACCGTGTGACGAGGTCAGGACCGGTGACGTACTTTTTCGTGATGATGCTTTTTAACGGAACCATATTGCCATTTCTGGACCGGACATAGATCAGATCCGTATCGGCGGGTTTGGAACGGTATTCCGGCTCCGCCTGAAGGATCACCTGCCACAACCTGCCATATCTGGGAAACTGGCTGACATAGCTGGAACCGAAAAGAATCTGAAGGGTGTTGTAAACATCCTCCACGGGAACGCCCAGGTTTTCGGATTTTTCCCGGTCCACATCAATCCGAAGCTGAGGGTATGTGACGTTGAGCAGACTGGATACACCCTGAAGTTCGGGTCGCTGCTTCGCCTTGGCGATAAAATCCTTTGTGATTTTATCCATCCTGTCCATGTCGCCCGAACCGCGGTTCTGAATCCAGAATTCAAACCCGGCGGTGGTTCCCAAACCGGGGATGGACGGCGGGTTTAAAGTAAGGACCATACCTTCCCGGAAACCCCGGGATGCCGCGGACGTTTCAGCGATAATCGCCGGCGCCTGGAGTTTTTTGGCCTTGCGTTCCTCGTAATTTTTGAGGGAAACGAACTGGGCCCCCGCATTGGTTTTTAACTGACCGTCCAACAGGCTGTAGCCGTCAAGTTCCACAATGTCGGAAACCGCCGGATGTCCGGCAAAAATCTTCTGCGCCTTTTGATTGAGGTCCTGCGTCCGGTCCAGGCTGGCCGCGTCCGGAAGGAAAACAGCGCTCATCAGATACCCCTGATCTTCCGAAGGCACAAAGCTGCCGGGAATAATCTTAAACAGGACGACAATGCAGATGATCATAACTGCAAAGACGCACAGGGCGGCTTTCGTATTCCTGATGACCAGCTGAACCCCGTCTGTGTATTTATCCACCACTTTGGCAAAGGCAGTCTCAAACCGGGAAAAGAACCGGCCTTTTTTACCCCGATGAGGCTTGAGCAGCAAAGCCGCCATGGCAGGCGACAGCGTCAGCGCGACAATGCCTGAAAAGACCACGGAAATGGCAATGGTAATGGCAAATTGCTTGTAAAGTTGTCCCGTGATGCCGCCAAGAAATGCGACAGGAACGAAGACGGCGCATAAAACCAGCACGATGGCCACGACCGGTCCCGTGACCTCTTCCATAGCTTTTTTAGCCGCCTCCCGGGGTGACAAATGGAACTCCGTCATATTCCGTTCCACATTTTCAATGACAACGATGGCATCGTCAACGACGATGCCGATGGCCAGGATCATACCGAACAGGGTCAGCATGTTGATGGAAAACCCGAACAGCATCATGCCTGTAAATGTCCCGATAATGGAGACGGGAACAGCCAGAATGGGAATAATCGTGGCGCGTGCGCTTTGTAAAAACAGAAAGACTACAAGAACAACCAGAAGGCAGGCCTCAAAGAAAGTGATGACCACCTCTTTGATGGAGGCCCGAACAAATGTAGTCGTATCCGTGGCAATGGTGTAATCAATCCCATCAGGAAAGTTCACCCTCATTTCTTCCAGGGTTTTTCGCACTCTCTCCGAAACATCCAGGGCATTGGCGCCGGCCTGCTGATAGACGGCAATGATCGTTGTCGGCTTTCCATTCAGACGGCTCCGCAGACCGTAGTCTTTTGCCCCCAGCTCCACCCGCGCCACGTCTTTCAGACGAACCATGGCGGCGCTGTCGCTTTTCGTCCGGAGAATGATATTTTCAAACTCAGTCGTTTCCAGAAGCCGCCCCTTTGTTGTAACAGAAAAGGTCTGTTCCACACGGCCCTTTGTAGGAGCCTGTCCGATTTTGCCCACTGCAAACTGCTGATTCTGATTCCTGATAGCATTGGCCACGTCAGCGGCGGTAATGCCTAACTGAACGAGCCGGTCCGGCCGCAGCCAGATGCGCATGGCATAGTCGGGCATTCCCATGATCTCCGACTGGCTGGCACCCGGAACACGCTTGATGGCATCCAGGATATAAAGATTGGTATAATTGGCAACGTATTGTTCATCATAGCGGTCATTGGGCGAGTAAACGCCAACCACCATGAGGAAATTTCCGGATCTCTTGCTGACCGAAACCCCCTGCTGCTGAACGGACTGGGGAAGCTGTGGCAGGGCCTGGTTAACGCGGTTCTGGATATCCACCTGGGCCAGATCTGGATTAGTGCCGATATTGAAGAATACACTGAGGATCATCATCCCCGTGCTGGAACTCGTGGAGGTCATGTAGATCATGTTGTCGGCGCCGTTGACCTGCAATTCGATTGGAGCGGCGATATTCTCGGAAATCACATCGGCGCTGGCTCCGGGATAAGTCGCGTAAACGGTGACAACGGGCGGTGAAATATTCGGATACTGGGCAACCGGCAGATTTGCCATGGCCACCAGACCGGCAATGACAATGACGATCGAAATCACGGAGGCAAAGATGGGACGATCAATGAAAAAATGAGAGATCATCTTGATTATCCGCCTATTGATTCTTTGGTGACACCGGCGATTCCTGATTCATGCCGGTTGTCTTTCCTCCTGTGGACACGGACACGTCGGAGATCCGGACCGGCACATCGGGCGACATTTTGATCAGGTTATCCAGAATGACACGGTCACCTTCGGCAAGGCCGCTTTCAATAAAAATATCATCACCCTGCCAGTCACTGACTTCAACGACCCGTAATTGCGCCCTTTCGTCCTTCCCCACCACCCAGACAAAATGGCCCTTGGCCCCCTGGGTCACGGCCGTCCGGGGAATCAGGATGCCGTTGGGGCGGATCCCCCCCTGCAGGTCAACGCGGACAAACTGGCCGGGACGGATGGCCTTCGGGGAATCAACCGGGTTGCGGATCTCCGCGCGAACCTGATAGGTTCCCGTTTCGGAATTGTACGAAGGATCTGCATAATTGACCCGGCCCTTGTAAGGGAAGATGGACCCGTCCGCAAGGTTGATTTCGACATTGAAGTTTGAATCTTTCGGCATTTTAAACTTTCCTTTGGCCAGACGATCTTCAAATTTGAGGTTTTCGTTTTCTGATATGCTGAAATCAACCCAGATGGGATCAATCTTTGCAACATACGTCAGCAGACTGTCCTGACCGATGGAAATGTAGCTTCCCTCCTGTTTTTTTGAACGTCCGGCAAACCCTTCAATTGGAGATTTGATCGTCGTATAGCTCAATTTCAGTTCGGCATCCTGAACACTCCCCTGGGCGGATAACACGGCGGCACGTGCCGTCTTTTCATCGCCGATGGCATCGTCAAGGTCTTTCTTGCTGACGGCGTTTTTTTCAGCCAGCGGACGAACTCGTTTGAGCGTCGCTTCAGCGGTGACCAGCTTGGCCTGCTGCTGTGCAAGAACCCCCCTTGCCTGTTGAAGAGCAGCTTCAAAAGGACGCTTGTCGATCTGGAACATGGTCTGGCCTGCCTTTACTCTTCCGCCTTCTTCGTAGCTGATCTTTTCCAAAAATCCCTCCACACGGGAGCGGATTTCCACCTGGTGGGAACTCTCTGTTGTTCCGACAAATTGAATTTCAACCGGTATGTCCCGGGGCACAACCGTCATCACCGTGACGGCAACGGCCTTACCGGATTGCTCGCTCTCCTTCTTACCGCCGCACCCGGCAAGAATAAACAGCATCAATAAAAGGATGGACAAAAAAAGAAACTGAAAAAGAAATAAAAGTGAAAGACGGCTTTTACAGTTCATCCAAAAGACCTCCGTCCGAAAAAAGCGACAGAACGAATAACAGCAGACTTCAGTTATCAACCGGCCAGCATCCAACGATTTTTATAAAGATTTTACCGCTTAACGGTATAAAATATAGGGCAGTTCCCATGGCATGTCAATCATTTTGTCGAATGCGAATTGCCTCAAATAAAATGTTACCGAAGGGACTGGTAAAGAGGATACGTTGACTCATAAACCAATGTTACCGAAGATAGGTTCAGAAACGGAGGTTGAGCTATGAGTCCCCAGGCGAAGAAAGAGTATTTTGAGGTTCTTTATAAACGGCATAAAGAAGCATCTCGTAAAGAAAAAACAGTTATCATTATTGAATGTTGCGCAGTTTGTGGTTACCACCGGAAACATACGATCCGGCGGTTAAGAGGATATAAGCGGTTTACAAAGCCAAAGCCTAAAAAAAGAGGAAAGCCTTCCGTTTAAATCAGGCGGATTCGTCCAGTTTATCGTCCCAGAGAAACTGCTTTGTCTCGCTGATAATCACTTTATTGAGGACAAGCAGTGAAATGAGATTCGGCACAGCCATCAATCCGTTGGCGATATCCGCGAACGTCCAGACAATGGGAAGACTCAGCACGGAACCTAGCATAACGGCGCCTACCCATAAATATCTGTATGGCACAATGGCTCTGGTTCCCAGAAGATATTCCGCGGCTTTCTCCCCGTAATAAGACCAGCCCAGAATGGTTGAAAAAACAAATGTCAGCAAACCGATCGAAAGCAAAATCGGTCCGACAACCGGTATATCAGAAAACGCCGCCTTGGTAAGAGCGGCACCTTTGTAGCCGTGAATCCATTCACCGGAATTGACCAGAACCAGCCCGGTCATCGCGCACACAACCACCGTGTCCCAGAAGGTTGCTGTTGAAGAAACCAGTGCCTGACGAATCGCGTTCTTGGTCTGTGCCGCTGCCGCCACAATCGGTGCGCTGCCCATTCCGGATTCATTGGAAAACAATCCGCGGGCGACACCGTAGCGGATCGCCTCCTTCATGCCCGCGCCGAGAAATCCACCGATGACAGCCTGACCGGCAAACGCGCTTTTAAAGATCAGTTTGAAAGTTTCCGGTATCGTCTCATAATGCATCCCCAATAGAATCAGACATCCGAAAACATAAAAGACAGCCATAAAAGGCACCAGTTTTTCGCAAACCTTTGCGATGGATTTAATTCCGCCGAGGATAACGATCGCTATCAGTATCGTCATGATGATTCCGGTAACCCATGGAGAGACATTGAATGTCTCCTGCATAAGTGAAGAAATGGAATTGGCCTGAACCATATTGCCGATACCGAATGCCGCGAACGCGGTCAGCGCGGCGAAAATCAACCCCAGCCACCGGGCATTCATTCCGCGCTCCAGAACATACATCGGGCCGCCAGCCATTAAGCCTTCTTTCGTGGTGATGCGGTATTTCAGCGATAAAACCGCCTCGCCGTATTTTGTCGCAATGCCGAAGACACCGGTCAGCCACATCCACAGTACCGCTCCGGGTCCTCCGGCAGCTACGGCCGTCGCCACACCAACGATATTGCCCGTCCCGATCGTCGCGGCCAAAGCCGTGGTCAACGCGCCGAACTGGCTGATGTCTCCCTCGCCTTCGCTCTTGCGTGAAAAGGAAATTTTGATGGCTTTAAACATATACCGTTGAATGAATTTAAGACGGAACGTCAGAAAGATATGCGTTCCGACCAGAAGAACAATCAGAGGCCAGCCCCAGAGGACATCGCTTATCTGCTGAAGAAAAGATTCTATGGGTTGCATAAAGTCTCCTAAATAATTTTTATTGTGAAACTCAAATTTCAAAAGCGTATAACCTGATATGGTTGTTAATTGTCAAGTGGAAAAGAGTATCTCCTGTCCACCTAATTTTGTGTGGCTATGCTGTTCATTATATACCAGGGCATATGCCGGATCAGAACCTTGAGTAGCGACGATTGATTATTCTGATATTCGCGGATTGGTTACCGCAAGACCTGTCTTCATCGCGGAGCTGCCTCTGTCTAAAGCCGGGAGTTCAGTTATCCTTATCCCATAGGCTGAACGAGGTTTCTCCTTACGCGGTTCTGATACCGCAAATGCCCTGGATGACGAAGCAGCATGCCGCCCAACTGTTGACGAACCACACGCTGGGCTTTGATCACATCCTCCCGCGCACGCGTCAGATCCCGCATGGCCTCATCCTCCGCACAGGGCACGAATACATAGGTCAGTTCCCCTGCATGGTAAAGTCTGGCCAGCATCACGGCATCGCCACGGTCTGTCTTGATCCGCTCAGCGGGTTTCTTGCCGATATGCGAAGGGGAAGCCACAGCACAGGCATACGCTTTCTCTGTCAAAGAACGAAAAATATCATAAACACAGGGGCCCGCTTCATATACAAAGCGCAGCTCCCTTGAGGAAGATGTCAGTTTCTTAACCAATCGATCAAGATCGTCAAGCACGCCGCCGATGGCTCCATAGTATCTGACATCTCCATTACGATCCCCATCTGCCAATGCAACATTAATCGAATTTTTGTGAACATCGAAACCAATAAATGTGATATGCTTCTTCATGACCTGCCTCCCTGGTTGTGGCTCTGCGTCGTAGTGTTTATTTTTCTCTACAGCATAACCCACGTTTGCAAGGTCGGCAGGTCTTTTTTGCAATCTTGTTAGTTAACAACCATTATGTCTAAAGGGAGCTGCCTGGAATGAAATGGACGGGGAAGAAAATCGGTCTGGCCCTGGGCGGTGGAGGCGTCCGCGGTCTGGCTCACATCGGCGTACTCAATGTCCTTGAGCAGGAGGGCATCGGAGTTGACCTGATTGTCGGGACCAGTGCCGGCGCACTGATTGGCGGCGCTTACGCATCGGGCATGTCCATCCGGAATATTACGGCCAAAGTGGACGGTTACCTGAGGAGTTCCGAATACAGGGATTCCACCATTAAGGCCATTGGAGCAACATTTTCAACAAAACAGAATAAAAATATTTTTCAAAAAACCCAAAACTTCCTGAGGAACCGGTATTACCTTCTTCGGGCACTGTTTAGCCCTTCTATTCTCCCCTCTGAAGATTTCCAGTCGCTCATCAACTACCTTCTTCCCGATATCGATATTCGGGGAACACGCATTCCTTTTATAGCCGTATCCACAGATCTGATTACAGGCAAACAGGTTGTTTTAAAGGATGGCTCGCTGCGCCAGGCGGTGCTGGCCAGCAGTTCCGTTCCCGGAGCGGTTGCACCCACCCGGATGGGAAATTGGCTTCTTGCCGACGGAGGCGTGACCAGTCTCGTACCGGTGAACGCGGCCCGCAAAGCCGGCGCGGATGTTGTCATCGCCGTCACGGTGGATCGTGAGCTACCAGGCGACAACGGCATTGAAACGGCAAAAGATGTTTTATACCGGGCAGGTGAGATAACCGCCAGCACACTGCAAGCGGCTGAACTTGAGAATGCAGATGTCGTCATTCGGCCCTCCGTTGGAGATCTTCACTGGGCCGATTTCAGCCGACCGGATCATCTCATCAGGGTCGGAGAAGAAGCGGCACGTCAATCCCTGGAAAAAATCAACGACTCGCTTCCCCTGTTGCGTCGTTTTGAACGCTTTACCCGTCGCTTCCGTAAAATCGGAAAACCTGTTTAGTGATCGGATACTTCTATCGATACAGGAACGAGGAGTTCACCGGTATCTCCGGGGCTGCTTCTTTCTTCCACAATCCCGATCCTTTTTAATTTCGACAGTATTTCTTTCCATTCCCTGCCGAAGATTTCGGCCCTTATCACGATCCGGTCCTGAATCACCTTTTTTGTCACTTTGCCTGCACCGTGCCGGGTAAGGATCCTCTCCACTTCCTCGGCAACTATACCCGGATTGTCAACCAGCAGAAAAATTCTTGCCTGCGGCTGAGCAGGCGCCGACGGAGCCATGGAACCGACCGCAGAAGGAGCGGCCATTTTATAAGCTTCTTTCTTCCTCTCCATGGCAGTTGAAGCTCCATGCGCAGGTGCTCTCTCTGAATCAGACATACGTTCGGGAGTAGATTTAAATTCATTTACCCGATCCTGAAGCGCCGGAGACAGGGGCTCTTCAGCTTTATCTGATCCTTTTGAGGTGGATTCATCTTTCACCTGAATGCCCTCAGATTTCATTTCCTGCATTTCTTTTTCCCGCAGTCGGCGGTCATCGGAAGGAACCACGGTATCTTTGTCTTTCTTGCGCTTTTCCAAAACAGGTGACTTTTTCTGCCCAACAGTGGCTGAGACTTCTTCACTGGCCGGCGGTGTCACTTCAGGTAAGGGAGCCGGTGCCGGAGTTCGCTGCACCTGATCTTCCATCGCGGGCGGCAAGGCGCCGGGAAGAATCCTCTGTACCTGATCGTCTCCTGAACGGTAAATATAGACCGCCAGAACCGCGATGACAATCGTCGCCACTATCTGAACGGGAACTCTGACCCCCAATGGGGAAAACCACTTTTGCCAGAAGCTCTTTTTGCCGGCTTCTTCCCGTACCTGCGCCATGATTCTCTGTTGAAACCAGGATGGTTCGTCCACGGAGGAAAGATTCTTCACAAGCTGGTCCGCTTTTTGTAGAAAAGTCATTTCTCTGCGGCAATCCGCGCATTGCGCAAGGTGATCCTCAACCGCCTGCTTTTCAGCATCAGCAAGAATACCCTCCTCATAAAGAGGAAGGAGTTTTTGTATGTCGTGGCACTTGATCATAAATCACCAATAATTTTTTTCAGACAATCTTTCATGGCCAGACGCGCACGCGACAACCGCGACTTCACGGTTCCATCGGGTATCTGCAGCGTCTGCCGGATCTCTTCATACGAGAAACCCTGGATATCCCGCATCACAAGCACTTCCCGGTAATCTTCATCAAGCCCCGATATACATTTTTGCACCCGGTATTCAAGCTCATGTCGTTCCAACATTTCTCCCGGATCATTATCATCGGATGCTGCAAGACAGGCCGCACATCCTCCCTGCTCCCCGGCTTTTTCATCAAGGGCCGCACTTTCGTGCCGTGACAGACTCTGTCGCTGCTTTAAACGGTTCTTGGCATAATTGATAACAATCCTGCACAGCCACGTTGAAAACTTTGACTCCCCCTGAAACCCCGTAATGGAACGAAAAGCCGACAGGAAAGCCTCCTGGGTAATATCGCAGGCATCATCGTAATCCCCCAGCATCCGGTAAGCCATGTTCAACATTTTTTTGGAATGCCTTTCTACCAGGAAGGCAAATGCTTCCGCATCACCCTTCTGGCAGGCCCGGACATGCTTCATTTCTTCATCGACATCCTGGGCTTTTTCATGTTCTATGGCTTTAGACATCCAAAGCAACGTTTTTGTTCCCCTAGGCGTTTTATTTCTATAAAGAGAATTTACCACAATAAGAAGCTGCATTCATATTTTTTTAATGCATTGAATCATTCAACTTACCATGCTTCTGATACCGCATGATCTGCCTTGTGGCTGTCTTTTTGCTCAACCAGAGCGTTTTTAAAATATTTCTTTAATAAATTTAATACTTTCTGCCTTAATTCAACCTGCCTGACCAAAAAATAATTGACACACCATAACATTTTATGTATGTTCCGCACGCTATGAAATAGATCACATCATTTTTCTGTATCTTCCGAGATATTCTAATAATAAATCACAATGATATTGAGGTAATAGGTATAAACAATCATATTCCACTCTTTAAAGAGTGTTTCCATAGAGGAGATAAGGGTAGGCCAAGGTAGCCATAACCCAAACTGTGCAAAAGAGCGATTATGCTCTTTTCAACACAAGGAGGTCATTATGACGAGAATTAACCTATTAGTGACTAGAGTTTTACTTTTAGGAATTTTCATCCTGTTGAACGCAGCAATCAGCGTACAGGCAGAGGAAATCAAAGTATCGGTAACGGCATACACGTTGAAAGAATGTTATCAGAATAAAGGCATAACGTCATCCGGAGAGTACGTACGACCCGGTATCGTGGCCGTTTCCAGGGATCTTGAGGCGCAGGGATTAAAACTGGGAACAAAAATTAAAATAAGCGGCATGGGAACCTTTGTCGTCAAAGACCGCACCAGCAAAAGAAATCGTAGTAATATCGATATCTTCATGAATTCACACGCAAAGGCAATGCGATTCGGAAGACAGAAATATACTTTTATACAAAACAACGAAGAAGAACTCAATTTGTCGAATGGCAAAAAAAAGTATATTTGTATTCTGGAGTAATTGAATCCATTTCAGTTCCTTACCATCCAGGGGCATATACTCCTCGCCTCTTGATGGTAATGGTTCCTGAAAGATCATGAAGGCTCTGGATTACAAAAAGTGCCGACTAGGCACGACACGCAGAATATGTCAAAACCGGAAACATCGATTCTGATAGTAAGAGACACCGTTTTAATGATGCAAATGCAGTGAAGCATTCACAGAACGCAACCTGTTTGCCATAACGCTTAAAATATCCAGTGTAAAATTCGGCATTCTTTTCACCAGAAATCTGAATGCGTACTCATCAATAGAAGCCAGCGTGCAATCAGATAACGCTCTTACATCGGCACTTCTCGGGGAACTGTCGATTAACGCCATCTCACCAAAGATATACCCTTTTTCTATAACCGACAGAACCCTGTCTTCTGCTACGACCTCCACCTGACCATCAAGGACAACAAACATGCAATCTCCCCTGTCTCCCTTCTGAAAGACATATTCACCGGCCTTGTATTCTTTAATATTTTTTTTATCAAAAAAATCGGCATATTTTGTAAAGTCAGGATCTGGTCTTCTCATAAAAATCTCCATTCATTCAAAAAAGGACTCATTTTTATAACATAACTCTACCACACGTCAGATCTTCGTTCATCAATTTTTTGTTGCCGGAAGTCATTTTTCTTCCATTCGACAGGTCCGTTTTACAAATACACTCAAAACGATCATTTCATTTATCAGAAAAATAATCCTTCGGTGAAATGATCCTGTTTGACAGGCAGCGTCATCGATGCTATTTTTCCAAACAGTCTGCAAGCCTTTATACCAAACATAAAAACTGATCAGGAGTTGCGAATGAATAAACAAACCGTTCTTTCCAAATTAAAAGAGCAGGAAAAACTGGCCCGGCGCACAATTATCATTGACGCGGCAGAAAAGGAATTTGCAGAAAAACCATTTCAGAAAGTAACCATGAGGGACATTGCAAAGAGGGCGGGGATCTCACCGGCCCTCATCTACCGGCATTTCCCTGATCAGCAGTCTCTTTTTGCCGAAGCCTTTATGAGAGGAATCGGCAAGGTGTTTGAAAAAATATTTGTCACGATTGATGAATCCCCTGACGGCGCCATTGAACAGGTGATTTCAGATTTTATTGAATATTTTACTTTCAACGATCAATACTTTCAGATGATGATGAATTTTCTTCTCGGTGGGCCGATCGACCCCGAGCTTTTTGACAAATTAACTAAAATCGAACGCGAAATTCTCGGTCATTTTGACATCATCTTCAGAAAAATGACCGCGGATGGAGACATCCGAAACCATTCCCACACACTTTTTGCCGCTCTTATCGGCATTGTCGCAACGTTCAGAAATCATCCCGAAAAAAATACACAGCAAGTTCTGACGCACAGGCAAAAAATTGCGCGTAACCTTTCAAAATTAATGAGAAATGTTTAGATCTTTTCTTTCCTCATGAAATCCTTGTAATACATCTTGACATCGAAACAATGTTCTTGTATATAAACATTGTTTACAATGATGAAAAACACCTTGGAATAAAAAAGCGGTAAAAAGCCAAGGCATTTATAAATAGGGGATTTTAATTTTACATTTCATCAAATTCAATTCAAAGTGAGTCATTTATGGAAAAATTTTTCAATCCAAAATCTGTTGTCATCGTCGGCGCATCAAATTCCTCCTTTAATCTGGGCTCCACCATCTGTAATATGCTGAAGGATTACCTTCATTACACGGGACCGGTCTACACTGTAAATTCCAAAGCGGAAACGGTTAACGGCTGCCCCGGATTTTCATCGGTTCTTGATCTGCCCCAGACGCCGGATATGGCCATTATCATCGTAGCTGCGCGCCACGTACCCGGTATCATCAAGGATTGCGCAAAAAAAGGAATTAAAAGAATTGTAATCGAAAGCGCAGGCTTTGCCGAAGACGGTCAAAACGGTGCAGCAATGCAGCGTGAGATCGACGAAGTCGCCAGAGAAAACGGAATGCGCATTATGGGCCCCAACTGCCTGGGCACGTTGAGCACAAGAGACAAGTTCTGCAGTTTCTACGGCGTCAACCCCAGCCTGGTCGAGATGAACCAGATATTTGAAACCCCGGGAAACATTTCCTACATCATCCAGAGCGGAGGTGTTGTTGTGCTGGTGATGGAATCCCTCTATTACGATCTTGTCGGCATCAATAAAGTCGTCAGCATCGGTAACAAGTCCGATGTGGATGAGGCGGACCTCATTGATTACTTCCAGAAAGACGAAACAGAAGTCATCGGGATCTACCTGGAAAATGTGGCTGACGGACGAAAGCTGATGGAGGCTGCACAGAAATCACGCAAACCGATTCTGATTTACAAGGTGGGCAGGACCCCGGAAGGCGCCATGGCCGCCATGTCTCATACCGCCGGAATGGCCAGCAACGATTTGATCTTTGAAAGTGCCTGCAAACAGGCAGGAATCATTCGGCTCAACTCCATCAATGAACTGCATTCTCTCCCCAAGATGTTTACGGAAATGCCCATTCTGAAAGGAAACCGCGTTGCCATGTTCACCAATTCCGGGGCGTTTGGCAGCATTGCCGCCGATCTGCTGGTGGACGCAGGTCTGCAGATGGTTCGGCTCTCGGGGCAGACGCAGGATAAACTGAAAAAAGCAGGACAGGTCTTCAACGTCAAGAATCCCGTGGATATCGGTCCCGCGCCGCCGCAAACCTATCTCGACATCTTCGAAATTCTCCTGGGGGCTGATGAGGTGGACGGACTTCTTCCCCTCCTGAGTGTCTGGCAGACCTTTGTGATCGACACGCTCCAGGAATTGTTGAAGATGTGTAAACATTACGACAAACCGGCGGCCATCTACACACCGAATGCTGTTGCCAAGTCTATCGCTATCCGCGCGAAACACCGCATTCCTATTTTTGAAACGCCGGAACAATCCGTAAGGGCCCTGTCGGTTTCCCATATGTTTTGTGAATCCCTTCGGAAAAGAGGTTTTATCGGTGATCACGAAAAATTTGAAAACACGGATAACCGCAGGATCATGAAAGGCACGATGGAGGCCGCACTATGACAAAGGGCAATATTTTGAAAAAAGAGAAAATCACGGGTGAAATATTATCAAAGGCTGTTCAGGAAGGCAGCCAGGCTTTATCAGAATATGAATCCAAGCGGATTGTCGCAAACGCGAACGTTCCCGTGACACGCGAGGTGCTGGTCCATTCCAGGGAAGAAGCAGTGAGTCAGGCCGCCAGGATCGGGTTTCCGGTTGTTCTCAAAGGATCAGACCCGGCCCTTACGCATAAGACCGAAATGGGGATGGTCCGCGTGAATCTGAAAAATGACCAGGACGTGGCCCGGGCTTATGATGAGCTGATGGATAAGGGAATTCATATGGAAGGCATTCTGGTTCAGGAAATGGTGAAGGGCAACAGAGAATTCGTCATCGGCCTCACACGCGATCCCCAGTTTGGACCCTGTGTGATGTTCGGCATCGGGGGCATCTTTACGGAAGCCCTGAAAGACGTCAGTTTCCGGGTCGCGCCCCTTACCGAAGAAGACGCGCAAGAGATGATCCATGAAATCAAAGCATCCAGACTGCTTGATGCTTTCCGGGGGGAAAGCGCTGTTGATGAAAAGGTTTTGGTAAAAGCCCTGGTCGGCATTGGAGAACTTGGGATGAGGTACGATGAGATTGCCGAAATCGACATCAACCCCCTGATCATAACGGAAGGCAAACCCGTGGCGGTTGACGCGCTCGTCATCCTGAAAACCAATCGGGCCTGACGGGCTGTTCATTCAGAAAAACACCTCTTTTTTACAGCGTGGTCCCGTGATGCGCAGAAAACGCTTCTTCGTATTCCTGCAACAGCTTTTTTTTGGACATGCCGATATCAACAATGTCCCAGGGCATGATTTCATCTAAATCTTTCTGACGGTATACATAGAAATCGGGATGGATATTGACGTCTTTGAGCGCCTGTAACCAGTTCCCGTTTCGTAAATGAACAGCCAGCAGAATATCGCCGACGCGCCGGTCCCCCAGAGAAAGAAGGGCCTGAACGTAATTCCACTTCGGTACGTCCGCAATCACGTGAATCTGCCTGTCCTGACGAAAAGCGCGGTTAATCTTTTTAATTTTTTTCCCGACGTCCTGAACATTCGCGAGCGCGCACCACTGCAGCGGAGTGCGGGGTTTGGGAATGAATTGATTGAGGCTCAGCGTAATGCGCCGGAATTTTCGTTTCCCTGAGGTGTGACCAATCACCGTGTGCTGAATTTTTTTTACCAGATCGATCATGGCGTCAATATCCTCCTCTTCTTCCGTCGGCAGGCCCAGCATAAAATATAATCGCAGATTGAATATTTCCTTTTCAATGAGACATCGGGCGGCATTTAAGATATCATCCAGAGATATCCCCTTGCGCAGAAAATCGCGCAGCCGCTGGCTTCCCGCTTCCGGTGCAAGCGCGACGGTTTCGATGCCGCATTCTTTGATCAGACCCACAGTGGTTTCATTGATTCTGTCCAGGCGAAGGGAACCGATGCCTGCCTGAGCACCCTGGTTGACGATGTACTGGCAAATTTTAACCAGATCGGGATGATCGGAAACCGCCGTGCCGACCAGTCCTATTTTTTTCTTGATGCGAAGCCCGTCATCGACAACTGAAATAATCTCCTTGTAGCTGCGAAAACGCGGCGGGGCGTAAACATGGCCTGCTGCGCAAAACCGGCAACGGTGAGGGCAGCCACGATTGACTTCAACAAGAAACATATCTCCCATTTCCGCATCACGGCTCGAAATAACTTCCGTTGTGGAAAAGGCATTGATATTTTTGATGGAAGAAATTTGAATTTTCCCGGGCAGTCCATCCGCAAGGGGCAAAATATCCCGGATTTTCCCTTGGCGGGAATAGTTTACTGCGTAAAGGGAAGGAACGTAAACTCCCGGTACTTTCTTTTGCGCTTCAAGGAGTAATGTCTTTTTGTCCAGTTCAAGCTGCCGGGCTTCGGAAAATGCGGCCGCAAATCGCGGCAGGGCTTCCTCGGCTTCTCCCAGGATGAACAAATCGAAGTAATCCGCAAGAGGTTCAGGGTTCAGCGTCAACGCGATTCCGCCGCCGATCACCAGTGGATGGCGGCTATCGCGCTCCTTCGACGTGAGCGGGATTCCGCTTCGTTCCAAAAGTTTTAAAACGGACGGATAATCGTTCTCAAATGAGATGGAGACGGCCAGAATGTCAAAATCACGGACAGGCCTCTGATTTTCCAGGCTTACCGTTTCCGCCGCGCCGGTGACGAATTCGGCGTCGTCACCGGACACGGGCAGAAACACTCTTTCACAAAGAAAGGAGGGCAACTCGTTGAATATCTTGTAAACGGCATGGAATCCGAGGTTCGCCATGCCGATCCGGTAAATATTGGGATACGCCAGGCAAACGGTATGACAGGTTCCCCATATTTTCTTAACAAAACCCCGTTCCCGGGACAAAAGGGCTTCACAATGTTTTTTCTGCTTCCAGTTCATGCGCCTAACATGGCCTCTGTTTTGCCGCACTCACGTCATATCACTTTCACCATGACAACTTAACCGGTGTTCCCGGCCAGGGGGATTCCTTACGGCATCCGGCAGAAAACCACGAACAGCCTTTTAGTCCGCCTGCCTGCGCAAGAACGTGGGAATATCGATATCGACGTTTTGACTTTCATCGTTGATCCCAATGGTCAGCACATTGGCCTGATCACGGGATTTTTCTCTGCGCATATACGCCGGCGTCGATAAATCTTCTTTTCGGAAACCGCCCAGATGAGCCACATTGGACGGCGCCTGCTTTCTTTTCATCGCATCTTCAAATCCGGTTGCAATAACGGTAATCCGGATCTCATCTTTCATGTTTTCGTCAATCACGGTACCGAAGATGATATTTGCATCTTCATGTGCCTCGGCCTGAATCAGCGAGGATGCTTCATTGACTTCGTACAGGCTCATGTCCGGTCCGCCGGTGATGCTGAGCAGGATCCCCTGCGCCCCCTGAATCGTGTTGTCTTCAAGAAGCGGAGATGAAATCGCCCGCTGCGCGGCCTCGACAGCTCGGTTCTCGCCACTTGCCGTTCCCGTGCCCATAAGCGCCATACCCATGTTGCACATGATGTTTTTTACATCGGCGAAGTCGAGATTGATCAACCCCGGGACAACAATCAGATCAGATATGCCTTTGACGGCCTGATAAAGAATATCATCCGCCTTTTTGAAAGCATCCAGAAGCGAAAGCCCTCGCCCGCCAAGGCTCAGCAACCGCTGATTGGGAACAACAATCAGGGTATCCACAACGTCGCGCAGTTGCACAATACCTTCCTCGGCCTGCAAATTCCTTTTTTTGCCCTCAAACTGAAAGGGCTTTGTTACCACGGCCACTGTCAGGGCTCCGCTTTCACGGGCCACCTGTGCAATGATCGGCGCGGCGCCTGTGCCCGTTCCCCCACCCAGGCCCGCAGTGATGAAAATCATGTCCGCGCCTTCCAGCTGACGACGGATTTCATCGCGGGATTCCAGCGCCGCCTGTCTGCCGATGTCCGGATTGGAACCGGCCCCCAGTCCCTTGGTGAGCTCAGCGCCGATCTGAATTTTCACCGGAGCATCCGATGCTCCCAGCGCCTGGGAGTCGGTGTTCGCGATCATAAAATCGACTCCCCGCAGTGAATAGGAAATCATTGTATTGACGGCGTTGCCGCCGCCCCCTCCCGCGCCAATTACTTTGATTCTTGCCGAATTTTCGATACATACCTCCGTTAGTTCAAACATGAGCACCCCCTTCTTTGTTTAGAAAAACTCCAAAAACCATTTCTTGACTGTTTTTAAAAATTCACTAAAAGCATTACCCGTCTTGCGATAAACTGAATCGCTGGACAGGTTTTTACTGCCGTAAATAATCAAACCAACCCCGACGGCAAAAGCCGGTGAATTGGCCACATCACTTAATCCGCCGACACCCACGGGATTGCCCAGGCGAACCGGCATGTCAAAAACCTGTTCCGCCATCTCCGTTAATCCCGGCAAAAGCGAAGCACCACCGGTCAGCACAAGTCCCGCCGCCAGCAGATCCTCGTAACCGGAACGGACCATTTCCTTCAGAGCCATATTCAGAATTTCATCCATCCGGGGCTCAACGATTCTTCCCAGAATCTGGCGGGATACCATACGGGCTTCACGCCCACCGACGCTGGGCACTTCAATGGTCTCTTCCTTGGGAATCATCGATGTCAGTGCACAACCGTATTTCAGTTTGATTTTTTCCGCTTCCGCAAAAGGTGTGCGCAAACCGGTCGCAATATCTGAAGTCAGGAAATTCCCTCCCACCGGCAGGGTGGCCGTGTGTTTGATGCTGCCTTCCGCAAAGATGGCGATTCCGGTGGTGGATCCACCGATGTCAATTAAAGCCACCCCCAGGTCTTTTTCATCGTTACTGAGAACCGCTTCACTTGCCGCAAGCTGCTCCAGCACGACATCTTCGATATCCAGTCCGACACGGTTGACGGACTTCACCACATTCTGAACGGAGGCAGACGCACCGGTCACGATATGGACTTTCGCCTCCAGGCGGACCCCTGACATTCCCACAGGATCGCGGATACCATCCTGGCCATCCACCACGTAGTTCTGGGGCAGTGTGTGCAGGATTTCCCGGTCCACGGGGATGGCAATGGCCTTGGATGCTTCAACCGCTCGCAAGAGATCGTCTTCGCCGACTTCCCGGCCTTTGACTGCAACGATCCCCAGCGAGTTTTGTCCCTTAATATGGCTGCCGGCAATACCGACATATGCGGAATTGATACGGCAACCGGACATGTGTTCAGCGTCCTCCACGGCCTTTTTGACCGCTTCAACAGTATTGTCAATATTAACCAATCCGCCTTTTTTCAATTCTTTGGCCGGTGTGATTCCCATACCGATGATGTCGATGCCGGTCTCCTTCATCTCTCCGACTATCGCCGTCGTTTTCGTCGTTCCAATATCAATCCCCACGAGAACGTTGCTCTTTCTCCCCATAATGTCACCCTTCTCCACAGCCGTCAGGCATTCGTTTATATACTGTACTGAGGTCCTTTTTTCCTATCCTGCGCCTTTCCCAGTGTGTCCTTGCGCTGTACAGTCACCTTGGAAATATCGGCGAGATCAACAAACAAATGACCATTTTTCAACCCTCTCTTTTCCAGGTCCGCCAGAACAACTTGCAATTGATTCAATTTGCCTGCAAAATTCTCCCGACCCAGCTTCAAATGGAGACCTTTATCCGTCAAAATGGATAAGCCAAACACCTCATCAACGTGAATTTCCGAAACCTCCCCAAGAAACGTATGTTGATCTTCGGCGGAAAGCCTCTCCAGAAGTTTCAGCGCTTCACCAACAAGCACAGATGCTGATTTCGCCCGGACGTCCACACCCGACAGAATGGCCAGGTCCACTTCATCGGCCCTGGACAATTTCTTAAAAACGAATCCATCCACATCCATCAGGTACAAAGCACCTGCCTGCTTGACCAGTGCAACGGGCGTCCGCTCGCGGACCTCCAGAACAAGATGATCCGGAAGCTCCCTGCCGACATAAACACTTTTAATCCAGGGATTCACGGATATTCGTTTAGCCACAGCATCCGTATTTATGGACAGGATATTCGAACGCATCCTGATTTTTGCCGCGGCCAGAATGTCCTTTTCCGTCAGCTCTTTTACCCCGCGCACGGATATTTCCCTGATCGAAAAGTACGGAGAACTCAAAATCGTGCTATAGACATAAACAAACAGGGCACCCAGAACAGTCGCGGCGGCGAGCAGACTTATCGCGCCCAGAGATTCCCCCAGAGCACCGATGATACGCCGGCGCAGCCGGTTCTTTTTGGCTTCCAGGCTGACTTTCCTCCTTCCATTCATGGGTTCTCTCCAATAATTTTCACTTCTGTTTCCAGTTCGACGCCTCTCTCTTTTCGGGCCTTCTCCTGAATCAGCTTGATCAGTGTAATCACGTCCTGAGCGGTCCCCCGGCCTTTGTTGATGATAAAATTGGCGTGCTGTTTCGAGACTTGGGCATCACCGCGCCTCATCCCTTTCAAGCCCAGTTCTTCAATTAATTTACCGGCGGGAAGCCCCGGCAGATTCTTAAAAACCGAACCCGCGCTGGGATACTGCAACGGATGCTTTTCCTGCCTCCATTTCATGATCTGGACCATCCGCTCCCGAATTTGCGCTTCACTGCCTTTTTTCAACACAAAACAGGCTCCGCACACAATGACATCCGCAGGCAGGTTTGACCGGCGATAGGCAAAGGCAATTTCCTCGCGCCGTAATATTTTCTTTCCCGCCCGACCGTCGATTACCGTCACACTGGAAACGACGTCCTTGATTTCCGTTCCATATGCACCGGCGTTCATCCAGACGGCTCCACCCACACTTCCGGGAATCCCTGTGCAGAACTCCAGGCCCGTCAATTCTTCCGCAGCCGCGAGTCCCACAACCCGCGAAAGTCCAACGCCAGCCTGCGCGCGAATGAAATATTGTCCTCCTTCCGCTGCCTCACAGGCAACCTGATCCAATCCTTGCATCCACAACATGACCCCGTGGTATCCCCCGTCACGCACAATGATATTGGTGAGGTTGCCCACCGGCATATAGGGAATACTTCCCGCTTTCAGTCTTTGAATCAGTTCCCCGAGCTGACCTTCTGACTCTACCATGACCAGCGCGTCTACCCTGCCCCCCAGCTTCAGGGAAGCATGACGCGACATCGGTTCATCGTACCAGATTTTACCGATATCCATGCCACTCAGTGCTTCCTGTATGGCCTGACGGTGTGTTGTCATTTTTTCTCTCCCCGGCTGTCCAGCTGCTCCAAAAATACTTCACCGATTTTATATACACTGCCCGCACCCAGGGTGATCACCGTGTCGCCCGGTTTTGTATTGGCCAGCAGAAAGTCCACCGTGTTCTGCGCCTGACCGATATATTCCACATGCGGGTGGCCGTTTTCCTTGATGGCTGCCCATAGAGCTGCGGAATTGATTCCGGGAATCGGTGTTTCGCTCGCCGGATAAATATCGTTGAGCAGCAACACGTCTGCATCACCAAACGACCGGGTAAATTCATCAAACAGCGCCTGGGTGCGCGTGAAGCGGTGAGGCTGGAAAATCACGATCAGCCGTCCCTTCCACATTTGCCGGGCGGCCGCCAGTGTCGCCATGATTTCCGTCGGGTGATGACCATAATCATCCACCACCGTGATCCCCCGGGAACGGCCCTTGATTTCCAGCCGCCGCTGCACTCCTGAAAAGCTCTGTAAACCTCTTTTGACCGTCTCCATATCCAGTGCCAGCTCCCGCCCCACCGCCGCTGCGGCCATCGAGTTATAAACATTAAAAAGCCCCGGGACGAACAATTCGACATCCCCCAGTTTCTCTTCATGATAAAATAATTGGTAAACGGTTTTTGCTTCCAGAAAGCGAATGTTCCTCGCGGTATAGTCCGAAGGATGCTCAATGCCGTATGTAATGACCCGGCGCTTGATGGATCCCGCAATCTCGCGGATGTGCTCGTTGTCATTGCACATCACAACACAGCCATAAAAGGGAACAATGTTGGCAAACTTCAGGAAAGCTTCCTTGATTTCATCAATGCCCGGGTAATAGTCAAGGTGTTCACGGTCAATGTTGGTAATCACGGCAATCGTCGGCGACAATTTCAAAAACGAACCGTCGCTCTCATCGGCTTCAGCAACAATGATGTCACCATCTCCAAGACGCGCATTGGAGCCAATACTTGCCAGTTTCCCGCCGATCACCATGGTCGGATCCAGACCACCCCGCGCAAGGATTGTAGACACCATGGATGTTGTGGTTGTTTTCCCATGGCTTCCGGAAACGGCGACGGAAAATTTCATTTTCAGAAGCTCCGCGAGCATTTCTGCCCGTGGGATGACCGGGACATTTTTCTCATGCGCCTCAACCACCTCCGGATTGTCCGTCTTGACCGCTGTCGATGTTACAACCACGTCTGCGTTACCGATATTTTCTGCCGCGTGTCCGACGGAAACTTTCGCACCCAGCTGCTGTAGCCGCTTCGTTGTATCGGAGACCTGAACATCCGAACCGCTGATGCCATAACCGAGGTTCAGCAGCACCTCGGCAATACCGCTCATGCCGATGCCGCCGATGCCGACAAAATGAATGCGCTTGACTTTGCGCTGCATGAACCCTGTTTCCCGATCTTTTCCCATTGCTTCCCTTCTTCCTATGTAATGTCTTTCAACCGTTTATTAGACTGCCAACTGAAGGCAGGCATCCACAATTTTTGCGGCAGCATCCAGTCTTCCGGATTTTTTGGATTTGTCTTCCATTTCCTGCAGTTTTCGTTCATCCAACAGGAGGGATTGAACCAAAGCAAACAGTACCTCCGGAGTAAGTTCGCTCTCTTTGATCATCTCAGCGGCCCCCGCTTCAACCATCGCTCGTGCGTTCAGCGTCTGATGATCATTTGCCGCCCACGGAAAGGGAATGAGGATCGAAGCGCGCCCCGCCGCGGTAATTTCCGCCAGGGATGTTGCTCCCGCACGGCAGATGATCAAATCGGACGATTCATAAGCGGATACCATATCCTCGATAAACGGACTCACACGGGCATCCAGTCCATACTGCTCATAAGCTTTCTTCACCATTACCAGATCGCGTTCCCCGGTCTGGTGAACAATCTTTAGGGAATCTTTCATCTTCTGCAGATAAGGCAGCATGGCCACCACTGTTTTATTGATGGCTGCCGCTCCCTGCGAACCGCCGAAAACCAGAATCTGACGGCCGGATTTTCGGGAAACCGGATTGCCCAAACGCTCTGTGAAAGCCGCCCTTACCGGATTACCTGTGACCATCACCTTGCCCGCTGAAAACTGATTTTTGCTCTGTTCATAGGTAACAAATATTTTATCCACAAACCTTCCGAGAATACGATTTGTATTTCCCGCCAGAGCGTTCTGCTCGGCTATGGCGGTGGGAATACGCATCAACCAGGCGGCCATCACCGCGGGGCCCGAAGCATAACCACCTACACCGATGACAACATCCGGCCTGAAGGACTTCAGGATCCGTCTGGACTGCAACATGCTGTTCGGTATCGCATAAACGCCTTTCATCAGTGCTCTGATGCCCCTTCCCATTAAACCTTCCACATCAATTTCTTTAAGCTCGTAACCCAGCGGTCCCAGCAGTCTGTGTTCAATCCCCCTTTTTGTTCCAATGAAAATCGCCCTGTTTTGAGGATCACGTTTCAGAAATTCCTCCGCGACGGCAATGCCGGGAAACAAATGACCACCTGTTCCTCCTCCAGCAATAACAATGCGCACTAATTTTTTCCTCTCCCTGCACGGTATTCCATCTACATCACGCCCGCTGCGTGGAAATATTCAGCAGGATTCCCACAATCAGCATGCTCATGACGAACGACGTACCCCCGTAGCTTAAAAACGGCAGGGCCAGTCCCTTTAAAGGAATAAGCCCCATCACGCCGGCAATATTAATAAACGCCTGCATGGTGATCAGCATGGTCAATCCCGCAGCCAGTAAAGTCCCGAAAAGGTCCGGCGCACGAAAGGCAATCATGAAGCCGCGCAACAGGAAGAAAATAAACATGAAGATGACGATCGCCACTCCGATAAAACCGCTTTCTTCCGCGATGACTGCCAGGATAAAATCCGTGTGCGGTTCCGGCAGATAGAACAACTTCTGCATACCGTCACCAATGCCTGTGCCAATCACACCGCCTGATCCGAAGGAAATCAGAGACTGGATCAGCTGGAAACCGGTATTGTCCGGATCTTTCCATGGATCCAGAAACGCCGTAAGCCGCGCCATCCGATACCCCTTGGTCATGATCAACCAGACGCCCATCGGAACGAATGCTGCACCCAGAAACATCAGGTGGGTAATTCGCGAACCGGCCAGCGACAGCATCAGAAGAAGAATCGACGCAATGATGACCACCGTTCCGAAATCCGGCTGCAGAATGATCAATCCCATAATCACAGCAGACACCGAAAGAGGAACAGCGACACCACGGCTGAATTTTTTAAGATGATGCACTTTTCGTGTAAGGAGATGAGCCAGAAAAATGACCATGGCCACTTTCACCAGTTCGGTAACCTGAAACGAAAAGACCCCCATGTTGATCCATCGTGTCGCGCCCCCTCTTCGAATTCCGATATGGGGAATGAAGAGTGCGAGCAGTAAAATAACGGACAGGATGACTCCGGGATAAGCCACCTTTTTAAGCTGTTCGTAAGGAATTTTTGTCATTACAATCATCATGATCAGGCCGGCCAAAACAAAAATCAGATGCTTCTTGAGAAAAAACTGTCCGTCTTTGAACTTCTCCAGGGCCAGAATAGAACTTGAAGAATAAATCATCGCGGTTCCCACTGTCACCAGGATTAAGGTGACCAGAAGCAGGATAACATCCGGAGTATTGGTTTCTTTTTTAACAGCCGATTCCATTTATAAATTCTTTACCTCTTCCTTAAAAAAGTTTCCCCGTTCCTTGTAATTGGCAAATTCATCAAAACTGGCGCATCCGGGCGACAACAGCACGATGTCTCCGGGCTGCGCAATACGATAAGCACTTTGTATGGCCGCTTTCAATGTCACTTCCTTGCTGATCGGTGAGCTCGGGCTGATTTGAGGCTCTATCCGTTCTCGCGCCTCACCAAACAGGATGACCTGCTTTGTTTTTTCGCTAAGCAGCGGCTTCAACGCTTCAAAATTTCCATCTTTATCCCTTCCACCCAGAAGCAGAATAACCGGTAAGGGGAATGTCTGAAGCGCACGGGCAACGGCATCCACATTGGTCCCCTTGGAGTCATCGTAGAATTTAACTTCGCCTTTTTCTCCGGCAAATTCAATGCGATGGGGCAACCCGTGAAAACCTGACACAGCGTTGATAATGCTTTCGGGTGAACAGCCGCAGAAGCGTGCCGCCGCCACTACCGCCATGACGTTTTCCACATTATGCAAACCGGGAAGTGAAATCATGCTCAAAGGATAATGCTCGTCCGTTCCATCCGGCCTTGAAAAAACAATCGTCTTTTCCCCCACAAAAATTCCGGGGCTCAGACTTCGCTTCGAACTGAATAAAACGACCTGTGATCGGATCGATGCAGCCAGTCCCTTCTGCGCATCATCCTCGGCATTGAGAATGGCCAGGTCCGCCTCCTGCTGATTCTTAAATATGCCTGCCTTGACCTGCCTGTATGCTTCAAAAGATCCATGATAATTGACATGGTCGCATGTGATATTGAGCAAAACGGCAGCGTGTGGCCGGAAGGTACTGGTCCACTGCAGTTGGAAACTGCTAATTTCGGCTACAATAAAATCATCATTCTGCGGAAAACCGGCATATTCAATCAGGGGATTGCCGATATTCCCGCCGATAAATATTTTCTTCCCCGAATAAGCCAGTATCCTGCCCAGCAGAGTAGTTGCCGTAGTCTTCCCGTTGGTGCCCGTCACCGCAACAATGGGCACCCGGATAAAGCGGCTGGCCAGCTCAAGCTCGCTGATGATCAAGATCCCCTTTTTTTGTGCGGCTGATAAAATATCATTACCGGGCGGAATCCCGGGTGAAGGCACAACCATATCAACATCATCGAGGACCGTCGAATCGTAGTTGCCTGTTTTAAGCCAGGGCTGACCGGCCAGCAGCTCAAAACCATCTCCCCACTGACCGAAAGGCTTTTCATCAACTGCAACGACGGCCGAACCGCGGGCTCCCAGGAACGATGCTGTAGCGATGCCCGTTTTCCCCATGCCGATGACAACAATTTTCTTTCCCTTCAATTCCATGAGTCCTCTAACGCAGCTTCAGCGTACCAATGGCCAGAAGTGCAAGCAAAATTGAAATAATCCAGAACCGAACAATGACCTTTGGCTCCGCCCAGCCCTTGAGTTCAAAATGATGATGAATCGGCGCCATCCTGAAAATCCTTTTGCCGCCTGTCAGCTTGAAATAACCGACCTGAAAGATTACGGAAAAAGTTTCCATGACAAAAACGCCCCCGACAATCGCCAGCAGAATTTCCTGCTTGGTAATCACCGCCACCGTACCCAGCGCTCCGCCCATTGAAAGCGATCCGACATCTCCCATGAATATTTCCGCCGGATAGGCATTAAACCATAGAAAGCCCAGAGCAGCTCCCATCAAAGCCCCGCAAAACACCGACAACTCACCGGCGCCGGGAACATACGGAATTTGCAGATAATGGGCGACTTTCACGTTGCCGGCAAAATACGCAAACAGCAAATACGTGGCAAAACAAATGCCTGCCGGGCCGGTCGCCAGACCGTCCAGCCCATCCGTCAGGTTAACGGCATTAGCCGCCCCGACAATAACGAAAGCACAAAGCAAAATATAGCCCCAACCCAAATTGGGCAGAACAGTCTTAAAAAACGGAATCGTAACCTGTGTGTTAAAACCGGGCTTGAAATATAAAATAAGGCCGATAAAAAGAGCGATGATGATTTCTGCGGCAAGTCTCTTTTTCCCCGAAACTCCCCGGGAACTCTTTGCGGCCAGTTTTTTGTAATCATCCAGAAATCCGATCAGGCCGAATCCGACCGTCACCAAAAGCACCATCCAGATGTAAACAATGGAAAGGTTGGCCCACAACACTGTGGCAATCACCACGGCAAAGATCATCAGCACCCCTCCCATGGTGGGCGTGCCTTTCTTTCCCAGATGTGTTTTCGGCCCGTCTTCCCTGATCTGCTGATCAATCTGCAGTTGCTGCAGTTTACGAATCAGCCAGCGACCCATAAGAAGACATATCAGCAGCGCCGTGACCGAAGCAAAAATTGTCCGAAACGTGATATAACGAAACACGTTGAAGGATGAAAACATCGTGTGCAAAGGATAGATGAATTCGTAAATCACTTTTTTGCTCCCGGTTTATTCCGTCTGGGGTTTGCCTTCTGTTTTGTAGATACCTATATCCTCACAGATTCTCGTTACAATCCTGTCCATTTGCATCCGTCGGGATCCCTTGACCAAAATCCAGTCTCCTTTACGTAATTGCCTTTTCAAACGGGTAATCTGTTCTTCAACATCTCTTAAAAAAATAATTTGTTCATCCGACAATCCACCGGTAAGCGCGCCTGCCGCGGTGACGCCTGCAAAATCCCCCTGCAGAAAAACAGTCGTTACGCCGATCGTCGCCAGAAGCATCCCGACGCGCCGATGCATTTCCCTGGCGGCCTCACCCAGCTCCAGCATGTCCCCTAGAAAAACGAATGCGTTGTGCGCACCCTTGAGGTCCTTGAGGGTCAGCAAAGCTTCCCGCACAGAAGCAGGATTAGCGTTGTAGGCATCGTTGATCAAATAAACCCCATTCTTGAGTTTGATAATCTCCATTCGTCCGCCTACTGCCTGAAACATCATCAGTCCCTGCCGGATCGATTCGGGGCTTATTCCACAGGCGACGGCGGTTGCTGCAGCAGCCATCGCATTATAGACATTATGCAGGCCGGCCACTTTCATATCCACTTTGTATGCCCCGCCGCTGATCAGAAGATTGAACGTCGTTCCTCTCGCGCCGTTTTTCCGGATATCGCCGACACCCACATCAGCGCTGGCACTCATGCTGAAGGTGACACGACGGCCTGACCATCGATCGGCGACCCGGTAAACCGCTTCATCATCAAGATTGACCACCGCGGTGCCCGAAGGACGCATATGGAAAAACAAATCTCCTTTTTCTTCGCACACGGCATCCACCGTACCAAATCCTTCCAGATGTGCAGGCCCGACATTGGTAATCACTCCGATATCCGGTTCGGCAATTTGCGTTAATCTCCTGATTTCACCACGTGCATTGGTCCCCATCTCTAAGACGGCTATTTCGTGCCGAGTGTTCATTCGGAAGATAGTGTGCGGCAAACCGATCAGATTATTAAAATTCCCCTCTGTCTTGAGCACCTTTCTTTCCTGCCGGAGAATACATGACAGCATTTCTTTGGTCGTTGTCTTGCCGGACGAACCGGTCAGTCCGATCACCGGGATGGAAAAACGCCTGCGATAAGCCTGCGCCAGATCACCCAGCGCCTTCAGGGTATCTTTCACTTCAACAACACAGACCGTTCTCCCCACTGCTTCCGGGCTGATTTGACTGACATCGTGAACGATCACACCGGCTGCCCCGGAAGCCACCGCCCTGGGCACAAAAGCATGTCCGTCAAAATTCTCTCCCTGAAGCGCAATGAAAAGATTGCCCTGTTGAATGCTTCTGGAATCTGTGGAAATACCGTAAATCGTCTTCTCTGTGTTGCCGGCAATCAGTTGTCCTCCGGTCACAGCCAGAACATCCTCAAGAGAAAACACCGGGTGCATATCTTCCGAAGGATCATCCTCCCTGGAAAGAAGCGCCTGTTTTGCGACAATCCGGTCATCGAACGGAACTTTTTTTGTTCCAAAAATCTGATAGTCCTCATGTCCTTTGCCGGCAATCAAAACAATATCCCCGGCTTCGGCCAGATTAATCGCTGCGGTGATTGCAGACTTCCTGTCAGGAATCACCGTGTAGGCGTTCATGCCCTGCGGCAATTCCGGATGATCAGGTGAGACCTTAACGGTCTTTTGCCGGTCGATCCCCGCTTCAATCTCATCGATGATTGTCAGCGGATCTTCTTTGCGAGGATTATCAGAAGTGATAATGGTCAGGTCGCTGTAAACGGATGCCGTTTCGCCCATTAAGGGCCGCTTGGCGCGGTCGCGATTACCACCGCAACCAAAAACAGTCAATATTCTTTTTTTTTGCCTGAGCCTGTCCAGATTCTGCAGTACCTGTTTCAACGCATCCGGTTTGTGTGCGTAATCAACAAAAACATGGACACCGGCCGTCGAATCGATTCTTTCCAGACGGCCGGGCACAAAGGGCAACTGCTTAATTCCCGCTTCCACGGCGGAAGGCGCAATTCCGAGAACAGAAGCGGCGGAGGCGGCAGCCAGAATGTTGGACAGGTTGAATCTGCCGATGAGCCTGGACATCATGGTGATTTCTCCACCGGACAGGCTGATTTTCGCCCGGATGCCTTCCAGTGTTATTTCTTCGCTGCCCGCGATCGCCTCACTCCCTTTTTCCAAACCATAGGACAGTGCGGGCAGTTCGATTTCGTCAAGCAGCCTTTGTCCCCAGGGATCGTCGCGGTTGATTACGATTTTTTTTGGATTGCCTTTTTTACTTTTTGGCAGGATCTCGGTAAAAAATCTTTTTTTTGCCCGGAAATAATCTTCCATGTCGTGATGGTAATCCAGGTGTTCCGGACTGAGATTGGTAAAAATACCAAGGTCGAAGGCGCAATCATCAACTCTCTTCAAATCCAGTGCATGCGAAGATATTTCCGCGATCACATGCGTCACACCGGAACTTCGCATCTCGCTCAAAATTTTCTGCATTTCAAGAGACTCGGGCGTGGTGTTTGGCGCCGGGATGGTCTTGCCATCATAGCGGTAATTGACGGTTCCCAGAACACCGCAACTAAATCCAGCGGCGGCGAGGATGGATTCGAGCAGGTAGGCCACGGTCGTCTTACCACTTGTCCCTGTAATGCCAATCAGCGTCAACCGGGAAGAAGGATCGCCAAAATAATTTTTTGCCAGCAGGCCCAATGCACGTCGGCTGTCCGGCACCCGGATTGACGTAACCCCATCGGGCACATGGATATCTTTTTGATGCACAATGTAACGCGCCCCGTTATCGAGTGCCTGCCTGATAAAATCGTGGCCGTCATGGACAAGCCCCTGGATCGCAACGAAAAGAGAATCCTTCTTGCATTGATCTGCAGCATAACAAACCGATGACACGTGGCCGTTTTGATCAGCCTTATGTTCGATGATATCGACGCCTTTTAGTAGTAGCCGCAGTTCCATCATTCCTTCTAATGGTTCATTGTAAATTCAATTTTACACACACGTTCATTATCTAAAATCGAGCCGGCTGACGGCACCTGCTGGATCGCCCACCCGCTGCCCGAAACATGTAAATCGATCGATCTGGTTTTCGCCAGCTTCAATGCCTCCCGAATGGTCAGACCCTTGAAATCCGGCATCCTGGATTCATCATCGATCGGATCTTCGATCACGCTGTCGACCAGGGAACTGTCCGCTGTTACCAGCTGCAAATCTTGCGGCTCCCGTGGCTCAAACTCCGGTGTTTCGCGAATGTTTGTCTTGTAGCAGTTAAGAATCTGTTCCCCGATGTTTTTAAAAACAGGCGCTGCGGCCACACCGCCCCATTTATCGCGCTGCGGTTCGTCCAGCATAACGACAATGACAACCTGCGGGTTTTCGGAAGGGAAAAAACCGATGAAAGAGGTACGAACTCTTTCCGACGAATACATTCCGCGCGCAAAATCAAATTTCTGTGCGGTCCCGGTTTTGCCGGCAACAGCCACATTGACAATATGTGCCCTTTTCCCGGTACCGTCTTCGGCACCGACCACCTGCGTCAACATGGCCGACATCCGTTTTGCCGTTTCAGGTGAAACAACCCGTCGTACCATTTCCGGCGCATACATTTTAATCGGGTTGTTGTTTTTGTCTGTCAGTCCGCGTACAACACGGGGCTTCATCAAAACACCATCATTGGCAATCGCCGACATGGCGGTAATCATCTGAATAGCGGTGACGGAGATGCCTTGGCCAAAACCAATGTTTGCCGTATCCACCCTTGTCCAGCTGTTCGCGGGCCTCAGCAACCCCGCCGCTTCACCGGACAGATCAATTCCCGTCCTGGAACCAAATCCAAAATTTTTAATGTAGGCATAAAACTTTTCACGGCCAAGTTTTTCCGCAATCTTTGCCGAACCGATATTGCTCGAATATTTCAGAATATCACGAACGGCCAAATAACCGTGACGTTTCCGGTTAGCTTCACGAATCACCCGGTTGGCAACTGTATACTGTCCGTTTTCGCAATAAATCATGTCCGACTCTCTGACCAGTTTTTCTTCCAGGGCGGCAGCAACCAGAAAAGGCTTAAAGGTTGAACCGGGATCAAAGGACTCTGTAATAGCCCGGTTTTGCCACGAATCCGGCTTCAGCCCTTTGATGTTGTTAGGATTGAATCCTTTCTCGTTTGCCATGGCCAGAATCTCACCCGTTTTCGGATCCATGACAATCGCGATACCGCCTCTCGCACCTTTATCCAGCACAGCCTCCCGCAGGTGAGTTTCCACCAGATACTGCATTCGGCTGTCGATGGTCAAAACCAGATTGACACCTTCCTCCTTGGGGAAGCGATCACGCTCCACATGGAGGAAAAGTTTTTTCCCTTTGGCGTCTCTGGCCCAGGTCAGTTTCTCCGGAGTTCCTTTCAAGTACGCATCATATTTTTTCTCGAGTCCCTCCAGGCCCTCAGCGTCAAATCCGGAAAATCCGATTAAATGCGCGGCCAGCGGCCCGTTTGGATAAAACCTTTTCGGTTCTTTGATCAAAAATACCCCTTCGATGTTGGCTGCTTCCACCTGCGCCGCCTGCTGGGAAGATATTTTTCTTGCCAGCCAGCAGAAACTTTTCGGCTCCGAGATTCTTTTATAGATCGTGGATTGATTGGTCTTGAGAATGGCCGCAATCTGCCGGGACACTTTTACCGGATCGTTTATTCTTGTGGGGTCGGCGCAAACGGAATCGGCCAAAACCGACATGGCCAGCTTTTCTCCGTTGCGGTCGTAAATCATTCCTCTTTCCGGGTGAAGTTTTAATGTGGTGATATGCTGTCTCTGGGCCAGCGTCTTTAATTTCTCGCCGGACATAATCTGTAACTGAAAAGCCCTGGACAACAATGCGATAAACAAAATCAAAAAAATCGCCAGAATGCTTGCCAGCCTGAATTTCAGCCATTTTTTTGAGTCTGCCGTCATACTCACTTCCCCGTTTTCTTCAAAACAATGACCTGTTCTGCATCGGGATAACACATCTGCAGTTTATTTCTTGCGATATCTTCGATCCTCTGAGGTGCTTTGAGCATTGCCAATTCGAGCTTCAGTTTTTTTTGTTCTTCCAGTAAATTTTCTTTGGCATTCAATGTCGCCGCAATCTCATATTCCAGCTTGGTCATGCGGATATGCGAACCGACGTAGATTACGGCAACAAACATCAGAACCAGAGCCACCACTATAATGGTCGGATACTTCACCCCGAAAGAAGGGGCCGCCGTTTCTTTCATCTGCCTGCCACGCGCGATCGCCTGTGTTCCTGCTGTCTGAGCCATCGTTAGATCCTTTCCGCCACGCGCAGTTTCGCGCTGCGGGCACGCGGGTTCTGAAGTGTTTCCGCCTCAGAAGGCACTACCGGTTTACGTGTTAAAACTTTCAAGACAGTCTTTTTATGGCAAACACAGTATGGGATATCCTTCGGACAGACACAGGTTGCAGCCATATCGCGAAAGGTATTTTTTACAATCCGGTCTTCCAGCGAATGAAAGGAGATAATACCGATGCGTCCCCCTGCCGAAAGAGCATCAACCGCTCCTTCTATCGCCGGAACAATGCAATCCAGTTCGTGGTTAACCGCTATCCTGAGTGCCTGAAATGTCCTTGTGGCGGGATGAATCTTCTGTCGCCTCATGCCGGCAGGCATGACTGATACAATAAGACCTGCCAGCTCCTCCGTCGTTTCAATCGGAGAGAACTTTCTCTTTCCTGATATTGCCCTGGCAATTCGCGCAGCCATTTTTTCTTCCCCGTATAGTCGAATGATCTTTTCCAGTTCATTTGTCGTAAAATGGTTGACAATATCATAAGCGCGAAGCTTCAAATCCTGATCCATCCGCATATCCAGCGGTGCGGACTGACTGAAACTGAACCCCCTGTGCGCCGTATCCAGTTGATGGGATGAAACCCCCAGATCCAAAAGCACTCCATCAACTTTCTCGATATGCAATTTTTTCAGTACAGAGCTCAGATCGGAAAAGTTAGCCTTGATCAGCGTCACTCTCGATCCGAACGGCACCAGTTTCTCTCTGGCGGCCGAAAGGGCATCCGCGTCGCAATCGATCCCAATCAGCCGACCCTGTGTCCGTTTCAGAATCGCGTGGGCATGTCCCGCCCCACCTATCGTGCCGTCCACATAAACGCCTGTTTTCTTTCCCACAATCCATGAAAAAACTTCCTCAAGCATCACCGGCTGATGAGAAAAATCAGCGCTCATGGTCATATACCCAGATCAGCCATGTAATTACTGAACTGGGCAATATCGCCGCCGGTTTTCTTCATTTCCGTATCTAACCGGTCTTTCGACCAGATCTCGACGACCTTAATCATGCCAAGCAGAACGATTTCTTTTTCCAGATTGGCATATTCACGTAACGCAGGAGGAATCAGCACCCGTCCCTGGCTATCAAGATTGCAGTCCACGGCTCCAGACATAAAGAAGCGCTGAAATGAACGTATTTCTTTACGCAGGATCGATTGATGCGATACTTTCTCTTCGATGATGCGCCACTCATCGAAAGGAAAAACCATTAAATATCCGTCCCATTTTGTAATGACCATGCGGTTATCATGTTCATCCGCAAATAATTCACGAAACCGGGCGGGGAAAATGATTCTTCCCTTTTCATCAATAGTATGCTGATATTCTCCACGAAATACGGACATTTAAAACATCCCTCCACAACAATCCACTTTACTCCACGTGGCTCAACTATAGAGAGGGAAATTGCCTTTGTCAAGGGAAAAATGCAGTTTTTTTCCTGTCAAGTAACTTAAAATTACTCATAAAAAAGGAAATGTGACTGGTCCGTTTCGGGCAATGGTCGCGAAAATTTTTTAAGAAGGTTCAGAAAAGACATCCATTCGGAGGGGAAAATCGTGTAAAGCAGACAGGAAATTTATTCATATGCTAATAAAATCAAATACATAGGAAATATTACTGCGGCGGCTTTTTTTCTATATTACTGTTTGGGTTCGATTGCCCAGTCGTACCGGTCACATCAGGCCTGGTAATGCTTTTGCTTACAGGCTCACCCTCACCACCTTTTGCATCAATTCTGACAACGTCCTCATCATCAGTATCGATGGTGTCGGCATTCACGGCGGCATCGCTGCGAATACGCTTTGTCGCCGCAATATGATCGCTCAGTTTTCTGGAAAAATAGTGCGTGCCGTCATTCTGGGCCACGAAAAAGAGGTAATCCACTTTTGCGGGATTGAGAATCGCCTGAAACGAATCCAGTCCCGGACTGGCTATGGGTCCCGGCGGCAATCCCTTGATCAGGTAAGTATTATAGGGGGATTCCCTCCTGTAGTGTTTACGCAGAATTTTCCCGTCAAAATCTTTCAGGTCGTAAACCGCTGTGGGATCGCATTGGAGAGGCATTCCCCTGCTCATCCGGTTATAAAAAACGGCTGCAATCAAAGGTTTTTCCCCTGTCTTCCAGGATTCTTTCCCCACAAGGGAGGCAAAGGTCACAAATTGATGGGGATCGAGACCTTTTGCCGCAGCCTGGTTAATCATCTCCGGTGATATTTTTTTCCAGAAACGATCCACCATGGAACGCATAATTTGACGGGTGCTCATGGAACGATTGAACAAATACGTATCCGGGAAAAGATATCCTTCAATCGAAGGTCCCAGAACACCCAGTGAGGACAAGAATACCGGGTCTTCCGACAGTTCAAAAAAGGTTTTTTCATCAACCAATTTGTATTCTTTAAAACGGGCCGCAATTTGTCTGAGGGAAGAATCCTCGTAAATCACTACACGGTAGCTTTTAATGTCTCCATGAATCAGTTTTTTCACCAGTTCAGACGGGGAAAGACAGGTGGAAAATTCATATTCACCTGCCCGAATGGTACGTGTGGCTCTTTTGACGCCGACCAAAGCGTAAAAGAAAAACCGGTTTTTAACTAATCCGGCATCGCTGAGAATTTTTGTTGCGTTAACAAAACTGGTGCCTGTCGGGATATCAACCAGTACCGTTGCGTCTTTTCCCGGGTCAATCGGGGTTCTTGCGTAAATAAACAACCAGGTGCCAAAAACAAGAGCAAGAATAACCGGCACCAGAAGAACATAGAGGCATATTTTTATGATTTTTTCCTTCATTCCCTGTCCCACGGATATTTCTGAAAAACGGAATTTCAGGATGGGGGATGGGATCTACACCCGCCCCGCTCCTGATTTACTGATTTGATCCAGATAACTTTGCAGGATCAGGCAAGCGGCCAGCCGATCAACTTTTTCTTTCCTTTTTCGCCAGCGGACACCCGATGTAATTAATATTTCCTCTGCCTCTTTGGTCGAAAGCGTTTCCGGCCATTTGATCACCGGCAACATAAATTTTTTTTCGAGCAAAAGTGCAAAACGTTTCACCTTTTCACACTGAATGCCTTCGGAACCATCCAGACGCAAAGGATACCCAATGACAATTTCTTGTATGGAATATTGCTGAATCCAACGGTTTAAAACTTCCAGATCATGTTTTTGGGTTTGGCGAATCAGCGTCGGCAATCCCTGAGCGGTTATGCCCAGTTCATCACAGACGGCAACGCCAATTCTTTTCTCGCCATAATCCAAACCCAGAATGCGCAATAAACACCTCGTTTCCGCTGATATTTAACAATTCCGGGGCTTATTTTCAAGGCTAAAAATCATGGTGAATCTTTTGCATTTTGCAGGGGAATCCGAACATTAGTAACGTTGCATCAGAAATATAATGTTGTGAAAATGAATGGAGTTTGTTATCTCAAAGTACCTTGTAATTTCAATAAAGGGAAAAACATGCGACATTTTGTTTTAGGCACAGCCGGTCATGTAGATCACGGGAAAACATCTTTAATCAGAGCCCTGACAGGCATTGACACAGACCGCCTCAAGGAGGAAAAAGAAAGAGGCATCACGATTGAACTGGGATTCGCTTCCCTGGGGCTTCCGTCCGGAAATACTCTCGGCATTGTTGATGTGCCGGGACATGAAAAATTTATCAAAAACATGGTGGCCGGAGCAGCCGGCATTGACCTTGTATTAATGGTCATCGCCGCAGATGAAGGCGTTATGCCGCAAACCAGGGAACATCTGCAGATATGCTCCCTCCTGGGCATCAAGGCGGGCCTGGTTGCCCTGACCAAAACAGATCTGGTGGAAAAAGACTGGCTGAATCTTGTACAATCCGAAGTCACCGACTATCTGAAAGACACATTTCTTTGCGGAGCGCCTGTCATACCGGTGTCAGCAGCTACAGAAAGCGGAATTTCGGAGCTTCTCGCCGAATTGGACAAAACCGTCATTCAGCTGAAAGAAAAAACCGATGACGGCATTTTTCGCCTGCCGGTGGACCGTATCTTCACGATGAAGGGCTTCGGCACCGTGGTCACCGGAACCCTGATTTCCGATAAAATCAGGGTGGGTGAGGACATTCAGATTCTTCCCGAAAACATTTCCGCCCGCATCCGCGGAATTCAGGTTCACAGTTTGCCAGTGGAAGAATCTTTCTCCGGTCAGCGGACTGCTATCAACCTGCAGGGAATAGAAAAATCAACTCTCGAAAGAGGTAATGTTCTCGTGCGGCCGGGGACCGTCTGGCCCACGCAAAGACTTGACGTTTTTTTTGAATACCTGGCAACCAATACGCGGAAGCTGAAAAACCGGGCGCTGGTTCGCCTGCACACCGGTACGGCGGAAATCATGACAAGGATCATCCTCATGGATGCGGATGAACTGTCTCCCGGCGAAAACACCTTTGCCCAGCTGATACTGGCCAATGAAGACGTCGTTGTATCGGGTGATCATTTCGTACTGCGCAGCTATTCACCGGTAACCACGATTGGCGGTGGGCTTATTCTCGATCCGCTGCCGGGCAAGCACAAAAGAAACCAAAATAAAATTCTCTCTGATTATCGCACACTGCTCGACGGCACATTGCCTGAAAAAATTATGGTTCTTCTGGAACGGGCCGGTTTTACAGGTATTTCTATCCGGTCACTTTCCTTTCGGCTGGGTGTTCATACAAAAAAAATCAGGGATGTACTGGATAAGTTACTTTCCAGCCGCCAGGCCATCCTGCTTTCAAGCGAAGACACTACGGTTCTTTCCGTTCATTTGTACTCTCAGATGGAAGAACTGATTCTTAAAAGCCTCACCGGCTACCACAAAAAGAATCCATTAAAAGAAGGCGTCTCCAAGGAAGAGCTCAAAGCGGCAATGCCTAGCACGGTGTCGGTTAAACTCTTTAATATGCTGGCGACCAGTCTTGGGAAAAAAGAAAAAATCGTCATCAACCAGGACAATGTAAGACTGGCAACCCATCAGGTACTGCTGGCCGGAGAAGAGGATGCCTTGCATCAGTCCATTGCCTCAACCTATGTGAAAGCCGGACTGACGCCTCCCTCTCTTTCGGATGTCCTCAACAGCTTTCCAGACCGGAAAGCAAAGGCGCAGAATATCATCAAGCTGATGCTGAAAGACGGTGAGCTTGTCAAGATTAATGAAGACCTGTGCTTTGCACACACTGTACTGGACAAGCTGCGCGAAGATTACAAGGCTAAGCTTGCCCGGGAAGGTCAGGCGACACCGGCCACGTTCAAGGAACTGACCGGACTCTCCCGGAAATACATTATTCCGCTCATGGAATATTTCGATACCAGCAAACTCACGGTGCGTGTAGGAGATCACCGTGTATTGAGAGAAAAACTTTAAACACGATTTCATCAGAAAGGCGGTCCTTTTGAAAACCAAAGAAATTTATCTTCAGGACATCAGACAGGGCGATAAAATTGCTTCCACCTTTTTAGTCGCGGAAAAAAGCATGGCTTTCTCCCAGAAAGGCTCAGCCTACCTGAACGTCCGCCTGAAAGACAAGACGGGCGAAATGGACGGCAAGGTCTGGGATCATGCGGCGGAAATGGATCAAATATTTAAAAAAGGTGACATTATTGATATTGAAGGGAGGGTGCAAAGTTACCGCAACGCGCTTCAGATATCCATTGTGAATATTAAACTCTGCGCCCCGGAAAACATTAACCCGTCGGATTATCTGCCGGTCAGCAAATTGGATACCCACTCGATGTTTCGCGATCTCATCGCTTTTATCGACACCCTTTCATCAGAACCTTTAAAAAAGCTGCTTGCCGCTTTCTTTCATGATGAAAAAACGGCTGATCTTTTCGGGCGGGCGCCGGCAGCCAAGGGTTTCCACCACATTTACCTGGGCGGTCTGCTTGAACACACGCTTTCCGTTGTTCGCCTGCTGGACAAGACTGCGGATCACTACCCGCAATTGAACAGGGATCTCTTGATTGCCGGCGGAATGCTGCACGATATCGGCAAAATTTATGAATTCTCCTATGACAGCCTCATTGCATACAGCGACGAAGGCCGTATGATCGGCCATCTGGTCATGGGCGTGGAAATGATCAACAAAAAAATAGAGGCGATTCCCGGTTTTCCTCCGCAGACGGCACTGGCGTTGCGCCATATTATTCTGAGCCACCACGGCGAGTTTGAATACGGGTCTCCCAAACGTCCGAAGACTATGGAGGCAATGGTCATCCATTTTATAGACGACCTGGATGCCAAGCTCAATGCCTTTCAAAGCTTTGTTGAAGCGGATGCCGTCAATTCGGATTCGGAATGGACAACTTACAACCGCTTTTTTGAACGTTATCTGTACAAGGGAAAATGATTTTTCAATAGACAGAATTGACGGTACCGCCGTTGCGGGATTTCATAAGATCACGAATCGCAATGAAGATTAATGATCCCGTCCTGTATCCACCATGGATAAACGCTTTCTCTGGTCTTCCGGCAGCAGACAACCGGAAAGACAGACTTCCGTGCAGTTGCCGTCGCACGGTTCGATGTGAATGGTAACCGTCGAGTTGGAAATTTTTTCCATGATCTGAAACTTGAGATCCCTGGTAATGCCGTGGGATGTTTCCACCGTCATACGCGGATCCACTTTGATATGAAATTCGATAAAACGGAAATTGCCGGCTTTGCGCGTTCTCAACTGATGATATCCATGAATTTCCGGTCTGTGTCCGACAATCACGCTGCGAATCCAGTCCTCTTCGTCCAGCGGCAACTTCACATCCATTAGGTCGCCCAGTGCCTGTGCCGTTAGATCATAGGCCGCTTTCAGGATAAATACTGCCACGAATATTGCCGCCACCGGATCCAGCCAGTGAATACGGGGATCTTCAAAAAAGAAGTGACTGACCCAGATAATGCCCAGACTGACCATAACCCCTGCGGAAGTAAACACATCGGTTCGTAAATGCCAGGCGTCAGCGGTGAGTGCGATGGAATCCGTTTCCCTCCCTACCGCAAAAAGCCGCTGGGACACAAAAAAATTGAGCACAGCGGACAAAAGCATTACCGCAACACCCCAACCGGGTGACTCCACTTCTTGCATAGAAGTTAATTTTTTAAACGCCTCAAAAATAATCCAGAAAGCGGCAATGAAAATCAGGACGGCTTCAATCAATCCGGATATACTTTCAACTTTGCCATGACCAAAAGGGTGGACATCGTCTGCCGGAAGATGTGATTTTTTAACCGAGAACATTGCAATGATAGCCGCGAGCAAATCCATCCCTGAATGAATCGCCTCGGAAATGATGGAAACCGAGCCGATGAGTATTCCCACAATGACCTTAAAGACCACCAATGTGGAATTGGATGCAACGGACAACATCGCCACACGTTCTTTACGCTGCTGGACAGATGACAACGGATATACTCCCGGATTTTGATTTTGTTTCTAAACATATCACGATCAGCGTATGATTTCCTATATTTTTTACCCCAAAAAAAGATGGATTTCCTTTGCATGAGCATGAAATTGTGATACGCAGCTTGGCATAAATGGTTTAAATTTTATGAATAAGAAAATCATTCTTTCTCACTATCCTGATGCTTCTGAAAAAGACTGGAAAAACTGGCGTTGGCAGTTTCAAAATCGTGTCACGTCCCTGAAAAAACTGGCCGAAATTACTGAAATACTGATGACCCGGCAGGAAAAACTGCACCGCGTGCTCTGTACCTATCCGATGGCGATCACACCTTACTTTCTGTCATTGATTGAACCGGATGATGAAAACCATCCGTTGACACTGCAGTGCATCCCCGATGAAAAGGAAGTCTCTGTTTCGCCTCACTGCTCGGATGATCCGCTGAATGAGGATGACTCCATGCCGGTACCAAGGCTGATACGCCGCTATCCGGACCGCGTTCTGGCGATGGTCACCCGGTCCTGCGCCACAAATTGCCGGCACTGCAACCGCAAAAGATCCTGGGGGGAAAAAGACCCGTCCACATTAAAGAACCGTTTGGATAAAATGGTCCGATATGTGGCCGATTCTCCTGAAATCCGGGAAGTGATTATATCCGGCGGCGATCCGCTGACCTATGATGATCATCACCTGGAGATGATCCTGTCCTCTTTTACAGCTATCCCGCATCTGGAAGTCTTGCGGATCGGAAGCCGCGTACCGGTCGTCATGCCCATGCGCATCACGAAAGAACTCTGCCGAATGCTGAAACGATACAGGCCTCTGTGGTTCAACACACAGTTCAACCACCCATCCGAAATCACTCCGGATGCCGGGCGGGCCTGCAATATGCTTCAGGAAGCCGGCATTCCCGTTTCCAATCAGTCCGTACTTCTGAAAGGAGTAAACGACAACGAAGACACTATGCGTCGCCTTTTATACGGATTACAGAAGATATCTGTCCGTCCTTATTACCTTTTTCACTGCGATCCGGTAAAAGGCTGCTACCATTTACGCACGGAAATGACTGAAGGGCTCAACATGATGGAAAACCTCCTTAAAAATTGTTCCGGCCTGGCGATGCCCCAGTACGTTGCAGATCTGCCGGGACAGTCAGGAAAAGTGCCTATCCTGGCCCTGTCGGGATCGTTAAAAAATGATTTGCAGAAACATCAAGATTTTTTTGACAATTTCGAATAATTAGATTAGGAAGAACACGAATAATTTAAACTAAATTAATAGATTGCCAGGAATGAAGGAGAAGGAATTTTTATGTACACCGCCAGCGATTTAAGAAAAGGGCTGCGTCTGAAGATTGACAACGAACCCTATGTCATTGTTGAATTCAATTTTGTCAAACCGGGCAAGGGACAGGCCCTGTACCGCACCAAACTCAGAAACATGATCAACGGCAATCAGTTTGAACGAACTTTCCGTTCCGTTGATGTCTTTGAACCAGCCGATCTGCGTGAAAAGAAAATGCAGTACCTTTACAAAGAGGGCGATAAATACTGCTTTATGGACAATGAAAGCTACGAACAGGTTTATCTGACGGAAGATCAGGTCGGAGATTCGGTAAACTTCCTGCTCGACAACATAGAGGTGGAAATTCTGCTTTTCGAAGACCGTCCCATCGGAATCAGTCTTCCGAATTTCGTTGAGGTGATTGTTACAGAAGCAGAACCATGGGCCAAGGGTGACACGGTTTCCGGCGCAACCAAACCGGTCAAGGTGCAGACAGGATATACTATTCTGGTACCGACTTTTATTTCGGAAGGCGAAAAAATCCGTATTGACACAAGAACGGGAGAGTATTTGACCCGCGTCAAAGGCTAGCAGCTTTCCAAAATATCCATATGCTGCATTGCGCTTCAGCCATCATCGCTGCAGCGTATGTAAAATACGCCTCGCTCTTCTCGCTTCGCGCGCCTTGCCTCTGAATTATTTTGAAAAGCTGCATAAAAATGAATACATCTCAAAAGGACGATCAATTCTATCTGGCGCGTAAGGCCAAAAACCTTCGCCTTCGCGCCAAATTCATGCAAAGTGTCCGGCATTTCTTTAACGAACATGATTTTCTGGAAATCGAAACACCTCTCCGGATACCCGGACCCGCCCCAGAAGAACATATCGAAGCCATCCCCTCGGGCAACTGGTTTTTACAAACCTCCCCCGAACTCTGCATGAAGCGTCTTCTGGCCGCAGGCTACCCCAGGATTTTTCAAATCTGCAAATGCTTCCGGGCCCGGGAAAGAGGAGAAAAACATTTACCCGAATTCACCATGCTGGAATGGTATGTTGCACACTTTGATTATCAAGATCTCATGGATCAGTGTGAAGCCATGCTACTTGATGCTTTCAGAAATATGGGATACCCCCGGGACATCACCTGGCAAAACAAAAAAATCCATCTGGAAAGTCCCTGGGAAAGAATCACCGTGGCAAACGCCTTTGCCCGATACTCCCCGGTGAGTCTTTCCGAAACGCTGAATCAGAATCATTTTGATGAAACACTGGTTCAATATATAGAACCCCGCATGGGAATCAACCGACCGACTTTCCTTTATGATTATCCGCCTGAACTGGCAGCATTGGCCAGAATCAAAAAGAGCGATCCATCGGTGGCGGAAAGATTTGAACTGTATATAGGAGGTCTTGAACTGGCCAACGGTTTTTCCGAGCTGACCGATACGGCCGAACAAAGAAGGCGTTTCGAAAAAGCAGCCGGGGCCCGGGCTGCCAAAAACTGGCAAAACTATCCCATGCCGGAAAAATTTCTAACAGCCCTGGAAAACCTGCCGCCCAGTGCCGGCATCGCACTCGGAATTGACCGGATAATCATGCTGATGGGCGACACAACACAGATTGACGATATCACGGCCTTTCCACCGGAAAGCCTCTGATGTCCGGGAAAAAGAGGTATTGACAACGATAGGATTTTCCTTTAGGTTACACGCAAATTTCAAAACATTTCCGGAGATAACAAAGTGAAAGATATTGGATCTTTAGATATTGGAGGAAATTTTCACGGTTCGCTTTTAGGCATGATTGCAGATGCCGGTTTTATGGTCAAATTTGTTTTGCTGATCCTGCTCATCTTTTCTATCATTTCCTGGACCATCATTTTTCTGAAATTCCGTTATTATCGAAAAATCAGGAAAGAGAACGAAGAGTTTGATTCCGACTATCAGCGCAGCAATAAACTTTCAGAGGTCGTGCCGGCAGCCAAAAAATATCCTCACTCAACAACGGCGGAAGTCTTTCGTGTCGGTTACGCGGAATTAAGCAAAATAAACAAGGTTTCCAAAGACACAGCCCGTCCTGAAGAAATCAGTCTCTCATCCATTGATAATGTACAGAGAGCACTGAACCGGGCATCCAACACGGAAATGACCAAACTTGAAAGCTCGCTGGGATTTCTGGCGACAACAGGCTCTGCCAGTCCCTTCATTGGCTTATTCGGTACGGTCTGGGGAATTATGGAAACCTTCAAAGCCATTGGCGCACGTGGCTCGGCAACGCTGGCTGTTGTGGCTCCCGGCATCTCGGAAGCACTGATTGCAACGGCGGCAGGCCTGGCCGCGGCAATCCCGGCTGTTATTTTCTACAATTACTTCTTAAACAAATCTAAAACGATGGTGCAGGAAATGGATAATTTTGCCGATGAATTCCTAAACATCGTCGAGCGCCATCTGATCAGTAAATAAACTTTCTCAGGATAAAGCATCATGCGGCATTCACGCAGAAGAAATTCCGAAAATAAATCCATGGCGGACATCAATGTCACTCCGCTTGTTGACGTCATGCTCGTTCTTCTCATCATTTTCATGGTGACGGCGCCGATGCTTTCCATGGGAATCGATGTCAATCTGCCGCGCGTCAAGTCAAAAACCGTAGATCTCGCAGAAGAGAAACTGATTCTGAGCATCAACGAAAACAAAGAAATTTTCCTAAATAAAACCCGGATGTCTCTGCAGGATCTCAACACAAAACTTGCCGCCATTTTTGAACAGCGGGTTGACCGCGAGATTTTCCTGCGAGCCGATAAAAATGTTTCCTATGGTTTTGTGGTTGAAGTCATGTCGGAAATACGCAAAGCGGGCGTCGACAAACTTGGAATGATCACGGAACCGCCTGAGGACATGAAATGACGTCCCGGCTGTTCCATAAAGGCTCATTCGGTAATACCGGCAGTCCCTACCAAATGTTTTTCGCTTCCGTTCTTCTTCACCTGATTGCGATTGCCGCCATCATCATCACCGTGCCCGGAGCATCCAGGCAGCTGACCTTCGGTGCCCCCTATTCCGTCGCGCTCGTGGGCCCTGAAGTTCTGCAGCCGCCGCGGGGATCATCCATGCCGAAAGACATTTTTCAGCCTCCCGCTCCGGAACCTCCCGTCATTCTGAAGCGAAAACTGGAATCCCCATCAGACGTCCCGATAACTAAAAAAAAAGAGTCCTTAAAAGACACGGTTAAGGATATTATTACAGACAAAAGTAAAGATATCAGACAGTCGGATCTTCAGAAGAAAATTGATGCGATCCGCCGACAAGAGCTTTCTAAAGCGGATGTTCAGAAAAAAATCGATGCCCTGCGTCGAAAAGAACTTGCCAGAAGCGGAACAGGCGAGACGCCGGGTGTTCCTTACGGATCTGCAAGCGGTCGTATTGGTGCGGCATCATCGTCTGCCAACGCGTCAAAAATAGACGAGTATAGCCGCTTCGTATGGGCCAGAATCAAAAAGAACTGGACCTTGCCGCCCACGATGATGCCGAAAAACAACATAGAAACCATTATTGAAGTAAGAATAGCGCGGAGCGGAGCACTGGAATACATCGATTTTGAAAAACGTTCCGGCAACGCTTATTTTGATGAATCCGCCATGCGCGCGGTAAAGAAATCCGCCCCCTTCCCTCCGCTTGCCGGATGGATAAACGAGGGTTTCATCGATTTTGGCATCCGGTTTCACTCCGAGGACTTTCGCTGAACAAATTCAATGATGGATGATGAATACTTATGGACAAAAAAAATATTGTTAAGATATTAATCCTTTTCGTTTTCCTTGCGATCTGCGGCACCTGCAGCACCGCCCTGGCCAAAGTGTATATTGATATTGACGCACCGGGCTTTCAACAATTCCCCATTGCGGTTTGTGATTTTCAAAATAAGAATCCGGCAACACCAACATCTTCAGGCCTTCATTCCACGATTACCGATGAAATCAAAAACTATCTCGATATGACGGGGCTCTTTAAAATCCTGGACAAAAGAAGTTTCCTCGAAGGCGTTGAACCGGGGTACCCGGAAAAAATCCGTTTTCAGGAATGGACGGCCATCGGAGCGGATTTCCTGGTGAGGGGTGACCTGACTCAAGGAAAAGACATGCTTGCAGAGGCCCGCCTGTATGATGTTGCACGGGGTGAAATGCTTTTTAATAAAAGATATGCAAACCCGGGCGGCGAAACAAAACCCCTTGCGCTTGCCATTGCCCGCGATATCCTGATTGCGTTGACAGGCGACGCGGGAGATTTTAATACAAAAGTTGCTTTTATCATTAAAAGAAAATCCGGTTCTGATATTTACTCGATGAACTACGATGCATCGGGCATGAACAACTTGACAGGTCATCAGAGCATTGTTACATCGCCCCGCTGGTCGCCGGACGGTCAATATCTTGCCTTTACATCATACAAAAACGGACGGCCACAGGTTTATCTGCGTAATTTGAAAACCGGCAGTGAAAGAACCGTTGCTTCGTTCGAGGGCCTGAATCTATGTGGATCCTTCTCGCCGGACAGTAAAAAACTTCTGCTGACGCTGAGCAAAGACGGCAATGAAGATATTTATGTCCTGGATATCAGCACCATGCAGATCAAGCGCCTGACGAACAGCTATTCTATTGACGTTTCTCCGACCTGGTCGCCCGACGGACAAAAAATTGCATTTGTATCGAATCGCTCCGGGTCACCGCAAATCTTTGTCATGAATGCAGACGGCAGCGGTGAAAGAAGAATCACCTTTCACGGGAAATACAATACATCTCCTTCCTGGTCTCCCCGCGGCGGTAAAATTGCGTATGAGGGTCTTGCGGGCGGGAGATATCAAATCTTCACCGTTGATGAAGGTGGCGGTAGCGTGATGCAGATGACTTCTGACAATGCAGACAATGAATATCCGTCCTGGTCCCCATCCGGCAGACAGATTGTTTTCAGTTCCCGTCAGGGCGGCAGAAGCCGTATTTGCATCATCAATGCCAACGGCATGAAAACACGGGTTCTCTTCGAGAGTGCAAACCATCTGGTCATGCCTTCCTGGTCTCCTTCATTAAAATGATTTTTTATGGGGGTTGAATTTTTTTCATCTTTGCCGTATAGGAAACACCATGTTCATCCTGAAATTCGAAATGAAGGCTGAAAATCAGATTTGCTTGTCGCCTTATTGAAAATATCTCGTATTCAATTCAGATGCCTGTTATTTTTATTGACGAAATTCGGAAAGATATGTTTACAATAATAAATTAAATTTACTTTTTTCAAACCTTGAAAGGAGAGGATCATGAAAAAATATTTAGCAGTGATTGGGATATTTCTTGTTTTTGCATTTTGTTTAACCATATTCGGTGGTTGCGCGGATAAATCAGCCGTGGTAAGGGATGATGCAGCCACAGAAGACGAAGCCGCCCGGAGGGCACGCGAACAGGCGGAGCGGGAGGCTGCCATGAGAGCGAGAGACGCGGCTCTTTTAACTCCCCAAAACATTTATTTCGACTACGATCAATCCAACATTCGTCCGGACGCACGCGACACACTCAAACACAATGCTACAATCTTTAGCCACAAAAGTGGAAAGATTGTCATTGAGGGATACTGTGATGAAAGGGGCACTGCCGAATATAACATGGCTCTCGGACAAAGACGGGCTCAGGAAGCCAAGCGATATCTGATGAACCTCGGCGTCAGCGCATCGCGCATGCAGGCCATCAGTTATGGCGAAGAAAATCCTCTGGATCCCCGAAGCACAGAAGAGGCATGGGCTAAAAACAGACGTGCGGAATTCCATTTAAAATAGTAATGAGCTGATGAACCACCTTGCAGCATGCCGGCAAGGTGTGAAATGAACGTTATGATATCAAAGCAATTTAAGGATAAAGAACACTCATTCCGTATGAGGGGGTTAAAGGATAAAGCCTTGAAACGTTATTTGTATCTTGTATTCACGGTAATGGTGGCGTTGCTCACATCCTGCGCTACGTCCTCTGACTTGAAAAATGTCCGTACGGAAGTAAATCGGGAAGTGGAGGATAAAATTGCCGCCTTGGACATCCGCATGCGAATGATGCAGGAAGAACAAAAACAAGCTATCGAGACGATGCGAAAAGGACAGGCCAACACCAGTGCAGACATGTCGGAGTTGCGCGAGCAGGTTCAGCAATTGCGTGGACATGTCGAGGCGATGCAAAAGGGTTCTTTCCCGGATGCGAGAGGAGACAGCACATACCATAAAAGGCTGGAGCAGCTAGAGCAGAAAATCAATTTCATCGAAAACTTTCTGGAAATCAGCAAGAAAGATTCATACGGTGGCATGGATGGTTCCGTTTTACCGCAGGATACTTCTTCCGACAAGCAGAGCAAAGCTTCACAGTATGCAGCAGCTTATCAGCTGTATAAAAAAGGCAACTACACAAAAGCCAGGGAAGCCTTTCAAAGCTTTCTGGCCACCTATCCCACAGGAGAGTATTCTGATAACGCGCAGTTCTGGATGGGTGAATGTTATTTTAATGAAAGGCAATACGAAAAAGCCATTCTTGAATATGACAATGTGACCAAAAAATTCCCCAACAGCAATAAAGTGCCTCATGCTCTTTTAAAGCAAGGCTTTTCATTTTTAAGCCTGGGCGACAAGGCAAGCGCACGTCTGCTTTTACAACAAGTCATAAAAGATTATCCCAACACCAATCAGGCAAAGACCGCACGTGCCAAGCTTCAGCAAATCAAGTAATCTGTACAACAAACAGCTGCATGAAAGGGGGCTTCATCTCATGCCCCCTTTATTTTGCTTTTTTTCCGATAACGCTCCGCAAAGACACATACCACCATTCGCTGATTAGTATCAGACAGAAAATCAGCTACGTCAGGCCATCCGGACGCATGATGCAATTAATCCAAATTGATTTTTTGAATACCTGCGGGAACGGACAGTTCAAAAACCGCAAAATTCGTTTCCCGGACTATTTTCAGATCCGTATATTTTACAGAAATACTTGTCAGTTGGTCTGTACGAATAACCGTTATCTTTCCAGCCAGGTTGCTTTCTGATGCGTAATCCTCGTACCTTACTTGAAACATTTCTCTACCCTCCGGATCATGGCGGATCAGCTTTTTCACCTTACCGCTTTTGTCCATCCAGAATGTTTGCGTAAAACCCGAAGGGCTTTTCAGATCAAATCCCGTCAGGCCATCCTCATGATCGCTTGCCCGGAGAAACTCCTTCCCGCCGGAAGGGGAAAGGCTGCAGGTAAGAATCATTACAATATCCTCAACATTGAACCCCCATGGTAAAAAACGGGCCAGGTTTTCGGCAGATGGCTTCCCTGCATAAAATTCTTCCCTCGACGGAATAAATATTTGCAGATGATCCGGTGTGGCCGCCAGATATAAATCGGGAGTACCGATCACCGGCAGTATCTCCAGTCGCAGATAGGAGGGTTTCTGCATAATCAATGCAGCCCGAACCGGATAATGTCCCTGTTCTGTCTTCAGGTCAATTTCCGCCGTAGCCACAATCCTGTCTGTTTCCTGAAGGACCGGAACCATCGTAGTTAAAGATGTTTCAGGTGGTCCAAAAGGCAAAGAGAAACGCTTCCCGGCAGCACATCCGCAGACGAGAATGAACAGGACAAATAACAGTATGACGCGTGGGGGGGGAAAACACATCTTGCAAACACTTTCAGGGGAGATGATCAGGATTCTGGTAATCCCTTATTTTTTATTGATCAGATTTTCCAGTTTCTCTTTCAGTTTGAGATTAGCAGGATCTATCTTCACTGCCTTCCGGTAATACTGCAGCGCTTCCTGCTCCCGTCCGATCTTCAGATAAACATCCCCTATATGTTCATTAATATTAGGATCGTCCGGCAGCAGCTCCAGAGCCTCCTTGAGATGTTTCAGGGCGCTGTCGTATTGTTTTTTCTTGAAATGAACCCAGCCCAGAGAATCCAGGATGTATCCATTTTTCGGTTTGATCTTCAGTGCCTGAACAATCATTTGCTCTGCTTCGTCAAGGTGAATATCACGATCAGCATACGTGTAGCCGATAAAGTTTAGAGCGTCGGCATTTTGCGGATCAATGTCCAGCACTTTTCTCATCGATTTGATGCTCTCCTCAAAGCGATCCGTTTTCTCCTGAAGCGTTCCCAGGACATAATACATATCGGTATTGCGGGGGAAACGACTGATGCCTTCCTGGATTATTTTTTCCGCTGCGTCCATATCTTTTTTTTCTTCATGGAGGGATGACAAATACAGATACAGTGCTGCCTGATCGTCTTTCTTTTCGATGGCCCGGACGATAACTGCAATGGCGTCCTCAATTCTGCCTTCTTTCTTGCGAATCATGGCTGCAAGGACCTGGGCATTTGCATATAATTCAAAATCAGGGGATATTTTCTGATACTCCATAAATGCGGCAGACAAATCACCCTTTTGCTCCAGCGTATTGGCCAGAAGATAGCGGATTTTTTCATCTCCCGGCGATGATTGCAAAATCATCAAAAATTGGGCCGCCGCCGCATCAAACTGCTTCATTTCGTAATACAACAATCCCAGCATGGTTCGGACATCCCGGTTGGCCGGATCAACCTGCAATGCTTCTTTCAACTCTTTTTCCGCCAGGGACTGCTTATTCGCTTTAACCAGCTGCTGTGCGATCTTCACACGAAAAATGATCCTGGCAGGGTTTATCTCCAGATAAGCCCGATAAACAGCAATGGCCTCACTATATTTTTTTTCGTTTTCATAAAGAGCAGCAAGACTGAGCCAGGCCGCTTCAAACTCCGGTTTTTGCAAGGTCATTTTTTTATAAAGCGCTTCCGCCTCTGCCGGACGGTTCATTTGAGTCAATATTTTCGCATAATAATACATCCCGATCATATTACCGGGATCCATTTTCAGGAGCTGCTGATAAACCTTACTCGCCAAATCATACTTTTTCTCCTGTGTATAAATTGTCGCCAGGAATAGGCGGGCAACCAGGTTTTTCGGGTCAATCTCAATAATGGTCTGATACTCTTGAACCGCTTTATCGTATTTGCGTAAATTGAAATATACCCCCCCCAGGATCGACCGCAGTTCGACATTCCCTGGATTCTTAGCCAGCATGGTCTCGCCGAGCGACAGAGCATTGTCAAAATCGTGGTGTTCAGCATACAGCGAAACCAGTTCGGTATTCAGATAAATAGAATCCGGATGAATAGCGAGCGCTTTTTTCATCTGGTCGATCGCTTGCGACAGTTCATGATTCAACCGTAACAAAACAGCCAGTGAATAATGATACGCAGCCTCTTTGGAATAAACGTCATCAACGGATGTATTGGATGTCAAATGCTGCTTCAGGGGAGGCGTGCAATCACCCTGCGCCGCGGAAAAAAGAATTCCGCAGATTATGAAAATAATTAATTGTTTTTGCATAGGTACACAGATGCTTTCAATTCATATAATCAGGATACGTCTTTAGAAGATGTCGTCTTGATTAATTTTGATACGGGGATGATGGAAACACCTTTCTCCCGAAAAACTTTGCTGGCATCGCGTATCGCCCGAATTGTTTCCGGATAGGGATGGCCAATCACGATCAACGGCGCACCGCCTGCCGGTGTCTCTATCACATTCATCAGAATTTGATAGATCTTCTTATAGTCCCGATCATTATCCAGAAAGACCCTGCGCGACGCAACAGTCAAATGGACTTTTTCGGCAGCCGACCGGGTTTTAGATGAAGGGGTTGTTCGTGAATCAATAAAAAACAACCCCTCTTTCTTCAACTGCCTGAAAACCGGCGTTAGCTTTTCTTCGTCAGCCATGAATTTGGAACCCATGTGGTTGTTGACACCGGAAACATAAGGGACGCTGGCCATATTTTTTTCCAGTTGTGACACAATTTCCGCATCATTCATCTCCGTAAAAAGAGCCCCTGCGCCGGGCTTTTCCTTCGGATAGGAAAGTGGTTCCATCGGCAGGTGCAGCAGGGTTTCACGGTTGGCTCTATGCAGGGTTTCCGCCGCTTCACGTGAATGGGGCAGAAGCGGTAAAATGGCAAAGGTAATGTCCGCGTCAATATTCAAAAGATCCCGCAAAGACTTCATGTCCTGGCCAATGTCGTCAATAATAATGGCAACCTGCTTGACGGTTAACCGGGGCGGCACAATCTTGGCAACAATAATTTTTTCTTTCTTCATGTTTGGCTCGACCGCAGATTCGGACACGGAAGAGTCCCTGGTTTTTTCCTTTTCCTTTACCTCTTTGACCCGGGTCGGCGTCTGCGATTTTTCTTTGGAGACGACCTTCTGCTGCGACGATTGTTTCTTCTCCGCCGGCTGTAGACCCTTTTCTTCCCGATGAAAAAAACTCACGTACAAAATCGCGGCAACAGATGCAACGATCAAGACCGCTAAAAACGCATTCAAAATTTTTTTGTTATTTTTTTTCTTTTTCGCGGCCACGTTTCGTTTGCCTCAAAAAAACATCAGTTGGCCAGATTCTTTTTCATCATATGCCAGCCCCTTAAAATATCAACAGCGGTCCTCACCTGATTGTCTTTTTCCAGATCGTCCATTTCTTTTGAGCTGTCTGTTTTACGGTCCTCTGTTTCCCTGTCTTCTTCTCCGGCAGGCAGGATGTGACCTTCAAGATCTTTTTCCCGCATCATCTCGTCGGGTTGACTATCCGTCGTATCCTGCGACGGCTTCTTCAGCTTTACGATCAGATCCGGTTTGATTCCCTCAGCCTGGATAGACCTGCCCTTGGGCGTATAATACCGGGCCGTTGTCAATTTTAGAGCCGATCCGTCTTCCAGGCGGATCACGGTTTGTACGGAAGCCTTGCCAAATGTTTGGGTCCCTGCAATCAACGCACGTCCGTTATCCTGAAGGGCTCCGGCCACAATTTCCGCTGCGCTCGCTGTTCCTTCATTCACAAGAACAACCATGGGAACCGTCACTTCCCTGGCTCCGTCATCTTTGGCCTGCATCCTGGTTTCCATACTTTTCGTTCGTCCGCGCGTGGAAACGATAACACCTGATCTTAAAAACATATCAGATACTTCAATCGCCTGATTTAAAAGTCCTCCCGGATCGTTTCTCAAATCCAGAACCAGCCCCTGCATGGGATTCGATTTTACTTTCACGTCGGCAAGGGCTTTGCGAAGATCGGCTGCGGTTTTTTCATTGAAGGAAGAGATGCGGATATATCCGATATTGTGATCGAAAGTTTTTGCCTTCACACTTTGAACCTGAATTTCGGCACGGGTCAAGATAATATTCTTAGGTTTAATCATCCCCTCCCGCGTAATCGTGATGGTCACTTTCGTGCCCTTCTTGCCGCGCAGCTTTTTTACAGCTTCCATCATGGAGATATCTTTTGTGGTTTTGCCGTCAATCTTGATGATCTGATCCCCAGCTTTCACACCCGCTTTATATGCGGGAGTATCTTCAATGGGAGACACAACAGTCAACACGTCTTTCACCAGGGTAATCTCGATCCCTATGCCTCCAAAATGCCCTTGTGTCTCCTCCTCCAGCCCCTTGTATACATCAGGAGTCATAAACGAGCTATGCGGATCCAGTGTTTTGATCATACCGTTTATCGCCCCCTGAATTAACGAGGACGAATCCACCTGATCCACATAATTTTTCTGCACCATGTCCAACACTTCGTTGAATGTTTTAATTTCCTTATAGATATTTTTTTCCTTTGCGGAAACCAGGCTGTCCGAAGAAGTCCAGAAAACAACAAAAAATCCGATGATTACGATGGCAAATACCAACCCTTTTACAGATATGTTCTTCATGTTATGCCTCACACGGTGAAGAGGTGTTTTATTACAAATGATACTAATAATATTAAGTATATACCATTATAATGGTTCTTTTCCATAACTTTCATGAAAACAGGAAAAAATATTAGGAAAACCTGCAAGCACGGGCGGTAAAAGAATGAAGACCGTTATCTATTCAATCAGCCATGTTGTATGATCTGCCGAATCTTTTAAAATAACCCCCTGAGACGCCAGATCCCGCCGAATGTCGTCAGCCCTGCTCCAGTCCTTGTCTGCACGGGCTTTTTGCCTTTCCGTGATCATCAGTTCTATCCGCGAAACATCCAGACCGCGTTTGCCGGCTTCAATAACGCGATCAGTCAGAAAGAAGACTTCTGGATCGTGTTGAAAAATACCCAGCACATTACCAAAATGAGAGAAAACACCCGTTGCAGTATCCAAAATGATCTTTTTGGCTACCGGTTCCATCTTCTTTTCCACGGCATTGATATTGTTGATCAACCGGGCAGTTTCAAAAACATAGCCCAGAGCCTGTGCCGTATTAAAATCATCGTCAAGAGCTTCATTAAATTGGTCTTTCAGTTCCTCTAATTTGTTCACATACCCGGACTGATCACTCAAAAGACTGTCACCACTCCGGGAGTCTAATTTATCCTTTGTTTCTTTCATCAACTGAAGTGCGGAATAGCAGCGAATCAGGGCTGTCCTGGTTTCCTTCATCGCCGTATCAGAGTAATCCACAGGACTCCGGTAGTGACTCTGAAGGATAAACAGACGCAGGACTTCCGGGTGGTAGTGCTGGATAATGTCCCGTATCGGGGAAATGTTCCCCAGAGACTTTGACATTTTTTCCGCGTTGATCTTCACAAATCCGTTGTGCATCCAGTAATTGGCCAGAGGTTTTCCCGTCGCCGCCTGGGATTGCGCAATTTCATTTTCGTGGTGAGGGAAAACGAGGTCTTCACCGCCGCCGTGAATATCGAATGTTTCACCAAGATACTTCCGGCTCATGGCCGAGCACTCAATATGCCAGCCCGGTCTGCCTTTGCCCCACGGACTTTCCCAGAAAGGTTCGCCTTCCTTGCTCTTTTTCCAGAGAACAAAATCAAGAGGATTTCTTTTCTTATCGTTGACGTCCACACGTGCACCGGCCATCATTTCATCCAGATGACGTCCGGATAATCCGCCATATGCCGGATAATTGTCAACCGCAAAAAACACATCTCCATCCACCGCGTAGGCAATACCTTTACCTTCCAGAATTGCAATCAGGTCAATCATGTCCGACATATGCGCAGTTGCCCTGGGCGTTACCGTGGGCGTTAAAACATTGAGGGCAGCCATATCTTCATCATGGAGTTTGATGTAACGTTCAGTGATTCGGTAGATATCAACACCTTCTTTATTTGCCCGATCAATGATTTTATCGTCAATGTCGGTAAAGTTTTTAACGTACGTCACGTTGTAGCCGCGAGCTTTTAAATGACGAAAAACAACATCGAAAACAACCGCGGCACGTGCATGACCTACGTGGCAAACATCGTATGCAGTAATCCCGCAGACGTACATGCCGATGGCACTTTCCTTGACCGGCTGCAGGATTTCTTTTTTTCTTGTTTTCGTATTAAATAATTTTTGAGGCATTTTTTCCACTTTCTTCAGGGATAAAGCGGCGGTACATTCAAGCCGCTGTCTTCCGACAGAGAACAGATGATGTTCATATTTTGAATGGCCTGTCCGGCCGCCCCCTTGACTAAATTGTCAATAGCGGAAATAATAATGATCCGTTTCGTCCTCGAATCCAGAGCCAGACCGATATCGCAGTAATTTGACCCGCAAACAGAGGAAATGTTGGGGTACGTCCCTTCCGGACATATCCGAATGAATTTTTCTCCTTCATAAAAAGACGCATACATTGCGTGAAGGTCGGAAAGCGTAATATCCGTCTTAAGCGTTGCGTAAACTGTGCTCAGGATTCCTCTTTTCACCGGCAATAAGTGCGGTGTAAAAGTAATCGCAAAATCAGCCCCTGCCAGTCTGTTCAATTCCTGCTCAATTTCCGGCGTATGTCTGTGCTTTCCCACCTTGTAAGCTTTGAAGCCTCCGTCCACTTCGCAAAACAGCGAAGTGACCTGGGGATCTCTTCCCGCACCGCTCACGCCGGATGCCGAATCAGCAATTATCGTGGATACATCCACAAGCTTGTTTTTCAAAACCGGCGCAAGTCCCAGAATAATGCTGGTTGGATAACAACCCGGATTGGCTATCAACCGGGCTTGTTTAATTTCATTCCGGTAAAGTTCAGGAAGACCGTAAACGGCCTGTCCGAAAAGATCGGCACTGCTGTGTTTTGCATACCATTTTTCGTAAACAGCAAGGTCCCGCAGACGATAATCGGCAGAAAGATCAATGACTTGCCTGCCCGCGTTGATGAACACGGGCACGATATCCATGGAAACACCATGCGGCAGGGCCAGAAAAGCCACGTCGCAAAGGTTGGAAATCTCCTGTGGAGTTGCATTTGAATAGGTCAGGGTAGTCATACCGGACAGTGAAGGATAGATTTCCGTCGCCGGTCGTCCGGCATATCGCCTGGATGTAACCGCCACCAGATTCACCTGCGGATGACCGGATAAAATCCGAATGAGCTCCTGGCCCGTGTATCCACTGGCCCCGAAAATTGCTGCTTGAATTGCCATAAAAAACTCCAAAAAAAAGGGAGGCCTGAAAGCCCCCCCTGTTTGATCAGCGCTTGGAAAATTGAAATCTTTTGCGGGCTCCCGGCTGGCCGTATTTCTTCCGTTCCTTGATGCGGGCATCACGCGTCAGAAATCCCGCCTTTTTCAAAATGGAACGCAACTCGGCGTCATACCCCAGAAGCGCTTTGGAAATTCCGTGTTTCACGGCACCGGCCTGACCTGCCACGCCGCCGCCACTTACGTTAACATAAAAATCGAATTGGTCTTGCTTACCGGTAATTTCCAGTGGCTGCCGGATGATCATCTTCAGGCTGGGACGGGAAAAATACTCTTCGTAGTTTCTTTTGTTGACTACGATACTCCCACTCCCTGACTTCATATAGACACGCGCAATAGCGCTTTTTCTTTTACCGGTTGCATAAAATCGCTGTACTGTCATGGCTTCTCCCAAATGAAATAAAAATCAATCAATCATCGACCGGCGCAGATTATACCGCCAGCGTCTTTGGACACTGAGCGTCATGCGGGTGCGCATTGCCGCTGTATATTTTCAGTTTTTTCAACATTTTTCTACCCAGATTATTCTTGGGCATCATTCCGGCTACGGCAATACGAATGAGTTTTTCCGGTTTTTCCGCCAGCATCTTTCCGGCAGCCGTTTCTCTTAATCCTCCCGGATATCCGGAATAGGAATAATAGATTTTGTCCGTAAGCTTTTTGCCGGTCAGGAGGATCTTTTCTGCATTGACCACCACAATAAAATCACCTGTATCGACATGCGGTGTATAAATGGCCTTATGTTTGCCCCGAAGGCGCAGGGCAATCTCACTGGCCAGTCTTCCCAGCACTTTTCCGGATGCATCGACTACATACCAGTCTTTCTTTGTCTCTTCTGCCTTCGCTGAAAATGTCTTCATAATAAACCGTCACTTTACTAAAAATTTAAAGATGTAAACTATGCAATTCCCTTCCTTTTGTCAAGGAAAATATTTGAATCAAATGCTGATTTAAAAATGGATCGGATCGACACGGTTCTTTTAGGTCATAAAGGGGGAAAATCTCATTAAATCCCTAACATGCCTAATCCGGCCAATGATATTTTCAGCATAACGGTGTCATCATTGTACGATCTGGTATAATCCACCCCTACGCCCCAGCATTGTTTTGAATAGAACAGGCCGACTGTGGTTTCAACCGTCCGGTTGTTGAAACGATCAAGACGGAGAACAAGCCGACCCGTCAGGTTATCGGTAATGACCGCTCTGAGATCCGCGTTGACCTCTTCGATGGAATCAAGCGTGTAGCGGTAACCGAATATCAGTCTGTCGCCGCGCCAGTCCCGGAGACTCAGGTCATAGTTCATTTGTTTCCAACCGTTGTAGGGACTATACCGATTGCGGGCAGAAAAGGAAACATAGGGGTGTGGTGCGAAATTCAGCTCCATGCCGAGATCAGACAGGGGACGATTTTCCGTGGCCGAACCGCTCACGTCTCGTCTGTATTCATTAATGTCATAGACCTGAAACAGTTTGAAACGTAATAGTTCCAGGTAACTGCGCTCACCATTTGTGCTTTTTATCCTGGCGGTTAGCGTATTGGTAAGGGCCCACGCAACCGCATTTTGCTGCTGCAGGGCGTTTGTATAAAATATATCATTGGGCAGAAAACTATCCAGCAGCGTGTAGCTTCTTGGTAAATAATCAGGAAGATTGTGCTGCCGGATTTCCGGAATATAGGAATAAAAAACTTCCGGTTTGATTTCATGTCGTAATTTTTCCCAGTTCTGAATGTTGACATTGAAGACCCGGGAAATCCTGCTGCTGGCGGACACACCTGCATTATAGATCGTGCGGTTGCCGTTCCGGTTTTCAGAATCTGCTCGCGAATCGTCACGATTCCAGTATAGTTCTCTCAGTTTTATTTGCGGGACAATTTTCGCATATTTGGAAACTGCAAAGGGCATGGACAGGGTCGGTGCAAAATCAAGATAATGACCTTTCTGACCTTGACCCCGGTAAAAATAATCATAATTGCCCTCAAACTCCAGATACAACGGTGTGGAGAATACCCTCTGTTTAATACCGGTAAAAATGATTTCGGGATATCTTTGCAGGGTGCCTTCATTATTTGCGGTTGTAAAATTATCAACTGAACTGATGCGGGCCATGATATTGTAATTGTTCCATCCCTTAAACAGGCGGACGGACGATTCCAGAAAAGGCAGAGACTCGTTTGCCTGAAAAGGAACTTTTCGAAACGGGTCGTTCTCCGTCGCAGCGTAATTCGTTAAATAGTAATTATGGGAATTGAAATCACGGAAATACCAGGAATCGGAAACACGCCGCAAATCCGCCCGGAAATAGAATTGCGGATCTATCGTTGTCTGATGATTGATATAATAAGACCACCGACGGTGCATACCCTGCCAGTCGCGGTGCTGATTCTTTCCAAACGTGTCATTCACACTTTTGTTGTCTTCCAGATAGTCCAAATAAATCGTTCCAAACGACTTGGTGCCCGCGAAATAACGGAATTCCACACCCTGCTTCAATCCTCGTTTTTCCATGTAACGAGTGTACAAGGTCGCGTCCATCTGTGGATTGATCGCCCAAAAAAATGGAATTTCAATATCAATGCCGTGTTTATCCCTCGAATAGGCAAGATACGGAAGGAGAAAACCCGATTGTCGCTTGGTTTTCGCGGGAAACGCAACCATGGGGGAATACAACACCGGGAAACCCTTCGTCAGAAACCGGGCGCTGTTCACCCAGCCATATCCTTCCAGTGTCACTTTCATTTTAGAACCAGCCAGTTGCCAGTCAGGGTTATCGCCGTCACAGGTCGTGGCCAGGGGATTCTCAATATAATAACTGTTTTCCCCTGTCTTTTCGATCCTGTCGCCTTTTATGTAAAAATGATTACGGGCATAAAAAACCTTGGAATTATAGGCCACTCCGGTTTTGTCTTCTACATTTACTACAATTTTATCACCCGCGAGCGAGTCTTGAGCCATCTTTAAAACTGCGTTTCCTTCTGCCGTTGCCAGTTTGTTCTTACGGTCATATTCGGCAGCGTCAGAGGTTAAAACACCGTCGCCGTAATGAATAATAACATTGCCTTTGGCTGAATAAACATCTTTTTCGTTATCATAGGAAAGAGTATCCGCCTCAATCTTCACCGGACCGTCTTCAGGAGCATTGAAGTCTTGAGCCACAACAACGCTGCTCAATGAGAATAGAATAATGCAAATCGCCAGAACGGTAATTTTACATTTATGCTTAAATTGAATCAACAAAGCCATCAACCTTCTTCATCCATTTACAATCAAAGCAAAACAGCATTCATCCGCTTTCGACAGGATTAACCGGACGTCCCTTCCAGGTGGTTCAAGGCTAGATCCTACCTTGTCCCGCATCGCCGTGCTGCTTATCACAAGAATGCATTTGATGAAATACCTGTTTTATCTCTCCCGCAAGATAAAATGATCCAAGGGCACAGATCATGTCTGAATCAGCGGCCATCTTCATGGCCTTCAGAATCGCTTGCCCAACACTCTCGGAAACAATTGCCCGGCAGCCCAGACCTTTCATCACCCGGGCCAACTCCCGCGCCTTAACGGCGCGGTTGGTCTGCAAGGGCGGTAAAATCGTTATTGCGGCGAGCGGTGCAATTTTTTTCAGCATGGCAAGATAATCTTTATCCGCCAACACAGCAAAAATCAGAATCAAACGTCGCCAGGAAAAATCCTTTTTAAGCGCACTTTGCAAAGCGCTGACCCCGGAAGGATTATGTGCACCATCGAGCAGGAAAAAAGGCCGCTCGGAAAGGATTTCCATCCTGGCTTCCCAGTGCGTTTTTTTCAATCCGGAATATATAGCCTCAGAATCCGTCACAAATCCATTTTTCTCAATGATTTCAATAACTGCCAGTGCCAGCGCAGTATTGGACAATTGATACCCGCCCCTGAGCGGAACGACCAGACCGTTTAATATCTTCGTCATTCCATGATAGTCGGCCAGACCGTCCTTCCTTCTGAACATCTTAAAATCCGTACCCAACCGGAACAAAACGGCTTGATTCTGACGGCAGGTTGCTGTCAATGTCTGTACAACCCTCTGTTGCGACGCTCCGGTAATACAGATACCCGCCGGTTTGACGATTCCGGCCTTTTCTTTGGCAATCGCCGTCAGCGTGCGACCCAGATAGGCCGTGTGCTCCAGTCCGATATTGGTAATAACCGAGACAATCGGACGGCACACATTTGTCGCGTCAAGTCTGCCACCAAGGCCCACTTCCATCACCGCGATATCAACATGTGCCCTCTGAAAATAAATAAACGCGGCAACGGTCAATACTTCAAAGTAGGTGATGTGTCCTGCCACACGGTTCTTGATCTCACGAACAATGTGATCCAAGATCCGAACCGGGATTTTTGCCCCGTTTATGACAATCCGTTCACGAACATCCACAAGATGGGGTGACGTATAAAGCCCCACTCTACGGCCTGACTGCTTCATAATGGAAGCGATCATCGCGGCAGTCGAGCCCTTGCCGTTTGTCCCTGCCACAAGGATCGTCGGGTAGTCATCCTGAGGATTGCCGAACTTCGCCAGAAGTCCCATCATCGTATCCAGACCGAAGTGCATGACATCAATGTTCAGACTGGAAAGATAATCCTCATAATGAAATTTTGTCATGGGAGTACCGATATTAAATCCGAATAAGTTGGCGTGAAGCTACCATACCCGGAGCAGACAGGCAACGACTTTATCTCGCATGGGATATCGGTTAAGAGTAAAGTCCCCTGCTGCGGGACAAGTTCTCAAAAAACACTTGTGGGACCGTTATTAAGCCATGCTCATGAAGATATCAAATCAGGTTCCACATCACTTGAATCTTGCTCAAATTTATTGTAATGTATCTGATAAATTAAAGGAATAGACCAGCGCCGCAAAATTGTTTCACGAAAAAAACTGGTTATTATTTTATTGTAATTTTGAAAAAGGAGATCACTTTTATGCCGAATGTCAGCGCTGAAGTAACCAATTATCAGTATGAATTTCGGGCCATGAATACGGAAAATGCCGCTTTCCTTTATTTGTATGATGGACAGAACAAGCTTCTTTGCATGGCGGCCTTCGTGGACAGAACCGGTCCCCTGCCCGGCCCCAGGCAGGGCCTTAACGGTACGGTTTTCCTGAGTTTTCACCGCTCCGATCTTTTTTCTTTCACTGACATGCTGCGCAACGAAAAGCCCGTCATGTTCAACTGGTCAGCAGACAACCAGTCGGCGCAGATCACAACGGGTAAAGAACCCGTGGGGGAAGAAGAGGGCAAGCACATCGCCTCCTTCTTTGCTGTGAAAAAGCCCGCTGTCCGAAAAAGTGCCGGAAAGACTGCCGCAAAGAGAAAAACGAAAAAATAAACCGTATAAAAAATGTAAATTATCGGGACCATGATTTTCATGATTATCATCTGTTAGTAGCAAATAGAAAAGTCCTATTTTGTAGCACATGATATGTCCGCTTTTAACGATGTTTAAGGAAAGGGGCGGAGGGCGTAGCCCGGAGCCCCTTTCCTTCGGTTTCGGCGAGCGG
>Ga0116160_1000269_pt1 | contig 64884 bp, 59 predicted proteins | sample AD_JPNAS2_MetaG_FD_89879 | JGI IMG/M metagenome (GOLD analysis project Ga0116160, IMG submission 89879) | Active sludge microbial communities of municipal wastewater-treating anaerobic digesters from Japan - AD_JPNAS2_MetaG | ecosystem: Engineered > Bioreactor > Anaerobic > Digestate | place...
CCCTCGTGGCGGTGGGAGCGCTGTCCGCTTATCTGTATTCGGCGGCCGCCACGTTTTTCCCCTCCTTCTTCTCCGCGGCCGGCGTCGCGCCGCACGTCTATTACGACGGCGCAGCAATCATCGTGACGCTGATCGTTCTCGGCAGGCTTCTGGAAGCGAAGGCGAAGGGAAGGACGTCGCTGGCGATCCGCAAGCTGCTGGATCTGACGCCGAAGACGGCCCGCGTCATGCGGGACGGCGTCGAGACGGAACTCCCCATCGAGGGCGTGCTCACGGAGGACCTGGTGGTCGTCCGGCCGGGCGAGCGCATTCCGACCGATGGCGTCGTGGTCGCCGGCGCTTCCAACGTCGACGAGTCCATGCTGACGGGCGAGAGCATGCCGGTGCCGAAAGAGCAAGGGGCGCAGGTCTTCGCGGCGACGATCAATCTGAACGGGACGGTCACCTTCCGCGCCACCCGCGTCGGGACGGAAACGGCCCTGGCGCAGATCGTGCGGATGGTCTCGGATGCCCAGGGATCGAAGGCGCCGATCCAGCGCATCGCCGACCGCGTCGCGTCCGTTTTCGTGCCCGCGGTCTTCGCGATCGGGGCGGTCACCTTCGCCGTCTGGTATTTCGCCCTTCCGGAGCCGTCCTTCAGCCGGGCCCTCCTGAATTTCGTCTCCGTCCTCGTCATCGCGTGCCCCTGCGCCCTCGGCCTTGCGACGCCGACGGCGGTCATGGTCGGCACGGGGCTCGGCGCCGATCACGGCATCCTGATCCGCGACGCGGAGAGCCTCGAGAACGCCTACAAGCTCACCACGGTGGTGTTCGACAAGACGGGGACGCTGACGAGGGGGAAGCCGGAGGTCACGGACGTCGTGCCCGTCCCGGGCGTCTCGGATCGGGAACTCCTGCAGACCGCGCTGTGCATCGAGAGCGCTTCGGAGCATCCCCTGGCGCGGGCCGTCATGGCGCGGGCCGCGAAGGAGGGCCTGGCGCCTGAACCGACGGAGGGGTTTGAGGCCCTTTCCGGGTTCGGTGCGAGGGCGCGCATCGGCGGGAAGGACTGCATGCTGGGGAACCGGCCGCTGATGGAGAGGAAGGAGGTGGCGTTCGACGAACTGGCAGCCGCCTGCGAACGCCTGAGCGGGGAGGGGAAGACCTGCGTCTTCGTGGCGCTGGAGAAGAGGGCGCTCGGCGTGATCGGCATCGCCGACACGCCCAGGGAATCGGCGGCCGCGGCGGTCGCGGCCCTCAGGGAGATGGGGCTGCAGGTCGCCATGATCACGGGGGACACGGCGGGAACGGGGAGGGCGGTGGCGGGGGCCGTCGGAATCGACCGCGTCCTGGCCGAGGTGCTTCCCGCGGGCAAGGCGGACGAAATCCGCCGTCTGCGCGAGAAGGGGGAGGTGGTCGCCATGGTGGGCGACGGCATCAACGATGCGCCGGCGCTGGCGGCGGCGGACATCGGGATCGCCGTCGGCGCCGGTACGGACATCGCCATCGAGGCCAGCGACATCACCCTGATGCGGGACGACCTCCGGACCGTACCGCACGCGATTCTTCTGTCGGCGGAAACGATGAAAGTGATCCGCCAGAACCTGTTCTGGGCGTTCGTCTACAACGTCGTCGGCATTCCCATCGCCGCCGGCGTCCTGTACCCCTTTTTCGGGATCCTCCTCAATCCGGAGTTTGCCGCTGCCGCGATGGCCATGAGTTCCGTCTCCGTCGTGAGCAACTCGCTGCGCCTGCGCAGGGTCTGGAAGAGGAAGATGGGCCGGGCCTGAACCGAAGTTGCAGACTGTTGAAAAACGCCCGTCTGCCGCGTTTCCCCCATCCTTCGCCATTCGACGTACGTCTTGCGTACGCCTCACGGCTCAGGATTTCGGAGCCTGCATTCTGTCATTTTTCCGGTTCGAACTTGCCCTTCTCCGCCCCGCACACCGGGCATATCCAGCCGTCGGGGAGCCTTTCGAAGGGTGTCCCGGGCGAAATGCCCGCATCGGGGTCTCCCTTTTCCGGGTCGTAGACGTAGCCGCAGACCGTGCAGACGGACCGCTTCGCCTTCACGGGCGGTGCGTCCTTCGGTTCGTCCTTGATGAAGGTCGGGGCGTTCTTCGGCGACTTGCCGCCCTTGACCTCGTGATAGAAGGCGTAGGTCATCGGCTCCGCTTCGCTCAACACCCCGCAGTCGGCGACCTTGCCGATGAAGACGGTGTGCGTTGCGCAGTCCGTCTCGCCGATCACTTCCGCCTCGACATAGGCCACGGAAAAATCGGTCACGATCGGGGCGCCCGTCACACCGGTCCGGTAGCCGATGTCGGCGAACTTGTCGATGTCCCGGCCTCCCTTGAAACCGAAGCGGCCGATGAAGGTCATGGGCGTATCCTTCGACAGGACCGACACCGAGAACACACGACTATCCCGCACGTAGTCGTGGGTGAGGTTCTGCTTGTTGAGGCTGATGGCGATCGTAGCGGGGTCCGACGAAACCTGGAAGACGCTGTTCGCGATCTGGCCGTTGAGACGCTCTCCGCTGCGGGAACTGACGATGTAGAGGCCGTAGCTGAGCTTGCGGAATGCCCTGGTGTTCATGGAATTCTCCTTTGCATGGACTTCTTATTTCACCTCCGGGGTCGCATCGGGGTCGAACGGGTTCGTCCGCATGGCGAACGAGAACAGGTACGGGAAATGGTCGTGGAGATGCTGCATGTAGTCCAGCCACGCGGAAACCAGCTGCCCGTAGACCCGCTGCATGTCTGTTTCGACGTGCCGGCAGTCCGTTGCCGTCAACGCCGCCAGGTCGGTCCGCGCGGCAAGCTCCTCGGTCAGGTGAAAGACGGCGATGAGGCAGTTCGTGAAGGAGTCGTGTTCCAGAAGGCTCGGATTTTCCAGGAGGCGGAGAAGAAACTCCCTGTGCCTGACGAGGAGATCCTTCAGGGCGCGGAGGTCCGCGCCGCAGACGGCCATGTCGCCGCGGTGCTCTTTGAGCTTCCGGCTCGTTCCCGCAAACTCCTTTGCCGTCCAGGATGTCTTGACGAGGAGGTGCTTCGTGATTTGCGCGGCGCTCCGGTCGAAGCCCGACAGGACCCTCAGCAGATCGAGCCCCACTTCGCTGAAGAAGGAGCCGATCACCATGTTGAGCTTTTCCAGGAGGCTGCGCTTCTCTCGCAGGCTCAGCAATTCGTGCAGGATGAGCGTCACCAGGAGGACCTCGATGAAGACGAAGGCGACGTCTTCCAAAAGGAAGATGAAGATGTGGTGGGCGTCACGGAAGATGAGCCAATGGATGTAGTAGACGAGCGCCGAGAGGGCGATCAGCGATGCCCCCAGCAGGAAGGGCCATCGGAATCGTTTCACGGGGATCCTTTCCGGACCGGCCGCTCGCCGAAGATCGCCCGGCCGATCCGTACGATCGTGGAGCCTTCTTCGACGGCGACTTCGAAGTCCTGGGTCATGCCCATGGACAGCTCGCGCATCGAAACCCCGGCGATGCGCTCTTCCGCGATCCGGTCCCGGAGTTCGCGGAGCGACCGGAAAAAGGGGCGGGCCTCTTCGGGATCGTCGAACCACGGCGGCATGGTCATGAGTCCGCGAACGGAAAGATTCGGCAGGGCCGCGGCGCTCCGCACGAGTTCCATGGCGCGCGCCGGGGGAATGCCGCTCTTCGTGTCCTCGCCCCCCGTATTGACCTCCACGAGGACGGGTGTGACCGTTCCGGCAAGGGCGGAACGCCGGCTCAGTTCCTGCGCCAGTTCCATCCGGTCGACGGAGTGGATCAGGTCGAAGAGCCGGACGGCGTACTTGGCCTTGTTCGTCTGGAGGTGGCCGATCATGTGCCATTCTACGGTCTTCCCGAGTTTCTCGATCTTCCGCTTCCCCTCCTGGACGTAGTTTTCGCCGATGATGTCCACGCCGGCGGCGATCGCCTCCGCCACCCGTTCGTCGTCCACCGTCTTGGTCACGGCCATCAGGCGCACGTCGGAGGGGCGACGCCCCCCGCGCAGCGCCGCATCGGCCATGCGCTCGCGTATCCGCAGGATGTTGGAAAGGACCGCTGAGTCCATGCTGCTAACCGGCGAAAGAGAGGATCCTGAGTTTCTTCAGAACGTCGACGACTTCACACAGCGGAAGGCCCATGACGTTCGTGTAGGAGCCGCGGATTTCCTTGATGAAGAAGGCGCCGAGCCCCTGAACGGCGTATGCGCCCGCCTTGTCGTACGGTTCGTCGGTCGCGGCGTACCAGGCGGCCTCGTCGTCGCCGATGGTCCGGAACGTCACGGCCGATTCCACGGCCTCGCTCACCGTCGCGGCGCGCTCCGCCGAGGTCATGCTGAAACCGGTGAAGACGCGGTGTTCCCGCCCGCTCAACTTCCGCATCATGGCGATTGCCTCCGCGGGCGACGAGGGCTTCCCGAGGATCTCGCCGTCGATGACGACGATCGTATCGGCGCCCAGGACCCAGGCATCGGGCCGACGCAGGGAAACGGCGCCGGCCTTCGCTTCGGCCAGCCGCAGGACGTGATCCCGGGGGGATTCGCCTTCGCGAAAACTCTCATCGACGCCGCTCGGGAGGATTTCAAAGCGCAGGCCCATCTGCTGCAGCAGTTCGATGCGGCGAGGCGAGGCCGAGGCCAGGATGACCCGCCCCGTCGTCTGTAAACCCATGGTTGTTCTGTCTCTCCGTACTTCGTCTCGATACCTCCGTCCTTATAGAGGATTGAGGCGGGCGAGTCAAGGCGGACCCGTCCGGGGAAGGGGCTGGATTTTCGGACGGATCCGGTTTATAAGGACCCTGCCGATCGGGAGGGAAAGGAAATGGCGCAACGTACGGGTTGGCTGCTGACATCGATCGCGGTGGTGGCTCTGCTGCTGGCGGGGCTCTTCGCCGCCGCGGATGCCGCCGAGAAGCGGGTTCGGGTCGTCGTTCCCGGCTGCAGTTCCTGAGGGACCGCGGCGAGGGTCCGTGCGGCCCTCCAATCCGCAGACGGGGTCGTCCGCTGGGAGACCGTGAAGGCGAACACCCTGGTCATCACGTTCGACGACGCAAGGACGTCGGTGGAACGTATCGTTGAATCCCTGAAGGCGGGCAAACTGACCGTGCAGGGGAAACCCGAGATCCTCAAATAGAAGAATCGGAGGGCGCAGGCGCTACAGCAGTTCCTTCCAGCCACGTCGCTCGATTTCCACGACCGCCTTCTTCACGTCCTGGGAGGCGCCTCTCCGGCAGATGAGGAGGGCGTCTTCCGTTTCCACGACGATCAGGTCCTTCACGCCGACGAGGGCGACGAGCTTTTTCGCGCCGTGGACCAGCACGTTCGCGGCATCGACCTCGACGAGACGGCAGGAGGCGGCGTTTCCGCAGGCGTCCTTTTCCGAGATCTCCCACAGGGCATCCCAACTGCCCACATCCGACCAGCCGAAGTCGCCGCGCAGGACGAGCACGTTGCCGGCCTTTTCCATCACGCCGTAGTCGATGGAGACGGCGGGAAGCTGCTCGTAGATCCTGCGGAATTCCTCTCTTGAAGGGGCGGAGGCCGGGAGTGCCGCGATCCTCCCGAGGCCGTCGTTCAGATCCGGCATCCAGCGTCCGATGGCCCGCAGGATGCTCCCCGCACGCCAGACGAACATGCCGCTGTTCCACAGGAATCCGCCCCGGGCGAGGAATTCGCAGGCCGTCGCGCGGTCCGGCTTTTCACGGATCGAGGCCACGCGGAACACCTCCTCCCCGCGGGCGTCGAAGGCCTTCTCGCCGCACTCCAGGTATCCGTAGCCGGTTTCCGGGCCGGTGGGCTGGATGCCGATCGTGACCAGGACGTCTCCCGTGGCAGCCGCATCCGCCGCCGCAGCCAGCACGCTGCGGAATCGTTCCGCGTCGAGGATGATCTGGTCGGAAGGCAGAACGAGCATCACCTCTCCGGGATCCCGCCGGGCGATCTCCATGGCGGCCCAGCCGATGCAGGGGGCCGTGTTCCGCCCCGCCGGTTCGATGAGGATGTTCTCGCGCGGCAATTCCGGGAGCTGGCGGATCAGCGCCCCGGCGTGGCTCTCGCCGGTCACGATCAGGATCTTCTCGGGCGGGACCAGGGGAAGCACCCGGGCGACCGTTTCCTGGACGATGGTCCTGCCGCCGAAGAGGTCCAAGAGGTGCTTGGGAAGTTTCTCCCGGCTCTTCGGCCAGAAGCGGCTTCCTCTCCCCCCTGCCATGATGACCGCGTGCATGGGTCTTTTCCTTTCGCTGTCCGGATCGCGGGAACGGCGCCTGCGGCACCCGTCCGCGGAGGGCCTGGAGGCCGCAGGTGCTTCCTTATACAACGATCCGCCTTGCTTTTGAAGGGCCGAATCGATATGTTGGCGCCAGCGCAGAAAGCGCATTGATGACACCTGTCCCGGGTCGCCGGGATATTTTTCGACCCTGCAAACTCTCGCCGCGGAGGCAAGAGGCCCCGAAAAATCTCCAAGGCGCCCCTGCGACGGACATCATCAACAGCGGAAGAAGAGGCTGATGACATGCCCGATTACCCTGTTTTGAAATTGAAGGCCGGACGCGATGTCCCGCTGCGGCGCGGCCATCCCTGGGTCTTCTCGGGCGCCGTTTCGCGCGTGGAGGGGAATCCGGCCCCCGGAGACGTCGTGACGGCCGCCTCTTCCGACGGCGTTGCGTTGGCGATCGGATTTTACCAGCCTTCGTCGGATATCGTCTTCCGGCGCCTGTCCTGGGACACCCGTGCGACCGTCGATGGGGACTTCTGGCGAAGAAGACTCCGGGACGCGATGTCGTTGCGACGGCGTGTCGTGCCGCCGGACACGACGGCCTACCGCCTGGTCAATGCGGAAGGGGACGGCATGCCTGGCCTCGTGGCCGATCTCTACGGCGATGTCCTGGCGGTCTCCATCGGGACGGCGGGCATGGACCGCCGCCGCGAAGAACTCGCCGGGATCTTTCGGACGGAACTGTGCACGAGGTGGATCTGCGAGCGGAGCGAAGGGCGCTCCCGCCGGCGCGAGGGGTTGTCCGACCGGGTCGGACTGCTGCAGGGAGAGGAACTGCCGGCCCTGGTGCCGATCCGCGAGGAAGGAAGGAAATACCTCGTCGATGTCGCTTCGGGACAGAAGACCGGTTTCTTTCTGGATCAGCGCGTCAACCGCGGGATCGTCGCCGAGATCAGCGCCGGCATGTCGGTCCTGAACGCCTTTTCCTACACCGGCGGATTCTCCGTCGCCTGTGCCTGCGCGGGCGCGGCCCGTGTGGTCTCCGTGGAGGTTTCTGCGGCCGCCAACGCCATTGCCGGGCGCAACCTTGCCGCCAATGGAATCCCCCTCGACCGGCACCCGATCGTGGAGGCGGACGTCTTCAACTATCTCAGGGAGACGGAGGAGAGGTTCGACGTGATCGTCCTCGACCCGCCCGCCTTTGCGAAGTCGAGCCGGGACGTGCCGTCGGCCGCAAGGGGCTACAAGGAGGTCCATCTCCAGGCGCTGAAAAGGCTGAAAAGCGGGGGGATCCTGGCCACGTTTTCCTGCTCCAACCCCGTCGACGAAGAGCTGTTCAGGAAGATCGTCCTCGGGGCGCTTCGCGACGGGGGGCGGTCCGCCGCAATCCTCCGCTCGCTGGGCCCCTCGCCCGATCACCCCACGGACCCGGGCCATCCGGAGGGCCGTTATCTGAAGGGGCTGCTGCTGTTCGTGGCCTGAGCGCGCGCCGCTTCCCGCGGGTCTATGCGGTCATGATTCCTTCATTTCCCCTGCGGGGCGGAGTCCTGGGTCTCCGGGGCCAGGGCCTCGGAGATGCGTTTGCCGAGCCGTTCGTGGATGAGTTCCGAGGCCAGGTTGTTGCCGGCCATGCCGACACGGACACCCACGGCGGTCGAGTTCTTCTCGACGTACTCGATCTGAACCACGACGTTTTCATCCTGAACGACCGCCTTCATCGCGCCCGTAGCGATCTCGCGTTTTTTCTCGAGATCCCCTGCCTTGAGCTCCAGCAGCGTCTTTTCGGCGGCCGGCCAGACGACGTCGAAGGGCGCGTTGTACGTCGATCGGAGGTAGCCGTCCGTAAAGATGAAATGGCCCGAACGGACGCCGACGGTCTTGCTGCCCACGGTCAGGGCCGCGTCACATCCGATCAGGAGCACAAGGGCCGCAAGCGGCGCGAGAACCATTCGCAGTGTCCCTCTCTTCATGGCGTGTCATCCTTTGCTGTGGCGAAGTTTCGTATGCCGGCGCCCCGCACGGCGGAACGCGGACCCATCGGCGAGCGGAGGCGGAAGGACGTTTTCGACGGACGGTCATAGTAAAATAGGACGCCCTGTCTGTCAATCTTCCCTTTTCGTTCCCCGCCGCCGGGAGGGATCAGCGGAGATAGGGGCCGAGACCCTCGGCGGCGACTTTTTCGGAAACCGGGAAGTTTCTGAGTTCGACGGGTTTGCCGGGATTTGCTTCCTGAAAAGCCTTCAGGAATTCCTCGATGCCGGCCAGATGGCGGGCCACCCGTTCGTTCTCGAGGGGATGGCCGCCTTCGTCGTACTCCACGAAGAGACGCCCCGCCTTCGCCGCCCGCACATACATCTTGTCCCTGCCCTTGACGATCAGGTCGGCGGTTGTCCTTCCGCGCAGCCTCCCCTGCGCCGGGTTGGCGGTCTCCATGAGCACCGCCAGCGCCGCCGTGTGATCGCCCAGTTCCCGATGCGTGAGGCCGTGCAGATTCTTCGGCGACGGCTCCAGGGCGATCTTGATCCCCCGCATCTCCAGGTTCATCACCACGGCCACGGCGAGCGGCATCGCCCGCTCGTGGGCGACGATGGCATGAATCACGGGATACTCCGGCGAGGCCTCGTGAAGGTCGATCACCAGGTCGACCTTTTCGCGCCGGACCAGTTCCGTGATGGCGAAGGCGACCCGTTCCGTGAAGTTTCCGTCCGGGCGGCCCGGAAAGGCCCGGTTCAGGTTCCTCGTCTGGTTGCCGGAGAGCGTCTGTCCCGATGGATAGTGAAGGTAGATGTCGGGGTCCGGCCATTGATCCATGGGGCTTGTTCCGCGTGAGCCGTAGCGGAACCAGCGTTTCCCCGAGGGCGTGTCGATGCTGAAGGCCTGCGGGCTTGCCTCCTGCGGGTCGCCGGCGGTGAAGCCGCTGGCGTTGGCCCGCGGGATCACGAAAAGGCGTCCCTTTTCGGCTGCGGCGTTTTCGACGATCGTGATCGCCGCCAGATGGCCGGACGGCTCGTTCGGATGGGTCCCCCCGAGGATGAGGACCGTGCCGCCGGGCTCTTTGCCTGCAAGAAGAAACACCTCGGAGTCCCCGCGCGTCCCCGCCAGCGGTCCGAAGTAATCGCGGAGATGGCGGATTTTCGTGACCCCGGGGCCGGCCTTGACGGGCAGGGGACGGCGGTGGTCGAGGAACGAACCCGCCGCCGCCCCGGCGACGGCCAGCGCCGCCAGGAGCAGCAGCGTGCCCCGCGCCGTCTTCTTTTTCAGCAATCCTCGCAGACTCGACATGGTCGACCCGACTTCATCCGGTTTCCCGGCCTTCACTTGATCATCAGGACGCGCAGCAGCAGCGGCACGACCAGGAACGCCGCCATCACCTGAAAATAACCATCCTCCTCGTCCAGGGCGCTCCAGGCGGTGAGGCCCAGAACCAGGAGGACGATGAGGCGGTAAACGATGACCATGATGGCGTCGATCATAGAAGTTTCCCTACCCAGTTTGCGTAAACCAGCGCCGCGATGCCGACGAGATCGATGACGAGCGCCGGCCACAGGCAGCGCCGGAGGACCGTGAAGTAGTTTTCGATCTGCAGGACCTGCGCCGCGAACATCCCCGCCAGCGCCGTCGGCGGTACGAGGTCCCCGAGGCTTGACACCAGCGCCAGCGCCGACACGGCCAGGATCTGGTCCTTTCCCAGGAGTGCAAGCGCGATGGGAACGCCCAGGACGCTGGCGGAGCCGATCGCGGAAACGGCCCCGAAGGCGGGGACCGCCGTGGCGACGGCGATCAGGAGCCACGCCTTGGGCAGGGTGAGCGACGTCACGACGAAGGCGCCCCTCGCCCCCGTCAGCGTCATCATCTGGATGAACATCCCGACGCCCATCAGGATTCCCATGACCGGGATGGCTTCGCGCATCGCTTCCCGCGCGGTCTTCAGGAACTGGATCCGCCGGCCCGTGAAGAGGCCGACCGCCGTCGAGAGGACGAAGGCGAAGGAGAGTCCGGGATCGTAGATATACCGCGGGGCCGCCTTCGGCAGGATCATGAGCGCGAAGAGGACGGCGAGGGGAAGGTAGAGCTTCCAGCCGTAATCGGGGAACAGGGACGGCGGCATGGAGGCGGACAGCTCGGCGAGCGGGATGTCCCGGCGGACGTGGCGCCTCCCCATGGCCAGGACGAAGACCATGGCGAGCGGAACGGTGAGCAGGGTCAGCGGCCAGAAAAACCCGACATAGGGCATGTCCAGGCCCTCGCCGACGATCATGGCGGGGATGCAGACCGGCGGCGCGATCATGCCGAGCAGCGAACCGATGGCGATGATGGCCGCCGTCTGGGCGCGGGGGATGCCGAGGTTCATCATCACCGGCGCCACCAGCGCGCCCGTCGTGAAGACGCAGGCCGTCGAAGAACCGGTGATGGCGCCGGGGAACAGGACCAGCAGCATGAGCACCATGAGCAGCAGCGAAGGCCTCCGATGGAATGCCTCCGTCACCTGCCGCCCGAGGGTGTCGAGCACTCCCGTGCGCTGGAGCACTTTCATGTAGATCATCGCCGTGGCGATGACGATGATGAAATCGAAGAAGCTGAACATCCCCTCCACAAGCGACCGGATGGGGACGCCCTCGCCGGCGGCCAGGGCGCCGGTGACGGAGGCCGCCACGAGACCGAGTGCGACCGGAAGCTTCAGGCCGAAACAGCCGCCCGCGAACACGGCGACCATCGCGGCAAGCGTAAGGAGTTCAGGTTCCATGGGTAGACCGCTTCCTCGACGATGTCAGGCTAATACCCGGCCGCGAACCCCGTCCCGTATTCATTTTTTTCCGAATATGGCCTTCAGGGGCTCCTGGGTTTGGGAGACCTTGTCGACGAAGAGTACGGGGATGTTGTTTTTGGCGGAGGTCTTGGTGATGAAGCCGTCCTTGTCACCGTCCTTCAGCGCGATGACGCAGGCCGAGGCCGGCACCACGAGACCGATGAAGCGGTCGGAGAGCTCTCCGCGCTTTGCGCTGCCGCCGACATGCAGGGACAGGATCGGTACGCCGAGTTCCTTCGCCTTGGCGACCACCTTCTGGACCCGTGCGGCCTCCTTGTCGGCGTCCACGCCGGCGGCCCCCAGGCCCTTTGCGCTGCCGCCGATGGCGACGACCAGGGTCTTGACCCCTTGCAGATCGTCCGGGCCGGCGAGGGCGGCCGTCTTGACGGCGATCTTGTTTCGTTCGAGAAGCACCTTCACCATTTGGACGTCGGCGCTCTGCCCGGCCGACGTCAACAGGACCGGTTCCTTGGCGGAGAACTTCACTTCCTTTTTTTCCTCGCCCGCCGACAGGACCGCCGGCAGGAAAAGGACCAGACACGCAGCGACCAACCATTCTTTTTTCATGGAGCACCTCTCCTTTCGGAAACCGCCTTCTTCATGACTTCACAGGCGCCGCGGTCGGGATCCCGCCTATGACAAACCTTCAAGAGAAAACGTACCGGGGTGGCGGATGCCGTCCCCTTTTCGCCGGTTCCGCGCCGCTATTCGGGAAGGGCGCAGACCAGGGGCAGATCTTTCATCGTCAGCAATCCCGAGGGGGCTTCAACCGCCCGCGGAACGGAATTGACGATCATGGCCGCCGTCGCCAGGTCGCCGTGGACGCCGCCCTCGATCACGACCGCCAGAGGGGGCGTCCCGTCGATGGTGACGGCATCATAGGATTCCTTTGCGCCCAGGCACGCCTCGAATTCGAGCGTGATGACTTCGCGGCCGTCCCGATATCCCCTCCCTACCTGGCGGACGCCGGCCGCCTGACCGGCCTTGACGGTGAGGTACTGGCTCTTGACGGTCCTCTTCGCCACGATCGGTTCAATGGTCTCCGTGAGCTTGTCCAGTTCCCATCCCAGACCCGCTGCGATCATGCCGATCGATTCGGTCAGCCCCACGTGGCGTATCGTTCCCGCCTTCACCAGGTCCTTGAACTCCTTGACGGTCAAGCCGGCGCCGATTTTCTTCTGGAACGGCAGGCGCCGCGGCGTCGCATCCTGAAAGCGGGCGACCTTCACCTTCCGGACCGACTGGCACACGCCGGTCATTGCCAGCGGCCATGCGTCCATCATGAAGCCCGGATTGACGCCCGTGCTCATGACGGTCACGCCGTGTTTCCTGGCCAGTTTGTCGATCTTCGCCGACAGGGACGGCTGATTGCGGAAGGGATAGGACATCTCTTCGCAGGTGGAAACGATGTTGACGCCGGCCTCGATCACGGTCCTGAGCTGCGGAAAGACGCCTTTCAGCACCGATCCCGTCGCATGCATGACCACGTCCGGTCTTGTCCTTTTCAGAACGGCCCCTGCATCCTTCTCGATCAAGACCTCCAGTTTGCGGCCGACGCCTGCGACTTCCCCCAGGTCCCTGCCGACGTTCAGCAGGTCGACGGCGCCCACGATCCTGATGCCGGGCTTGCGGGCGGCAAGCCGTACGATGCCCGCGCCCACGGGACCGACTCCGAACTGTACGACCTTGATGACTTTCTTCGCCATGACATTTCTCCCTTCTTCATCTCCTTCCGGGTTCGTTCATCGGTCCGGAGAAAGGACTCCAATGACTCCTGCAGATCTTTTCAACCTCTTCGACTTTTCGGGCTTCACGGCATCCAGGATTTTTCTGTGGCTCTCCGCAGATTTCTTCGGTACGCCCGGCCGGGAGTAGGATGCGATGCGCTCCCCCGGGTACTGAAGCATTTTCGACTGGATCTGTTCGAGTGTATAGCGCCTTCGCCTTCGAGCTTGCGGATGGCCTCGCCACAGGGGTGGTGCTTACGCCGAACTGGCGTGCGATGTCCTTTTCCCGGATGCGGTCGGAGGGGCTTGATCCGCTGGCTGGCGACGGCCTCGCGCAGGAACGCGTAGATGGCGTCCTTGCAGGTCCTGGGAGATTTTGTCGGCGTGAAGTCGGGGGTCTTTTCCGTGCTTTTTTTCATCGGAATCCGCCTCGGCGCGAGATATATTTTCGTATAATTTATACGATGTCAAGAATGTTTTGGCCGGATGCCGTCCGGACCGGAATCTCCTTGTCCGGTCACCGGAAAAACCACCCCTTGTTTTTTTTTGGAGACAACGCTACAAGACAAGGCCCGAGAGGCACTCGTTCTTCCCATCACGGGCCCGCAGGTCCGATCGCGGGCAAGATTCCCTTCCCGGCTTTTCAGCGGGGCAGCGGTCCAAGGAAGTAATCCACAGCAACAGACGAACAACGAAACGGAAGGAGACGCCATGAAGAGCCTGAGCAAGATGCGGTTCGAAAGGGAGGCAGTCGGGATGTTCCGGTATGCCTGCATGGTATGGATCCTGTTTTTCGTCTTCTGCCAACCTCTTCCGGCGGCGACGAAAAATGTCCAGGTCGAAGCCGCCCACGGTATGGTGGCCTCGGCGCACCCGCTGGCATCCGAAGCCGGTTTGAAGATCCTCAAAGCCGGCGGCAACGCCGTCGATGCCGCGGTCGCGGCCGCTTTTGCCATCGGCGTCGTGGAGCTCAACGCCAGCGGCCTCGGCGGAGAGGGGATGATCGTCATCTACCGGGCCGACACCAAGACCGCCGTCGCCATCGATTACCGTTCCGCGGCGCCGGCCTCCGCCACGTTCCCCAAGAAGATTCCGGACGCCGGCTATGCGTCGGCGGCCATACCCGGGACCGTTGCCGGACTTTCGACGGCGCTCGCCAAATACGGAACGATGCCGCTTCACCGGGTGATGGCGCCTGCCATCGGCCTTGCGGAGCAGGGCTTCACGGTATCGCCGACGCTGGCGGGGATGATCCAGGACAACTTCGACAGGATCAGCAAGAATCCGCCGCTGGCCGCCGTCACCTTCCGGGACGGCCTGCCGCTGGAGGCCGGCGCGACCTTGAAGAATCCGGATCTCGCGCTCAGCCTGCACAAGATCGCGGCCTTTGGTCCGGATGTCTTCTACCGAGGTGAACTGGCCGAGGCGATGGTTGCGGAAATGGCCGCGAACGGCGGGTTCTTTTCGAAATCGGACCTCGCCTCCTACAAGGCGGTCGTCCGCGAGCCGGTCCGGGGAAGGTACCGCGGCTATGAACTGATTTCGGCGCCGCCCCCCGTCGGCGGCCTCTCGGTCATTCAGATTCTGCAGATCCTGGAGAATTTCGACCTCGCGAAGAATCCGCCGACCTCGACGATCAACGTGCATCTGATGGCGGAGGCCATGAAGAAGGGCTTCGCGGACTTCGCCGCCTTCATCGGCGATCCCGATTTTGAAAAAATACCCGTCAAGGGGCTGCTTTCGCCGGAATACGCCAAGAAGAGGGCGGCCGAGATCAGGGCCGACGCCATCAGCGCCAGGATCGAGGCGGGCGAACCCTCGCGCGAAAGCGGGAGCACGACGGCCCTGTGCGTCGTGGACCGCAGAGGCAACGTGGTGGCGCTGACCCAGACGATCTCCAGCTTCTTCGGCGCCAGGGTCATGATCGGCGGCACGGGAATCATCCTCAACAACGAGATGCAGAACTTCTCGGCCAAGGGCGTGAACGCCATGGCGCCGGGCAAGCGCATGCGCACCACCATCTCCCCGACGATCATGCTGAAAAACGGCAAGGCCTATGCGGCCATGGGAACGCCGGGGGCGGCGCGTATCATCTCGACCATGGCAATCCTGGTTTCGAACCTGGTGGACCACAAGATGCCGATCCAGGAAGCCATCGAGGCGCCGCGCTTTTTCGCGCGCGACAAGCCGAAGGATCTTTACGTGGAGACGCGTCTGCCGGCGGACACGCTGGCCGCGCTGGAGCGCATGGGCTATGCGCTGAAAAAATACAAGGACTACGATCTGTTCTTCGGCGGGGCCCAGGGAATCGTCATCGATCCCAAGAGCGGGAAGAAGATCGGCGGCGCCGACCCGCGGCGGGACGGCGTGGTCGTCGGCTATTGATCGAAACACGACGAAAGGACCGCTATGAAACGCCTATGGCTCGCACTGGCCGCGATGGTGTTCCTGCCGCCGGCATCGCTTCCGGCGGCAGGGTCCGGCGGCGCGCTTCTGCACGATATCCGTCCGGGGAAGGGTGTGGCGGCCGTCAGACAGCTTTCCGATTATCTGCCCGTCCTGGCGGAGACGCCCGGGGATACGAGGATCTACGTTCTGGAAGGGAAGGAACCGGGCGGGACCGTCTTTGTCGCCGGCGGGACGCACGGCAACGAAATCGCGGGGATCGTCGCGGCGACGATCCTCGTCGAGCGGACGCAGGTGCAGAAGGGACGGCTGATCGTGGTCCCGCACGCCAACAACTCCGCCGTCGGGTACCCGGATGCGCGCCGGCCGGGGCCTCCGTCGATCTTCATCGAGACGCCGTCGGGCAAACGGGGCTTTCGCTACGGATCGAGGCTGACCAATCCCGACCATCAGGGGGCGAAGGATCCTCCCCAGTATCGCCCCCCCGGCTCCATGGAAGAGATCGAGGGATGGGAAGCGCGCAACCTGAATCGCAACTATCCCGGAAAGGCGGACGGCAATCTCACCCAGAAGATCGCCTTCGCCATCATGGAACTCCTGAGGAAGGAATCCGTGGACGTCGCCTACGACTTCCACGAGACGGGGCCGGGGTCCCGGCTGGCGTGGATGCTGGTCGCCAACCCGAAGAACGTCGATGCGGGGGCCGCGGCGCTCCTCACGCTGGATGAGGCGGGCATTCCCATCAAACTGGAGGCATCTTCGAAAACGTTCCGCGGGCTCTCGCACCGGGAATGGGGGGACGCGACGAGGGCCATGGCCTTTCTTTTCGAGACCCCCAATCCCCTGATGAAAGACGGCGACCGCGGCGCCGATACGGTGAACGATCCGGATCTGCCGCTTTCGCGGCGCGTGGGTGTCCAGCTTTCGGTGTTTCTGGCGGTCCTCGAGGCCTGCAACGGGGCTGCCGCGCCGGAGAAGAAATTCGGTCTGGCCGGCGTGCCGGGGTTCCCCGAGATCAAGGCCGCCGGTCTCGGCTCCTTCCTGAGATGATGAAACCCCTGTAAGATCGGATGGAAAACCTGTGCATCCCCCGCCCCCGCGTTTGCGGGAGCGGGGGATGCTTCGTCTTGTCCCGTCTCTTTTCACTGGATGAATCGCAACTGCCGGACTCCCTCCGCAGGCGGCCGGGCAATTCCCATGCGGGAATCAACGGTCGCCGACCGTGTCGCCTGAGTTGTAGTTGACCCGGCAATTGCCGTTCCCGCCGCTGATTTCAATGTCGGCGTTCATGGCGCCCGTGTAGTTGATGGTGCCCTGCGCAGCGCCGCAACTGCCGTTGTTCGTGTTGTACCTCGTCACCGTTTCACCCGAACTCAGCCGATAGGTGTCGGTCGTAATTTCACTGCCGTTGTTTACCCGCCGGCAGCCGGACCCGGTGACCCTGAAGTCGCGCCTGCTGCCGGTATTGTTCCATACCCTGTATTCGGAGCAGCCGGTATATACGGTAGCCGAGCAGGTGCTGCTGCCGTTGGCATTGCTGACCGTGAGGGTGTAGGTCCGATCGCCCGCCGTCGTCTGGCTTCCCGAAGTGCAGGTGCCGCCGCTCGAATTCGAGAAGTTCGCGCAGACGCCGCCGGGCGACGGGCTCCACGATCCGTTGGCGGGACCATTCGCGATGGTCCAGGTGAGACTCGTCGTGCCGCCGTAGGGCACGATATTCGGGCTGACGGCGAGGGTGCAGGTCGGCTGGGCCGCCTGGGTCACCGTGAAGGTCTGCCCGGCGATGATCATCGTACCGGTGCGCGGGGCGCCGGTGTTGTTGGTGGAGACGCTATAGCCGACCGTTCCCGTCCCGGACCCGCTGCTGCCGGAGGTGATGGAGATCCAGGAGTTGTTACTCGCCGCGGTCCAGGTGCAGCCGGTCACGGAGGTCACGGTGACCGTTCCGGTTCCGGCGTACCGGCCGAAGGACTGGCTGTAGGAGCTCAGCGTATAGACGCAGCCGTCGGCCTGATTGACCGTGAAGGTCTGCCCGACGATGTTGATGTAGCCGGTCCTTGCAGGGCCGGTATTGGCGGCGACGGCATAGCCGATCGTCCCGTTTCCAGCACCGACGCTGCCGGAAGTAACGGTGATCCAATCGGAGAGGCTCGACGTCATCCAGGGGCAGGACGTCGTCGTGGTGGTGAGGTTGACGCTGCCCGATCCTCCCGCGGCGGTGGCCGACGCAGCTTCGGGCGTGATGGAATACGTACAGTCCCCCTGCGGAAAGAAGACGCGGAAATTGGTGAGTTCGATCTGCTGGGTGCTCGATCCGGTCGCCTCCGTGAAGCCGAAGAAGATCTTGCTGAAGTCGTTGTGATCCGCTTCCGAGAGGGATACGGTCTTGTTGATCTGGGCGGTCGTATCGGTGTAGGGGACGATGACGTCCTGGAAGCGGCTCATGGCCAGAGGATCGGCGAAACTGTCCTTGCGCGAGATCCATGCTTTGATTTCATAAGGGTAAGGCCCCGAGAGCGAACCGGGGCGGACGATCTCGATCCTGCAGACGTAAGGGCGTCGGCTTTCCATCCAGTTGCAAGAGCCGGAGGTCATGCAGGGTTCCGTCTGGCTCGCGGGCTGATAGTAGCCGCTGTCGCCCGTCCCCGCCGAATTCTGGGGATTCCCCCCGGAACCGCCCGCGCCGTGCTTGTTGTCGTCGTAGCTGTTCGGGGATCCTGTGCAGCCGGTGCCGGATGCCGTCCTGGCGCCCCAGAACATGAGCGCCACGTGGTTGTAGAAGGTATAGGTCGGGTTCCACCATGGACCGCTCTGTGTCCGCGGATCGTTCCTGCTGTCCGATTGGCAGATGTTGCCGGTGCCGGGGTTGGGGAAGGTATCGAACTCCAGGGCTATTTTCGGGGGCTTCAGGCCGAGGCCGTCCGCCGTGTCCCCAGCGCCGGCGTAGCCGATGAGCTCGCCCTCTCCCACGGCCCCGCCGGTGCGGTCCCGCGTGTTGTTTCGGTCAGGATCCGTGGCGCTGAGGACGGCAAAGGTGAAGCCGTCGGCGTAGGCGGTGCTGTCGGAGGAACGGTCCTCGTTCAGGAAGGTGAATTCGAAGTAGGCCCGTATGCCGAGGCCGAAGTTGCATATGCCGTCGGTGCAGTAGCCGACGATGCTGCTCCCCTGGTACCAGAGGGAACCGTAGCTGTCCTCGACGCCGCCGCCCATCGTGATCGTGTTCGTGTCCGGATCGGCCTGGACGGCGCTGCCGCCCGATTCCCCCGAGGCGATGGGCTCGCTGAAACTGGGGAATTCCGTGTCGGACTCGATGACCGGCGACGTCGGCGGGGGCGGTTCCGATGTGCCCGTCCCCGAACCCCACGTCACGGCGAGGTCATAGACGATCACCCGCCGCGCCTCCAGAAACGAACCGGCGTTGGCAACGCCCGTCGAGGTGATCCTGTAGTTCTCGATCTTGATCGTGAAGGCCGAATTGGCGTCGGGCATGTAGAACGTGGTTTCAGGATAATTCGCGAGCTGGATGGCCACGCCGTAGCGCACGCCCGCCCTGGCGAGATCGTAGGCGTTGTCGTTCCTGTTGGTCAGGAGCTCCCCGAAGGTCGACGACGCGGTGATGCTGTAGATCCCCGCGCCGAGAACGCCCATGATCAGCATGGCGATGATGATCGTGATGAGGACGTCGCCTTTTCGTTTCCGCAAGCCCATGGGTTCCCCGTTACCAGTACGACTCCAGGATGTTGACACGCTGGCTGAAGCTGGACGCGGAATTGTCCGCGCCGGTGACCGTAAGGGCGACATCGATCCGGCGGATGTTGGCCGCCGTTGCCGTCGCCGTCCCCGAACCATCGAAGTAGCTGAGGGTGAAGGCGGTGACGCGGTCGATCAGGGTCGTCCCGTTGATCTGCACCTTGTCGCCGGAAAGGGCGATGGCGACGGTGACGGGTCCCGTCCGCGTGCAGGTCACCGCGGAGGTTACCGACTGGGCCGGCGAGGGCGCGACGGCCGTCGCCGCGTGCAGTTCCTTCGCGATCCGCGTCAAGGCGACCTGGGCCTTCTGGAGCGTATCGGCGTTTTTCCGGGCAAAGACGTAGCCGCTCGCAATCTGCGTCAGGCCCATCCCCACGACGGCGACGAGAATGCCGATCAGCACGAGGCAAACGATCATCTCGACGAGCGTGAAGCCCTTATCGTCTGAGCGGGGTCCGTGCATCATGGCCATCTAAACCCTCTCCCCTCACCGCAGGACGAACAAAGCCGTCCGCGTTTCGCCCGTCCGGTTCGACGCGTCCGACCGGTGGCCGACGACGACCTTCAGGTAGCGCCCGTAGGCCGGATCGCCCGTCGATCCATTGATGTTTTCTTCCCTGTTGCTTGCATCGAACTTGATGAACCGGTTCTGGAGAACGCGGTAGTTCCCGAAGGCGTTGCCGTAGTCCTGGTTCTCTCCGCCGCCGGGGGCGCCGATGGCGGTCTGCAGGTCCGTCAGCGTCGGTGCCGCGCCGTTGTTCTGCCAGGTGACGGTTCCGTCGCTGACCGTGGCCCCGGCGGTGATCGGCCACGCCGGTTCGTTCTCGCCGCTGGTTCCGCCGCCCGTGCAGCGGTAGTGGAATCCGTTTCGTATGCGGATCGAGGGAAGGATGAGCGTATCGGCGGCGTAGGACGTGCTCGGCCGCCAGTGCGGGATCCTGCTGTACAGCGTCGTCATGTTCTCCAGGACCTGGCTCAGGTTTGCCGATGCCTGGAGCCGGGCGATGGGGGTGGAACTCAGGGAGATGGACGATCCGAAATAAGGCGCCATCATGGCGGCGACGATGGCGAGCATGACGATGGCCACGAGGATTTCGACCAGCGTCAGTCCGGATTTCATGAGTCTATTCCGTGGCGTCATGGCGTGATGAACCCCGTATTGGCGGCGAGGATGATCGTGGATGTGCCGCTGTCCCCGCTCAAGGTGATCGACACATCGGAAGGCCCCGGGCTGCCCCAGGAATCGAAGCTGACCGTCACGGGCGTGGTCACCGTCGTGCCGGACGGGAAGGACCGCGTGCTGGAATTTTCAGTGGGGAGGTTGATCGCGGCGGCCGCGCCGTTGCGCTGAAGGGTGTAGGACCCGCCGGCGAATGCGATTCCCCAGGTTGCCGTATCGTCGTTCAGGGCCTTCATCTGGGCAAATCTGAGATGCGTCTTGACGATATCGGTCTGCACGACAAGGTCCTGCTGCGTCGTCAGGACGCGGCTGACGGCAACGGCGGCGATTACGCCGATGACCAGCAGAACGACGATCACCTCGACGAGGGTGAAGCCCCGGTCAGCAGTGTCTGTTGAGGCGTGATGGTTCATCACTTCTCAGGTCCTTATGTCACGCGGACTATAAGGTGAAGCGGCCCGCTTGTCAATATCGCATCATGAGAAAAACAGAAGACGGCGTCATCCGATCGTGGCCCGGATCACGGCGAAGCCTTCCCGTTCCATCTGTGCGGCGACGCGGTCCTGCAACTCCCTTCCCGGTGTGAGCGCGACCATGTAGCCGCCCTTCCCGGCGTAGACCCCTTCCAGGACTTCCGGATAGGGTTTTTCCAGAGACACAGGTGGCGAACCTCGCGGCCGTCGCGTTCGAAGGCCCTGGTGAGGATGGCGGCGGACCTGAGGCCGTCCGGGTCGTTGTGATGAAAGAGGGTGCGCCGTCCGGTCGGGCCATGCCCGCATCTCGCCGATCGCCTTTCCCATCGCATGAACGAGATCATCGATCATCCCCGAGCTCCCTGTGCGATTCGCGGATCGTCCGAGATCACGCCGTCCACCTCTGCCGCCAGGGCGCAGCGGAATTCGTCGGCCCTGTCGACGCGATAGGGGAAGACGGCGATGCCCGCTTCGTGCATGCGGGCGACGTGTTCCTTTTGGAGAAAGAGCCAGTTCGGATGTACGGAAAAGATTCCGAGGGACCGGCAGCGCCCCGGGAGGCCTTCTTCGCCGGGGTTCTTCGTGATGAAGGCAAGAGAAACGTCGCTGCGATCGCGTCGGATGCTTTCGAGGACGCGCCATTCGAAACTGGAGATCAGCACGGAATCCAGCAATCGGCGTTCTTCGACAAGGGCGACGAGCTGGCGCTCCACCGCATCGGCCGGGCCGTCCGCCTCTAAGGCTTCCTTCTTGATCTCGAAGTTGATCAGGACCCTGCCGCCGAACAGGTCGAGGACCTCCTCCGGCGTCGGGACCGGCTCGCCGGTGAAGCGGACGTCGAACCAGCGGCCGGCGTCCAGCTTCTTGATCTCCTCCAGGGTTCGGCCGTTCACCCGTCCCGTTCCGTCGGTCGTGCGCTCCAGGCCCGGATCGTGAATTACGATCAGCCTGCGGTCTAGGGTCAACTGGATGTCCATTTCGAGCATGTCCACGTCCGCCTCAAAGGCCGCCCGGAACGCGGCGAAGGTGTTTTCCGGGCAGCGGACCCGGTCTCCCCGGTGGGCGACAATCCACGGCTTCCTGATGCGGAGTCGATCCTGGAGCGAAGGTGTCGGCATGAAAACGGGTGCCTTCCCGGATTTCGATGTCGGTTCTTAGCGGAACCGGAGGCCGGCTGCCCGGTCGAACACGTGCAGATCCTGCGGTGGAACCTCGACGGGGAGCCTATCCTGTTTCTACAGCTGATGCAAGAGACGGACCGTTGCGGGGTTTCGGTGGCGTCGAAAGGGCCGTACCACCCGGGTGTCGGCGCCTAGGATTCCTGAAGACGACGCGTTTTTCCATGGGGCTCCGCCGGGATCAACCGTGTGCCCGCCGGCTCCGGCTAGCGGATACCGGGAAAATCATCAGGAGACTGAGGTCAACGGATTCTACTTGCTGGTTTCTTCAAACTGCCGCAGTTTCTTGTTCCCCCCGCGACGGCGTCGTCGAGGGCTTGTTGGGCGGTCATCTTGTCGGAAAAAGCGGATTCGAGTTCGTCGTAGACGATTTTCACGAAATGGATTGCCGAACGTCAATCCGTCATCTACAAAAAATGTAGGTAAATGACAAAAATTAGTAGAATTCGTTTTCCAAGGAGTACGGTCGAGTTGAGGATCGGAGGGTATTCAAGACAAAAAACGTTGTAAATCAACATGTTAATCATTATATTTTGGCATTTGCTTTCCAGGATACTGGCATGTTATGTGCTAAAGCCAAATTCTGAAAATGGAGGAGTAGTCCATTATCGACCATCCTGCTCCGTCAGGAAAAAACTCTGAGGAGGAAATTGTATGAGAACAAATCAGAAAGGCTTTACATTGATCGAGATCATCGCCGTCTTGATCATTCTTGGCATTCTGGCCGCAGTAGCCGTGCCGAGATTCATGGATCTGACGGCAGACGCCAGGAGGCAGGCCGCAAACGCAGCGGTTGCCGAAGGGATCGCGAGGGCAAATATGCTAATAGCTAGGAACATTTTGTCAAGCGGTGGAACGATACCTACTGCGGCATGCGTAGTTGAGGGCCTGAACGCGAGTTATCAGAATGCGGGTGATTTCTCAATCTCCTATGCAGGTGCGGGCGGCGGTGGAACTGCGGGAACCATCACGGTTTCCGGATGGGGCGTCTCCGGCAACGTAAGTGGCGGGGATACCGTTGAAAAAGCGTTTGACATGCCGACCTCCAATTAATTTAATCTACACGCGTCCACCCATCTGAGGGGGGTGGTGAAATGGCGTTTCGAACGAGGAGGGCGTCCCCTGGCCCGAGAGGCGAGGGTGGGTTTACATTAATTGAGATTATAAGCGTCCTCGTCATAATTGGAGTTCTTGCGGCTATCGCAGTTCCAAGATACATGGACCTCATCGACTACGCGAGGAACAGGGCCGCCTACGCGGCGCTTGCCGAGGGTATGGCCCGTGTGAACATGATCGCCGCCAAGCGGATTCTTCAAACCGGGAGCATTCCGAGCGCGGCGAGCGTTGTCGCCGATTCGGCATTGAACACGGATGCAGGAGATTTTTCCCTTAGTTTCGCAGCAAACGGCGAAGGCAGCGTCAATATCACTGCTTCCGGCACGGCGGGAAACGTGGACGGCGGAAGCGTGACAGGCAATGTCGGATTGCCCGTGTTGTAGTGTTAACGGGAAACGGACAGATCGTGGTTTAGAACCAAGACAGGACATCGCCACCGATTAATAATTGTGGCGATGTCCTGTCTTCTTATGATGGATCCCTCTTTTTTTTTGTTCTGTATTGCGTCCTGCAGCCACTAACGAGACGGTCTGACGGAGATTTTCACGTGCTTTTTCATAGCCGGGGTTGAGCATCAGCGCTGCCGAGAAGTAATACGCCGCTTTTTCCCAATCGGCGGTCTTTTGCATGGCGATGCCTGCATTGTTGTATGCCGCTACGAAATCCGGCTGCAACGCAATTGCGGCGACGAGGAATTGGATGGCATCCCGAGGGCGGTCCAAAAGGTTCAGGACTCTGCCGATATTGTTGTTGGTGTCCGCCCTCTTGGGCGACAGTACCAATGCCCGATGGAAATGGGCCAGAGCACGGTTGAGGAGGCCGACTCCCGCGTAGGCAACCCCTAAAATATTATGTTTCCACGAATTGTCGTCTGTCAACATTTCCGCGGCTGAATAGGCAGCGATCGCCCGTTTCGTTTCTCCCATTTTCACCAGGAGGTCTCCCTTTCCGATATAGGCATAGGAGTTTTTCCTGTCACGGAGAAGCGCATCGTTGAAATGGACCAGCACTTCTTCCAGCGGTGCGCCCTTTTTTTCAAGGAGATTTGCCAGGCTGGCATGCACGGAGGAGTAACCCGGCCAGATGGCGAGGGACTTGAGGATTTCCCTTTCCGCTGCTGCAAGATTCCCTTCCACCAGTAGAACATCGCCCAAAATCCGATGGGCGAGCCAGTTCTTTGCGGTGACCTCCGTCGCATGCTGAAAGAGGGTCTTGGTGTTCCTCCAATATTCCACTTGCCGCCAGGTGACCACGGACAGGATGATGAGAATTGACGCCGTCACAGCGGTCGCGAGCATCCATTGACGGGGGGCATCACTGAAGGCCGAGACACTCCAGACAATTGCAATGAAGACGCCGATAGAAGGCAGATACATGTATCGATCCGCCATGGACTGTAACCCTACCTGAACAATACCGATTACGGGCAGCAGTGTGATCAGAAACCACAGCCAGCCGAACAGCACATAGGGGTGACGGCGGACGAGCAGGAAGGCGGCAAGCGAAACAAGGAGTAGGAAAACGCCTGCGCCGATAACACGCGGCGACAGAAGGGGGAAAGAAACATAAGGATAGAAAATGGCCAGACTGTCCGGCCAGAAAGTCTTTTCCATGTATCCCTGGTAGGATACCGCGGCATTCAAAATCCTCGCAGACAGCGGAATTCCGCTCAGGGTTGCCATCGCCCCGGCCTTTGCCTGGACGATCATCGTCACGATGCCTGAAAATAGGGAAAGGGAAAAAAACGGTATTTTTTCCATGACGACGGAGCGGTGCAATCTCAAATTCTGGAAACGCATCCAATCGGAGTATTGGTCTGGCGCCTCGATGCGCTTCAGAGGCCAGAAATCGAGGAGGAGAAAGACGATCGGCAGCGTGACGAGCATCGGTTTGGACAGGAGACCGAGGGCGAAGAGGAAAAGCGTTGCGGTGTAGCGAAGGGGGTGAGGTTTCCTTGCATAGCGTACATAGGAAAGGAGCGCCAGGATGCCGAAGAATCCCGATAGAACATCCTTCCTTTCCGAAATCCACGCCACCGACTCCACGTGGAGCGGATGGATACCGAAGAGCGCCGCGACCACGGCGCTTTCCCATCGCCTTCCCGTGGTTTCCAACAGCAAAAGAAACAGCAGCAGAGTATTGGCGATGTGAAAAAAGAGACTTGTCAGGTGATGTCCCACCGGATGCACGCCGTACATCTGGCAATCGAACATATGGGAAATCATCGTAAGGGGATGCCAGTTGGCGGCAGCTTGGGTGGTGAACGCCCGGATCAGGCCTTCTTTCGTCAACCCCGCCTGAACGTGGTCATTCTGCGTGACATATAACTGGTCGTCGTATCCGACGAAGTCGTTCTTGACCACGCCGCCGAAGGCGGTCAGGACCAGAAGGATCAGAACAAGACCGATCCAGCGGTCCTTCATGGAGATCGTCATAAGGGGAGTCTCCCTGGCGGTTGCCGGAGACTTTATAGCGTACTCCTGCCGATTCCGCAAAATATTTGCGGAGCCCCAGGTAAGAGTTATCGTTGTTGATGGTTGCTCATCTGCCGTCGTCTGCCCTGACATTGCGTCCTGCCTTTCCTGAGAAGCAGCGCATGATTTTTCTTTTCTGAAATGTGCGGCGTTCACGGACAGGGCGCGAAAAAATAGTTTACGCGGGCACCCCTCAGCGGCTAATAAGGAGCATGGCATTGAAAGAGCAAACCATCTCGCCGATCCTGATCGCGGCGGCGCTTATCGGGAGCCTTTTTTTCCAGGGACGAAATCTTTATGTCTTTCTTGCGGTGCAGGCGGCCCTGGTCTGCGCCTTGACGTATCGACTGATGAGGGCACAGGCGGAAACCGTCCTCCTCAAGATCGATTTCATGTCCGGGGCCGTTCTTCTCTTCTGGGTATGGCTTGCCGTCAGCGCTTTTCTCTCCCGCGTTCCCTACGTCAGTGGGTTCATCTTCTGGTGGATCGGGGTCCTGCCGATGGTCTATCTGATCCATGTCCTGTCGCCGGAGACCGAAGATTCCGGGTCGGCGACTGTGATGGTTCTGCTCGCCGTTGGATCGGGGCTGGCTGCATGGGCTCTGTGCCAATTTATTGTCTGGCAGGATCCTCCGCGGGGACCTTTTATCTATCGTAATCTGCTGGCGGCGTTTCTCGGCATGCTGGCATTGATCGTGTCTGCCCGTTTCCTCATGAGAGACGAGAACGGGGGAACCCGTGAATTCTGGTTCCTGGCCGGGATCTTTCTGATGGTCCTGATCGTGGGTTTGATCCAGAGTCGCGGAGTCCTGCTCTGTTTTTCCATCGGTGCCTTCGCCCTCCTCTCTTTCTCTCGTCCGTTCGTGAAGAAAAGAAAGGATATCCTGACGATCATCGCAGTCTATGCGGTCGCCCTGGCCCTGGCCCAGGTCTCCTCGTCGGGGGAGATGGGTGCGAGAATGGCTACTCTCCAGGATCCCTATCAGGCTGGGGGAACCCGCTTCGTCATCTGGGAGGGGTCGTGGGAATTGTGGCAGCAGTCCCCTTGGTACGGCAACGGCATCGGGACGTACTGGCTGGCCTATCCGGCCTATCGGCAGGCGGACGATACCAACGCGGGCTTCTACGTCCACAACGACTACCTGCAGATTCTGATCGAAAGCGGCTGGCCGGCCCTGCTCCTGCTTTGCTGCATTTTGCTTGCGATCCTTTTTCTGTTCGTCAAGACATACAGGAGCGAATCGACCGGCCCTTCTGCAAAAATCGAAGCTGCGGGCCTGTTTGCCGCGCTGCTGTCGATTTTTCTGCACAGCTTGCTCGATTTCAATCTCTATACGGTGCCGACCATGATCCTGGCGGGGCTGGCCATGGGACGCCTCCGCTCGCTCTGTCATGACCCGCTTCCGTCCGTATCCATGAAAATTTCTTTAGGCCGCTGGCTCCGGCCGACTGTTTTTCGCTGCTGCCTGCTGTTTTTGGGACTCCTTCCGGGGATCTATTTCGTCACGGTTGGCGTTTCCTACTATTACCTCCAACGTGGCGAGGCGTTGATCGAGAAGGCTCAATTGAAAGAGGCCCTTGGGTCGCTGCGGATTTCCGAAGCCCTGTGGTCGAACCAGGACCGGCCGAAATATCTGCAGGCCAACATCTATCAGTTGACGCTGCAGGAAAATCCGCAAATGGATCTCGCGGTGCGTAGACAAGTATATGACGATGCACAGATGAAGTTGCAGCAGGCCGAAAGTTTGAATCCCTGGCGGCCGGAGATTCATGCCGTCCGCGGTCAACTGTACCGACAGAACCGCGACCTCGCCGGCCCGGACTGGTATGAAAAGGCCGTGCGGTCCTTTCGTCACGCGCTGGCTATCGACCCGCGATGCTACGATGCGCGGGTCTTCTACGCAAGGATGCTCTTGGAGACGGGCGATGCTCCAAAGGCCGCCGATGTCTTGAAAGCGGGATTGAAATACTGGCATACGCCGGATGCCCGGATGATTTCCTATTATCGACTGACAGCGTTCGTTTGTCGGCAACAGGGAGATCATGCCTCGGCCACGGAAGCGGAAAAGAAGATGGCGGCCGTTATCGCGGCCTACCAAAGAGCCGCGCGGGAGAAATGGGAAAGGCCCTTTTGAAGGCAGGTACTCGGCCTGAGTTCTTTCAATCGCCTTGACAATGCGGGAGCGGCTTGTTACGACTCGATGCAAGATATTTCGCGGGGTCTCCGTTCGTGCATCTCAAGACCGAGGTGATCATCATAGGCGGCGGTTCCACCGGGACGGGCATCGCCCGGGACCTCGCGCTGCGGGAGATTCCTTCCATCCTCCTGGAAAAGGGGGACTTCACCAGCGGCGCCTCGGGAAGGAATCACGGCCTCCTCCACAGCGGCGCGCGCTATGTCGTCTCCGACCGGGAAGCCGCGCGGGAATGCATCACGGAAAACCGGATCCTCAAGGCCATCGCCCCCCATTGCATCGAAGCGACGGGGGGCTTTTTCGTCTCCCTGCCGGAAGACAGCCTTTACTGGCGGGACCAGTTCATCCGCTCCTGCATGGACGTGGGCATCGAGGCGGAGCCGCTGCAGAGGGACGATGTCCTGCAGAGGGACCCGGCGATCAATCCCGACCTCGTCGCGGCGGTGCGCGTGCCGGACGGGGCGGTCGACCCCTTTCTCCTGGTGATCGAAAACGCCCGCGACGCCGAGAGGAACGGCGCCAAGTGCCTGACGCACGTCGAGGTCACGGAACTGCTCGCTGCAGGGGGGCGTATCCGCGGGGTGATGGCGAGGGATACCATCACCGGAGAGCCCCACGACATCGAAGCGCCCTTCGTCGTGAATGCGACGGGCGCCTGGGCGGACCACATCCTCAAACTGGCGGGCCTGCACCTGGGGCTCATCCTTTCGAAGGGAAGCATGCTCATCACGAATCGCCGCCTCTGCCGGCACGTCATCAACCGCTGCCGGCCGCCGGGCGACGGTGACATCATCGTTCCCAACGAGACGGTCTCCATCCTGGGGACCACGTCCGTGACCATCGACGACATCGGCAGAATCGAAGTCACGCCTCCGGAGGTCTCCCGGCTCATCGAGGCGGCCTCCCATCTGATTCCCGCCGTGAAGACGACGCGCTTCATCCGGGCCTACGCGGGGGTGAGGCCGCTCTTCCAGTTCGCGGATGCCGCCGACGGCCGCGCCGTCAGCCGCGAGTTTGTCCTGGTGGATCACGGGGCCCGCGACGGCCTGTCGGGATTGATCACCATTACCGGCGGAAAGCTCATCACGTACCGGCTCATGGCGGAAAAGGTCTGCGATCTCCTCTGCGGGAAGATGGGCGTCCGCGTCGACTGCAAGACGGCCGTCACGCCGCTGCCCGGTGCGGAAAGGCCCTTCGACCTCAGCGGACGGCTGAAGGAATTCGGGGACGTTCCTCTCCAGGGCCGCGGCGAGACGCTCTGCGACTGCGAACTGATCGGCAGGGGCGAAATCGAGGGGATCCTCCGGCAGGGCCGCCTGCGGAACCTCCAGGACATCCTGCACCGCACCCGGCTGGCCAAGGGGACCTGCCAGGGTGCCTTCTGCGTGTACCGGCTGCTGGGCGTCCTGCAGGAGCAAGGGCTCACCGGGGGCGGCGAGCCCCACGAGATCCTCAAGGGGTTTCTGGAAGAACGCTGGAAAGGCGTCCGGCCCATTCTGGGGGGGCTGTCGCTGAGAGAAGAAGAACTCATCGAATCCATTTATCGGGGTCTCTTCAACCTGTAGGATGGATTTCGAAGAAACGGCCTTCTGCAACGGCTCGTTCGACAGGCTGCTGAATCTATGCGCTACGATCTCATCGTCATCGGCATGGGGCTTTCGGGCCTGATGTCCGCGAAAACGGCGGTCGACGCCGGGGCGAAGGTCCTCGTCGTCGGCAAAGGCACGGGCGGGTTGTGCCTCTTCACCTCGGGCATCGACGTCATGGGGGCCCTCCCCGCGGGCGCGGCGATGGGGGAGGCGCTGCCGCGCTGGATCGAACGGCATCCCGATCATCCCTATGCCAAGATGGGCTGGGAGGGCGTGCGCGAGGCGCTCGAAGCCTTTGCCGAGCTTTTCCCGCCGCCCTACGGCTTCGCGCCGGAAGGCGAGGGGAACTGCCTTCTTCCGACCGGCGCAGGGACGACAAGGCCGACCTACCTCGTGCCGGCCACGATGCGCAGTGCCTGCCGCCTGGAGAAGGAACGGACGCTCCTCGTCGGATTCCAGGGCTTCCGCGACTTCTACGCGGAGTATGCTGCGGCCGGGCTGAAGTGCCGGGGGGAGAATCTGGCGATTCCGGAGATCGCGGGCCGGAACAACTCGGCGACTTCCCTGGCGCGACTCCTGGAGGACTTGCCGTTCCGGGAGCAGGTGGCCGCGGAAATCGTCCGCCGGCTTCGGGGGGAGACCCATGTCGGTTTCCCCGCCCTGCTGGGATTCCGCAATCCCATGGAGATCCTGAAGGACCTGGAGGACCGGACGGGGACCGCGATCTTCGAAATCCCCATTCTTCCGCCTTCCGTTCCCGGGATGCGCATCTTCCGCCGTTTCCGGCAGCATCTGATCGCGCGGGGCGCGACTTTTCTCCTCGGCAGTCCCGTCAGCCGGATCCTGCGGAACGGACCGTCCTGCACGGCCGTCGAGATCCTCCATCCTCCCGTGACGCAGGTCTATGAAGCCGATCGATTCGTCCTCGCGACCGGGCGCTTCATGGGGGGCGGGCTCTGCGCCGACGAGGAGACGATGCGTGAGCCGCTGCTGGGCCTTCCGCTTTCGGCCTCCCTGCCCCGGGAGCATTGGTTCGAGCGTTCGTTCCTGGAAGGCCGCGAACATGCCATTCACGGCGTCGGAGTCGTGACGGACGGGGATTTGCGGCCCCTGGACGGGGCGGGGCGTCCTTACGCTGCGAACCTCTGGATCGCGGGCACCCTCCTTGCCCATCAGCGCTGGATCGATGAGAAATCCCGCGAAGGCATCGAGATCGCCACGGGATACCGGGCGGCGCGAAAGGCCCTGGCGTCATGAACAGAGAAGAGTCGAAGATCGTCAATCCCGACGTCTGCATCCGGTGCGCAACCTGCATGGGGATCTGTCCCGTCGCCCGTGTGACGGCGTCCTTCCCGGGTCCGAAGCAGGCGGGGCCCGGGGCGGAGCGGTTCCGCAAGCCCGGCGATCCCTCCGTAGACGAGTGGATTCATCTGTGCATCGGCTGCCGCCTGTGCGACACGGTCTGCTCCTCCTGCGTCAACGTTTCCGAGATGAATCTCCTGGCGAAGGCGAAGTACCGGGACGAGCACGGCATGCCCCTGCGGGACTGGATGTTTGCCCACAACTCCTTCGTTGAAAAGCTGGCCGGCCGCGTCCCCCGCCTCTCCAATGCGGTCTTGCGGAATCCGCTCGTCCGCCGTCTCCTGGACAGGCTTCTGAAGATCGATCTCCGCAGGCCCCTGCCCGTCTATGAAGCAACGACGTTCCGGCAGTGGTTCCGGACGCACACCGGGCGCGGCGGAAAGCCGATCGGCTACTTTTACGGCTGCTACGCCAACACCCACGAAAGGGATGTCGCCATTGCCGCCGTCCAGGTTCTGGAGGCGGCCGGCTACGAGGTCGTCATACCCCGGCAGGAATGCTGCGGCCTTCCGGCATTGGGGCAGGGAGACGTCGGGGAAGCGCGGCGGATGGCGGAAAGGAACGTCCCCTGGCTGCTGGCGGCCGTGCGCTCCGGCCTGGAGATCGTCTTCACGTCGACCAGCTGCGGCCACATGCTCAAATACGAGTACAGCCGTTTTCTGGAAATTCCCGATGCGGACGAGGTGGCGCGCCATCTTCACGAACTGTTCGATTATCTGCGCGACCTCCAGGGAAAGGGACAGTTCGACGTCCGCTTCCGTTCCCGGCCGCTCCGGGCCGCGTACTTTGCCCCCTGCCACCTGCGGTCGTTGCAGATCGGCTTCCCGTCCCTCGATATCCTGCGGCGGATTCCCGAACTGCAGATCGAGATGGTGGACGCCGATTGCTGCGGCATGGGCGGCCTCTACGGATTCAAGAAGGAAAAAGCCCCGATCGCGGACGCGATCGGGGCCGACCTGACGAAGGCGGTGGAGCGCCTGAACGTGGAGATGGTGCTGACGGAATGCGAAGGGTGCCGCATGCAGATCCAGCGCCTGACGGGCCTCAGGACCCTGCATCCGATCCAGATCGTCCGGGACGCGTTGGAGCCGGGGGCCGGCAACTGAGGAGAAAGTCATTTGAACGGTCTGTCCGAGGCTTGGCGCAGCCATGAAACGTCGCGGAGGTGCTCGTGAAACGCATCCGTTCCGTCCTGCTTCACCTGTTTCTTCTCCCGGCCGTCGCCCTTTCCGTGGGCGGCTGTTCCCTTTCTCATCCGTTCTCGGCGCAGGACGCGGCCGCTCTTCTGGCGTCGACGCCGCGGGTTCCGGAGAACACCGGTCAGGCCCTTTTTGCCGGGGAGGAAAGGTTCCTCTTCCGGAGGCAGATCAAGGTCTACGCGCTGGAGAAACGCGATGCGACCTGGAGGCCGGCCTTCGGACCGATCGATGCCGTCATCGGTCGTAACGGTTTCGCGCCCGCCGGGGAAAAGAGGGAGGGGGACGGGCGGACGCCGTCCGGCATCTTTCCTCTGAAACTGGTTTTCGGTTACGAAGAGAAGTCCCGAACCAGGATGCCCTACCGCCAGGCCCGGGACGAGGACCTGTGGGTGGATGACCCGGAATCGCCCGATTACAACCGCTGGGTCGCAAAGGGAGGGACGACCGCCGCCTCGTTCGAGAAGCTCAGGCGCGACGACGACCTTTACAGGTATGCGATCGTCATCGGGTACAATACCGACCCGGTCGTCAAGGGACACGGCAGCGCGATCTTCTTCCATGTGTGGAGGGGGCGCGGCTCATCCACGGCCGGATGCGTCGCCGTCGCGGAGGAAGACCTCCTGAAGATTCTTGCCTGGCTGGAACCCGACGCCAAGCCGGTCATCGTCATGGGGACGGATTCGCCATGAATCCGGCAGCGCCCGCATCCCCCGCGGCTTGCCGCGGGGGATGCGGGCGAATGATGTTCAAAATCCCTTCCTTGGGGATCGAAGATTTTCCGGAGCTTACTCCGGAGAGCTTCAAACCGGCAGCCCCTTTGAGCCGGGCAAACCCGGGTCAAGGGGGCGAAGAAAGACAAGACATTTTCCCTGTGGATCGAGTATCCTCCGGAGCTTTCTCCGGGGAGCTGTAAAGGAGGCAACACCGATGCAACGGAAATCTCTCTTTGTCCTGTGCCTTGTCCTGTTCTGCGGCTTTCTGCCTCCGGCGCCCGTTGTCCCGGGGGCCGAGAAGATGCCGCCCGGCTTCGTCGATGTCGCGAGCGTCGTTCCTTCGGCGCTTCTGGAGATCCGCTACTACGGCGAGCACAACTTCGTCGGCCGGCCGGTGGACGGCTACCGGGCGCCGAAGTGTCTGCTGACACGCCCGGCGGCCGAGGCGCTGGCGAAGGTTCAGGCGGACCTGGCGCCTTTCTCCATGACCCTCAAGATCTACGACGGCTATCGCCCGCAGGCCGCGGTCGACCACTTCGTGCGGTGGGCCAGGGAACTCGGCGACGTGCGCACGAAAAAGGAGTTCTATCCCACGGTCGACAAGGCCCATCTCTTCCGCGACGGTTATATCGACAGCCGTTCGGGGCACAGTCGGGGCAGCACCGTCGATCTGACGATCGTCCCTCTGCCGGTCCCGTCCCAGCCGGCTTACGTCGGGGGTCAGCCGCTCGTTGCCTGCTATCGGCCGGCCGGCGAACGCTTCGCGGACAACAGCATCGATATGGGCACAGGCTTCGATTGCTTTCACGAGCTGTCGCACCCGGAGAACCCGGGAATCGGCCTGCAGCAGAGGATCAACCGGCTTCTGCTCAAGACGCTCATGGAGAAGCACGGCTTCCGCAATTACGACAAGGAATGGTGGCACTTCACGCTGAAGAACGAACCCTATCCCGACAGATACTTCAACTTTCCCGTCGAGTAGGGACGGCTCGGCGGCCTTCCGCGGATCCGCCCCGGGGACGGAGGAAAGCGAAGGGAAGCAAAATCTTGACTTTCGAACCCGTTCATTTTAAGGTTCGCCTGTCTTGTCGGCAGAGAATACAATCACGCAGCGCGGCTCCGATGGTTTCCGAAGCGACGATACCGATGATGCGCTCATTCTGTCCAGAGAGATCCTCCATTCCGTCCGTATCCGCGGGTCCTGTTTCGTTTTCATCCACCACCAGCAAAGGGCGGCGTCTGCCCTGTTCCTGGCGCCCGGCATGGGCGGTCCCCGATGCCGGGAAGGCGGCAGGCGGCCGTTGGCGGTGCGTCCAGGCGAGAGGGGAAAGGGAAACGGGGAATCGAGAAAAGCAGCCCAACATTTAGATAGAATGAAGGAGGGGAGAATCATGAAACGTTTTGTGTGGATGTTGGCCCTGTGCGTATTGGCCCTGTTCTGTTTCAGCGGCACCGGCTTCGCCCAGGCCGTTGAGAACGAACTGTACTTGATCACGCCCGTCTCAAAGGACGTCCATGATCCGGTGCTGAAGGCGTTTGCCGGCTATGCGAAGAAGAAGTGGGGCATCGACGTGAAAACGAGTGCCATGCCCAAGGGCACCCCCGTCGCTTACGGACAGATCGTGGAGTGGAAGGGAAGGCCCCAGGCGGACGTCTTCTGGGGCGGCGAAGGGACGCTCTTCGACAACCTCGCCAAGCAGGACTTGCTCGATAAGATCCAGGTGCCGGACAAGATGTGGAACGAGATCCCCGCCGAGATCGGCAAGCCCGTCGGGCTCCCGCTGAAGGATCCCAAGAAATTCTGGGTCGGGACGATGCTCGAGCCCTACGGCCTGATCTATCAGCCGAAGCTTCTGAAGCGCCTCGGCGTCGTCATCAAGGACTGGGACGACCTCCTGAATCCGAAACTGAAGGGGCAGATCGCGCAGTGCACGCCGGACCGTTCCAGCAGCAGCCATGCCTCCTATGAGGTCATCCTCGCCATGCACGGCTGGGAGAAAGGCTGGCAGTGGTTGACGAAGCTGGCGGCCAACACGGGGATCTTCACGGCCCGTTCCCGCGACGTTCCGAGCGTCGTGTCCAAGGGGGAATTCGCCGTTGGATTCGCCGTGCCGAGCTACATGGCCTTCGCGGAAGCCCTCGGCGGATACGACGTCATGTACGTCTATCCGAAGAACGCCTACGTGACGCCGGAGCCCATGGCCGTGCTCAAGGGAGCCCCCCATCCCAAGGCGGCCCACGCCTTCATCGAATTCCTGCTGACGGAAGAGGGCCAGCAGCTGGTCTCCCAGCTCGGCGTCTATCCCATCACCCCCAAATACAAAGTCCAGGGTCCTCCGGGGTCCAACCAGGAGAAGGCCGTGGCCTTCACGGGCGGCATGAGGTCTTTCTTCGACATCGAGGTCGGCAACGTCTACAACGACGAGATCGCCGGACCGAAGAAGCGCATCGAAGAAGTGAACTCCTATTTCCGCAAGGAAATCGCAGAAAAGCACAAGGACATCGTCAAGCAGAAATGACGTCCGAAGACGTTCCATGAGGGACTCCCTGAAAGCGGCGCTTTCAGGGAGTCCCCTTTGTCTTCAGCCTGCAACGAATCGGGTTCGACTATGAATATTCAACTGAAGGACATGGTGAAGCGTTTCGGCGCCCTGGAGGCGGTGAGTCACGTTTCGCTTGACATCAAGGACGGTGAGCTCTTCACGCTGCTCGGACCCTCCGGGTGCGGCAAGACGACGATCCTCCGTCTCATCGGCGGCTTTCACCGGCCCGATTGCGGAGAGATCTACTTCGGGGACAAGGAGGTCTCGGACATTCCGCCCTACGAGCGGAACATCGGCATGGTTTTTCAGAACTACGCCCTGTGGCCCCACATGACGATCTTCGAGAACGTCGCCTACGGACTGAATATCCAGAAGAAGGTGCCGAAGAAGGATGTCGCCGAGAAGGTCAACTCGACGCTGTTGCTGGTCAATCTCACGGGCCTGGAAAAACGCTTTCCGGGCCAGCTTTCGGGGGGACAGCAGCAGCGCGTTGCCCTGGCAAGGGCCCTCGTCCTCAATCCGGACGTCCTCCTGCTCGACGAGCCGCTGTCCAACCTCGACGCCAAAATCCGGCAGCAGGTCCGTGCCGAAATCCGGAAACTCCAGAAGGAACTGGCCATCACCTCCATTTACGTGACCCACGACCAGGAGGAGGCCCTTACCCTTTCCGACCGGATCGCCGTCCTGGATCACGGGAAGATTCAGCAGATCGGTTCCCCGCACGACCTTTACGAGCGGCCGGGGAATCCCTTCGTCGCCGATTTCATCGGCATCAACAACCTGATCCCCGGCGACGTCCGGGAGATTCTCGAAACGCAGGGCCTGCTGGCCGTTTCGACCCGTTTCGGCTCGTTCCGCTGCGTGAACGAGGGCCTGCTGGAAAAGGGCGATCCCTGCAGGATCTGCGTACGCCCGGAAACCGCCTCCATCGGTTATGACGCAGCGCCGCAGGAGGGCCTCAATACGCTGGCGGGAAAAGTCAGTTTCGCCTCCTATATCGGGAACGCCATCCGTTACGACATCGAACTCGATCCCGAGACCATCTTCAAGGTGGACGTGCAGAATCCCTGGCACCAGCAGGCATTTCCGGTCGGCGAGAAGATCTTCGTGCGCTTCCCCGTGCAGATTACGCGGGGCATTCCCGTCCGAGATTCGAGAGGACTCCACACGTGAAGAGCATGTCGTCAACCGTTGCCCTGCCCAAAACCCGCTTTCTGGAGAACGTGACATTCGGAGGCTTGGCAGGCTATGCCGCCATCTGGCTCTTTTTCCTGGTTTTTCTCATCTATCCGCTGATCCGCCTCTTCTACGACAGCTTCACGACGGACGACGGCGTCTTCACGCTCGCCAATTTCCAGGATTTCTTCACGGACCGGTACTACCTGAAGTCGTTGATGAACTCTCTCGTTCTGGGCGTCGCCACGGTGGTCACGACGTCGGTCATCGGGATCGCCATCGCCTTCCTTCTCCTGCGCTACGACTTCCCCGGCCGCGGGCTCTTCTCGTATCTGACGATCATTCCGATGATCATGCCGCCCCTGGTCGGCGTCATGGGATTCGTCTTCATCATGGGCCGGGCCGGAACGGTCAACATCATCCTCCAGGATTATTTCGGTCTTCAGCAGCCCATCAATTTCATGTACGGCATCCACGGCGTTCTGCTCGTCGAGACGCTCCATCTCTTTCCCCTCATGACGCTCTCCATCGTGGACGCCATGGGGAAGATCTCCCCCTCGCTCGACGAGGCCGCGGAGAGCGTCGGATCCCGGGGGTTCCGGAAATTCTGGGACATCACCTTTCCCCTGACGACGCCGGGCTACGTCTCCGGGGCGCTCCTCGTTTTCATCTGGACCTTCGCGGATTTCGCAACGCCGCTCGTTGTCGGGGTCGACGACCTGCTGGCCTCCCAGGCCTACCTGAACATCGTCCAGTTCGTGGACCGGCGCCTCTTCAAGATGGGGATCGTCATCTCGGCCATCATGGTCATTCTCGCGATCCTCTTCCTCATCATCGCGAAGAAGTACGTGTCCCTCAAGGATTACAGCTCCCTGAGCTATTCCGTGATCGAGCGGAAGAAACTCTCGCCGCTCGCGCAGGTCGGCGCGGTCCTTTTCCTGTCGCTGATCCTGCTTCTGGCTTTCATTCCCTATCTGGGGATTGCCTTGGATTCATTCGGGAAGGGGTGGGCCCTGACGCCCTTCCCCGTGAAATACACGCTCCAGTACTTCCAGCGGGTCGCGTTCGAAACGCCCAAGTTCATCCTCAACAGTCTCCTCTTCTCCGGCATCTCGGTGCTGATCTGCATCGTCGTCGGCGTGCCCGTGGCCTGGGTCATGGCGCGGACGAGGCTGCCGGGGAGGGACGTGCTGGACTCCCTGACGACGCTGATCCTGGCGCTGCCGGGCACCGGCATCGGCATCGCCTACATGCGGGCCTTCCGGGAGCCGTTCCCGTTCATGGAGACGGCGCTGATCGGCATGTGGATCATTATCCCGATCGTCCTAGGGGTCCGGCGCCTTCCCTACACCGTGCGGGGGACCTTCGCCTCGCTCCTCATCGTCCACAAGTCTTTCGAGGAGGCGGCGGAAAGCGTGGGTGCCACGAAGTCGAAAACCTTCAAGGACGTGACGCTGCCGCTGATCTGGAAAGGGGTGCTCGTCGGGTCGCTCTACTCGTTCATCCTCGCCCTGCAGGAGGCATCGGCCGCCCTGCTGCTCGTCGTTCCCGGCCACGAGATGATGACGGTGGGCATCTTCAACTTCTACATCGGCGGTTCCGTGAACGAGGCGGCCGCCCTGGGTTTCATTCTGATCATTCTGGGGGCGCTGTGCCTTCTGGTCATCAACCGCCTGGCAGGTTCCAAGATGGGCGGCGTCTTCGGCTAGAATGCGTCCGACGTCCTTCACGCACGGCTCTGCAAGCCCGCAACCTTCCGGAGGGTTCCGATAATGAGCGAAAGACTTTCTGCCTTCTTCTCCTTCCCAGGACTGATCCTCGTCGCATTGCTGGTCTTGACGCTCCCGCCGGCGCCAGCCTGCGTCCAGGCGCAGCCTCCGTCCGAAACCGGCAGCGCGGGCGGAGAGGTGGACTTCAGGACCGCGAACAAGGAGGCCATCGAGAAGCTGCGCAAGCTGCCGCCGGAAAAGATCGCCAGCCTCGACGAAAAACTCGCCGAGGCCCTGACCCTCTATTACGACGGGAAGTTCGCCCAGGCCCTGCCCATCTTCAACATGATCTCCGCCGACGTGGAGACCATGGACATCATGTGGTGGCTGGGAACGAGCGCGATGAACGTCGGGGAGACGCGCCTCGCCGTGCAGAAATTCCAGCAGATGCTGGCGATCGATCCCTCGCTGCACCGCGTCCGTCTCGAACTGGCCGCCGCCTATTTCCAGTTGAAACAGTACGAGGACGCCCGCCGTGAGGCGGAGGCGGTCAAGAATGCCCGGCCGCCGGAAGCGGTGGTCCGGAACATCGACAAACTCCTCGCGGCGATCGAGGAGAGCACCAAGACCCTCTACTGGAACGTGCGCTTCTCTCAGGGGATTCAGTGGGACAGCAACATTTCCAGCGGCCCCGACCAGAAGGTGCTCAATGTGACGGGAGGAACCCTGACCCTCAACAACGACACGGCGGAGATCGGTGACTGGGCGTCCATCACGAACTTCTCGGGGAACGTCCTGTACGACTTCGGCCGGAAGCAGGGCTTCATGTGGAATACGACGGCCGATCTCTACAACCAGTTCTACTTCCACAACGGCAAGTACAACTACAGCCTTGCGGATGTCTCGACAGGGCTCTGGTGGGTCGGACCCAGGGATATCCTGAAACTTCCCCTGGGTATGGCCAAGCAGGAGTTCGGCAGCGACCCGCTGTCCACCATCTATCACGTCAAGCCGAGCTGGGAGCACTACTTCACCCCCGGCTTCAGCGTCAAGGCCCTGTACGCGTACAGCAACGAGCGCTTCATCGATGTGGAATACGATGATCAGGACAATGTCACGAACCGCTTCGAAATTACGCCGAACTTCTATTTCCTGAACCGGCGGCACATCGTTTCGATCAGCGGCGGCTACGAAAGATCCGCCGCGGACGCCCGGCGCTTCACCTACACGGCCCCCTACGGCGCCGTCTCCTACTATACGCGCTTTCCCACCAACACGGACCTTTTCCTGCGTTACCAGTATTCGAACCGGGATTACAAGGCGGCGCCCCTGCTCTACTCGGAAGATCGTGTCGACCGGCGCCACGCCTTTTCCATCGCCCTGAGCCAGGAGTTTCTGAAGCACTTCTTCACCTCTCTGGCCTTCAATTACATCGACAACCACTCGAATCTCGAACTGTACGCTTTCCGAAAGCAGACCTACACACTCAGCTTCGGATTCTATTTCTGATTTTTCCGGGAGGTCACCATGAACCGACGCATGCCCGTCCTGATCGTTCTCGCCGCAAGCCTGGCACTTCTTTGCTGTGCATGGCAGGTTGCCGACACTTTTGCCGCCGAGAAGAGCAGAGGCCATGCCGTTCCGGCGAGCCTCCTTCCCCGGGAGCTGAAGAACGTCGACGTCAAGGACCATTTCATCCCCGCAGGCACGAAGGCGGTCGGGGTGATCCAGTCCGTCATCGCCCATGTCGTCGTGGCCCGCAGGGATCTCGGCCAGGCCTACTATGCGGCCGACGGGGACAGGCTCTTTGAACAGGATGTGGTCTTCACATTGAAGGACTCCAAATGCCGCATCAAGCTCGCCAACGACGACATCATCACCGTGGGCGACAACAGCCGCCTGGCCGTCAACGAGATGACGGGCGACCGGAAGACCCCGGAAAAGAAATCGGTTCTGGAACTGGCGCGCGGCAAGGCGATGTTCTATGCCATCCGCCTCCTCAACCACAAGAGCGCGACCATGAACGTGGTGAGCCCGACGGCCGTTACCGGCGTCCGGGGAACGAAATTCGGCATCGAAGTCACCGTGACGAACGAGACGGCGGCCGCCGCGCAGCCGATTCTTCTGGCCGACGCCTCCGCCGACTGGGGGCGACATCTCATCCTCGCGCAGGCCGCGCCGTTGCCGGGAGTCACGACGGTCGTCCACGGATTTGAAGGCACCGTGGTGGTCACATCGACCGTCGACGGCAGGACGCAGACCGTCGGCGCCGGGCAGACCTTATCGACCACACCGCAGGGCATCGGGGCGCTGATCCCGACGCCTCCGCAGGTTTCCCAGAGCTTCCAGTCCGCCACGAATGTCCCGCCGCCGCAAGGGGCCGGAGGTGCCGGCGGCACGAGCGGCGGTCAGACCGGCGGCCAGAGCCAGGGCACGGCCGGCGGCACCGGGACGACGACCGCGACCACGACAACCTCCACCGAAACATCGCCGCCGCTGGTGGATACTTCGAGCGTGACGCAGACGCAGAGCACCAGCCAGACCGAACAGGCGGCAACGCAGACGGACCCCGTGACGGATCCGAAGACCAATGCCTCGGGCGGCCATACGGGCTATTTCGCGGGGATCCTCACCAACCTTTCTAAGGCGGGGATACAGGACGTCTATGTCAGCCGGAACCGCTACGACGGCGACAGCAGCGTCTGGGGCAGGGGGCTCCTGAGCGCCCTGGATTATCTCCGTGTCGAGGGCGGCGGAAAGTTCGGGAACCCCACCCTGAAATGGGCCGAGCTCTTCGGTGCGACAAAATCTTCCGGGCCGCTCACGGTTCCCGTATCCAGCACAATCATGGGTACCTATACCGACGGGTACGGCGGGCAGTACCTGGAATGGGGCTATGCCACGATTCCGTCCTTTGCGGTCGGCACGGAGAACTACGCCGTGGACAACCGGGCCTACTACATCTTCGGCCAGAGCACGACCTCCGCCGACCTCATGAGCCTTACGGGAACGGCGATCTATTCGGGGGACGCCTTCGGGACCTACTGGACCTCCTCGGGCGGCGTGAACATGTCCGGCAGCTTCTCCTGTGACGTCAATTTCGCGACCAAGGCCGTGTCCGGCTTCAACCTCGGCGTATCGGGCTCCAATGTCTCCGCCGGGATCTCCGGCGCAAGCGGAACGATCGGCAGCGACGCGCACTTCCAGCTGACCGGCGGGACCTGGAGCCTCAACGGCACGACCCCCGCGAACACCAACGCCGGCGGCTCCCTCTACGGGCCGTCCGGCAGCTACATCGGCGGCCCCTGGGGAATGTCCACGAACGATGCGGCCGCCGCAGGCATCTACAAGGGGATAAAAAGCGGCGGGCCCTACTGACGGCCGGCCCGGGATCTCCGAGACCTGAAAGCCGCAGTTTTCGGCCGGTGTTGAATCCAGTAGAGAGCGCATTCCCCGCGGCTTGCTGCGGGGGATGCGAGCGAATCCTGTTTGAGATCCCTTCCTTGAGGACCGAAGATTCTCCGGAGAGCTTCAATTTTGCCCAACGGGCGGATGTCCTGTATCAGCGGCGGGGCATCCGTTTTTTTTCAGCGGTAAGTCCTCCATTTCCTCTCTGTGCAATGTCTCACGTCATGCACGTTTCTTCCCCTCCCATCCGACGCCTGCTTCCGAATCAGATGTACAGGAGGACGCCTCGCAGAGTGAAGGCCCGGCCGATGGTGTGGCGGGTACATCATCGGCAGCCTGGGGAGAGGCAGGCGAGTGTCGGAATGGGCTCAGAAGAAGGCGAAATAAAGCGCACGGGCGGACGCCCAGGCGAGCACGGCGGCGTTCACGACCACGGCCGCCGAAGAGAGGATCCTGTGGAGGGCTGTTTCGGACCGTTTCTCCTCGTATCCGGCGAGGAGTCCGATCAGAATGCCCGCTGCGATGCCGCCGCCGTGGGCCCAGTTGTTGATGCCCGGGAAGACGAGCCCGAAAAGGGCGAGACCGACGATCCATCCCATCGCCTGACGGTAGACCGCCTGGCCGTAGAATCCTCCGCGGCTCTTGCCGTAGTACAGAATCGCGCCGATGAGGCCGCAAACGGAGGCGGAGGCGCCGATCGTAAAGGGTATCCCCGCCGGCAGCGACACGGCGAACCCGGCCACGCCGCTCAGGAGATAGATCAAGAGGAACCGGGCCGTCCCGTATTCCTGCCGGACGAAGGGGCCCAGCTGGTGGAGGGCCATCATGTTGAAGACGATGTGGAGGATTCCCCCGTGGAGAAAGGACGCCGTCAGCAGCGTCCACCATCGCCCGTACCCTTCGACGGGGATCGTGCCCGTCGCCCCGAGGACGAAGAGGCTGTTCGTCGTCGGCGAGAGGAACGTGAGGGGATTCATGGAGAAGCCGGCGCCCATCGGATTGAGGAGCAGTGAAAGGAGATAGCAGGCGGCGTTCACGCCGATGAGAATCCGCACGGGATCCAGATCGGTGTACCGGCCGGCGAGCAGCAGGCGCCGGAATCCCGAAGAGGGATTCTTCATGCCGCAATAAGGGCAGACCGGTTCGCCGGCGCTCAGGAGCCTGCGGCAGTTGGGGCACAAGAAGGAGGTTCGCCGGCGGTCGTTCATCGTCGCTCCTCAGAAGAACCGCATCATCACAGGTATCGCGACGAAGGTGCCGACGGACGTGGTCAGGTTCACGACGGCCACGAGGAGCAGGATGCGGGTGATCTTGTTGCGGACGAAACCGTAGAGCGTCGTGATATCGTCGGCCAGCGCCAGGAAATCCTTGACCTGCGGCTTGCGCAGGCTGGCCTCGGTCAGGCCGGCCACCCATCCGGCGGCGATCAGGGGATGGAGCGTGGTGATCGGAGCCGCCGCCGCGGAGGCGACGATCGTCAGCGGATGGGCCAGGAGCATGGCGGCGCCGAGCGCGGCGCACGCCGAGGTGATGATCGTCCACCACTTGATCATGTTGAGGCTCGCCTGGGACCCCGAGTAGAAGAAGCCGGCGGCGAACAGGATGATGATGCCCAGGGAAAAGCCCCAGCCGAAGAACCGGGACCAGAGGCCGGGCGGCGGGACGGTATTGAGGGCGTCGATATCGATCTCCCTTCCGAAGTTCCGGACAATGCCGGGCACGTGTCCCGCGCCGACGACGGCGACGATCTTTTCGCCGGGGGCGGCTCCGATCTCATGGGCAAGATAGAGGTCCCGCTCGTCGATGAGCGTCGTCTTGAGGCTGGGCATCTTCTCCCCCACCGCCTGCAGGGCGATCTCCAGGACGTCGCTTTGCTTGAGTTTTTCGATTTCCTCTTCGGTGACTTCCTCCCCGATGAAGGGCGAGGCGAGCATCTCCGTCAGCAGTTTCGTCTTCGTCCAGAAACCCATCTTGCGCCAGGTGCGCAGCATGGTCACCCGGATGCCGCGGTCGGCGAGAACCATGCGGGCGCCGATCTCCTCCGCCTTCGCGAGGGCCCGCATCATCTCTTCACCGGGACGGATGTTGAATTTTTTCGCCAGCCGTTTCTGGAAGGAGGACATCAGCAGTTGGGACAGGAGGAGGGAGGTCCGCTTCTGCCGGATCACCTTCACGATATCCATCTCCCGCCAGCTGTCCTGCTGGCGCAGGGCCTCATAGCGGTCCCTGCAGAGCTCCACACAAACGGTGTCCGGCCTCTCCTCGTCGATGGTCCTTTCCACCAGCGCCACGCTTTCCCGCGAAATATGGGCGGTTCCGACCAGGACGATCCGTTTGCCGCCGGTCTCGATCCGTTGTATATTCTGCTCGCTCAGGGTTCCCTCTCCTCCGGAATGTCTCCGGACGCTGGGGTCGTCATTATCAACAAACCGGAGTGTTGTAAAGCGAAAGGAAAAAGGTTTGCGTCAACGGCAGGGCGGCATGAAGCGGGGCGATATCGTCGAAGTCTCGATCGGCGCATCGGCCTTCGGAGGCGAGGGCGTGGGGCGCATCGCCGGGCAGGTCGTCTTTGTCCCCTTCACGGTCCCGGGCGACCGGGCCGAAGTGAAGATTCTCGAAGCGAAGAAGGCCTTTGCCCGGGGCAGGGCGCTTCGCATCCTGCAGCCCTCCGCCGGTCGGATCGAACCGCGCTGCTCCGTGTACGGACGGTGCGGCGGATGCTGCTACCAGCAGTTGCCCTACGAGCGCCAGACCTCCCTCAAGGAGGCCCAGGTAACGGAAGCCTTTCGAAGAATCGGCGGAGTCGACGCGCCGCCGGTGAGGCCCATCCTGGCATCGCCGCTGCAGTTCCGCTACCGGGATCGGGCGGAGTTCCACTTCCGGACGGAAGGGGACGGACGTCTTCGCGCGGGCTTCATGCAGTGGCGCGACCGCCGGATCGTGGAAATCGAAGGCTGCGAAATCGTTCACCGCTCGATCGAAGAGAAGTTCCGCGCCTTCCGGGACGAACTGCGCGGCCGCCGGGATTCGCCCCTGAACCGGAAGGTCCTGTTCTGGTCGGACGGCGGGGAGCCTCTGTCCGGCGTCGGGAAGGGGAGGGCCGAAGAAGGATGCGTCCTGCGCGGCGTCAAGGAGCATTCCTTTCTCGTGCCGGCGGGAGGATTCTTCCAGGCGAACGGTTCCCTCGCCGGTGCGCTCGTCGATGCCGTCGTCGAGGCATGCGGGCTTCGCGGCAACGAGGTCGTGCTCGACGCCTACAGCGGCTCCGGCCTCTTCGCGCTCTTCCTCGCCGCCCGGGCCGGGCGGGTCGTCGGTGTCGAGCGGGACCCGGACGCCGTCCGCTGCGCCCGACGGAATGCGGAGCGGCTCGGCGTTCGCAACGCCGACTTTTCCTGCGGCGACGCGGCCGCCGCGTTGAGGGGGGAGGCACCGCTTGTACGGCCGGACGTCGATGTCGTCGTTCTCGACCCGCCCCGGATCGGGATGGGCCCCGGTACCGCCGAGGGTTTGGCCCGGCTGCGACCGAAGAGAATCGTCTACGTCTCCTGCGACCCCGCCACGCAGGCCCGGGACATCCGGTGCCTGACCGGCATGGGGTTCGCCCTGCGCAGCCTTCAGCCCCTGGACATGTTTCCGCAGACGTCGCACGTGGAAATTGTCGGTCTCCTGGAGGCCTCCTGAAGGGAACTCCCGCTACAGTTCCAGAACCGCGTCATCCATGGCGGCGAAGGCAGACGGAAAGGTCCTTCGGGCGACAGCCTCCGCCTCCCTGCGGTCCGCGGGCGAGGCGTACTCGACTGCATCGAAGTGGACAAGGGCAAGCCTTTTCGCGCCCGCATCGACGGCGATCCGCGCGGCCGTTTCCGGGTTCAGGTGCGGCCAGGCTTCGTTGCTTCTCCCTTCCCGGTAAGCGCACTCCGCGATCAGCAGGTCCGCCCCGGCGGCCAGACGGATGGCGTTTTCGCAGTAGCCCGTGTCCGGGCAGTAGGCGATGGTATGCCCGGCGAAACGGAAGCGGTAGCCGAGAGTCAGGGACGCATGGAGGAGGGGTCTCGCCTCCACCGGAAAGGGGAGGGAGGCGCCCTCGTCGGGCAATTCGCATACGGCCGTGGGGTAGGGCAGGCCGTTGAGGGGGACGGTGAAGGGCTGGTTCATGATCGTGTCCAGGACGGTCCTGGTTCCCGCGGGTCCGCAGACCGTCAGTTTTCCGAGACGGAGCTTGCAGAGCGTGTGCAGTCCGACGATGTGGTCCAGGTGAAAATGGCTCAGAAAGAGAAAGGTGCCCCGTCCCGGCGCGGTGTAGCGGTCCAGCTTGGCGATCCCGTAGCCGGCATCCAGGACGACGTCGAAATCGTCGGCGCGGATCACGATGGAAATGGTGTTGCCGGTGACGGAGTCATACCACCCGTTTGTTCCCAGAAAAACCGCGTCCATCCCGTTCAACCTCCCGTGATGAGCCTTTTCGCCCGGGCGAAAACCTCCGCCCGGAACTGGGGATAGCCGGGGATGACCCGGTTGAGGAACTTCGTGGTGTACTGGCTGTCGTAGGCGAGCAGATGCTCGTAGTCCCGCTTCTTGCCGCGGAACTCCATCTGCTTCAGGACCTCTTCCTGGTAGATCTCCTCCAGCTTCCCCGCGTACTGATCGACAAGACGGCGCCTCGTGTCGTCGTCGAGGGGCTGCAGCTTTCCCTCCCGTTCCATTTCATCCAGCCACTCTCCCGCGGCCTGCTTGAACATGATTGGCTCCTCCTTCCCGCGGATGACCTGCAAGAAATGCCCCTACCCCTACCACATTCGCTTCCGGGCGACAATCGGATTGCAGCGGCGCGCTCAAGTTTCGGGGCCGTTCGTCCGATCCTCATGAAGGAGGCTCTGGAAGTGTATCGCATCCTGCTGGCTGTCACGCTTCTCGTCGTGTCGGGTCCTGCCCGGGCCGGGGAGTCTCAGTATGCAACAGCCAATGAACTGTTGAGCGGATTGAAGACGGGCACGACGTGGGTGGCGTCATACCGGTACAGGGAGTTTGACTGTTCCGTTCAGTCGACGACCCTGTGGCATCTTCTCAAGGAGAAGGGAATACGCGCGAAAATCCTGTACGCCGTATCCTTCGACGAAAGGGACAGGCTGCGGAGAGACCATGCATTCCTCATCGCGGAGCTGGACGGGAGGACGCACAGCATCGAGGCCACCTTGCTGGAAATACGGGACACCCGCTTCCTCTCCCACGGGTACTACGTGATCGGTCTGTACGACTCCCCGGAAGAGGCGAGCCGTGAATGGCCGGGGGATTTTCTGCGATGGGACCTCTCAAGACTTCAAAAGGGAAAGTGACGGCGATCCAACTGCCGCCCCGGGGCCGATCGGAAGGACGGCGGCGGCCGCATGCCTGTGCGGCGGGGGCCGATGATGGGTTTCGGCGTCGGCCGGCGATGCCGGCTCCGGGCCGCCCTTGAGCGTTGTTCGATCTGCAGACGGAGGTGTCCGCAATGCCCAAACTGATCGTGGCCGTCGACGGCATGACCTATCAGGCGGCGTCCGAAGCGAAGGTGTTTTCAACGCTGTCGAAGGCGTGGGAACAGGGATTGATCTGGGGGGTCAAAGTCAGCGACATGCTCTACGGAGGCGACTCCGCGAAGATCATCACGTCCCTGAAGGACGATTTCAAGCTCGGCGTCATGGCGGATGTGAAACTGCACGACATTCCCTCGACCATGGAGAACAGCCTCGCGAAGCTGACCAACGCCGGGGCGAACATCGTGACGATCCACTGTTCCTCCAATTTCCGCCCGAAGAACGCCGAACTGCTGAAATACATCGCCGGTGTGACCGCCCTGACCTCGTTCACCGATCTCGAGATCAAGTGGATCTATGACAAGAGCACACAGGAGATCGTCAAGGCCTTTGCGGACATGGCCCTCATGAACAGCTACGAATACATCATGTGTTCCGTGAAGGACCTGAATTACATCCGGGAGATCCCGCTGAAGAAGATCTGCACGGGCATCCGGCCCGCATGGTACTCCGACCGGCACGACCAGGTGCGGATCGCCTCCGTCAAGGAGGCATCGCGGCTGGAAGCGGATTTCATCATCCTGGGCAGGCCGATCATGCAGTCCAGGAGCATCCTGGAGGCGATCGAGAAGGTCTGCCGCGAGATTTCCTGACCGGTGCCGGTCAGCGCCGGCGGGGAAGGACCTCCGGGTTCACCGGATGAGGCGGGACCTTGCCGGTGAGGCCCGCGATCAGGTTCTCGGCCGCCATGACGGCCATGCGTGTCCGGGTGGCGTGGGTCGCGCTGCCGATGTGGGGTACGACGAGGCAGTTCTTCAGGGTCAGGAGCCTGTGGTCGGCGGGCAGGGGCTCCGGCTCCGTGACATCGAGCGCCGCACCGGCGATTCTCCCCTCTTGCAGCGCCTCGTACAAGGCATCCGGATCGACGACCGGACCCCGGGAGGCATTCACGAGGATGGCCGTCGGCTTCATGGCCCCGAGTGCGCGCCTGCCGATGAGATGGTGCGTCTGCGGCCCGAGGGGCACATGGAGGCTGACGAAATCGGCCCGGCCGAGCAGTTCGTCCAGAACCGTACAGCGGATCGCCCCGGCAGGAAGGGGCACGTCGGCCGGTGCGAAGGGATCGTAGTAGAGGATCTTCATGTCGAAGCCGGCCGCCCGCTTCGCCATGGCGCGGCCGATCTGTCCCATCCCCACAATCCCCAGGGATGCACCGTGGATGTCCCGCCCCAGCATGAGCATGGGCTGAAAGGTCGTCCAGAGACCGGCACGGACGAAGTCTGCGCCTTCCGGCAGGCGGCGCGCCGCCGCCATCAGCAGTGCAAAGGCGAGATCCGCCGTGGTTTCCGTGAGCACCCCCGGGGTGTTGCCGACCAGGATTCCCCGCTCCGTGGCGGCAGGGACATCGATGTTGTCGTAGCCCACGGCGAAATTGCTGACGACTTTCAGAGTCGGCCCCGCCGCGTCGAGGAGTTGCCCGTCGATCCGGTCCGTCAGAAGCGACAGCAGCCCGTCAACGCCCCGGACCTTTTCCATCAGGACGTTGGGGGGAGGCGGCGCGTCCTCCCGCCAGACTTCCGCGTCGCAGGCATCGAGGACCCTGTTCAGTCCCTCTTCGGGCAGGATCCTCGTTACGAACACCTTTGGCTTCTTCATGCCTTTCCCTGCTTTTTCAAGTTCTTTGATGTCACGTCGCCGCCGCTGCGGCGCGCGCGGCCAGTTCCGCGTAGAGTTTTTCGTACAGGGGAACGGACAGCCCCCTTTCCTTGGCCGCCCTGACCACGTATCCGGCAAAGGTCTCCAGTTCCGTCCGCCGCCCGCGTTCGAAGTCCAGCTGCATTGACGAGCGTGACGAATAGGGAAGCTGGCGGGCCATTTCGACGGATTTTGCGACGAGGCTTTCCGGCAGGTCGACGCCGAGGGCGGTTGCAAGGGTGCGGATTTCCCGCATCATTCCTTCCACCGTCCGCCGCCACTCTTCATTTTCGACGACAGCACCGAAGGGCTGTCCGGTGAGCGACGTGACGCATGCGTAGGGTGCGACGAAGAGAAACTTGGACCAGACATCTCTTCGAATCGATTCGGACAGGCGCACGGCGATGCTCGCTTCCTGAATGAACCGTTCCACGTGACGGTAGGGATCGATCGGACCCGAAACAGGCCCGAAAAGGATGCGGCAGGAGCCGCCCACCTGGTGGATGACGCCGGGCCGTTCGATGTAGCTGCTGATGTAGACGCATCCCTCCAGGACGGTTCCCGCCCGGATCCGCGAGCGGATCCGGGCCCCGTTGTCCACGCCGTTGAGGAGCGGGATCAGGATCGTGTCATCGCCGATGTTGCCGGCAAGGGACGAGACGGCGTTCTCCAGGTCGTAGCCTTTTACGCACAGGAGGATCAGGTCGGCCCGACCGAGCGTTTCCGGCCGGTCCGTGGCAGCGGTGGGCACGGCGATGAAATTTCCGTCCACCGTCTGCACCGAAAGACCCTCCGCGCGGATCTTCTCCAGGTGAGCGCCGCGGGCGACAAAGGAGACGGCGTGTCCGGGCGCCGCAGCGTATGTCCGTGCCAGTTTGCCGCCGAAATACCCTCCGACCCCTCCGATCCCGACAATGATCGTTTTCATAAGCCCTTCCTGTGAAGAGATTCTTTTCTTCCCCGGCTGCAGACAGGGGGAATTTCATCTTCGGTTACAGCCGGCGCCCGGAAAAGTCAAACGGTTTTGTGAAACTGCAGGGACGGCTGTCGCCGCCGGCGAAAAAAAAGGGGGTTGACTTTTCTTTCCACTGTGTTAAGAGCAGGCACGCGGTGATTTAAGGGTAAATTGCTCCGCGATATAAATGTGCTAAAGCGCCAGGGTCGAGAAAGCCAGCCCGCGCAACAGCGCGGGTTTTTTTTGCTCCGGTCCCCGGCGAGGCGGAAGTGACAAAAGAATTCAAGGAGAATTGGACATGCGCATCACATCGGAAAGCATCAAGGTGGGACATCCGGATATCGTGGCGGACATGATCGCGGCCAACATCATCGCCGAGATCCTCGACGAGGAAAAGAAACTGGGGGTGGGGCTCCAAAACATGCCCCATTGCGGTCTGGAGGTCTTCCTCGGCAGGGGCCTGTGCCTTGTCGGCGGAGAAGTCACGACCCGCGCCAAGGTGGATGTCGAGCGGTCCGTCAGGAAGACGGTCCTCGATCTCGGATACGGGGACGTAGCCGTCGGGCTCGACGGCAGCACCATGAAGATCCTCAACGAAATCATCCCGCAGTCTCCGGACATCAACCAGGGGACGAGCGCCGTCCTGAATGTCAACCAGGAGGTCGGGGCCGGCGATCAGGGCATCATGTACGGCTTCGCCTGCGACGAGACGCCGGAGCTTCTGCCGCTGCCGTACGTGCTGGTCAACCGGATGATGCGGGTCTTCGAGACCTGCGGCGATCCGGCCTTTGCGCCCGACGGGAAGGGCCAGGTCTCCATCGAATACGACGAAGAGACGAGGCGCCCCGTTCGCGTCGCGAAATGCCTCATGTCCAACGCCATCGACTACCGCCACGTGGACAAGGCAAACAAGGACGGCGTCCGCGAAAAGGCGCGGAAGATCGCCTTCGATTGCCTCGGAAAATGGGCGGATTCCCACACGGAGTTTCTCTTCAATCCCACCGGTGAATGGCAGGCCGTCAATTCCTGCAGCGCCGCCGATTCGGGCGTGACCGGGCGCAAACTCGTCGTGCAGTTTTACGGCGGCTATCCGGGGGCGCAGGTCGGGGGAGGCGCCGTCGTGAACAAATCGCCGGAGAAGGTGGACTGCTCGGCGGCCTTCGGCGCCCGGTACGTGGCGAAGAACATCGTGGCTTCGGGGTTGGCGAAGAAGTGCTCGGTGCAGCTCTCCTACGCGATCGGCGTGGCGAAGCCGTTTTCCGTCTATGTGGACACTTTCGGAACGGGCGCCGTTTCAAACTGCGTGCTGGCTGGAGTCATCGACAAGATCTTCGATCTCACCCCCGGCGGGATGATCCGCCGCTTCGATCTTCTGAGCGGCGACGTCTACCGGAGACTGCCGAAGACCTTCTTCCTGGACGACTATCCCTGGGAAAAAACGGATCTCGCGGAGGAGATCCGGAAAGCGGCGAACGCCTGCGCCTGAAAAAAGCACACGGACCATCGCCCTCCCGAGGGCGATGGCCTATTTCCCGCCGCCGGCCTCCCTGTCGCCGTCGGCAGGCGGTTCGGGCCTCCGGCCGTCGCGCCGGAGGTACTGGCGGATTTTCAGCCGGATCGATTCGGGGAGCTTGATGCCGACCGACCTGATCCGGCTTTCGTATCTGTCGGAGGACCGCGTGTGCTGCGACATGTTGGTGGAGGTCTGGAAGCAGGAACGGACGCTTCTCTCCGGTTCGGAGCGCTGGATCTTGCTGCCGTAATTCTTCCCCCTCAGCGTGCGGTAACGTTCCGCATCCACGACCGTTTCCATCCAGCGGCCGTCGGCCTCGCCATAGTGGGCGGTTCGCAGGTTCGGAGCTCATCTCTTGAGCAGCGCCTTGATCTGTCCGACGGCCTCAGCGGCCTTCCGGCGGCCCTCGGCGATCGCTTCTTCCACACGGGAGAATTCCAGCGAACTGATGTCGGAGACGTCCGGAGCGATGAGGACGTCGTGGTTTTCGTGAGCGAGGATGAGTTTGTTTTTCTGGTACTGTTGAATGTTGGCGGACGCGAGGAGGACGTCGAAGATGTTCAGGACGTGCGGCCGGGTCGGAGCGGTCTTCTTCGTGCCCCCGCCGAACTGCTCGCGAAGCACTTCGACGAAGTAGGAGTCGCGGATGGCGTTGCCGTTGAGCCGCCGGAAGATGTTGCGGGCAAGAGGCGCAATGCCGTTTTGAAATATTCCCGAGCCGGCCATGGCCGAAACGCGTTCCATGATCCAGGACGGCACGTCCACGTCCCTTTCCAGGACTCTTTTCTCCTCCCGGAGGACGGCTTTGCGGCGGACGCTGTCGAAGCGGTCGGGCATCCGCGGGTGGAGGTTCACGGCGATGGTGATGTCCGGCGCATAGCGCTTGAGAACATCAAGGGGAAGCGGGTCGGTGACGCCGCCGTCGGTCAGCAGCCGGTCCATGTGGATGACGGGCTTGAAGATGCCCGGGAGAGAAATGCTTGCCATGACGGCATCGACGAGGGGACCGCGGTCGATGGCCACCGTCTCGCCGGTGTGGAGATCGGTTGCGACGGCGGCGAATCGGACGGGCAGGTCTTCGATGTTCACATCGCCGAGGATGCTGCGGAGAAACGCCCGGGCTTTCTTCCCCGCCAGGAACCCCGAGCGGGGGAAAACGGGGTCGACATAGTAGCCGAGGGATTCGCGGAGCGTGAGGTCCCGGACGACGGTCTTGATCTTCCCGAGCGAGCCCGTGGCGTAGAGGGCGCCGACGAAGGCGCCGGCGCTCGATCCGACGACGATGTCGACGGGGATGCCGTTTTCCCGAAGCACATCCATCACTCCGATGTGGGCGCCTCCCTTGGCACCGCCCGTGTCGAGCGCGATGCCGACCCGCGGCCTCTTCTTCACCATGCCTTGCCGACCTTCCGCAGCAAAATCGTTGTCCGAGGAATGTCCTGGAGGAAGCGGCGGGATTTGTCAATATTTTTTCGCGGAGGGAGGATCGATGGATGGGCCGAAGGACTCTTCCCGGGAGTAATGACCGCCCGATGAACAATAGCCTGCGGGAATCATTGTCATTACGCGCGGGTTATGATAAGGAAGCTGACAGCCGCGAGGGAAAGACGATGGTACGTAAGCGGAAGGTCGGACCGACGCGAAGTTTCTCCCGGGAAACGGACGAGTTGAAGGCCCGCCTCAAGGAGGCGGAAGAGACCCTGGAGGCCATCCGTTCCGGCGCTGTCGATGCCATCGTTGTCTCCGGGAAAACGGGGGAAAGGATCTATACCCTCCAAGGGGCTGACCAATCCTACCGGCTCCTCGTCGAATCGATCAGCGAGGGGGCTCTCACGCTGAACGCCGACGGCACCATCCTTTATGGGAACCTTCAGTTCGCGACCATGCTGGGGATCCCGCTGGATCAAATCATCGGCACATCCTTCTTAGGCTGCCTGTTCGAGGACGACCGGCGCGTCATCGAGCGGGTATTCCGCCGGGGAGATCCCGGAATTTCGCGCCATCAGGTGGCCCTGATAACCAGGGAAGGGGAGGGTCTTCCCGTCCAGTTCTCCCTGAACATCGCGGATATCGCCGGTGACCGGATCTTTACAGCCGTCGTCACGGACCTGGCGGAACAGATCCGTTACCGGGAAATCGTCGACGAAGAAAAACTGCTTCGCTCCATCCTGGAACAGGAACCGGTTGGGATCGCCGTATGTGACGCCACCGGGCGGATCATCCGGTGCAGCCGGGCGCTCCATGAGTTTTGCCACGAGCCTCCCGAAAAGCGCTTCTTCGAGGATCTCCTCGACCTCCGATACGAGGAAAACGGCGGGTGGGAGAAGTTGTTGCCGGCCATTCCGCTCCAAGGCGTGTCTTTGTCTGTCGTCGACAGCATCCTTCGTTGTCCGGACGGGAAAGTCCGTTATCTCCTGACCAGCGCCGCACCCCTCTTGGACGGGCATGGGAAAACCGTCGGCTGTCTTATCGTCCTCAGGGACGTCACCGAACGCAAGGCGATGGAAGAGCATCTCGCCGCACAGACGGTCGAACTCCGGACGAGTCAGGCGCAGCTGATGGATGCGAACAAAGAACTGGAGAGTTTCAGCTATTCCGTTTCTCACGACCTGCGTGCCCCCCTGCGGGCCATCGACGGATACGCGCGGATGATCATGAGAAAGCAGGGCGACGCGTTCGATGATGAGACCAGAGAGCGGTTCAATCTCATTCGAAAGAACGCCGGCATCATGGGGAAACTGATCGACGATCTCCTGGCCTTCTCACGCCTGGGCAGAAAGGAATTGCAGGCGACGGCGATCGACATGCGGAAGATGCTGGAGAGCATCTGGGAAGAGCTGCAGGACCTCCACCCACATCGGCGGATGATCCTGAAGATCGGCGACTTTCCGCCCGGCTGGGGCGATCCGGCCCTCATCAAGCAGGTCCTTGTCAACCTCCTTTCCAATGCGGTCAAGTTCACCAGAGGTCGGGAGGAGGCCTTCATCGAAGCGGGCACCTGCATCGAGGACGGTATGACGGCCTATTATATCCGCGACAACGGCGTCGGCTTCGACATGCGGTACGCAGACAAGCTGTTCAACGTCTTTCAACGGCTTCACGACGCCGATGAATTCGAGGGGACCGGGGTCGGCCTGGCCATCGTCCTGCGCATCGTCAAACGGCACGGCGGCCGGGTCTGGGCGGACGGAGAAGTGGACAGGGGCGCCGGCTTCTATTTTTCGCTGCCGGCGCGGGGCGGGTGAAACGCACACATTCTTGTTTTCACGGCCATTGCAGAGGGACGAACTATGGCGAAAAAGCACGTCAGCAAGTTGGTTCCATTGGCGAAGTGCCCGACCGGCATTGCCGGCCTCGATGAGATCACCGGCGGCGGTCTGCCCGAGGGCCGGCCGACCCTCCTGACGGGAAGCGCCGGCTGCGGGAAGACCCTCATGGCGCTGGAGTTTCTCGTCCGCGGCGCCACGCAGTACAACGAACCGGGCGTCTTCATGGCCTTCGAGGAGACGGCGGAGGAATTGGCCAAGAACGTCGCCTCCCTGGGTTTCGACCTCGTGAAACTCCAGGCCCGGAAGAAGCTCGCCATCGACTACGTCTACATCGAGCGCAGCGAGATCGAGGACACCGGAGAATACGACCTGGAGGGCCTCTTCGTCCGCCTGGGCTATGCCATCGATTCGGTAGGGGCCAAGAGGGTGGTTCTGGACACGGTGGAGGCCCTCTTCGCGGCCCTGCCCAACGAGAACATCCTCCGCGCCGAACTCCGGCGTCTCTTCCGCTGGCTGAAGGTGCGGGGCGTCACGGCCGTCATCACGGGCGAGCGGGGCGACGGCATGTTGTCGCGCCACGGCCTGGAGGAGTACGTGGCGGATTGCGTCATCCTCCTCGACTTCCGCGTCCGGGAGCAGATCTCCACCCGGCGGCTGCGCATCGTCAAGTACCGGGGCTCCACCCACGGCGCGGACGAGTACCCTTTCCTCGTCGAAAAGACGGGCATCTCCATCCTGCCGGTGACATCCCTCGGCCTCAACCATGTGGTTACCTCGAAGCGCATCTCGTCGGGGATTCCCCGTCTCGACAGGATGCTGGGCGGGAAGGGCTATTACCGCGGAAGCACGATCCTCATCTCGGGGACGGCGGGGACAGGGAAGTCCAGTTTCTCGGCGAAGTTCGTCGAGGCCGCCTGCAGGCGCGGCGAGCGCTGCCTCTACTTCTCCTTCGAGGAATCGCCCAGCCAGGTCGCTCGCAACATGGCCTCCATCGGCATCGACCTGGCCACGCCCGTCAGGAAGGGCCTGCTCAGGTTCCACGCGAGCCGGCCCACCCTCTACGGCCTGGAGACCCACCTGATCACGTTTCACAACCTGATCCTGGAGTTCAAGCCCTCGGTGGTCGTCGTGGACCCGATAAGCAACCTGACCGCAGTGGGGACCTCCGCGGAGGTCAAGTCGATCCTCACGCGGCTCTTCGACTACCTGAAGATGGAGCACGTGACGGCGCTGCTTACGGACCTGATGCATTTCGGCGGCAGCCTCGAGAAAACGAACGAGGAGATCTCCTCCCTCATCGATACGTGGATCCTCCTCCGGGACATCGAGCTCAACGGGGAGAGGAACCGCGGCCTCTACATCCTCAAATCCCGGGGCATGGCCCATTCGAACCAGATCCGCGAGGTCCGGCTATCCGGCGAAGGCATCGACCTGATCGACGTCTATCTCGGCCATGCGGGGGTGCTGACGGGCAGTGCCCGGGCGACGCAGGAGGCGAAAGAGAAGGCGGAAGCGGCCGTCCACCGGGGCGATCTGGACCGGAAACTGCGAGAGCAGGAGCGCAAGCGCCAGGCCCTGGAGGCGAGAATCGAGGCCCTGCGCGCCGAATTCGCCGCGGAGTCCGAGGAACTGGAGGTCCTGAGCTCGGAGGAGAAGAAGCGGCAGAAAGCGATCTTCGAGGAGCGCGCCGACATGGCGCGCCGGCGGAGGGCCGACTGAGGGCCGACTGAGGAGGAAAACCAGGTGGAAAATCCGAAGGCGCAAGCGCCTAAGAAGGGGCCGGGCAAGCTCGCAGAGCGGACGGTCGTGAACAGGGAAGTCTGGGAGCTTCGGCTCTACGTCGCGGGCCAGACGCCGAAGTCCATGGCCGCCTTTGCCAATCTGAAGACCCTCTGCGAGGAGCATCTGGCCGGGAAATACACCATCGAGGTCATCGACCTCTTGGTCAATCCGACGCTGGCCCGGGGGGACCAGATCGTCGCCATCCCGACCCTGGTCCGCAAGCTGCCGGAGCCCATACGCAAGATCATCGGAGACCTCTCCAACACCGAGCGGGTGCTGGTGGGCCTCGATCTGCGGCCTCTGACCTGAACGAGGAAAACGCCATGGAGAAAAAAGTTCCCGTCAAGCCCGTCAGCGGGATGGAAGAAGCCCTGGAAAAGAGGGGACAGGAGAAGTACCTCCTGAGACTCTACGTGGCCGGTGCCACGCCCGCTTCCACGGCGGCGATCAGGAACATCAAGAAGATCTGCGATGAGAACTTAAGAGGCTGTTATGAACTCGCGGTCATCGATATCTACCAGCAGCCGGTTCTCGCCAGGGATGAACAGATCCTGGCGGCGCCCACGCTCATCAAGAAGCTGCCCCTGCCGATCCGGAGATTCATCGGGGACATGGCGAACAAGGAGCGCATCCTCGTGGGCCTCGATCTGCGGCCGCGGGAAGCGTCTCCGGAAAAAAGGAAAACAACGGCCAAACACTCCTGACCAGCCGGCACGGTACCGCGCAAACCTGGGCGGCCGCATTCTCCTCCACAGTATCGACGCCATCTTTTCCGCACACGGCCCGGCATCGAGCCTCCGGAAGTTCGACTGCGTCATTCAGGAGCGTTTCCCCTTCGCTGATCGACCGCGAAAGAACTGCCCCGCCTCTGCTTGGCCTGCTTCTTCATCTCCGCAGCCGTTTCCGTCAGTTCGCCGTAATGGGAGAATCTGCGGCAGCGGGTGTCCGTGATGCCGATGGAGATTCCCATGATCGGGAAGTCGCGCGTTTTTCCCCGGCGGTCCACCGACCGGATGAAGCCCTGTTCGCGGTCCTCCTGGTCGTAAAAGGTGGGAATCAGATCGTCGAAGGCTGCGACGATCTCCCCGGCCGTCTCCTCCATGACGGCGATGTCCGTGATGAAGACGAAATCGTCGCCGCCGACGTGTCCGACGAATCCCCCCTGCGGCTGGCGGTTCTTGACCATGCTGAGGATGATTCTCCCCGTGACCTTGATGACCTCGTCGCCGCGGCTGAATCCGTACTTGTCGTTGAAGGGTTTGAAGGCGTCGATGTCGGCGTAGGCGAAGGAGAAGGCGTCCCCGCGGTTGATGCGGTCCTCGATCTGGCGGTTGATGGAGATGTTGCCGGGCAGGCGGGTGAGGGGATTGATCTCGACGACCCGTTCGGAGCGGAGGATGGAGAGCCTCGCCCGCATGAGAAGCTCCCGTTCGAGATCGGCCTTCCAGACGTAGTCTTCCACGAGGATGGAAAGCAGGCCCGGGAGTGACGTCCGGTCATGCAGGACGGCGACGACGGGCAGCTGGCTGAAGATGGGGTCTTCCTTGAGATTGTTGATGAAGGCTCCCGTCGCCTTGTCCCCGGAGGGGAGGTCCGCGACAATGAGACTCGGGACTGCATTGAAGATGTAGTCTAGGGCCGACTGGACGTTCCTGAAGACGACGATCCGAAAGGACTCCTTCAGGCATGCCTCGGCGCGGTTGGCGAACACGATATCGGGCGAAATGACAACGATCGTCTTCATCAGGTCAGCGAAAGGTCTGCGTCCTGCTCGATCGATTTCTCCAGGGCGGCGAGGACGTCCCGGATGTCCCCGTCCGACAGGCCGAGCAGGTCGAAGGCCGCCGGATCCACGGCCGGGACGAAGGGGTCGCCGGCAAAACCGACGCCCCGCGCCCGCACCAGGCCGTCGGCCAGATGGACGACGGCCGTCTCCATCGGTGCGATTTTGGCAAGCGACGGGCTGTGGTGGTACGCCATCGCCTCAACGAGGTTTGCCGGGAAACGCCATTTCTGCGAAAGCCACATCCCGACCGCCGCATGGGTCTCCTGGAAGATCTCTTTTTCCGTCTGGGAGATGGGAAGCTGCCGCGATTCCGCGCTGCGCATGGCCTCCTGATACTGTTCCTGATACTCCAGCATGAGGATGACCTTGCCCATATCGTGGAGAAGGCCGGAGACCGAGACCTCTTCCGGGTCCTTTACCTTCATCTTTTCGGCGATGGAACGGGAGACGACGGCGCAGGCGACCGAGTGTTCCCACAGTCCGCCCATGACCTTCTGCATGATGTCGAAGACCGAGACGCCCAGAAGCAGCCCCTTCACGACGTTCAGCCCGAGCAGCATGATGGCGTGGGGGACGGACGAGATCCGCCCCGGGAAGCCGTAGACGGCCGAGTTGACCATCTTGAGGACCTTGCTCGTCAGGGCGGGATCGCTGGCGACGAAGCGGCTGATCTCCTCGAGGGCGAGGCGCGGTTTTTCGATGATGCCGGAGATGCGCTTCAGCGTGCCGGGGACCGTGGGCAGGGCGCTGATGTTCTCGATGCGATTCCGGGCATTCCGGATGTCAAGACCGGGCATAGAGGGTTTCAATGTGCTCCCTGACGATCTTCTTGATTCTGCCCATGGGGGGTCGGGTTTCCACGGGGGCAAATCGGGCATCCAGGCGGGCCATCATCTCTTCCCTGGGCATGCCCGGGTCGGCGGGGCCTTCGATGTGGACGAAGTCCACGTTCATGTCCCCGATCCGGGAGATCCACTTCTCCGTCAGCTCCGTGCCCTCGCTGAGCAGCACAAGGCCGTTCGGCGCCGTGAGGGGGTGGGAGAGTTTCATTCCCGGAACAAGCTTGTCGATGGTCACTTTCGGCATGGCGCTGTCCTCGATCTCTTCGTGGCCGGGATCCGTGACGTCATCCATAAAGGGTTTTGATGGATAATTCAAGTCTTTCCGCGAGAGCGAAACAAGTTCTTGACAGAGGCGCCTTTATATCGTATAAATACGATAAAGGAGACGCAGATCATGGTCGGGAATAGACCTGCACCTTCGTCGGACGAGAAGCGCCTGGCGAGCATGCTCAAGGCACTGGGAAACCCCATCCGCTTCGGCATCGTGGAATACCTGGCCCGGAAGAAGACCTGCATCACCGCCGACATCGTGGAGGCCACGCCGTTGGCGCAGTCGACGGTCAGTCAGCATCTGAAGGTGCTGCGCGAGGCAGGCCTGATCCGCGGCGAGATCGAAGGCCCGGCGACCTGTTACTGCCTCGACCGGGAGGGCTTTCGCTGGCTTCGGGAGCGGGTCGACCGCTGGCTTTCCGGCTGCTGTTGAACCCGCCCGCAGGCCCTGTGCGCCCGGCAGGGCATTTTTTTCGGTCGAACCTATCGTAAAATTACGATAAAGGAGTTCTCATGAATGACCTTTACGAAATTCTTCGTTTCGTCGGCAATGCCGTCTGGAAGGTGCTGCCTTTCTTCCTCCTGAGCATGTTCCTGAGCGTTTTGATCAACATGCTGGATATGAAGGACGCCATCCGCAGGGCCTTCGCATCGCGCGCAGGACTTTCGGTGTTGCTGGCCACGGCGGTCGGGGCCTTCAGCCCGTTCTGTTCCTGCACGGTCATCCCGGTGATCGCCGGCCTGCTGGCAAGCGGCGTGCCGCTTGCGCCGGTGATGTCCTTCTGGATCGCCTCGCCGACGATGGATCCCGAGATCTTTACCCTCAGCGTCGGCATCCTCGGTTGGCCGCTGGCGCTGGCTCGCCTGGGTTCGTCCCTGGTCCTGAGCCTGGCGGCGGGCTATCTGACGCTGGCCCTTACCCACATGGGATATTTCCGCCATTACATGCCCGAAGATGAAGCGGATATCCTGAAGGTCGCACCCTGTTGCACCGCAAAGGCGGCGCCGGCAGCGGCGCCGGTCGGCCTGACCGTCCTGCCCGCGACGGCCTGCTGTGCCGCCGGGAAGACAGCCTCCGTCGGCGTTGTGCAAGCCGCCGGGCGGTCTGCCTGGTGGGATTCGACGGCGGCCAGTTTCCGCGCCATCGATTGGGGGGTCTTCGCCGGGAGGATGTGGGAACAGAGCTGGCGGCTCGGCCGCTGGCTTCTCCTGGCTTTCCTGCTCGAGGCCCTCATTACCCGGTACGTGCCGCAGGAGACGATCGCCGCCGTCCTGGGCAAGGAGAGCTTCTTTGCGATTCCCCTCGCGGCCCTGGTCGGCGTTCCGCTCTACCTTGGCAACCTGAGCGCCCTGCCCATCGTCAAGGGCCTGCTCGCCCAGGGGATGCAGCCCGGCGCGGCCATCGCATTCCTGATCGCCGGTCCCGTGACGACGATCCCCGCCATGACGGCGGTGTGGGGCGTCGTCCGCAAGCCCGTATTCGTCCTCTACATCGCGATCAGCCTCATCGGGGCTGGGCTTCTGGGTTACATCTCGGAGTGGATCCTGTAGGGAAGGGAAAAAGGGGTACCCGCGGCAGCCGACCGCTTCAGCGGCTCCGAACGCGAATCACACCCCGATGAACAATCTGTTCAGTAATTGAACCACTGTGTACGCTTTGAAACCAATCGTTTCTTCCCGGACCGTCTCCGCCGATCTGCGGGAATTTACCTCATCATTCCAATCAGTTCACTCAATCCAGCCGGGCGCCGGGACGATCCCGATCCATTGCGGCATGGGGATCCGCCGTTTCCGGACACCATGTCCTGAGGATTGTAATGCCGGAAATGTGCGCGCCGGAATTTCCATAATATCATTCATTACGGTCACTTAGGTGTAAGAAAGAGATAAGGAACGTCCGGAGCGGCGCTTCCCATCGGAAATGGTACATTATTCGCTTACCAAGAGGAATTCCAGTAGCGCGAGAACGATGGGATGGAACCGCAATTTCGGATTTCTGCACCGGAAGCGGCTTGGCCCGGTTGAAAGATTGATCCTTTGGAGGAGACCTGCGATGAATGCAAAGATCCATTCCTTTTACTGTCCCACGCGGATTTACATGGGGATCGGCAGTCACCAGAAGTTGATCGACATCATCAAAGAATGGAAGATCGACAAGCTCTTTGTCGTTGCCGACGGTGTCATTGTAAAAACTGAAATCTTTGCCTCGGTGGAGAAGATCCTCAGGGACAACAACGTTCCCTTCGACCTGTTTTCTGAAATCGAACCGGAGCCGAGTGCCAATACGGTCGAGAAGGCGTTCACCCTTTACAAGAAGAATCAGGCGCCCTGCGTACTCGCCGTCGGAGGCGGAAGCACGATGGACACGGGGAAGGGCGTGGGGATTCTCGCCAAGAACGGCGGGCGGATCAAGGATTACGAAGGAATCGAGAAGTTCAAGAATGCGCCGGTGCCGCTGATCGCGATGCCGACGACGGCGGGGACGGGCTCGGAGGTGTCGGGATCCTGCACGATCACGGATACGGACCGCGGGCTGAAGATGTCGATACGCCATGCATCGCTGAACCCCGCCAGGATCGCCATTCTGGATCCGATGGCCCTCAGGACCTTGCCGACCGCCGTAGCCTGCCATGCCGGCGTGGATGCATTCGTCCATGCATTCGAATCCTATATTTCCTTGAATGCGAATCCGGTGACGGACGCGATCAATCTGCACTCGATGGAGCTGATGTCGCAGAATATCCGGCAGTTCGTCGCCAACCGCGGCAACCTGGAAGCAGGGCTGAACATGGCCTGCGCATCGAATCTCGCGGGGATCACGTTCGGTCAGACGGGTTTGGGGAACGTGCACTGCATGGCGCGCTTTATCGGCGCCCTGTGCCATGTGTCTCACGGCCTTTCGAATGCCGTCTGCTTTCCTGCAGCCGCGGAATTCAATCTGCTTGCGAACCCCGGGAAGTACGCGCGGGTCGCGGTGGCGATGGGGGAAGACATCCGGGGGCTGACGGAGATGGAAGCGGCCCGAAAGGCCGTCGATGCCGTCAAGAGGATGTGCAAGGACCTGGGCGTACCGGATCGGCTGCGTGATGTGGGCGCGACGGAGGATATGCTTCCCAAGATGGCGAGGCTTTCCGCGGATGCGGGGTACAACAAGTGGAACCCGCGCTATACGACCTACGAGGACTTCCTGGATCTGTTCCGGAAGGCATACTGAGGATTGGTTCGGAAAGATGAAGAGAAATCGGTTCGCGGTGGAGGCGGTCGGATGAAGGGGCAGTTTCCCAAGGGCGGCTACATGGGAAAGGCGCTGCGGGTTGATCTTTCGAGCGGGAAGATCTCGGAGGAGAAGATCGATCCGCAGCTGCTGTATGAGTACATCGGTGGAAGCGGGCTCGGTACGCGCCTGCTGTACGACGAAACGATTCCGGGCCTGGACCCGTACGATGCCAGAAATTGCATCGTCATCGCCGTGGGCCCCCTGACGGGCACGCTCGTACCGGGTTCGGGGATCTATTCCATCACCGGCCGCAACACGCTGACGGGTTTGCTGGCATCGGCGCAATCGAACGGTTTCTTCGGCGCGCGCCTGAAGCATGCCGGCTATGACGTTCTCATCGTTTGCGGCAAAGCCGAGAAGCTCGTCTATCTACATATCGTCGACGGCAAGGCGACGCTCGAAGACGCCTCCAGGCTTGCGGGGAAGGGGACCTTCGACACCGATTCGTGGCTGCGAAGAAAGTACGGCGAAGACGGATTCGACCATCACGTCAGTGTCGCCTCCATCGGGCCGGCGGGCGAGAACATGGTCCGCTTCGCCTGTCTGGCCAACGACCGCGGACACATTGCGGCGACGGGAGGCCTCGGTGCGCTGATGGGGTCCAAGAAGCTCAAGGCGATCGTCGTTCAGGGGACGCTGCCGATTCCCATCGATCCTGCGGACGAGGAAAGGTTTCTCGAAAACACCGTGCGGTGGCGGGAAGAGGCGCACAACACCGGCATGGGCAAGACGACGGGGAAGTTCGGCACGATCGGCTCCTTCCTCAATTTCCACAGCAAGGGCTGGGTGCCGGTCAAGAACCTGACGACGAACATCTTCCCCGGAACGGAGAAATTCCACGTCGACTACATCAGGAAGAAGGCCCACAGGTCCGTGCCGCGCTCCTGCTACAACTGCACCTTCGTCCACTGCCACTCGGTGCAGGTGACCCGCGGCCCGTACAAGGGAGCCGTCGGTGAGGAAGTGGAATATGAAATCCTCGCCGGCTTCGGCCCCAACTGGGGCATCTACGATCCGGGCACGACGACGATGCTCAACACGCTGAATGACGACCTGGGGATGGACGCCAAAGAGCTGACCTTCCTGGTGAGCATGATGATGGAGGGATACGAAAAGGGGTTCGTCACCCGGAAGGATCTCGACGGGATTGATCTTCAGTGGGGGAATACGGAAGCGGCCGTCGAGATGATGAAGCGCATCAGCCGCCGGGAGGGCATCGGCGCCATCCTGGCGGAAGGGGTCAAGCGGGCTTCCGACAGGCTGGGCGGGGGATTTCCCGACATCGCCGTATACGTGAAGAAGGGGAACGCCCCGCATATCCACGATCCCCGTTCGCGATGGGGAACGATATTCAATCAGGTCGTGTCGAACGCAGGCAGCCAGGAGGCGCAGGACCTCACGGCGCGCGGCTCTGCGGATCTGGAAATCGACAAGCCGACTGCTGACCCCGATGAATATCTCGGCGCGGTCAACGCGAAGTCGGCATGGTGGCGTCAGTTCCAGGAATGCCTGATCTATTGCTACTACCAGACGGCGACCGGAAAGACCATGATCGAGACGCTCAACACCCTGACGGGAAGCGACTACGACATGGAGCAGGCGTTGAAGATCGGCCGGAGGGTGGTGAACCTGATGCGCATGTTCAACATCCGCGAAGGGATGACCAAGGGGCACGACAGCTTTTCGCCGCGGCTGGGAACGCCGCCCGTCGACGGCCCCGCCATGGGAAAAACGATCGCGCCCACCTTTGAAAGGGTGCTCCAGTCTTACTACAAGACATCGGGATGGGATCAGGAGGGAAGACCCACGCGAGAGCTTCTGGAAGAACTGGGCCTGAGCTTTGCCGTTCCCGCTCTCAAAAAGTGAGGATACATCATGCCGAAGCAACTGAAGATATCGTCCGAAAAATGCACGGGATGCAAGGGCTGTGAGCTGGCCTGCTCCTACGCAAACGAAAAGGTCTTCAATCCCTCGATGTCCAGGATCGCGGCGATTACCTTCCTCGAAGGGAAGTATCCGCTTCCCTACAATTTCGTCTCCACCTGCAGGCAGTGTGCCGACGCCCCCTGTCTGACGGTCTGTCCCGTCAAGGCGATCCGCCGGATGAAGGATCCCACGGGAAGAGTCGTCGTGGACCGCGATTCCTGCATCGGTTGCGGAAAGTGCGTCAACGCCTGTCCTTTCGGCGCCATGCTGTTTTCCAGGGAGACGAAGAAGGTCTTCAAATGCGAGCTGTGCGGCGGTGATCCCGCCTGCGCCAAGATCTGTCCGTCCGGTGCCCTCGTCTATACGCAGGTCAGGCCTTTCCATGCGAAGGCGGCGGATTTTCAGATGAAGGGTTTTGTCGTCCTGTCGGAGAAAAGCAAGAGCGGCATCAGGAAGCAGAAGGAAGAACGATGAGGCGGAACTTCACGATCGCCGCTGCGGCCTGAAGAACGGCAGAGGGTCTGCCGAAGGGCTGGCGCGGTCGTCGTGGACCGGGGGTTGATTTCCTTGAAGACGGAATGAGGCGCGAGGATGGAAAGGATCGGTTTGATCGGCACGGGGATCATGGGCAATCCGATTGCCAGGAATGTATTGAAAGCGGGATTTCCGTTAACCATTTATGCCCGCCGGGAGAACGTCAAAGAGGAATTCAGGGCGCTGGGGGCCGGGATCGCCGCAACGCCGGCGGAATTGGCGAAAAAAAGCGACATCCTGTTTCTTATCGTGAACTATGCGCGCGATGTGAAAGGGCTCCTGTATTCGAAGGACGGCATCGTCGGCGGGGCAAGGCCCGGAA
>Ga0116160_1000307_pt1 | contig 59293 bp, 54 predicted proteins | sample AD_JPNAS2_MetaG_FD_89879 | JGI IMG/M metagenome (GOLD analysis project Ga0116160, IMG submission 89879) | Active sludge microbial communities of municipal wastewater-treating anaerobic digesters from Japan - AD_JPNAS2_MetaG | ecosystem: Engineered > Bioreactor > Anaerobic > Digestate | place...
GGGGACGCCGTTTTTCGTGATCGATGGCGAGGTGGTGGCGGGGGCGGATCTGCCCCGCATGGAGAAACTGTTAGAGGCAAAAAAGCCATGAAGCTGCGGCGGGAAGCGTACCTCAGACCCCTGACCGTCCTGCTCGCCTTTGCCGGGGTGGGGGTGGCCCTGTATTACCTCACCTGCGATGACGCCTGCCGGTATCTGTCGGGCTCGGTCTTCCGCGTGGATCTAAAATACTGGGGCATCGGCTATATGGGAGGGGTTCTGGTCCTGGGGCTGTTCCGCAGGACCCTGTGGAACAGCCTGCTGCTGTCCTTCGGTGTTGGCGGCGAGGTCTTTCTCGTCGGATTTCAGGTCGTCCACCGGGTGTTTTGCCCCTACTGCCTGACGTTCGCCGCCATCGTGCTCCTCCTGTTTGCCCTGCACGTCCGGCCGGGAAAGAAGGCGGCCCTGCTGCTGTTCGCCATGGCCGGGCTCCTCACGTTTCTCCTGGCGTTTTCCGGATCGGCAACGCCCGTTTACGCCGCCGGACCGGCTCACGTTCCGACCTTCGGAAAAGGCCCCGTCAACGTCCGCCTGTACACTGATTACGCCTGCGAACCCTGCCAGATGCTCGAAACGCGAGCGGCGCCCCTGCTCGACGCGCTGGTTCGCAAGGACAAGATCCGACTGACCTTCATTGATACGCCCATCCACACGGAAACGAAGCTCTACGTCAAATACTACCTCTACGTTCTCCGGGAGTCGCAGACGCTGGCGTCGGCTTTCCGTATCCGCACGCTCCTCGTCGAGGCGGCGCAGAAAAGGGTCCGTGATCCGACGAAGCTGGAGGCCTTCCTCGTCGCCCGAGGGGTTTCCGTTCGCCCCGTCGACGTGACGCCGACCCTCGAGGTCTTCCTGGGCTATCTGAGCAAGGACCGGATTCAGTTCACCCCGACCTGTGTCGTTGAATCGCGCGCCGGAAAGAAGACCTATACGGGCGTCAATGATATTCTTGCGGCGCTGAAGCGCATCCGTTAGGCCCCCCGCGACGCTCCCGTCCTCGTCTCCGAACCGGGCTGGAGGGATGCCCAAGCCCCGCTTCCCTTTCGGTCATGGGGGTATCGGACCTTCCGTCGATTCCGGTTTCCGCTCCCGTCGCAAAATCCCGGGTGCAATCCGTTGCGTTTTCGGCTATAAGAGGCGGGACGGGTCGGAAGATCCGTCCCGCCGGTCCGGTGCGGAGCCGGGCCAGGACAACGGGAGGGCGAACGTGATGAAGGATGTGTTTCAGGCCGTCCAAGTGACGGATCATGTGTACTGGGTGGGTGCGATCGACTGGGACATCCGGGATTTCCACGGCTATACGACGCCCCGGGGCAGTACGTACAACGCATATTTGATCCTGGGCGATCAGATCGCGCTGCTGGATACGGTGAAAGCCCCCTTCATGGGCGAGATGATGTCCCGGATCGCCTCGGTCGTCGATCCGCAAAAGATTTCCGTCCTCATCTCCAACCACTCCGAGTTGGACCATTCGGGCGGCCTGCCCGCCGCCGTTGAAGCGATCCGGCCGGGAAAGGTGTATGCCTCAGCGGTCGGTGTGCGCACCCTCCAGGAACTCTTTCACGGCGCGCTGGAGGTTCTCCCTCTGAAGGACGGTGACCGGCTCAGCCTCGGGAACCTGAACCTGACCTTCCTGGAGACCCGGATGCTCCACTGGCCGGACAGCATGTTTTCCTACCTCGAGGAGGAGGCCCTGCTGTTTTCCCAGGACGCCTTCGGGATGCACCTGGCCTCCCTGGATCGGTTCGATGACGAGATGGATCCGGACGTCCTGAAGCATGAAGCCGCGACCTATTTCGCCAACATCCTGCTCCCCTATGCGCCGCTGGTGACCCAGCTTCTGGCGCGGGTCGGCAACCTCGGCCTCCGGCTCGGGATCGTCGCTCCGGATCACGGACCCATCTGGCGGAAGGACATCCCGGTTATCCTCGACGCCTATGGGCGCTGGGCGAGGCAGGAGCCGACGCGGAAGGCGGTCGTCGTCTATGCCACCATGTGGCACAGCACGGAGCGCATGGCCCGGGCGTTGAGCGAGGGACTGAAGGCGGAGGGAGCCGAGGTCAGGGTCATGGCCATGGATCATGTCCATCGCAGCCAGGTGGCCTACGAACTGCTCGAAGCGGGTGCCCTGATCTGCGGCTCGCCGACCCTGAACAACCATCTCCTGCCCCAGATGGCCGACGTGATGACCTATCTCAAGGGGTTGAAGCCCAGAAACCTCATGGGCGCCGCCTTCGGGTCCTACGGCTGGAGTGGGGAGTCCGTCAGACAGTTGAACGACATCCTGGTGGAGATGAAGGTGGAAAAGGTCGGGGAGGGAATCCGGGTCAAGCACCGGCCTGACGCGGGTGTCTTGGCCGACTGTTATGCCCTCGGACGGGAGATCGGGGAGCGGTTGCGCGCGAAGGCCGCGCCCGCGGCATAAATCACTTCAAGACAAGGAGCGGACCCATGAAAAGTTACGAGTGCGGTGTGTGCGGCTATGTTTACGATCCGGCCAAGGGCGATCCGGACAACGGGATCGCCCCCGGCGTCCCCTTCGAAGACCTGCCGGAAGGTTGGACCTGTCCCATATGCGGTGCGGAAAAAGATCAGTTTTCACCCCTATAGAGGAAGACTCATGGCAACGATTAGAGATGCGCTTTATCAGGCCTACACGGGAGAGGCGAAAGCGGCCCTTAGGCTCAAGGTTTACGCGGAAAAGGCGGCGGAGGAGGGCTACCTCCAGATGGCCAAGCTCTTCCGGGTGATCGCCTATTCGGAAGAGATTCACGGGGCGCGTGCGCTCCGGGTGCTCAGGGAGATCAAGTCCACGGAGGAGAACCTGGCCGACAGCTTCGAATCCGAAACGCGGGTGGCGGAAGTCGCCTACGAACAGTTCATCAAACAGGCCGAGGCGGAGGGAAACAAGCCGGCGCTCCTCCATTTCAGCCAGAGCCGGGATGTCGAGGAAACCCACGCCAAGCTGTACAAGGAAGCCATGACCCATTTCCTCGAGGAGCGGGAAACGCACTATCACGTCTGCAAGATCTGCGGATATGTCGCCGACGGCGTTCTTCCCGAAGAATGTCCCGTCTGCGGTGCGAAGCGCGACCACTTCGTCTCCTTTGACTGATCCGCCTCCCCGCTTGAAAAGCGGGGGATTCTGTGTTAGCTACAGCGCCAACCAACGATGCAGGAGCGCTCCATGAACTACAAGAATACGTTGAACCTCCCTCAAACCCCGTTTCCCATGAAGGCCAATCTGTCCCAGAAGGAGCCGGACATGCTCCGGCGCTGGGAAGAGACGCGGATCTACGACAAGATCCGCGAGGCCTCGCAGGGGCGCCCCGTCTATATCCTCCATGACGGTCCCCCCTACGCCAACGGAAATATCCATCTGGGCACGGCCATGAACAAGGTCATCAAGGACATGGTCATCAAGGCCAAGAACATGTCCGGTCTGGATTGCCTCTACGTTCCGGGCTGGGACTGCCACGGGCTTCCGATCGAGCATCAGGTGGACAAGGAACTCGGAGAGCGAAAGGAGGGCCTGTCCCAGGCGGACAAGCGCCGCGCCTGCCGCGTGTACGCGGAGCGGTTCGTGGACGTTCAGCGGCAGCAGTTCAAGCGACTGGGCGGATTCGGGGAGTGGGAAAATCCATACCTGACGATGCACTACGAATACGAGGCGATCACGGTGGCGGAGTTCTGCAAGCTCTTCCTCTCGGGGGACGTCTACAAGGGCAAGAAGCCCGTCTACTGGTGCGCCACCTGCAAGACCGCCCTGGCGGAGGCCGAGGTCGAATACGCCGACCATACGACCCCCTCGATTTACGTCAAATTCCCGATGATTTCCGACGTGGCGGCCGTCCGGCCCAAGCTGGCCGGGGAGACGGTCAGCGTGGTCATCTGGACGACGACCCCCTGGACGATTCCCGCCAACCTGGCCATCGCCTTCCATAAGGATTTCGAGTATGTCGCCCTAAAGATCCGAGGCGAGGTCCTCCTCCTGGCGAAGGAGCTCATCGACTACTGCCTGGACGCCTTCGGGTTTCGGGGGGAGGCTTATGAGATCCTGGACGAGTTTCCCGGGGCCGCGGTGGAGGGGCTCAAGTGCCGGCATCCCCTGATCGACCGGGAGAGCCTGCTCATTCTCGCGCCTTTCGTGACCCTGGAGGCAGGAACGGGCTGTGTCCACATTGCCCCCGGCCACGGTCAGGAGGACTACGAGATCGGCGTGGTCTACGGCCTCGACAACTATGCCCCGGTCGATGCGGACGGGAAATTTACGCCTGACGTCAAGGATTTCGCCGGCCAGTTCGTGTTTGACGCCAACGACGCCGTGAACGATAAGCTACGGGAAGCCGGCACGCTTCTGGGGCGCGTCGACATCGACCATTCCTACCCCCACTGTTGGCGATGCAAGGAGCCGATCATCTTCCGGTCCACGGAGCAGTGGTTCATTTCCATGGACAAGAACGGCCTGCGTAAGAAGGCCCTGGAGGCCATCGACCGGGTGCAATGGATCCCGGCGTGGGGCCGCGACCGGATCTACGGCATGGTCGAAAACCGACCGGACTGGTGCATCTCGCGTCAACGGCTCTGGGGGGTGCCCATCACCATTTTCTACTGCCGCCATTGCCAGCAGGAACTCCTGACGACCGAGATCGCCGACCGGATCGTCGCCCTGGTCCGAGAACACGGGGCCGACGTCTGGTTCGAGCGGACGGCCAAGGAACTGATGCCGGCGGGCACGGTCTGTCCGTCCTGCGGCGGCGATGCGTTTACCAAGGAGACGAACATCCTCGACGTCTGGTTCGATTCGGGCGTCAGCCATGCCGCGGTTCTCGAGACCCGCCAGCGACATCGCTCGCCCGCGGACCTGTACCTCGAGGGGAGCGATCAACATCGGGGGTGGTTCCATTCGTCGCTGCTCGAATCGGTCGGGACGCGCGGACAGGCCCCCTACAGGAGCGTTTTGACCCACGGATTCGTCGTCGACGGCGACGGCAAGAAGATGTCCAAGTCCGTGGGAAACGTCGTCGATCCCCAGGAGATCATCGATCGGTACGGGGCGGAAATCCTCCGCCTGTGGGTGGCGGCCGAGGATTATACGGCCGACATCCGCATCTCCGAGGAGATTCTGAAGCGGCTCGTCGAGGCCTATCGGCGCATCCGCAATACGGGCCGGTTCATCCTGGGCAATCTGTACGATTTCAACCCGAAGCGGGATCGGGTGGCGCCTACCGAGATGATGGACATCGACCGGTGGGCCCTCCTCAGGCTCAAGGAGATCATCCGACGGGTCCGGGACGCCTACGAACGCTACCAGTTCCATGTCGCCTTCTATACCCTGTACAATTTCTGCACCGTGGACCTGAGCGCCCTGTATCTGGACGTGCTCAAGGACCGGCTGTACACGTCGCCTGCGGCTTCACTCGAGCGCCGTTCCGCGCAGACGGCGATGATGACGATTCTCGATGCCATGACGCGCCTACTCGCGCCGATCCTCACGTTCACCGCGGAGGAACTCTGGGGCGCCCTGCCGCCGTTCGACGGGAAGGCATCCAGCGTCCACCTGACCCAGTTTCCGGAACCGCAAACGGACCCCGACGATGCGGCCCTGGGGGAGCGATGGAAGACGCTGATCGCCCTCAAGGGGGAGATCGCCAAGGCCGTCGAGATCGCACGGCAAAACAAGGTCGTCGGCCACTCCCTCGATGCGGCGGTGGCGCTCACGCTGCCGGAGATGCTGCGCGCGTTTGTGGAAGGTGCGCGGGAGGAGCTCAAGACCCTCTCGATCGTTTCCCGGCTTGTCGTGGTCGAGCCCGGAGCGATGGATGCCGCCCCTTATGCCAGCGAAGAGTTCCCCGGGCTGATGATCGGCGTCTCGAAGGCGCCGGGCGAGAAATGCAACCGCTGCTGGATGTTCAGCGAGACCGTCGGTTCACGGCCTGCGCATCCGACCCTTTGCGAGCGCTGTGCCCGCAGTCTCGAACCCTGAAGGAGTGGACCGTGCCACGCAAGTATGTCGTGCTTGTCATCACGACCCTCGTCGTGGTGTTTCTGGATCAGGGAACCAAGGCCTATATCGCGGGAACCCTTCCCCTGCATCAATCCTGGGAAGTCCTGCCCGGTCTGTTCAACATCACCCATATCCGAAATCCCGGTGCCGCGTTCGGGTTTCTCTCAGGCGCATCCCCCCGGTTCCGGATCCTGTTCTTCATTGCCGTCACCCTTCTCGCTCTGGGGCTCATCCTCCATTACATCTACCGGGCGACGGCGGGGGAAGGATTCCAGGCGGCCTGCCTTTCCCTGATTTTCGCCGGCGCCGCCGGCAACTTGATCGACCGCGTTCGTTTCGGCGAGGTCGTCGATTTTCTGGACGTACACTGGGGCGTCCATCACTGGCCGGCCTTCAACGTGGCCGATGCCGCCATCTCCGTCGGGGCGATCCTGCTCATCCTGGCGCTGATCCGGGAAGGCCGGTCAAAGACCTGAGAAAGGGAAAAGACATTCAAAAGTCACGTGAGCGTGACCACCGTCGGTTTACGTGAGCGTAGACCCAGGAACGGACGCCTTGAACCGTTTGCGGCTCGTCTTCATTCTCCTCATTCTCGGTGGAGGTCTGGGGTTTTTATTCATCCCGGCCGCGGTTCCCCCCGATTCAGTATTCCTCCCGATCATGCCTCCATCCCGGGCGGACGCTTGGAACGCCCCGGCTGAGGATCATTGCGGCCTCCGGGTCGTCCGCGCTTATCCGCACGATCCGGAGGCCTTTACCCAGGGCCTGTTCTATGAGGGCGGGAACCTTTACGAAGGCACCGGCCTTTACGGGAAATCATCGCTGCGCCGGCTCGACCTCGTCTCCGGACGGATCGTTCGTATCCGCCGTCTTTCGCCGGCGTTCTTCGGCGAGGGCGTCACCTCGTGCCGGAATCGGATCATTCAACTGACCTGGCGCGAGCGGGTGGGGTTCGTCTACGATCTTCAAACCTTCCGCCTGCTGGGCCGTTTTCCCCGGGAGGGCGAAGGCTGGGGCATCACCTGCGACGGTCGGCGTTTGATCGTCAGCGACGGCACCGACCGCCTGCAGCTTCTCGATCCCGATACGTATCGTCCCGTCGGATCGCTTTCCGTAAGGGATCGGGAGGGACGGTCCGTCGCGCGGCTAAACGAACTCGAATTCGTGGAAGGAGAGATCTTCGCCAATATCTGGCAGAGCGACCGGGTCGCCCGCATTTGTCCGAAAACCGGTCGGGTTGCGGGATGGATTCATCTGCCGGAACTTGAGCGGGGCCCGGCCGGTGAAGAGCCGAACGGGATCGCCTACGACGCGAGGGGGAAGCGCCTGTTCATCACGGGTAAACTCTGGCCGCACGTCTATGAAGTGATCCTCACCCCTCTGGTGGGGCCGCCTCGAACGAAGGAAACGGGTGGCGCGGCTCCCTGAGCAGGGCTGACAGCAGGGGATCGCGTCCGTAGACGTCGGGTCGGAAATGGACGTTCCCGTCCGCCTCAGCCCAGGACGTGACATAGACGAGATAGACGAGAACCGGCTGGGGCAGATTGATAGTGGTGGGGCGTTTTTTCATGAGCCCCTCCCGGATCAACTTCTCCGTCGCCGGGGTGTCGCCGAACAGATGCCGCACCAGCGCGAGGGGTTTTTCCACTCGGACGCAGCCGTGGCTGAAGGTGCGGACATGCCGCCGGAAATGCCGCTTGGAAGGGGTGTCGTGGAGGTAGATGTCCGGCGTGTTCGTGAGGACGAACTTGATTTGTCCCAGGGCGTTTCCCGCTCCCGGATCCTGTCGCAATGTGTAGGGGAAGTGGTGCACGGAGAGGCTTTCCCACGCGATCTCAAACGGGTCCAAACCCGTTTTATCTCTCGCGCTTCTGACCACCTGAAGACGTTGTCTTTTCAGGTAATCCGGATCGGCTTTGATTTTGGGCAGCATTTCCCGGGTTGCGATCGATCTGGGCACCACCCAGAAGGGGTGGAACACGATCTGGGACAGGAGGGAATTGAACTCGGGGGTTTGCCACTCCGGACGGGTCTGGCCCACGACAACCCTGAGTTCCAAGACCGGGAAGCCATCCCGCACGGCGCGCAGCCGGAAATCCGGGATATTGACGAGGAGATAATCGTCCCCCAGCTGTCGGCACAGCCATCGCCACCGTTCCAGATTCAGTTCGATCAGGGCCAGCCGGTCGGCTGCCGGGACGCTCATGGCCTGACGGGTGTCGGCGTCGACGGCGCCGGATGCTTTCAGGCCGTGGCGCTGCTGAAACCTCTTGACGTCCTCTTCCAGGCGGGTATCGAAGTCTTCCGGTGTTGCGGTGGATTCCTCCCCCAGGCCCTCTTCCGCGGCCAGGCGTTGGCGGATCAGGGACACCTCGGGGCCCTGGGTTCCCCGGCGAAGCGTCGGCCCGGGAGGAATGACCGGCCAGCCTCCCCGGGCGACGATTCCCCGATAGCGGGACAGCGCGGCCCGTAGGCGCAGAAAATAGCCGTGCCGAGGAGAGAAGTCGAGGAGGGCCTCACCGACGCGTCCCTCGGCGAGTGCCTTCTCCAGGGTGTCGGCCAGATCCGTATCCGGGCAGAGGTTTGCGCCGGGCGCGTCGCCGCGGGCGTACCCGGTCCGGCCATTCGACAGATGACGACCGCAGTGCAGGAAGGTGTCCGTCATGAGCCATTCGAACCGCGACCGGTTCTCAGGGGCCTGCCCGATTGGAGCGGATGCGGATGGCGAAAGGCGGGCGGAGAGCGTCTCCAAGCGTTGCAGGTGATAGTCTGACGGAAAGAGTCCTTCCGTGTCCACCCTGCGCAGCGTGTCGAGAAAATCCATGGCCGCGGGGCTCACCCCGGCGGCATCCGTCCAGGCCGGCCGCCAGGCGCGATTTTCGTAAAATTGCCGGACGAGGGCGGATTCATAGAGGGCCTCCTCTTCCGGCCCTTGGAATGTCCGGTCGATCGTGGAAAACGGGGTCGGGGAGAGGGGGGGCGAATCGGACGGCGCCTGGGCCTGCAGGGGGCCGGTGGCCCCGGTAAAGACGACGAAGAGGGCAACGCCGAGAAAGATCCTTGTACGCGAGCGCCCCATGAATTCCTCCGTTGCCGGGTGTTCCCACCGGTGCCCCACCGGACGGCCGGTCGCGGCGCCGATGGACAGGCTTGCGCGCACCGTTGCCGTGGACGCTACCACGCGGCCGGGGGGATTTCAAGGCGATTCTACTTCATCAGGCCGGGCAGATAGAGGGCGATCTGGGGGAAGGCCAGGATGAGAAGGGCCGTGACGACGAGGGCGGCCAGCAGATGGGTCGTTCCCTTGAAGATGACGTGGAGCGGCACGTCGCGGGCTACGCCGGCCACGACATACACGTTGATGCCGACCGGCGGGGTGATGACGCCCATCTCCGCGGCCAGGACGATGATCACGCCGAACCAAACGGGGTCGAAACCCAGGGCGGTCGCGACGGGGAAGACGACCGGGATCGTCAGCATGATCATGGCCAGGGAATCCATGAGACATCCGAGGAGGATGTAGACGACGAGGACCAGCGCCGCGATCAGCATGCGGTGCAGATGGAGGCCGGAGACCCATTCCCCGATGCCGGAGGGAATGCCGGTGACCGCCAGGAAATGGCCGAAGACCGTCGCCCCGGCGACGATGACGAAGATCATGCAGGAGATCCGGGTGGTGTCGTTCATGGCGCGCAGAAACCCCCGCCAGGAGAGGTTGCGGCCGATCACGGCGATCAGGAGGGTTCCGAAGGCCCCGATGGCGGCCGCCTCCGTTGGGGTGAAAATGCCGGCGAAGAGTCCGCCCATCACCAGGATGAACAGGAGGAGCGTTTCGATGAGGCCGGCCAGAGAGCGGAGTTTCTCCGCGGCGGTTGTCCGTGGCCCCCGCGGCCCGATCTGCGGTTGCAGGCGGGTCCAGATCAGGATCGTCGCGATGAAAAGGCCGGTCAGCAGAAGGCCCGGCAGAACGCCGGCCATGAAGAGTTTCCCGATGGACTGTTCCGTCATGATCCCGTAGACGATGAAAATCGTGCTGGGGGGAATGAGGATCCCGAGGCTTCCCCCGGCCGCGACGACCCCGGTGGCCAGGGCCGGATCATAGCGGTACTTCTTCATCTCGGGCAGGGCGATCGAAGCCATCGTCGCCGCCGTGGCGCTGGTGGACCCGCAGATGGCGGAGAAGGCCGCGCAGGCGCCGATGGTGGCCATGGCGAGGCCGCCGGGGAGGTGCCCCACGAACTTGTGGGCGGCGTTGAAGAGACGGCCGCTGATCCCGGCGTGGAAGGCGATCTGTCCCATGAGCACGAAGAGCGGAATGACCGTCAGGTTGTAGGCACTGAAGGTGGCGAAAAAATCCCGGGCGGCGAGGTTGAACGCGGCCGGCCAGGAGACGAGCTGTCCGAAGCCCAGGATGCCGACGACGGCCATGACGAAGCCCACCGGCATTCGGAGGAACATGAGGACAAGGAGGATGAGGAAACCGACGATGCCCACGGTGATCGGCGTCATGACCGCACCGCCTTGTCGAATCTCGCCAGAAATTCGGAGAACAGGACCAGGGCCAGCAGGCCGCAACCCAGGGCGATGCCCAGGGCGAAGGGATAGACGGGCATGCCAAGGGTCGACGACACCTCCCCGCTTTGCTTGAGCTCAAGGGCATACCGAAGGCTCTGCCAGCCGATCAGACCGAAAAGAACGCCTCCGATCGCGTCATTGGCGAGGCCGATGACCGTCTGGGCGCGGCGGGGGAGCTTCTCCACCAGGATGTCCACGGCGATGTTTCCCTTCTCCATGGCCGTGCGCGCCAGGGCGAAGGAAACGACGAGGGTGCCCAGAAAACCGACGAGTTCATAAGCGCCTGGGATGGGACGTCCGAAGAAGCGCAGGACGATGTCGGCCGTGGACAACAGCATCATGGTGACGACGGCGCCGCTGGCCATGTGGCTGAAGAGGTGACTTGCCTGGCGGATGATCCTGTCCGGTCGATCCATTGATCTTTTTTCCCAGCTCCGAGGTTGAGGTGCTCCCGGCCTCCTTCACAGCGCGGCGGCCGGGAGCGTTTTTCATGATGATCGTTCTTGACGGTCCTATTTCACGCCCGTCGACTGTTTGTACTGGCGATAACTCGAGAACTTTTTCTTGCCGAAGGCCTTGATAGACGCCTGGAGATCCCGCACCGCCTTCTCCGGGTTCACCCCCTGCGTCCGGTTGGCGTCGATGTACTCGCTCACGACCGGTTTAACGCCTCTTACCCAGCGCCGGGACTCGGCCTGCGAGAGGGGGATGATCCGGTTGCCCAGGCTGAGGGTGTACCGGCGTCCCTCGGCGTCGAGGTTATCCCAGGCGCGGGCGTGGACATCGATCCATTCCTCGCTGACCTGTTCCAGGACCTTTTGGATGTCCGGGGGCAGAGACTGCCACTTCTTCAGGTTCATCGCCACGAACATCGCCGTCGTGTAACCGATGGCGGTCGATTCCGTGGTGCTCTTGACCACCTCGGCCTGTTTCCATCCCTTGAGGGTTTCGATCGGGGCGAACGTCCCGTGCACGATGCCCTTCTGGAGGGCCTCGTACGTTCCGCCCTGGGGCATGGCCACGGGAACGGCCCCCAGGGCTGTGACGACCTTGGCGCTCAATCCGGTGGAGCGGATTTTCTTCCCCTTCAGTTCCTCCAGCGTCCTGATGGGCTTCACGGCGTGAAGTAGACCGGGACCGTGAGCGTGGATGTAAAGGAGTTTGACGCCGCTGAGCTCACGGGGCTGCCAGCGTCGATAGAAAGCGTTGGCGACGAACGTGGCAGCCTGTCCACTGGGATAGCCCAGGGGGAGGTCCAGAGCCTCCATGACGGGGAACCTGCCACGCGTGTAGGCGAAACAGGACATGCCCAGGTCCGAGATCCCGTTCAGGACGCCGTCGAAGCACTGATCGGCCTGGGTCAGGGTGCCGCCGTAGAATAGGTTGATCTTGACGCGTCCCTGGGTGCGTTTTTCGATTTCCTTGGCCCAGGCATCGGCCGCCTTGGCCTGCCCGTGTGTGGACGGAAAGAAGATGCTGTAGGTCAGGGTGATCTCGGCGGCCCGACAGTCGATGGCCGTGACGTTCACCATCCACAGGAGGACCGCGGAGACAATCAGCAGCAACGTGCAACATTTTCTTTTCATGGCGAGGCTCCTTTGACGAAGGGTTTGGGTTTCGGGAAAATTATGCAAAAACCGTCAACCGGGACAACTCGGGTAAGCCGCCCGGTTCAACCAGAACTGTTTAAACACGAAGTCGGGGAATGGGGATCGGATCGCCTGCTGGACCGCACGGAAGGCGGACAGCAGGCATCAATACGTATAGATTGGCCGACAGATCAAGGCGCTTGGTGCATGGTTGGGGGTACGTTTCATCCGGGATGAAGTCCTCTCCGCTACGGAGTCCATTCGGCACGATGTCGGCCTTTATGAAATTTCACCGGGACTGTCAAGCGATTTATTTCTGGTTTCCATCTTTGAGCTTTTCCAGCTCTTCCCGGTATAATTCCGCCCGGGCTTTGGCGAGTTCGATTTCTTCCCTGGCTTGGTCGAGCTTCTCCTCGTGACGGCGCTTCTCCTCGCGGATCTTGTCCTGGAGGTCGTCAAATCCGACGTAGACGGCCAGAATCCCTCCCAGGAGAAGGGCGATGGGGAGACCGCCCTTGAGCAGGATGAAAAACGCCTCATGCCATCCGATCAGACCGACCAGCCCGAGAACGACCGCGACGGCGCCGCCCAACATCAAAGAATTCAATGGCATTTTCCTCCTCCTTCCATGGCGGGTCCATTGCGTGGCGGATCGCCGGCCACCGGCATGACACGGGTGCTTCCCGATCCGCGCGACGTTCGAACTGAACCCCGCATACAGCCCCTCTGCCGTTGCCGACTATCATAAAATGGGTTGGTCTGCAAGATGAATTCATTCCGGCTGTCGCCGCGGTGATCTATGTTTTCCACCGGTCGGCGTCGTGCGATCGGGAAAATAATCCTTGATAAATTTCACCCCTTCCATTAGCATCGTTCGCACTGCCGCCGGGCGGGAGGCATCGGCCGGGGCCGCTGAAAACCTTTCCGGCGCCGGCTTACCCGTAAGATAGATTTTCAAGGGGCGCCGAAACTCATCGTCGGGATAGGAACGTGTGCAATGACAGAGCCGGATTTTGACAAGGGCGACGGCCTGATACCGGTCATCGTTCAGGAAAGCGAAACGGGGGAAGTACTCATGCTGGCCTATATGAATGCCGAGGCCTGGCGGGAAACCCTCCGAACGGGGAAGGCCACCTACTGGAGCCGCTCCCGCAAGACCCTCTGGGTGAAAGGGGAGTCTTCCGGTCACGTTCAGTGGGTGAAGGAAATTCGGATCGACTGCGACCGGGACACCCTGCTTCTCAGGGTCCGCCAGGTCGGAGACGCGGCCTGCCATACGGGATACCGGTCCTGTTTCTACCGGAAACTCTCTCCGGGTTCGGAAGCGGTCGTGGGAGAGCGGGTTTTCGACCCTGAAACGGTGTACAACAAAGGCTGAAGGCGATAGAGCGCATCGGGCGCCGCCCGGTTGATGGAGGAACCGGTTCGGCGTCGTCCGACCCGGCCCGGGCAGAGAGAATCTGGAAAGGGAAAAACGCATGGCCCCCAAGAAGAAAACGCAGGCCGCGCCGGTGTGCGGAACCCCGGGACGCAGGCTCAAAATCGGAATTCCCAAAGGCAGCCTCGAAAACAGCACGATCGACCTGTTCAAGCGGGCCGGTTGGCGGATCACCTATGACAGCCGGAGCTATTTCCCCGACATCGACGACGAAGAGCTCTTCAGCACCCTTGTGCGGGCGCAGGAGATGTCCCGTTACGTCGAGGACGGAACGCTGGACCTGGGACTGACGGGCCGGGACTGGATCTTGGAGAACGAATCCCGCGTCGTCGTTGTCCAGGACCTCGTTTACTCCAAGGCCTCCATGCGTCCCGCGCGCTGGGTGCTCGTCGTCCGGGAGGATTCGCCGATCCGGTCGCTGGCCGATCTGGAGGGAAAGCGCATCTCGACGGAGCTGGTCAACTTCACGAAGAAGTATTTCAGGAAACAAAAGATCAACGTGCAGGTGGAGTTTTCCTGGGGGGCGACGGAAGCCAAAGTGGTCGAGGGATTGGTGGACGCCATCGTGGAGGTGACGGAAACCGGCAGCACCATCCGGGCCAACAAGCTCCGGATCGTTCAAGAACTCCTGAAAACCAATACCCAGTTGATCGCGAATGCCGAGGCCTGGAAGGACCCCTGGAAAAAGCAGAAGATCGAGCAGATCCGGACCCTCCTCATGGGATCGCTGCAGGCCATGAACAAGGTAGGGATCAAGCTGAACGTCGCCCGTAAAAACCTGGGGCGGGTCATGCTCCTGTTGCCTTCCCTCAAGGCGCCGACCGTCTCCAGCCTCTATTCCGAAGATTGGTTTGCCGTGGAGACGATCGTCGATATGGCGATTGTGCGGGAGCTCATCCCGCTCCTGAAGGAGGCGGGAGCGGAGGGCATCATCGAATATCCCCTGTATAAAGTCATTTGAGGTGGCCATGAAAAGAAAGGCCCGGATACACAGAAAGACGAGCGAGACGGACATCGCCATCACCATCGTGATCGAGGGAACGGGTGTGGCCCGAGTGAATACGACGATTCCCTTCCTCGACCATATGCTGGCCCTGTTCGCCAAGCACGGCCGCTTCGACCTGGACGTTCAGGCCTCGGGCGATACGGAGGTCGACGACCATCACCTGGTGGAGGATGTGGGCATCTGTCTGGGGAACGCGCTGAAGGAGGCCTTGGGGGGGAAATGGGGCATCAACCGTTACGGAAACGCCCTGACGCCGATGGATGAAACCCTCTGCAGCGTGGCCCTCGATCTGTCCGGGCGGCCCTATCTGGTGTACCATGTCAAGTTCGGAAACCGGAAAATAAAGCAGTTCGATGCGGCACTCCTGCATGAATTCTTCAAGGCCCTGACCGACCGGAGTGGAATGACATTGCATATCAATCTTGTCTATGGTAAAAATACCCACCATATCGCGGAGGGAACCTTCAAGGCCTTCGCCCGGGCCCTGATGGAGGCCGTCGCGATTCCGGAAGGTCGGACGGACCTTCCTTCGACCAAAGGACTCCTGTAAGGCGCTTCCCGCCGGGGGGAGACGCCGCCGGGCCGGCAGCCGGCATCGTTCATGAAGACCTGCGTGACACCGCTTGGAAAGGCCTGCCTTCTTATGGCCATCGTCGTTGCCCTGTGGGGTACGGCGGCCTGCGCTTCCCGACCCGGGGTTGCCGCCGGCGTTCCGCTCAAGGAGACGGCTGTCCTGAAGCGGATTGCCGTTCTGCCCTTTGCGGAAATCGCCCCCGATGAAACCTCCGGACGCTCGGGACGGTGTCCCGTGTGCGGTGCCCTGTTCAGCGGGGAAGCGATGCCGGAAGGGGCTGCAGGCGTCGTTGAGAGCGCTTTTCTCCGGCGGATCGAGGCGGGGGGCAAATTCGATCTTGTTCCGTCCGACCGGACCCAGGCCGTGTACCGGCGCCTTGAGGCGGCGGCCCTGAAACAGACGACCCTGCAGATCCTGCGGGCGGTGGGACGGGATCTGGCGGTGGAGGGCATTGTGGCCGGCTACGTCTACCGGCTTCGGGAGCGGAAAGGGTATCCCTATGCCGCGGAACGTCCGGCATCGGTAGCATTCGAGATCCACCTGATCCGCGTCAGCGACGGCGCTTCCGTCTGGCGGGGTATTTACGACCACACCCAGGCCTCCCTGATGGAGAATATCCTCCATGCCGCTTCTTTCTACCGGGAGAAGGGGCGGTGGGTATCGGCGGCGGAACTGACGGACGAGGGGATGGAGGGGGTTCTCCAAAACTTTCCCGGACTGAATTAGGCGGACGCTTCGTTCCCGTTATCGTCTTCGGAATTTCTGTTGGCAGGAAATTCCGAATTTTTTTCATGGAGCACGATCGTGATCCTCATCCCGGCCATTGATCTCAAAGACGGCCAGTGCGTGCGTCTCCGCCAGGGAGACTTCTCGCGCGTAACCGTATATGGGGAAGATCCCGCGGCCATGGCGACCCACTGGTGTCACCAGGGCGCGACCCGGATCCACGTTGTCGATCTGGATGGTTCCCGTGCCGGAGAACCCCGGAATCGCAGGGCCGTGCAGGACATCGTCAGAACGGTACCCATCCCCGTGGAAGTCGGGGGAGGAATCCGGACGCTCGACACGATCGCCGACTATCTCGATCTGGGGGTCCGGTGGGTGATTCTCGGGACGGCGGCGATGAAGAACGCCGCCCTCTTGGAGGAGGCGTGCCGGCGCTGGCCGGGGCGCATCATTCTCGGTCTGGACGCCGTCGACGGACGCGTGGCCGTCGAGGCCTGGACGGAGAGCACGGCGGAAACGGCGATCGAACTGGCCCGGCGCTACGAGGGCCTTGCGCTCGCGGCCGTCGTTTATACCGACATCCATCGGGACGGGATGGAAGTGGGGGTTAATGTCCCGGCGACGAAACTCCTGGCCGAATCGCTCCGCCTGCCCGTGATCGCTTCGGGCGGTGTGGCGGGAATCGCGGATATCGAGAAACTGCTGGAAATCGAAAATGCCGGCGTCATGGGCGTGATTATCGGAAAGGCCCTGTACACCGGCGCCATATCCCTGCCGGAGGCACTCCGTTTGCGGGAGGGAAGTACGCCGGCGGCATCGCACGGAGGTTGATGTCATGGAGGATTGCGTTTTCTGCAAAATCATCAGCGGGACCATTCCCGCCGGCAAGGTTTACGAGGACGAGCATGTGCTGGCCTTCGACGACATCCATCCCATGTCCCCGATCCACGTTGTCCTGATCCCCAAACGGCACGTCCCGACCCTGCTCGATCTGGCGCCGTCGGAGGACGATCTGCCCCGTCATCTGATCCAGGGCGTGCAGGCGGTGGCCAGGATCAAGGGCCTGGATCGGAACGGATTCCGGATGGTGATCAATTGCATGGAAGACGGGGGGCAGGTCGTTTTTCACCTCCACTGCCACATCCTGGGGGGGCAGCGCCTGAAGGACGATCTGGCCTGAAGGGCTCGCCGCTATTGACAACCGATCGAGGTGTACTAACTTAACCCTATGCCGGAAGGATGATCCCTCATGAATTTTCGTGAAAAGATGACCGAGGACATGGTTCAGGCCGCAAAGCACCGGGAAAAGATACGGCTCTCTACCCTGCGGCTGATCAAGACGGCCCTGCACAACCGGGAAATCGATCTCAAGCGTGAAATGAATGAGGCCGAATTTCTCCAGATGCTCGCCTCCATGGTCAAGCAGCGCAGGGACTCCATCGAGCAGTTCGGCAAGGGAGGGCGGGCCGATCTGGTTGCCCAAGAGGAAGAGGAACTCCGGATCATCCAGGAGTTCATGCCCCGCCCCTTGTCGGACGAAGAGATTGAACGGGAGATCGACCTGGCCATCGACGAAGCCGGAGCGGCCGGTCCGAAGGATCTGGGAAAGGTCATGAAAATCCTCATGCCGAAACTCGCCGGGAAAGCCGATGGCAAGACCGTGGGAGAGAAGGTCAAGGCAAAACTGACCGGGGCGTAGGAGAGGCGGACGGATCTTGAAGGGATCGATACCCGCGGACAAGATATCCGAGATCCGGGATCGCACGGACCTCGTGGCTCTTGTGTCGGAATATGTCACGTTGAAGAAGGCGGGACGCAATTACCTGGGGCTGTGCCCGTTCCATCAGGAAAAGACGCCGTCCTTCACCGTCAGCCCGGAAAAGCAGATGTTTTACTGTTTCGGCTGCGGGGAGGGGGGCAACGGCTTCGACTTCCTGATGAAGGCGAGCCACATGACGTTTCCGGAGGCGGTGCGCCATCTTGCGGCAAAAACGGGCGTCGTCATTCCCGAACCGGTCCGATCGGCCAAGGAGAAAGCGCAGGACGGCCTTAGAGAGCAGGCGGTCCGGGTCAACGGCCTGGCCGCAACTCATTTCGCACGAAACCTACACGGGGCCGCGGGGCGTGTCGCCCGGGCCTATCTCGAAAACAGGGGAATCAGCGAGGAGACGATCCAGGTGTTTCGTCTGGGCTATGCGCCCGACGCTTGGCGTTCGCTGCGGGATTACCTCGCCCGGTCGGGCGCGCCCGTGGACCTGGCGGAGAAACTCGGCCTGATCATCCCGGGGAAGGACGGTGGCTTCTACGACCGTTTCCGTGCCCGTCTGATCTTTCCTATCGAGGACGCCGCCGGGCGGGTGGTTGCCTTCGGCGGCAGGATCATCGGCGAGGGGGAGCCCAAGTACCTCAATTCTCCGGAATCGATCCTTTTCAGCAAAGGTCGGCAGCTCTACGGGCTCAATCGGGCGCGGGAAGAGATGCGTCGACAGGATTGCGTGATCCTGGTCGAGGGCTATTTCGATCTGATTGCGCTTTATCAGGCCGGGATTCGGAATGGGGTCGCCACCCTGGGTACGGCGTTGACCCGTGATCACGTGGACCTTCTCAGGCGGTATACCCGGAATGTCGCGGCCGTGTTCGACCCGGACGAGGCTGGACGAAAGGCGCTGGCCCGGAGCCTTGAAGTCTTTCTGGCTGGCGGGATGCAGGCCCGGGCGGTGATTCTTCCCGGCGGCCGGGACCCGGATGAGTTTGTGCGGGCGTCGGGTCCGGAGGCCTTTCTCGAGGTCATCGCACACGCCCCGTCGGCCGTCGATTATTATATCGATCGGATGATCGGGTCACAGCGCTCTTTCGAGGAGAAGCAGGCGGCGATTCAGGCGGCCGTTCCGTTCATGGCCCGGATCGCGGATCCGGTCAGCCGCGAGCTGTTCATCCGGCGCGTGGCGGAGCGGGTAGGGATCGGCGAGGGCCTGCTGAAAAAGGAAGTTTCGCGTGGGGTCCCGTCTTCCCGGGCGGAGGTTCCCGTCTCGGCGGCAAGTAGGAAACCGGCCCCCCTCGACCCCCTGGAATGGAGCCTGTTGCAACTGATGCTCGAACACCCGGAGACGATTCCGGAAATTTCCCGAAGCGGCATTCTGGACTGTTTCCTGCATGAGGATTTGAAACGCTTCGGCGCGTATCTCGTGAAGCAGGGGTGTGAAGGGCACGGGCAGACGCCCTCCATTCAGGACCTTCTGGCCGCATGGCCCGAAGACCCGATCCGGGAGCGGGTGCAGAGACTCTCCGTGACCGCGAGCCCCTACGATCCCGGCATGGTGGACAAGATTCGGGTCGATACCATCCACCGGATCCGGCGGCGGTGGTTCCGGGGGAAGCATCGGCTGTTGGCCGAAGCCCTCCGCGACGCCCAGGACAGAGGGGATCAGGCGGGCAGCGAGGAACTCCTGCGCCGGAAGGAAAGCCTCCTTAGGGAGGAGCAGGGCGTCGATATCAATCGCAGTAAAGGATGAGGGGAGATCACCATGGCGAAAGAGATCCAATCGGATGAATTCAAAAAACTGATGACCTTGGGCGAGGAGAAGGGGTTCTTGACCTATGACGATGTCAATGACCTTCTGCCATCGGATGTGATCTCATCGGACCAGATCGACGATATCATCATTCTGTTCGGAGAGAAGAACATCGATATCATCGATACCGACAAGGGGGATAAGATCGTCGTTAAGAAAAGCCCGGGCGAACTCGTTGAACACAAGGAGGAAGAGGATGTTCTAGGCGTGATTTCGGCCGGAAAGACCGGGGACCCGGTCAAGATGTACCTGCGCGAAATGGGACTCGTTTCCCTGCTCAGCCGCGAAGGGGAGGTCGAGATCGCCAAGAAGATCGAGGAAGGCAACAAGGAGATCATGGACGCCATTTTCGGGATGGCGGTTTCCGTGAAGGATGTGATCGATATCGGTGCCAAGATCCGGGCGGAGGAACTGCGGATCAAGAACGTAGTGGAGAACCTCGAAGATGAAGACGGATTCGTGGAAGAGGACCTGCATCGTGAACGGGTGCTCAAGCTGATCGAGAAGGTCGCGATGCTGGACCGGAAAAATGACGTCATGCGCCAGAAACTTCGGGCGAAGGGGCTGGCCGAAAAGGAAAAGGCGCTGTTTCACGAAGAGCTGGCCAAGAATACGAAGGGGATCGTCAAGTATTGTCGAAAGGTGCGTTTCAGCAAGCGTCAGATCGATCGGATGGTGTTCCGCTTGAAGAGCTACCTCCTGGAGATCGAAGAGGCGGAGCGCGAAATTCAGAAGGCCAAGGACCTCACGGGCCTCAACATCAAGGAGATGGAGCGTCTCTGGGTGCGCCTGAGGAAATCCCCCCAAGAGGCCAAATTGGCCGCCCGCGAACGGCGCGTCTCCCTCGAAAGACTGAAGGCGACGGAGCCCCGCGTCCTTGAGGCGCAGCGGCAGATCCGTAGGATTTTACTGGAAACGGGCCTTCCCCTGGCCGCACTGAAGAGGGCGGTGCTGTCGATCGAGAAGGGGGAATGGAAAGCCGAAATCGCCAAGCGGAAGCTGGTCGAAGCGAATCTGCGTCTCGTGGTCAGCATCGCCAAAAAGTACACGAACCGCGGGCTCCAGTTTCTGGATCTGATTCAGGAGGGGAACATCGGCCTTATGAAGGCGGTGGACAAGTTCGAATATCAGCGCGGGTACAAATTTTCAACCTATGCGACCTGGTGGATCCGGCAGGCGATTACCCGCGCCATCGCCGATCAGGCCCGGACCATCCGAATTCCCGTCCATATGATCGAGACCATCAACAAACTGATCCGCACGTCGCGCTATCTCGTCCAGGAACTGGGTCGCGAACCCACGCCGGAAGAGATTGCCAACAAGATGGAGTACCCGCTGGAGAAGGTCCGCAAAGTCCTGAAAATCGCCAAGGAGCCGATTTCCCTCGAAACCCCGATCGGTGAGGAGGAGGACAGCCATCTGGGCGATTTTATCGAGGACAAAAAGGTCATGTCCCCCTCGGAGGCGACGATCAACATGGACCTCGCGGAACAGACGCGCAAGATCCTCTCCACGCTGACGCCGCGTGAAGAGAAGGTCCTGAGGATGCGCTTCGGCATCAGCGAACGCTTCGAACAGGCCTTCGAGGAGGACCGGGATTTGTTCGAGGTGAAGCAGATTGAAATCAAGCCGATGGACGCCGGTCAGGGACGAAAGCTGAGAAACCCGTCGCAGAGACGATTGGCCGCCCCGTTGCGGGCGAAATAAATGATTGACAAGGCGGCCGGGAGGGGTTAGAAAGCCACTCCGTCCGGCAAAGCGGCAGGACGATCGAGCGGGCCCATAGCTCAACTGGTAGAGCCACCGGCTCATAACCGGTCGGTCCCTGGTTCGAACCCAGGTGGGCCCACCATCATCGAAGGAACGTTCAGCGGGATGCTATCAAGCACGACATATCGGGATGGCCGGGATTGCAGCATGCCTTGCCCATCAGAGCAGGTTCAGGGGGGAGGAGACCCCGTGATCGCGCATGCACCGCCACCGGCCGGTGCTTTTTTTTTCCATTCCCGTGGGAAGGGAGCAGGTGATTGAAGGATACGATCTCGTTATTGGTTGCGCTACAGACCCTGGATTCGGAAGCGGTTCAGGTCGCGGCCCGGAAACAGTCGCTGCCTGAGAAGATTCGTCTCCTGGAGGAAACACGGCAGAAACAGCAGGGCGCCCTGGATGAAGCGGAGGAGAAGCTCAGGGGGCTGACCCAGCGGCACCGGGACCAGGAGGAGCAGTTGAAGCGCGGCGTGGAGGGACTGAAAAAGGCGAAGCAGCGCTTGCTCGACGTCAAGACCAACAAGGAGTATCAGGCCATCCTGAAGGAGATGGAGGTCATTGAAACGCTTCAGGGGAAAGTGGAGGACGAGATCATTGCGCTGCTCGAGCAGGTGGACCACATGAAGGCGGCCGTCAAACAGCACGAAATAGACCTGTCGGCCTTTCTAGCCGTCTTTGCCCAAGAGAAACAGGAACTTGAGGGGCAGGTCCAGGCGCTCGACGACAACCTGGCCCGCTTGAAGAAGAAGCGTCAGACCCTCCTGGAAGCGTTGCCCGGGGATCTGGTGCGGCGCTACGAGACAATTCGGGAGAAGAGAAACGGCATCGCCGTGATCTCCGTCTGGAAGGAGGTTTGTAACGGCTGCCACATGAACATTCCGCCGCAGATGTACATTGAACTCCAACGTTCGCAGGAGCTGAGGACCTGCCCCAATTGCCACCGCATCATTTACTGGCGGAACGAAGCGTCAGTGGGTGAATCTTGAGTGGCGGACCGTCACCAGACGGGGGGGAGGCCTGCGGGGTCGTGGTCCATACGGACGGCGCCTGCCTCGGCAATCCCGGACCCGGAGGATACGGCGTCATCCTGAGTTATCGGGGACGGAGCAAGGAGCTCTCGGGGGGGTATCGTCTGACCACGAACAACCGGATGGAGCTCATGGCGGTGATTGTCGGTCTGGAGGCGGTCAAGCCGGGCTATGATGTGACGGTCCATTCGGATTCCCGCTACGTCGTTGACGCCGTGACGAAGGGCTGGGCCGTCCGCTGGCGGGCGCAGGGCTGGATGCGAAACCGGAAGGATCGTGCGGAGAATGCCGATCTCTGGGAAAGGCTGCTCGATCTCTGTAGACACCGTACGGTCCGGTTTCTGTGGGAGCCCGGTCATGCCGGCCATCCGGAGAACGAGCGTTGCGATGCCCTGGCCGTGGCGGCGGCCAAGGGATCCGATCAGGCCGTGGACGCCGGATACGAGCGGGCATCCCCTCGCGGCGATTCCGGTCGAACCGGGGTGTGAACCCCCGCAACAGGCATTGAATGGAGGGGGCTGGAGTGGGGCAGATGGTCGCTGATTCTAACGGATCAGAGGAAAGTCCGAACTCCACAGGGCAGGATGGTCGCTAACGGCGACTGGGGGTGACCCTAAGGAAAGTGCCACAGAAAAGATACCGCCCGCGACATGCGGGTAAGGGTGAAAAGGCGAGGTAAGAGCTCACCAGTTTCCCGGGTGACCGGGAAAGCTAGGTAAACCCCATCCGGAGCAAGACCAAATAGGAGGACGTTAGAGGGTGGCCCGCCCGATGTCCTCGGGTAGCGTCGCTTGAGGCGGCCGGCAACGGCCGTCCCAGAGGAATGACCATCACCGGCGGACGGGTGACCGGAGGCCGGGACAGAATTCGGCTTACGCGCCGCTCCCGCCCCTTCTTTTCATGAAACCGACGCCGTCCGAGCGGTTTCGCGCCTGACAGCGGCCCTTTGCGGCCCGGAGCTTCCGCTTCGGCGGACGGTCATTACGACCGCCCAACCTGCTTTTCCGTCTCCAGGATCTCGAAGGTCGTCTTGATGACCGTATCCGAGTTTAGGGAGATGCTCGAAATGCCGCACTCCACGAGAAATTTCGCGAACTCCGGATAATCGCTGGGGGCCTGCCCGCAGATCCCGATCTTTTTGCCCATCTTGTTGGCCCGGGTGATGGCGATGCGAATGAGGTCCATGACCGCCTGGTTCCGCTCATCAAAGATGTGGGCGACCTGCGCGGAGTCGCGGTCGAGTCCCAGCGTCAGTTGCGTCAGATCGTTGGAGCCGATCGAGAACCCGTCGAAGATCTCGCCGAACTGGTCGATCAAGACCACGTTGCTGGGAATCTCGACCATCATGTACAGCTCCAGGCCGTTCTCTCCCTGGACAAGGCCCCTTTCGGCCATGACCGCGATTACCTTCTTCCCCTCGTCGACCGTGCGGCAGAAGGGGATCATCAGCTTGACGTTGGTCAGCCCCATGACGTTGCGGACCTTCTTCATGGCGGCGCATTCGAGGGCGAAGGCTTCGCGGTAGCGGTCGTCGTAATACCGTGAGGCCCCACGAAATCCGATCATCGGGTTTTCCTCTTCCGGTTCGAAAAAGGCGCCGCCGATCAGGTTGGCGTATTCATTGCTCTTAAAATCGCTCATCCGCACGATGACGTCGTTCGGCCAGAAGGCGGCGCCGATCTTCCCCACGCCCTCCGCCAGCTTTTCGACGAAGAAGTCGCTGCGATTTTCGTATCCACGGGTCCGCGCCTCGATTTGCTTCCGGACCGCCGGATCGGTGACCCGGTCGAAGTGAATCAGGGCCATGGGATGAATGCTGATGTGCTGATTGATGATGAATTCCAGGCGGGCCAAGCCGACGCCGTCGTTCGGAATGCCGGCAAGCTGAAAGGCATTCTCGGGGTTGCCGACGTTCATCATGATCTTGGTTCTGGGTCGTGACAGGTTCTGGGCGTTGACCCGGCTGACATCGAATTTCAGGATGCCCCGGTAGACTTTTCCGACTTCACCGTCGGCACAGGAGACCGTTGCCTCGGCAACGTCCCGGAGCCGTTCCGTTCCGTTTCCGGTTCCCACGATGCAGGGAACACCGAGCTCGCGGCTGACGATGGCCGCGTGGCAGGTCCGCCCTCCCTTGTTCGTGACGATGGCCGCCGCGATCTTCATGATGGGTTCCCAGTCCGGATCCGTCATGTCGGTGACCAGGACCTGGCCCTTGCGGAAATTACGGATGTCGGCCACGGACTCGATCCTGTTGACGGGGCCGGCGCCGATTTTCGCGCCGACGCTGGTGCCCGTCACCAGGGGCTCCTTCTCCTCGAGGAGAACGTAGGTTTCCACCACGCTCAAATCCTTCTGGGACTGCACCGTCTCGGGTCTCGCCTGGAGAATGAACAGCTCGTCCGTCCGTCCGTCCTTGCCCCACTCGATGTCCATCGGCTTGAAATAACCGGCCTGCTGGGAGTAGTGGTCTTCGATGATGACGGCCCAGCGTCCCAGGAGCAGGATCTCGTCGTCCGTCAGGCAGAAGCGCTGTCGCTCGGCTTCCTCGACGGAAACGATTTCGGTCGCCTCGGAGGCCGAGCCCGAGGCGTAGATCATCTTGATTTCCTTGCTGCCTATCGTCTTCTGGAGGATGGGACGGAATCCCTCCTTCAGGGTAGGCTTGAAGACGAAGAATTCATCGGGATTGACGATCCCCTGGACCACTGTCTCGCCCAGGCCGTAGGCCCCGGTGATGAGCACGGCATCCTTGAATCCCGATTCGGTGTCGATGGAGAAGATCACGCCGGAGCAAGCTAGGTCGGAGCGCACCATCTTCTGGATGCCGATGGACAGAGCGATGGAATGATGATCGAATCCCTTGTCCACTCGATAAGAAATGGCGCGGTCGGTAAACAGGGAGGCGAAACATTTTTTGCAGGCCTCGATCAGCGCCTCCGGACCGCGAATGTTCAGGTAGGTCTCCTGCTGCCCGGCGAAGCTGGCATCCGGTAGGTCTTCCGCGGTGGCGGAACTGCGAACGGCAACATCGGTGTCGGCGCCGTATTCCTCGCAGAGCTTGGCATAGGCCTCCAGGATGGCGGCCTTCAGATCCGAGGGGAATTCGGCCCCGTAGATCAGGCCACGGATCTGTCGCCCCTTGTCGGCCAGGTTCTGGATGTCATGGGTGTCGAGATCGGCGAGGATCTGACGGATTTTGTCTGAAAGTGCGGCGGATTCGATGAGGCAGCGATAGGCGTAGGCGGTGACGGCGAAACCGTCGGGAATGTTGACCCCCTTGGAAATCAGTTCCCGACGCATCTCCCCCAGCGAGGCATTCTTGCCGCCGACCTGGGGGATATCGTTCAGTTCGATCTCATCGAACCAGAGAATCAACTTTTTGTCTTTCATGCACGCCTCCTGGGGATATGGGGTCAACGGGTACCAAGGACCGTTACGGGCCGGTCGTGTCTAGCAGTTTTGTTTTTTGAAGTCAAAGAAAATGTGCGGACCCGAACGGATCGCGCCACGGGTGAATCGCTGGGGAAGGGCAGGACTGTGGCGGGCGTGGAGGCCATTGCCGAATGAATCGAATCACGGGTCCGGGGTCTTTCCCGGTAGCGCCTCCTGCCCCGTTCCAGGTGGGACGAACGGTAAAAAAAGGGGCCGGAAGCTTGCTTCCGGCCCCGATGGGTTTATTATTTGTCGTCGTCCTCGTCATCATAGAATTTTGATGCATCCTGGGCCTCGAGGGGGATTTCCGCTTCGATCGAGCGCGTGATGCCCCGGACCAGAATGGCCATGATCAGGAACAGAAGGATGACCGAAATGATGATGATGGTGATGATCGTCGTAATCCAGGATTTTGCCTCGGACTGGATTTTCTTGGCCGTTGCGGAGGCATAGGCGCTGAATTTCACGACATCGACGTTCATGGCGACCCAGCCGAAACCGGCCGGTTTCGGGTAGTCCGTCGAGTAGAACTTGATGGGCGCATAGGCGACGAACTCCTTGCGTCCGGCGAACTGATATTCCTTCATCCCGGCGCGACCTTCCGCCGCTTCCCGGGCAATGCTCTGGAGGGTGGGATCCATGAAGCCGATCTGGTTGAGGTTCAGGACCTCCTCGCCCTTCTGGGCCATGGCTTCCGCGGATGTCTTGTCCGTGATCGCCGGTACGGGCGTTCCATCGGCGTATTGCCCGGCGATGTGGTAATCGTTCGGGTGAGAGATGATGAAACCGCGGTTGTCCACCATGAAGGCGTAATTGCCGGAGGCTGCCTCCGCTTCGACCACGTAACCGGATTGCGTGGGGACGATGTTGTCCGTGAACTTGGCCAGATGCCTCACATCCAAAGCCAGCGCAACCACGCCGGCGAACCCTTGCTGGTCGAAAACAGGCGTGGCCATCCGGATGATCCCGGAAAATCTCTTTCCCTTTTCAAACTCGGTTTTGTTGACGTAAAGTCCCTTGACCGGGGAGATGTAGAGATCCCCCTTGCTGTAGGTCTTCGCCTTGGTGAAATAGTCCTCCTTGAAGGGCGTGGCGGCCGGGTTGCTGACGTTGATCAGCTGGCTCGCATTCGCGACCTTTCCGTCCAGCACCTTGATGCGCTCCTGCCCGGATTTGTCTACGAAAGCCATTTCCTTGTAGAGCGGTTCATAGATCTTTTGTATCTTCCCGTCCTTCTTCACCCAAAGGGGGTTCTCGCTTTTTGCGACGAATTCTTTGTAGGCTGCATCCGTGGCGGGCAAGATGGTTGCGATCAGGAGATCCTTTTCCCGGTCCTTCAGAAAATCAGCAACTTCATCCGCCACGTTTACAGCCCGCACCTTGATTTCTTCCTGGGACTTCTGGTCCAGAATGGTTACCGTCCGTTCCCTTGCGGTGTCCCCGACTTTTATAATGCCATTGGCAATCAAGAGGGCCATCAAAGATAAGGGGATGACGATAAGCAGGAAGAATACCCTTCCGACTGTGAATAACTGCTTATCTTTATTAATTTTTGGCATTCCCTTTTCCCCCTACTGTTTTAGTCTCGAAGTGATGCTGACGGATTAACCGGCCAGAAAATACTTCATGTAGGGGTTGGCGTAAAGAAGTACCAGTGAAACGACCAGGGCGTAGATCGCGATCGATTCCGCCATGGCCATACCGACCAGCATCACCGTCATGATTTTTCCCTGAACGCCGGGGTTTCTTCCGACCGCTTCACAAGCCCCGCTTGCCGCCTGGCCGATACCGGCGCCGGCGCCGATGGCGCCCAGACCGATGGCCAAACCCGCACCGACCATCGCCCCAACGGAAAAGATGACCTTCACATACGAATCACCCGCTGGAATGGCTTCAGCCGCGAACACAACCGGTGAAGACACCAACACGGCTGCGACCGTCGTGAAGAACGTCAATAAACTTTTCCCGAATTTCCTTAACATTTTCCTATCTCCTTTCCGAAATAATGTTTTTACCTTCCGACCGATACCATACTCTGATTGTTCGGTACAGAAGAATTCACTTCCGCAAATGTTGCGAGCCTATCGCAAAATGCATGCCGCCCACGGCACCCGTGGGGTAATCTCCGTCAAATGCAAGCAATGATTCATCAATTAATTTCCACGACCCCGCCCTTGGGAATCGAGTTGCCTTCCGGGCTTGAACGTTCCTTTAAACCCGTCCCGACCGTTGAACGAAAAGTAAAAGGGCGGGGCGGGCCGAGAGGATGAAAGACGCGATCTTTTCTATTGAAATTTTCCAACTGCACCGGTACTATCGAGCGCCCAAAACTTGAATTCCATTAAGAGGTTTAAGAATGCAGGAAATCCTGACGGCCGTGACCTATCTGGTTGCATGGCTGATATGTGAGCGTGTGATCGAGATTGAAAACGGTCTGCTCAAGTTGATCATCTCGCTTGCAGCGGCTGTCGGCGTCTATATCCTGATGGCTTTGAAGGAGCGGAGGGAAAAGAAGGGAGATGACTGAGGAGGAGCGGACGCAGTGAGGTCCGGTGAGGCTGAGGAGTCCTGACGTGATGAAACATAAAATGCGCATTTCCATCTGGCTGACGACGATTGCGGTCATCGTGTTCATCCTGCTGATGGCCCTCACGGTGAATCGGGTACGGGAAAAAGATATCGTCGATCAGTTCAGCCTGCAGCAACTTGCCCTGGCCAGGGGTACGGCGGCTCGCATCGAAGCCCTGCTGGGCAACGTTGAAAAGAATCTGACCATGCTGTCCATGCTGCCGAGTGTGCGGACGGTGACCCCCGACGAAACGGTTTCAAGCATGAAGGTCATTCACGAGCACCTCGAGGGGAAGGTCCGCTTCATCGCACGCCTTGATGAGCGGGGGATCTTGCAGTCCGTTTACCCGGATCGGACCTTCGCCGAGCTGCGGGGGGTACGTTTTGACCGGTACGCCTTTTTTCAGCAGATCCGGAAAACGAGAGGCCCCTTCGTTGGAGAACTGAACCTTTCCGAAGATACCCCGCTGTTCCGGATTCTCGGGATGAAGCGTGTTTTCGTGATCGGCGTGCCCAAGTACCGCTACGGAAGCCGGGATCTCTTCACCGGGGTGGTTTTCGCGATCATGCCCCTGGAGACGATGATCGACTTCTTCGTGAAGGAGCCCAAGGGAAAGCTGGCGCAGGATTCCTGGATCGTCGATCACCTGGGACGGCTGATCGTCCATCCGGTGGAGGGGTTCACCGGGCGTAACGTGAGCGTCCTCGAAAAGAGAGATGATCGGCGCCCGGGTGCGCTCCAGCCCGACATTCTGCGGGGCCGGGCGGGCTACGGGGAATACGTCCTGAGTGAAGAAGGTGGTTCCGGGGAACGGAAGATTGTCGCGTACGCCCCGATGCGCATCGGTCCGCAGGCCTGGTTCATGGTGGTCAGCACTCCATACAACCGCGTCATCTCCGTCGTCAGACGCGCCTTCCTCAACGTCATGATGGGCGTGGCCGGCGTGATCATCGCGGTGATCATCGCCAGCATCTCCATCGATTATGCGGAGCGGCGGCACGGTCAGATGAAGGCGAAGCTCAAACTGCTCCAGGAACGGAGCGAATGGCAGGAGCAGCTCGTCCGGGAAAAGCGGACCGTGGAAGGGATTATCGAAGGCCTGCCCATTCCCGCCTTCGTCATCGACCGGGAACACAAGATCATCCTCTGGAACAAGGCTTGTACGGAGCTGACCGGGTTCGGCGTGCAAACGATGATCGGCACCGATCGGCACTACGCGCCGTTCTATACCCGGAAACGCCCCCTGATCGCCGACCTCATCATCGACGGAGACATCGAGAATCTGGAGAAATACTACGGGACGAAGAAAATCAGGAAATCCTCCACCGTCGAGGGGGCCTACGAGGCCCGCGACTTTTTCCAGTTGACGGACGGCAGGAGCCATCATCTGTACTTCCTCGCCGCGCCGATTCACGATGAAAAAGGCGAGGTCATCGCCGCCATCGAAACCCTCCAGGATCATACGCGGGAGGAGGAAATGTCCCGCAGCATCAAGGAGTACGCCGAAACGCTTCAGGTCGAACTTACGGAAAACATTAATTTGCGCACGCAGATCGAGTCCCTGAACAATTACCTCCAGTCCATCCTGGAAAGCTCCCCGGACAAGCTCTACGATATGTCCGGCGACGGGATCGTCAATTATATCAGCCATGATTTTGCCCGTGGGGGCGGCATGACGTCCGGACCCGTGAAAGGTCGCCACTTTACCGAGTTCATGGAACCTGAGCTCCGGGAATTCATGATGCAGCGCTGGGAAGAGGGAAAACGGGGCAACTTCCTGCCCTACGAAATCGAGGTCACCGCACGGGACGGGTCGCGGCGCAACCTCCTGATTACCACGCGCCCCCTCAAGGGCACGGATCGGTTCGTCGTGGCACAGCGCGACATCACGGAATTCAAGAACCTGGAAAAGAAGTATTATGAAAGCCAGAAGCTGGCGGCGGTCGGTCAATTGTCGGCGGGCATCGCGCACGAGATCCGCAATCCGCTTTCCTCCATCAAGATGAGTCTGCAAATCCTGGAGAAGCGCCTGCAACCGCAGGGAAACGATCAGAAACGGTTCCGCATCGCCCAGAAGGAGGTCGAGCACCTCGAACATCTGGTCAACGATGTGCTGATCTTTGCGAAACCCTCCGAACCCCGCAAGGAGCGGTACGACGTTCGCCGCATTCTCGAGGAAACCTTGGCCATGGCGGAGAAGGGGATCAGCGAGAAGGCGATTCGCGTCGCCACGTCTTACGACGAGGCCGCGCCTCCGGTTCTGGTGGATCCGGCCATGCTCGAACAGGCTTTCCTGAACCTCATCCGCAACGGGATCGACGCCATGGAGGACAACGGTACGCTGACCCTCCGTACGAGATATGCCGCCGGAGCGTCGCCCGCGATCGAAATCGAGATTCGCGACGAGGGGTGCGGGATCAAACCGGAGGATATGCCGCACCTGTTCAATCCGTTCTTCACGAAGAAGAAATACGGAACGGGATTGGGGCTGACGCAGGTCAAGAAAATTATCGAACTGCATCAGGGCACCATTGAAATCCAGAGCAGGCAGGGCGAGGGGACGCGCGCGGTCATCACGCTGCCCGTCCCGCAGACGCTCGCGGATGGTCCTCCGGCCGCGTCGGCATGAGGATGTCGTCACACCACCGGATCATGGACCATGAGGAGTGAGGAATGCCGAAAATTCTTGTAATTGACGATGACCGCTCGATCTGTGAAACCCTGGATCTGTACCTCACCGAAGAGGGGTACGAGGTCAAGACCGCCCTCACGGGAACCGAAGGACTGAACGCCTTCGTCGAGACCGTTCCTGACCTCGTCATCCTCGACATTCGTCTTCCGGACATCGATGGTTTTACCGTGCTCGAGGACCTGCGCGAGGAGGATGAAAACGTCAAGGTGATCATGATCACCGCATTTCACGATATGGAAACCACCATCAAGGCCATGAAGGGTGGGGCCTTCGACTACATCCACAAGCCGGTCAATGTGGATGAACTGGACATGGCCATTCGAAAGGCGCTTAAGGCGTGCGAGATGGAGCGGAAGATCGACGGTCTGCTCATGGAGCCATCGCGCCAGTTCAAGGTCGGCGACATCATCGGAACGGGCCGCGAGATGCGCGAGATTTTCAAGACGGTCGGCGTCGTTTCCCAGAGCCGCACGACGGTCCTGATCCAAGGCGAAAGCGGAACCGGCAAGGAGCTGATCGCCAAGGTGATTCACAACAACACCTCGCCCGATGAACCCTACATCGCCGTCAACTGCTCCGCCATCGTCGAAACCCTGCTCGAATCGGAGCTGTTCGGTCATGAAAAGGGGTCGTTCACGGGTGCGATTGCCCGAAAACTGGGGAAGTTCGAACTCGCCCGGTCCGGAACGGTGTTCCTGGACGAGATCAGCGAGATGTCGGTCAACCTCCAGGCGAAACTCCTGCGCGTCTTGCAGGAGATGGAGTTCGAGCGTGTGGGCGGCAAGGACCGGGTCCGCGTCAATGCCCGCATCATCACCGCGACGAACAAGGATTTGAAGGCGCTGGTCCAGGAGGGCAAGTTCCGCGACGATCTTTACTATCGCCTCAACATCGTTTCCATCCATATCCCTCCGCTCCGGGAGCGACGCGAGGACATTGCGCCCCTCATCGAATATCTGCTGACGAAAATAAACCGGGATCTGCACAAGCGCGTGATCGGCGTGTCGGATGAAATGATGGAGGTTTTTCTGAAGTATTCCTGGCCCGGCAATATACGGGAGCTTGAGAATCTCCTGATCCGTGCCGTTGTGGTCGCCAAGGGGCAGGTCCTGGGCCGGTCCGACTTCCCGGAGCTCAACGAAGATCTCGCCGCCGGCACGGGGGGCATCGATGCGGTGCCGGTGCCGGGCGCCCCAGGCGGGAGATTGATGACCCTGGACGAGGTCGAGGAACAGTACATCCGGAAGATCATCTCCGAGTACGGGGACCGAACCAAGGGGGAGCTGTGCGAGATTCTCGGGATCTCCCGCCCGACGTTCGAACGCAAGCTGGAAAAGTACAAATTGCACTTCGAGCGGGAATGACCCGCGATCCGATTCCCTGGGCACAATGAAGATAACCTGCGCATCTTTCGTCAAGACGGCCACCCGGCCCGACCAGTACCCCCCCGCCGTGACCCCGGAGTTGGCCGTGGCAGGCCGATCCAATGTCGGCAAATCCTCCCTGATCAACGTCCTCCTGAACCGGAGGCGGCTCGTCCGGACGAGCCATACGCCGGGACGAACGCAGGCCCTAAATTTCTTCACCGTCAATGATCGATATTCCGTTGTTGATCTTCCCGGTTACGGCTACGCGAAAGTGCCGGAAGCGGTCCGGCGTCAGTGGGGACCGATGGTGGAAACGTACCTCAGGGTGCGCGAAACGCTCAGGATGGTCCTCGTCGTGATGGACAGCCGCCGGGAGCCGACCCGGGACGACCTCTCCCTGGTCGGATGGCTCCGGGCCTACCGCCGCCCCTGGCTGCCGGTCCTGACGAAAATCGACAAGCTGTCCCGGAGCGAGGCGCGGCAAGCCGTCCTCCGCTTCCGGAAACCTCTTGACCTGGGTGGCGGGACGGATGTCATCGTATTTTCCGCCCGGACTGGCGAGGGACGCGAGCGCCTCTGGACGGCCGTCGAGGAGGCCCTCCGGTCCCCCAATCAGGTCCCCTGAGGGGAAGGGGCGCGCAGGTCTGAACACGGATGTTCACGCTTGACAGCCCGGGGAAATCGTGATAACCGCTGCCACGCTTTGAGAACAATCACTGACCGTGGGTCAGTTTTGGGGATGATCAATAAACATTGCCGAGGAGCAGACAGGTGGTAAAAGATAACGAGAAAATCGGTGCCGTGATGGTCGTCGGTTCCGGCATTGCCGGCATTCAGGCTTCCCTGGATCTCGCCAATTCCGGTATGAAAGTATACTTGGTGGAGAACGGAATCAGCATCGGCGGGGTCATGGCGCAGTTGGACAAGACCTTCCCCACCAACGACTGTTCCGCCTGCATCCTCTCTCCGAAACTCGTGGAGGTCGGACGGCATCCGAACGTGGAGATCATGACCCGCCGGACCGTGGACTCCGTGACCGGCGAGCCCGGCCGATTCAAGGTCAAGCTTACGCGGGCCCCCCGTTTCGTCAACCTGGACAAATGTACGGGGTGCGGTGATTGCGCCAATGTCTGTCCGGTATCCGTCCCGTCGGATTTCAACGAGACGCTCAACGAACGCAAAGCCATCTACCGCCACTTCCCCCAGGCGATTCCGAGCGGATTCGCGATCGACAAACGCGGGACTTCCCCCTGCAAGGCCGCCTGCCCCACCCATATCAGCGTCCAGGGGTACGTGGCGCTGATCGCCCAGGGGAAGTTCAAGGAAGCCCTCAAACTCATCAAGCGGGACAATCCCTTTCCGATCGTTTGCGGCCGCGTCTGCAACCATCCCTGCGAAGAGGCTTGCAAGCGGGGCGATGTCGACGAACCCATCGACATCATGCACCTGAAACGGTTTGTCGCGGATCTCGACCTGAAGGACGAGCACCGCTATCTCCCGGACGTGAAGGAAAAGAACGGCAAGAAGGTGGCCGTGGTCGGGGCCGGGCCGGCGGGACTCACGGCGGCCTACTATCTCGCCATCGGGGGCTATGCCGTCGAGGTCTTCGAATCGCTGCCGGTGGCGGGCGGCTGGCTGGCCGTCGGCATCCCCGAGTACCGTTTGCCAAAGGACGTGCTCAACGCGGAAATCAAGGTCATCGAGGACACGGGGGTGAAGATCCACCTGGGCAAGGCCGTCGGCAAAGACGTCCCCTTCGCACAGCTTAAGAGCGACTTCGACGCCGTCTTCATCGGGTGCGGCACGGTGAACAGCAGCAAACTCAACATTCCCGGCGAGGACATGCAGGGGGTGATCCACGGTGTCGATTACCTGAAGCGTGTGAACCTGGGAGAAAAGGTCTTTCTGGGGGACAAGGTTGCCGTCGTCGGCGGCGGGAACGTGGCCATGGATGCCGTCCGCACGGCCGTCCGCACGGGTTCCAAGGAGGTCTTCATCCTGTATCGGCGCTCCCGCGCGGAGATGCCGGCCTCGCCCGAGGAGATCGAGGAGGCCCTCGAAGAGGGGATCAAGATGGAGTTCCTCGTGGCGCCCAAGCGCGTCGTTGGCGAGAACGGCAAGGTAACGGGCGTGGAATGCACGCGGATGGAACTGGGAGAGCCTGACGCCAGCGGCCGCCGCCGTCCCGTCGAGATCAAAGGCTCCGAATTCATCGTTCCCTGCGATGCCCTGATTCCCGCCATCGGCCAGGAGGCCGACCTCGACTTCGTCCCGGCCGAAAGCGGCATCGCGATCAACAAGTGGAAAAATTTCGACGTCGACCCCGTGACATTCGCCACGAACGTGCCCGGCGTCTTCGCCGGCGGTGATGTCGTCACCGGTCCGGCCACCGTGGTCAAGGCCGTCTATGCAGGCAAGGAAGCGGCCGTTTCGATCGACCGCTATCTCCGCGGCGAGGACGTCAAGGCCGGCCGGGAGTGCGACTGGACGAAGGGTCTGGCCGATCCGGGTGATACGAGCGCGTTCGCGAAGGCGGACAGGGTGCGGATGGCGATGCTACCCCCCGAGACGAGAAAGTCCCACTTCCGGGAGGTGGTCGAGCCCATGACGGAGGCGCAGGCCGTCGCCGAAGCAAGTCGCTGCCTCTCCTGCGGGATCTGCTCGGAGTGCTACCAGTGTGTGGACGTCTGTCTGGCCAAGGCCATCGATCACGACATGACGTATGAGGAAGAGGAAATCGAGGTCGGGGCGGTCATCGCCTCACCCGGTTTCGAGATTTTCGATGCGAAGATCCGGGGCGAGTTCGGCTTCGGCGTCTATCCGAACGTCGTCACGAGCATCCAGTTCGAGCGGATCCTTTCCGCGTCCGGTCCGTATTTCGGCCATGTCCAGAGGATCTCCGACGGAAAGGAGCCGAAGAAGGTGGCCTTCATCCAGTGTGTCGGTTCCCGTGACACGTCCTGCGGCAACAGCTGGTGCTCCTCCGTGTGCTGTATGTATGCGACCAAGGAGGCCATCATCGGGAAGGAACATGCCAAGGGGATGGAACCGACTATCTTCTTCATGGACATCCGGGCCCACGGCAAGGACTTCGACCGGTTCGTCAACCGGGCGAAGAACGAGTACGGCATCCGCTACATCCGCTCCATTCCCTCCACCGTCAAGGAGTTGCAACAGACGCACAACCTGATGCTCAAGTACGTCCAGGAGGATGGAACGCTGGTTGAAGAGGAATTCGACATGGTGGTCCTGTCCGTCGGTCTGACGCCCCCGAAGGAGGCGGCGCCCCTCGCCAAGGCCCTCGGGATCGAGCTGGAGGAGCACGGTTTCTGCAGGACGAACCTGGACAATCCCGTCCAGACGACGCGTCCGGGTGTCTTCGTCTGCGGCGCCTTCGGCGGTCCCAAGGACATCCCGGAGACCGTCATGGAGGCCAGCGGCGCCGCCGCCTGCGCGGGAGGGTTGCTCGCGTCCCGTCGAGGCACCCTGGTAACGGAGGCAGAGCTCCCCGCGGAGATGGACATGCGCGGCACGGGTCCCCGCATCGGCGTCTTTGTCTGCCACTGCGGTATCAACATCGGCGGCGTCGTGCGCGTCCCCGAAGTCGTCGAGTACGCCAAGGGGCTGCCCAATGTCGTCTATACGGCCGATAATCTATTCACGTGCTCTCAGGACACCGCCGTGAAGATGGGCGAAGTCATCAAGGAAAAGAATCTGACCCGCGTCGTCGTTGCCTCCTGCTCGCCCCGGACCCACGAGGGTCTTTTCCAGGAAAACTGCGAGAAGGCGGGGCTGAACCGCTACCTCTTCGAGATGGCCAACATCCGGGACCAGGATTCCTGGGTGCATATGAACGAGCCGGACGCGGCGACCGTAAAGGCGAAGGACCTCGTGCGTATGGCGATCGCGAAGGCGCAGTTCCTGAAGCCTCTCAAACCGGGTCAACTCAGCGTCAACCATGCCGCCCTGATCATCGGCGGAGGACTGGCCGGCATCACCGCCGCCCTGGCGCTCGCGGATCAGGGTTTCGCCTCCTATATCGTGGAGAAGGAGGAGGTCCTGGGCGGGAATTACCGGAAGCTCCATTACACCCTCGAGGGTCTCGATACGCGGGAACATCTGACGCGGCTGCTCGACCGAGCCCGGAAATCGGAATTAATCAAAGCCTATACCGGCGCGGAAATCGTCAAGATCGAGGGTTTCATCGGCAACTACAAGACCACGATCCGGGTGAAATCCGAAGAGCAGCAGTTCGAGCACGGCGTTGTGATCGTGGCGACGGGGGCCTATGAGCTGAAGACGGAGGAGTACCTCTGCGGGCAGAACCCAAACGTCCTGACGCAGCGCGATCTGGAGGAGCTGATCGCCGGAGAGGACGAGCGAGTGAAGCGCGCCGGCAGCGTGGTCATGATCCAGTGCGTCGGCTCGCGTTCTCCCGAGCGGCCCTATTGTAGCCGCTACTGCTGCAGCGAGGCGATAAAGAACGCCCTCAAGCTGAAGGAAATGGATCCCGGCCGGGACGTCACCATCCTCTACCGTGACATCCGGACCTTCGGGCTCAAGGAGGACTTCTACAAGAAGGCGCGGGAACTCAACGTGAAATTTGTCCGCTACGACGAGGACCGCAAGCCCGAGGTTCTTGCCGACGGATCGGGGCTGGCCGTCAAGGTTTTCGATCCTATTCTAAACGGATTCATAGATTTGAAGGCCGACATGTTGGCCCTGAGCGTCGGTACGGCACCTAATCCCGGCAACGAAGAAATTGGGAAAATGCTCAAAGTGTCGACGAATCAGGACGGGTTTTTCCTCGAGGCCCACGTAAAACTCCGCCCGGTCGATTTTGCGACGGACGGTGTCTTCATGTGCGGTATGGCGCACGCGCCGAAGCTCAGCGAGGAGGCCATCACCCAGGCCAACGCCGCCGTGTCCCGCGCCTGCGTGATCCTGACCAAGGACTTCATCGAGGCGGAGGGGAAGACGGCCTACGTCAACAAATCCCGTTGCTCAGCCTGTGGGCTGTGCGAGGTGAACTGTCCCTTCAGCGCCATTGCGGTGGACTTGAACGAGGGCTGTGCCGTCGTCAATACCGTCCTCTGCAAGGGCTGCGGGGTTTGTACGGCGTCCTGCCGCATGAACGCCGTGGATTTGAACGGCTTCAACAACGAGGAGGTCCTGGCGCAGATCGCCGCCTTCGCGATGTAACTAAGACTCCATGGAGAAATTATGTCTGAGAATCAAGCACCGTCCAGCTGGGAACCGAAGATCGTCGCCATTGTCTGCAACTGGTGCACCTATGCGGGTGCGGATCTGGCCGGGATCAGCCGCATCCAGTATCCCCCGAACGTCCGGATCATCCGTGTTCCGTGTACGGGGAGGATCAATCCGTTCTACGTCGTCAAGGCCCTGCAGGCTGGGGCGGACGGGGTTCTTGTTTCGGGGTGCCATCCGGGCGAATGTCACTATCTGACGGGAAACCTCTCCGCGAGGCGGAAATTTGCCACCCTCAAGCGCTTCCTGAGCTATATCGGCGTGGAGGGGGACCGGACGATGTTCACCTGGGTTTCCGCTTCCGAGGGGGAGCGTTTCTCCCAGGTCATCAAAGGGGTGACCGAGGCCGTCCGGGCCCTGGGGCCGGCCCGGAATTTGGTCAAGCAGCTCTAGGAAAAACGCGGGGTCGAGCCAACCCGCCTTGGATCATGAACTCCATACCAGTGAGGAAATCAAAACGGTGGAAAATGTAGAGAAGAAACTCCGGGAAGAAGCGAAGCTGCTGCTGGCGGAAAAGAAGGTCGACGTCCTCGTGGGATACGAAGCGGGCACGCTGCCCATGACGGCCACCCCCTGCTTCATCACCGCGCCGGAGGAGGCGGACCGGCTCGTGTGGAACGCCTTCTGCGTTCAGAACTTGGCCAAGTTCGTCCAGGATCTGATCAGCCTTCACAGGCAGTCGCAGCAGCGCGTCAAACCGGAGGCGCGGACCCGAAAGGTCGTCGGTGTGGTTGCCCGGGGATGCACGACACGCTCCCTGGTGATCCAGCTTCAGGAGCGGCAGTTCAACCGGGACGATATCTTCGTCGTCGGCGTCCCCTGCGGCGGCTATGTGGACAAGTGTAAGGTCGCGGCGCGGGTGGCGGGTCAGGAGATCCGGGAGGCGTCTCTCGTTGGCGATCAACTCTCCGTCAAAACGGCCGGAGAGGCGAAAACCCTTCCCCTTGGCGAGATTTTGGCCGACAATTGCCTGACGTGCCGCTTCAACAACCCGGTCATCTCAGACCTCATGATCGGAAGCCCGGCCCCGGCGATGGCGCCCGAGTCCGAGTATGCCGGCGTCGAAGCGCACGAAAAGCTGTCGCTGGCGGAGCGATGGAGCTATTTCGAGAAGGAAATGGCCAAGTGCATCCGATGCAACGCCTGCCGGCAGGTCTGCCCGTCCTGCTATTGCCCGGTCTGCTTCGCGGAGCAGAGCCAGCCGCAGTGGGTCGGTATCAGCGAAGATGAAACCGATACGCAGGTCTTCCAGATCATGCGCCTCTATCACATGGTCGGGCGTTGCGTGGATTGCGGGTCGTGCGTCGCGGTCTGTCCCATGGGCGTGGATTTAAGGACGTTCCTGAAAAAGCTCGACAAGGACGTCTTCGAATTGTTCGGCAATCGGGCGGGATCGTCGCTGGAGGATCTGCCGCCCCTGTCCCAGTTCAAGGAAGATGATCGGGAGGATTTTATCTACGATCCTCAGAAGGCGAAATAATCTTCAAGACCAAACATCCAGTCACGGAGTCGGCATGAAAACCTTTTTGGAAGAAGTCAATGACATGATCGGCGGAGTTCCCATCCAGCGTTGCTATCATTGCCGCAAATGCACGGCGGGCTGCCCCCTGGCGTTTGCCATGGAGTACAACCCCAACCGGATCATCAAGATGATCCAGATGGGGATGAAGGAAGAAGTACTCGGGAGTTCGACGATCTGGATGTGCGCATCGTGCGAAACCTGCGTCACGCGCTGTCCGAACCAGGTGGACATCGCGCGGATGATGGATGCGCTCCGGCAGATGAGCATCGAATCGGGCCGCCCCGCGAAGGAGGCGAACGTCCTGAAGTTCCACAAAGCGTTTCTCGCCAACATCCGCCTTGGCGGTAGGATCAACGAGCCCATCATGATGGTCCAGTACAAACTGGCTTCCGGAGATCTCTTTTCCGACATGGCCATGGGCGTGGGCATGTTCATGAAGGGCAAGCTCTCCCTGCTCTCCCCCAGGACCCGGGACATGAAGGCCGTGAGGGACATCTTCGCGAAAACGAAGCCGTAAAGGACTGCTTTTAAGGAGGCACGCTTTTGAAAGTTTCATACTATCCCGGATGCTCGCTTCATGCCACGGGCAAGGAATACGGCCAGTCGGTCCGGGCGGTCAGCAAGGCGCTCGGGATCGAACTCAAGGAAATCGATGACTGGTCGTGCTGCGGGGCGACATCGGCCCACAGTACCAACTTCAAACTTTCCATCGCCCTGCCGGCGAGGAACCTGATCGCCGCGGAACGGGACGCCATGGACGTCATGGTCCCGTGTGCCGCGTGTTTCAACCGCTTCAAAACCGCACAGCATCACCTGGACAAGGACAAGGCGCTGAAATCCGAAATCGAGGTCATCGTCGGGGCAAAGTATCAGGGCGGGATCCGGGTTCGGCATCCCCTCGATATCATCTCGAACGATGTCGGTCTCGATACACTGGCTGGAAAGGCGGTCCACAAACTAACGGGACTCAAGCCTGTCTCTTATTACGGCTGTCTCCTGCTCCGGCCACCGGAGGTGTGCGAGTTCGACGATTACGAGAATCCCATCCTGATGGACGGCATTCTCGGCGCCCTCGGGGCGGAAGTCCGGCCCTGGTCCTACAAGACGGACTGCTGCGGCGGGAGTCTGACCATCAGTAAGACGGGCATCGTTGTCAAGATGGTCGACAGGCTCATGACCATGGCGAGGGAGGCGGAAGCCAACTGCCTCGTGACCGCCTGTCCGGTCTGCATGGCCAATCTCGACATGCGGGCCTCAGAGCATGTCCGGCTGCCGGTGTTTTATTTTACGGAGCTGATGGCCCTGGCGATGGGGCTCGATGGGCCGGAAGGATGGTTCAAGCTGCACAACATCGATCCGCGGCCCCTGTTGACCGGACTGGGACTGGTCTAACCGGTAAAGCCGGAGCGGGACGTCGGGAGCGGCATCCCGGGCGGGTATGGGGCGGGAACGGCCCCCTGAAGAAGACGAAACGCTTCCCCTCGCGGGGGAGAAAAAACGCAGGCAAGGACGGATATGGAAAAACGGTACATCAAGAAAGACAGCCTGAACGGCAGGGTCAAGAAGATGGCGGAGGCGGGACTGGTTTACGCCCCGGTGAAGGATGGGGATAACGTCCTTTTCCAGGTTCTGACGCCGGGCATGGAGCCGCTGACGGCGTATGCCAACAGCAAGAACGCCCCGAAAAACTTCTTCTTCCCGCACACGGAAAAGCTGATGAAGTACACGCGGACGGAAAAGGGCATGGCGTTTTCCGGCGAACTGGCGGAGGCGAGGGAGGCCGTCCTGTTCGGTGTCCGCCCCTGCGATGCCCGCAGTTTCGTCCTTCTCGACATGCTCTTCGATCAGGAAAAATACCGTGACCCCTACTATGTTGCCCGGCGGGAAAAGACCACCGTCATTTCCTTGGCCTGTATCTACCCCCCCTATACCACCTGTTTCTGCACCTCCGTGGCCGGCGGGCCAATGGACGCCGCGGGCGCAGATATCCTCCTGACGGATCTCGGGGAACGCTATCTGGTCGAGTTCCTCACCCCCAAGGGGGAGAAGCTGGAGGCCCATTTCGCGGGTGACAAGGCGGGCGATGAGGCGGACGCCCAGAAGCAGGCCATCGCAGCCCAGGCCGAACAGGAAATCACCTCCCGCATCCCGGCCAAAGAGATCAAGCCGATCCTGGACGTCAGTTTCGAGCATCCGTTCTGGAACACGATTCATCAGAAATGTCTGGCTTGCGGGACCTGCACCTACCTCTGCCCCACCTGTCACTGCTTCGACATCAGCGACGAGCAGAAGGGCGACGACGGAATCCGTCTGCGCAACTGGGATTCCTGCATGTTCCCCCTGTTCACGCTCGAGACATCCGGACACAATCCGCGGCCGACGCAGAAGGAGCGCTGGCGTCAGCGTGCCATGCACAAGTTCAAATATTACGTGGACAATTTCAACGCCATCGCCTGCGTAGGATGCGGCCGTTGCGTGATGTACTGTCCGGTGAACATCGATATCAGAAAAATCGTCACGGATATTTCGAAATTATAGAATCGGGAGCGTGTAATGCAGAATCCATATTTACCCATTCCGGTCGTCGTCTCGAAAATCATCACGGAAGTGGAAACGAAGGACATCAAGACCTTCCGGCTGGAGTTTCTCAACAAGGAAGACGAGGCCAACTTCAAGTATCTGCCGGGTCAGTTTGCCGAACTCTCCCTCTACGGCAAGGGGGAATCCCCTATCGGGATCGCTTCATCGCCGACGCAGCCGGGTTATATCGAGTTTACCGTCCAGAAGGCGGGCGTGGTGACCTCCAGCCTTCACGAGATCGAGGAAGGGACCCATATGGGGGTCCGCGGACCCCTCGGGAATTCCTGGCCCATCGAATACCTGGAAGGAAAGAACATCGTGGTCGTCGGTGGCGGCTTTGCCTTCACGACGCTTCGCTCCCTCATCAACTACATGATCCACGACGACAACCGGAAGCGCTTTGGGAGTATCACCGTCATCTACGGCGCGCGGACCCCGGGGCTCCTCATCTACAAGGATGAACTGGCAGAATGGCAGAAACGGTCCGACATCAACCTGAACGTCACCGTCGACAAGGGAGACGCCTCCTGGAAGGGACGGGAGGGCTTTGTCCCCACCGTCTGCAAGGAAGTGGCGCCCAGCTCCGAGAATGCGGTGACCGTCATATGCGGCCCGCCGGTCATGATCCGCTTTACCCTGCCGGTCTTTTTCGATCTCGGTTTTTCCAAGGAGAACATCGTCACCTCCCTCGAAATGCGGATGAAATGCGGCATCGGCAAATGCGGCCGCTGCAACGTCGGCAGCAAATATGTCTGCAAGGACGGACCGGTCTTCACGCTTGCGGAGCTGGACAAACTGACGAAGGAGTACTGAGGTTCGCGTCTGAAAAGAGGTGCGGAAGGGCGAGCCCCTCAGGGGTGCACTTACAGATCCCGCGGCGGAATGAAAGGGAAAAAGGGAGTCGGACGACTCCCTTTTTTTGTTGGGTTTACATCTCTAACCGGGTGACGACGCCGTCAACGCAGAATCTTCCCCAGACGGCTCCAGCGAACACCGAACGCCTCGCGGTTCCAGGACCAGTAGATGACCATGGCCTTTCCCATAACATCCTTCTGTTCTACGAATCCCCAAAACCGGCTATCATAGCTCTGATCCCGGTTGTCGCCCATGACAAAGAGCGATTCCTTCGGAACGGTGACGGGTGCGAAATTGTCCCGGGGCTGGATGGCGCCGGGAATGATGAAATCGTCCACATAGACGCCGTGCTTGTCGTCGTAGGGGAGGCCGTTCAGGAATATCTTCTTGTTCCGGATCTCCAGGGTATCCCCGGCCACGCCGACCACCCGCTTGATGAAATCCTTGGAGCGGTCCTCCGGATAGATAAACACGACGATATCCCCCCGCTTGGGTTCGCGAAACGGCAGGATCGTACTGCGCAGGTAAGGCACCTTCACCCCATAGATGAACTTGTTAACGAGGATATGATCGCCGATGAGCAGGGTGGGTTTCATGGAGCCCGAAGGGATTTTGAAGGCCTGGATGACGAACGTGCGGATGAAGAAGGCAATCAGGATGGCAAGGATGATGGCTTCGACATATTCCTGGATTTTCGATTTTTCTTTCGTCATGGTTTTTCCTTATGAATAGATCGTGATCAGGATCACGACCGTCATTCCGACGGTCAGCGCACCTCTGACCAGGCTTCCGGCCGTCCATCCCAGAATGGCGCGCGGTTCGGCGCGAAAGGCGGATTTGAGGTTCAACTGACGGATCATCTCGGTGATCCAGACGCCGGTAAAGGCCCCCGCGAACAATCCGATCAGGGCGCCGGGGCCGTAGAGCCAGGGGGTCAGGACCATCATGCCCACGACGCCCCCAACTCCTGCGGCCGCCAACCCTCGTCGGGAGGCGGCGGCGTGATGAGCCCCCCCCATGCCGAGCAGGAACTCCAGCCCTTCGGCGAAGAACGCCATCAGCAGCAGCGCCAGGAGCGTCTGGAACCCGAGCGGAGAAAATCCCGTCGCCGCTGCGTAAAACAGGGCCCCCAGGAAGATGAGCAGGCTTCCCGGGAGTCCGAACACGGTGATGAAAAGCCCGGTCATGAGGATCAGAATCAAGACGGTCAGGGCGGCGGTCGCAAGCGGCGTCAACGGCTTTTCCCCCTGGATCGCGTCGGCTTGAATTCCTCAAATAACAAGACGATGGGGCTGGCGATGAAGATGGAGGAGTAGGTGCCAATGGCGATGCCCACCAGGAGGACAAAGGCGAAATCGTGAATCACGGCACCCCCCAGGAAGAACAGGGTGAGGAGGACGAGAATGACGGTAAAGGAGGTCAGGATGGTTCGACTCAACGTCTCGTTGATGCTGGTGTTGATCACCTCTCTCAAGGGCTGTTTCAAATTTTTGCGTGCATTTTCCCGGATCCGGTCGAAGACCACGATGGTGTCGTTGATGGAGTAGCCGACGATGGTGAGCAGGGCCGCCACGATGGTCAGCGTGAATTCCTTGTCCAGTAGCGACAGGGCGCCGATCGAGATGACGGTGTCGTGAACGAGCGCCAGAATGCCTCCGACCGCGTAGAGAAGCTCAAACCGCCAGGCGATGTAGATGAGCATGCCGATCCACGAGAAGACCAGGGCCAGGATGGCCTTCTTCGTCAGATCCTTCCCCACCTTGGGGCCGACGACCTCCACGCGCCTGATCTCGAACGTGTCTTTGCCCTGGATCGATGCCAGGGATTCGGCGATTCGATCGGACAGGCCCCCCATGTCGGATTGCGTGGCCGCCGTCCGGACGACCACCTCATTTTCGCCGATCTTCTGGATGACGCTGTCCGTCAGGCCGATCGCCCTGAAGGCCGAGCGGATGCGGTCGGGAGAGGGCTCCTCCTGGAATTTGATCTGAATAAGGGTTCCTCCGGCGAAATCAATGCCGAAATTCAACCCTCCGTGCCAGACGATGGAGGCGATGCTGATGACGATCAGGGCGATCGAAAGCACGAAGGCCGGCTTCATCTTGCCGACAAAATCGAAATTGATGTTGGGCTTAATCCATTCCATGCCTGTCTCCTATACGCTGACCGTCTGGATCTTGCGGTTCCACACGAAGTAATCGAAGATGATCCGGGTGACGAAGATCGCCGTGAACATGCTGACGACAATCCCGATGCTCAACGTTACGGCAAATCCCTTGATGGGGCCGGTACCGAATCCGAAGAGGAAGAGCGCGGCGATCAACGTCGTGACGTTTGAATCCAGGATCGTAAGAAACGCCTTGCCGTAGCCCGCCTCGATGGCCGCCCGGGGAGTTTTTCCGGAACGCAGTTCTTCGCGGACGCGCTCCAGAATCAGGACGTTGGCGTCGACCGCCATGCCGATGACGAGGACGATGCCGGCGATCCCGGGCAGGGTGAGCGTTGCCCGGAAAGCGGCCAGTGCGCCCAGGATGATGATGATGTTCAGGATGACGGCGAAGTCGGCGGCGACGCCGGCCCATCGGTAGTAGATCATCATAAAAATGATGACGAGGATCCCGCCGACGAGGATCGACCACATGCCCTGATCGATGGAATCCTGGCCCAGGGAGGGGCCGACGGTTCTCTCTTCGAGAATCTTGACGGGGGCGGGAAGGGCGCCCGCCCTGAGCACGATGGCGAGGTCGCGTGCTTCATCCATGGTGAAGGCCCCCGTAATCTGGGCGTTACCGCCGCCGATCCGCTCCTGGATTACGGGTGCCGAGTGAACGACGCCGTCCAGAACGATCGCGAGGCGCCGCTTGACGTTTGCCCCCGTAATGCGCTCGAACTCCTTGGCCCCCTGGGCGTTGAATTTGATCGCGACGTGGGGTTCGCCGAAACGGTCCGATATCTGGACCTTGGCGCTTTCAAGGGACTCCCCCGTCATAAGGGTGGCGCTTTTCAACAAAATCGGGGTGTCGATTCGCCGTCCGGACTCGCGATCGAGGCGGGATTCATGGAGGATCATGCTGCCCTCCGGTACGTTGCCCCGCAGGGCCTCGTCGACGGAATACTCCTCGTTCACCAGCTTGAATTCCAGAAGGGCCGTACGGCCGATCAGATTTTTGGCCCGTTGGGTGTCCTTGATGCCGGGCAACTGGATGATGATGCGGTCGTCACCCTGGGGGATGATTTCCGGTTCCGAGATGCCGAACTGATCGACGCGGTTGCGGATCGTTTCGAGGCTCTGTTCGACCGCCAATTTCCGGATCTCGCCGGACCGCTTGTCGTTGATCTTGAGGGAGACCACTTCACGTCCCTCGCGGGCTTCGGAGACGGCCACTTCAATATCGGGATAGTTGTCCTTGAGGACCTTTTCAAACGCGGTGCGGGAGGCGCCGTCAGGCAGTTCGTAGGTGATGAGGCCGGTCTTGGCGGCTTGCGTCTGGCGGAAGCGCACCCGTTTCGACATCAGGGTCTCCTTAAGATCGCCGGCCGTCCGCAAGAGCGTGCCGTCCACCGCCTTGTCGGTATCCACCTCAAGAACGAGGTGCATCCCGCCCTGAAGATCGAGGCCCAGATGGATCTTGTCCGTGGGAAGGTGATCGTTCCAGAACGTCGGAAGATCGGCGACCAGCGTCGGTGTCAGAAAGAACAATGCCCCCAGGCAGATCGCAACCGCAAGGGCGGCGCGCCATTTGATGCCGCTCATCATAATCCGTTACCCCTTTCCTCACTGATCGCCCTTGGGCAGGACGGCGCTGATGAATCCCCGGGAGACCTTGATCTTGACCTTGTCGGCAATTTCGAGCGTCACGATTGTCTCCGTCAGGGCGGTGATTTTTCCGTGGATCCCGCCCGTCGTCACGACCACGTCACCATGCTTGAGATTTGCCAGCATCTCCTTGAGTTCCTTCTGTTTTTTCTGCTGCGGGCGAATGATGAGAAAGTAAAAGATGGCAAACAGGATGGCCATCATGACGATAAAGCTGAGATCTCCGCCGCCGGCCGCCCCGCCGCCGGCGCTCCCCATGGCATAGGCGATGTCTGTCAACGTCAAATCCTCCTTCACGGGCCTGATTGGGAATGATTATTCCTGGGGGTCGGCCCCCCTCCCCGTTTCTGTTCGTCCATAAATTGCGCTCTGAACGTATCGTAGCGCTCTTCCTCGATGGCCTGCCGGATCCGCTCCATCAATCGCTGGTAGTGACGGACGTTGTGGATCGTGTTCAGCACCATGGCCAGGATTTCGCCGGCCATGTACAGGTGCCGAAGATAGGCGCGAGAATAATGTCTGCAAGTGTAACAATCACATAAACAGTCCAAGGGAGAGGGATCCTCCCTGTGGCGGGCGTGCTTTATAACAACCTTTTCGCCATTTGTAAATAGCAATCCATTTCGGGCGCATCGGGTCGGCATCACGCAGTCGAACATGTCGATTCCGTACGCGACGCAGTTCACGATGTCTTCCGGTGTGCCGACGCCCATGAGATAGCGGGGCCGCCCCTCGGGCAGCAAGGGGGCGATCTCGCGGACGACGCCGTGCATCTGGTCCTTCGCTTCGCCGACGCTCAACCCGCCCAAGGCGTAGCCGTCGAAACCGATGTCCGCGAGCGCCTCGACCGACCGGCGGCGCAGGGGCAGGTGCATGCCGCCCTGGACAATGCCGAAAAGGGCCTGATCCTCCCGTGTCCGAGCCGCCTGACTGCGGGCCGCCCAGACCAGCGTGAGATTCAGGGAGGCTTCCGCCTGCTCCCACGTGGCCGGGTAGGGCGTGCATTCGTCGAGGCACATCATAACATCCGCGCCCAGGGCTTCCTGGATTTCGACGGCCCGCTCCGGCGTGAGCATGTGACGGGAACCGTCGATGTGGGACTGGAAAAGCGCCCCGTCGGCGGTGATCTTGCGCAGGGCGCCCAAGCTGTAAATTTGGAAGCCGCCGCTGTCGGTGAGGATGGGACCCGGCCAGTTCATGAACCGGTGCAGTCCGCCCAGATGCCGGATGAGCTCGTGTCCCGGCCGCAGGGTGAGGTGATAGGTGTTGCCGAGGATCATCTCGACGCCGAGCTCGCGGAGGCGCTCCGGGGTGAGACCCTTGACGGTTCCCTGTGTGCCGACCGGCATGAACGCTGGCGTCCGCACCGTGCCGTGGGGGGTGACCATCACTCCGCGCCGTGCCGCCGAACGGGTGTCCTTTTTGAGGATTTGGAAATGAAACGCCGCCATGATCCGATTCCTGGCTCCTGTCTTTTGTTCTAACGCAAGCCGCCCGAGCGCCGCCTTTTGTTTTGCACGTCGCTCCGGGCTTCACGCCCGTTGCCCGGGCTCATAAAATCAGCATACAGTCCCCATAGCTGTAAAACCGGTAGGAGGCCTCGACGGCCTGACGGTAGGCGTCAAGAATGCATTCCCGGCCCGAGAAAGCGGATACGAGCAGCAGAAGCGAGGAGGCCGGCAGGTGAAAATTCGTGAGCAGCCGGTTCACGCGCTTGAAGCGGTAGCCGGGATAAATGAACAGGCGCGTGGTGCCCGCGGTCGGGTGAATTCTCCCGCGTTCGTCGGCCGCAGCTTCGAGTACCCGTGTCGCGGTCGTCCCCACGGCGACCACCCGCCTGGCTGCATTGATCGCTTCCGCCGCCTCGGCGCCGATCTCGAAAAACTCCTCCTCCATGACATGTTCCTCGATCCGGGAGGCCGTCACGGGAAGAAAGGTGCCGTAACCGACATGCAGGGTGACCGCGGCGACTGAAACGCCGCGTGAGCGCAGGGCGTCGAAGGTTCGGGGCGTGAAGTGCAGTCCGGCCGTCGGCGCGGCGACGGAGCCGTCGGCGCGGGCATAGACGGTCTGATAGCGGTCGCGGTCGGGAAAATGGGAGGCGTCTCCGGGACGTCGCTTGATGTAAGGGGGAAGCGGGGCCTCTCCGTTCCGGCGCAGGTAAACGGCGAAGTCCGTGCCGGTTGAGAATTCAACGGCCCATTTTTTATCCGATACGCGTTCCCGGATGACGGCCCGGCCCCCCTCCGGCAGAGACAGCACCTGACCGGCGGCGGCGCGACGGGCGGGTTTCAGCAGGGCCTCCCAGGTTTGCGTGTCCGGGCCCGCTTCCTGCAGCTTCTTCAGGAGCAGCACCTCAACCGTGCCGCCCGTCTCCTTGAGTGCGTATAGGCGGGCGGGGATGACGCGCGAATCGTTCACGATCAGCACGTCGCCCTTTTCCAGATAATCCGGCAATTCGAAAAACTGTCGATGCTCGATCCGTTGCTCCTGCCGGTGAAGGACCATCATTCGGGATGCGTCGCGAACCGGACAGGGACGCTGCGCGATCAGTGTGTTCGGCAACTCATAGGTAAAATCGGTCAAATCCATGGACATGCCCTCTCATCCTGCCAAGCCTGCTTCGGTACCGGAATTTGACAGGATGCCCTGAAGGCTTCTCCCCCTTTCATGCCGCCTGCCGGGCGACGCTCCATGATGCGGGACATCCCGCTATTGACGTCCGAAATACACGAAGAGCAGTCCGGCGACCGTTGCGACCAAACCCAGGATCCGGAGCGTTTGATCCGGGACTTCATGGATTCGGATGAGATATTGCTTGATTTTATCCGGGAAGGCGAAATAGGGCAGCCCTTCGATGATCAAGACCATCCCCAGGACACAAAGGAAATATTTCATGGATCTAAGGAATCCCCTGCTTTGTTGGCGCACCTATAGCACACCCCTGCGTCGCATGACAACCCATTCCTTGAGGGACTCTTTCCGCTTGACAGGGCAGGTAGGCCTCTGCTATCAACGCTCAGGCTTCGGGGGGGCCTGGGCTTTCCGCTTTTTTAATTCTTTTTATCTTCCATACATCCTGAGAGCGACCTTCCGGCCGACCTTTCAAAACGTGTTGGTTTGATTCTTTGGCAGAAGAAACTTACCGTGTTCGAAGGCAGCGATGACTGGTCAGTCTTTCTGATCCATGCCGGCGCGTTTTCATGCAGCTGGCCGGTCGCTGCCCGAAAAGAACCGTTTTGCTAAACGGGATGAAAAACCATTTCCGGTTGATGAGGTATTGCTATGGATATGAAGCGTGATTATTTTGAGGATGTTCAACTGTTTGAAAGCAATGTGGTGCTCTTCTGGTCGGTGGCGCTCATGTTGCTGCTCTTTGCCATTCCGTTCTTCGCGCCCAAGTATTACATTTTTCTGTTGAATATCGTCATGGTTCACGTCATTCTGGCGGTTGGACTGAATGTCCTGGTCGGTTATACGGGGCAGATCTCTCTGGGACATGCCGGATTCTTTGCCATCGGTGCTTACGGCACGGCCCTGCTGATGCTCAAGCTCCAGATCCCCTTCGTGGTCGCCATTCTGCTCGCCGGATTTATCGCCGCCTTTTTCGGATTCCTGCTGGGTCTGCCCGCTCTGCGCCTGGAGGGGCCTTATCTGGCTGTGGCCTCCCTGGGATTCGGTTTGGCCATCATGCATGTCATTGGACACTGGCAGTTCTTCGGGGGGCGAACCGGCATCCAGGCGCCTCCTCTCGACATCGGCATCCCGCAGTTGAACGCCAGTTTCATCCTGCAGACGGATGCCCAGAAATACTACCTGATCCTTGTCATCGCGATTCTGATGATCATTGCCGCCCGCAACATCATGAAGACGCGGGTGGGCCGCTCTTTTGTCGCCATCCGTGATAGCGACATCGCGGCGGAAGTGATCGGAATCAATCTGACGATCTACAAAACCCTGGCGTTTGCCATCAGTGCCTTCTACGCCGGGATTGCGGGAGGACTTTTCGGTTTCGTTCTCGGGTTTTTCGATCCCTTCACCTTCAACATGATATTATCAATTATTTTCCTGGTGATGGTTGTTGTCGGGGGGCTCGGTTCGATCGCCGGGCCGATCATGGGCGCGGTGCTGATCACCTATCTCCAGTACAGCCTGCTCAAAAACGTGGCCGAAGTGCCCGTCGTCGGGGATTTCCTGGTGACCGTGTCCAGCCGGTGGTTCTCCGTCATGGGACTTGAGAACATCAACAGCATCGTCCTGGGGCTCATCATGATCGGGATCGTGATCTTCGAGCCCTTGGGCATGTACGGGATCTGGATCCGGATCAAGAAGTACTGGATGACTTGGCCGTTCTGATGCTGAACGGGGGATGCGGGAGAGAACCCCGCGACCTCATGAAATCAGGACGTTCCAAACGTTGAAATACGGTGTTCATGACAACAGGGGGAACAGATGATCGGACAACTCATCATTGAAGGCTTGGCCATCGGGGCGTGTTACGGACTCTTCGCCATTGCTGTGGTCATCATCTATAAAACCTCGGAAGTCGTCAATTTCGCGCAGGGCGAAATGGCCATGCTGTCGACCTTCATTGCCTTCCATATCCTCAACTATTATCACTACCCCTTCTGGCTCGCGTTTATCCTGACCATGGCGTTTGCGATCCTGCTGGGCGTTTTGATTGAATTCCTGTTTCTGAGGCCGGCCAAGCATCCCAGCCTGCTGGGACTGATCGTTATCACCCTCGGCGCCGAAATGCTGCTGATGGGGCTGGCCGGGTGGAAATGGGGCGCCGAACAGAAGGAATTCGTCGTTCCCATGTCCTACCAGGTCACCCACGAGCCCTTTCAGGGCATGATCATCAACGACTGGGCCATCGCCGTCTTCGTCACCTCCGCACTGGTCATGGTTCTGCTCTTCCTGTTCTTCAAGTACACCAAGCTGGGTATCGCCATGCGCGCCACGCAACAGAATAAGCATGCGGCCAAGATCATGGGCATCCGGGTCGAGCGCGTATTTTCCATCGCCTGGGGGTTCAGCTCGCTGATCGGCACTATCGCGGCCATGTTTTTCGCATCCCGCTCAACGCTCGATCCGGGGTTTATGCTGGAGCCGTTTCTGCGGGCGTTCGCCGCGGCGGTGCTGGGCGGGTTGATGAGCATCCCTGGGGTATTCATCGGCGGGGAGCTCCTGGGGCTGATCGAGAACTTTTTTGGTTATGTCTGGCCCGAATGGAAGCCCATCGTCGCGTTTGCCGTGATTGTTCTCGTCCTGTGTTTCCGCCCGAGCGGGCTTTTTGCCAAACACTATGTAAAGAAGGTGTAGACCCCCTGCTTTAGGAGCGTATCCGTGAGCATTCTTTATCAAGATTCCGATTTCGGTGAGGTACGTCCCGCGTCGCGGCTAGGGCGCTTTTCGGGACGCGTTGCGGTGGGTCTCCTGATCGCAGTCTTCCTCCTCGGCTGCTCGGATGCCGGCGATCGGGCCGCTTCTTTTTTCGAAAACCGGGCCGTCTACCGGGCCGTGATTCATTATCTGGACGCGGAGGTCGGACGGGACCACAAGGAGATATACGAGAGCCTGGCGCCGTCCTCGCCCTATTGCATTCGCAATACCTATGAGATGTACCTCGCGGAGGCAAAGACCGCTCCGGCGATCGCCTCCTACCGGATCGTCAGAATATCCAATATCCGCCGAAATGAAGATCGCCAGCGCTACCCGGAGATCGACAAGATTGCCCGGGTCGAGGTGGAACTGGTTCTTGTCCTGGATGACAGCGGGCAGGAAGCGGAGGTCAATTTTGCCTTCCCTTTCGTCAAGGAGAGGGGGAAATGGTACAAAGGATGAAGGCCTCATAGACGAATACTGCATTGAATCAAGATAAAAAGAGGGAAGGGGGTGAATGAAGAGATTTGGATCTGGGCGACGTCCGGGAAGACGTGCGCGAGGAACAGTGATGCGGAACCTTTGAACGGTCCGCATTACTGTTGGGGGAAATGTATCCGATACCGGAAAGGAGAGACGTACATGAGGTTCAAGACGACTGTTGGATGGATGGTTGTGGCGCTGGCCGCCGCGATGATCATGGCGCCAGCCGCGCTCGCCGGAAAACCGGGATTCGACGACAAGGAAATTCGGATTGCCGCCTGGGGTCCGCAGACGGGACCGGCGGCCGCCTGGGGAAACGTGGCGCGCGGCCCCAATGTCATGGCCGCCATCGTGAACGCCGAAGGGGGGATTCACGGCCGGAAGCTGAAACACTTCGTGCGTGACGATCAGTACAACCCCGCGCAGACGAAACTCGTCGTGAAGGAACTCGTCGAACAGCAGGGAATATTCTCGTTCGTCTGTGGGACGTCCGCCGCGGGCGGCATGGCCGTCAAGGATTATCTGAAGGATAACAAGGTTATCTGGGTCGGTCCGGCCACGTCCGTCGAGGAGTACGTGTTCCCCGTCAATCCCTACCTGTTCACGATCATGCCTCTGTATGAGGATGAAGCCAGTATTTTGACGAAATATGTCGTCGAAAAACTGAAAATGAAGAAGATCGGCATCCTCTATCAGAACGATCCTTACGGAAAGAACGGCCTCAAGGGCGTCCTGCAGCGCCTGAAGAAATACAGGATGAAGGCCGTGGCCGAGATCCCCGTCGAGCCCACGGAGCAGGATCTGGCTTCCCAGATGCAGAAATTCAAGAGTTCCGGTGCGGAAGCGGTTTTGATGTGGGTGGCGCCCAAGACGGCCGTCATCGCGCTCAAGACGAGCAAGTCCATGGGCTACACCCCCCAGTGGGTCTCGTCGATGACGCTCGGCGATTACGAATTGATGTACAAGATCTCCGGCGGTCTCTGGGAGGGCGTGGTTACGGGCGCCTTCACCCTGCCCCCTGAAACCAGGCATCCCCTGATGGATAAGTACCGCGAGGCGACGAAGAAATACGCGCCGGAGGAACGTTGGGGCGTTTTCTTCCATGCGGGGATCATGTTCACCGAGCCGTTGATCCATGCCCTGAAGAAGGTCGGCAAGAACCTGAGCACGGAGGCCTGCCTCAGGGAACTCAACAAGATCAGGAATTTCAAGGGTACCGGCGGGAAGATTACCTACACGCCGAAGCGGCATCAGGGGACGGACTCCATCATGGTCATGAAATGCGGTCCCAATGCGACCTATATCAAGGTGATGGACTGGACATCCAACGAACTCGCCAGCTGGAAGAAATAACAGGCTGTCAATTCGGGATGCGTGAATCGCCCGCTTCCCCTGGTTCGATGATGGACCAGCGGAAGCGCGGGTGACCGCCTCCGGGAAGGATGGCTGAAGGGGAGGGAACCGGGCCGGAATTGCCCGAGATAAAATAAGGGAGGGGTTATGAAAGCAAGTCGTGTGTGGATTTTTGCGGTCGTAGCGGTACTGGGACTGTTGCTCCTGGCGCCAGCTTCCGAGGCGGGGAAGGGGTTTGACGACAAGGAGGTCCGGGTCGGTCAGTTCGGCCCCCTGACGGGACCCGCCGCGCCCTGGGGGGCGGTCCTGCGCGGCAGCGCGCTCCGTTTTCAACTCGTCAATGATGAAGGCGGCATCCATGGTCGAAAGATCAAGTACTTCATGCGGGACGATCAGTACAACCCGGCGCAGACCGTGACCGTGATCAAGGAACTGGTCGAGAATCAGGACATCTTCGCCATCGTTGGCGGTGTGGCCGGGGCCGGGAGCATCGCCGCAAAGGATTACCTCACCAAGAACAAGATCATCTGGATCGGACCGACGGCCTCGGCCCGCGAACTCGTCTTTCCCCAGACGCCCTACCTGTTTTGTCTGACGCCGCTCTACGAGGACGAGGCGAGTATTATGACCAAATATCTGGTCGAAACCGCGAAGATGAAGAAGATCGCCCTGATGTACCAGAACGATTCCTACGGCCAGGCGGGTCTGGCCGGGATGCGTCAGCGCCTCGCCAAATACAAGATGAAGGCCGTTGCGGAAATTCCCGTGGAGCCGACGGAGAGGGATCTTGCGTCCCACATCATGAAGATCAAGAATGCCGGTCCGGAGGCCGTCATCCTCTGGGTGGCGCCGACGACCGCCGTCATCAGCCTGAAGACCGCGGCCACGATCGGATTCAAGCCCCAGTGGGCGGGAGGAACGCCCCTGGCCGACTATCCCATGATGCACAAGATCTCCGGCGGGCTCTGGGAAGGCGTCATCAACACCTCGTATGTCGAGCCGCCGGATTCGTCATTGCCCGTTGTCGTCAAATACCGGGAGGCGCAGAAGAAATATATGCCGGAAGAACGCTGGGGGCTTTTCTTCATGGGTGGGCTGCTCGTGGCTGATCCGCTGATCGACGCCCTTAAGAAGGCGGGGAAGAAACTGAGCCTGGAAGCGGTTCTCAAGCAGCTCAATTCGGCGAAAAATTACAAGACCATCGGTCCGACGATCAACTGGAGCAAAAATCAGCACCAGGGGGTGGATTCGGCCATGATCTGGAAGTGCGGTCCCGGCGGCAAGACGATGGTTATGCAGGGATGGACGCAGAATGAACTGGCAACGTGGAAGAAGAAGTAGTCGATGTCGACGCCCGCGCTTTTTACAGGCAGGGCGGTTTGTCCTTGAGCGCACCGAGGGGCGCCGGCCTGATGGACGGCCCCCTCAACGCTTGACCTTTCGCGGCGTTCAACCTCTATCAACGAAGGGATATGCATTACGATGGACCATTTCAGGGTTGAAAATCTGAGCATCAGCTTCGGCGGCCTCAAGGCGGTCAGAAATGTCAGTTTCAATGTCGAAAAGAACTCGATCTTCTCGATCATCGGTCCGAACGGTTCGGGCAAGACGACGATCTTCAACCTGATCAGCTGCATCTACAAGGCGGATCAGGGACGGGTGATCCTGGACGGGGAAGACATGCTGGGTCATTATCCGGACTGGATCGCCCGGAAGGGCATCGCCCGTACCTTTCAGAACATCGAGCTCTTTTCCAATGCGACCGTCATGGACAATTTAATGCTGGGGCGCCATATCCACATGAAGACGGGCATCGTTGCCGGCGCCTTCATGTTATCCAGGAGATCCCGCGCCGCCCGCGAGGAGATCCGGCACCGGGAGATCGTGGAGGGGATCATCGATTTTCTCGATCTTCAGTCCGTCCGGGATCAGTTCGTCGCCAATCTGCCCTACGGGAAACGGAAACTGGTCGAGCTCGGTCGGGCACTGGCCCTCGAACCCAAGATTCTCCTGCTGGACGAACCCTCCGCCGGGATGAACACGGAGGAGAAAGAGGACCTCAACATCTGGGTCAAGGACATCCGGGAAGACTACAAGGTCACGATCCTGCTCATCGAGCACGACATGAACATGATCATGGGGATCTCCGACCGGGTCTTTGCCATCAACCAGGGGGAGAAAATTACGGAGGGTGTCCCGCAGGAGGTTCAGCGTCATCCCGAAGTGATCAAGGCCTATCTTGGGGAGGAGGGGGTCCATGCTTAAAGTCAGGAACATCGAAACCTGGTACGATCTCATCCGGGCCCTGCACGGCATTTCCTTCGAGGTCAAGCAGGGAGACATCATCGCCCTCCTCGGTTCCAACGGCGCCGGGAAGACAACGACCTTGAAGACGATCATGCGCCTGCTTTATGACCTCAAGGAAGAGCAGCCCGAAAAAGGAACGATCGAATTCATGGGCCGGCGCATCGACCGCAAGGATACGGATCAGATCGTTCGCATGGGTATCAGTTACGTCCCCGAAGGCCGGGAGGTGTTTCCGGAACTGACCGTGATGGAGAACATCCTCATGGGCGCCTATACGCGGCGCGATGCGAAGGGCATCAAGGAGGATATCGAGAACATCTTTGAACGTTTCCCCATTTTAAGACAAAGAAAAAATCAGGAAGCCGGCTATATGAGCGGCGGCGAGCAGCAGATGCTGGCCATCGGTCGGGCGCTGATGACCCGGCCCAAGCTCCTGATGCTCGACGAGCCGTCCTTGGGCCTTTCCCCGCTCCTGACGCAAGAGATCTTCAATATCATCCGGGATATCAATCAAAAGGACGGGGTGACGATTCTCCTCGTGGAGCAGAACGTCAATATGGCCTTGAAGTACGCGAATTACGCCTTCCTGATGGAAAATGGCCGTATTGTCCGGGCGGACAAGCCTGAAGTCCTCCGGGAGGATCCGGACGTGAAGGAATTCTATCTCGGCATCGCGACGGAAACATCGGTCAAGGGCTACAAGCGGTATCGGAGAAAGGTGCGGTTCCGTTAATAGGGGAGAGGATGATGTCAATCGATACGTTGCCAAAGGCATTTTTGGATCGGGCCCAAAAGAAACCCCAGCGCGTGGCCATGCGCTGGAAAAACCTGGGGATCTGGAGAGATATCACCTGGGCCCAGTACCTGGAGAAAACGAAATGGGTCGCCCTTGGCCTGTATGCCCTTGGTGTGCGGAGGGGGGACCATATCGCCATCATCGGCGAGAACAAACCGGAATGGCTCTATTGCGCCTTCGGGGCCATGTGCTCGGGAGCGATCTATGTCGGCATCTATACCACCAGCCCCGCCAAGGAGTGCGAATACATCGTCGGGCATTCGGAGTCGGTCGTTTATCTCTGCGAGGACGAAGAACAGTTCGATAAGGCGCTCGAATTTAGGGACAAGACGCCGAGTTTGAGAAAGGCGATCGTCTGGGACATGGAGGGGCTGAAGCATTTCGAGGATCCCATGATGATGAGCTTCGATGCGTTGTTGGAGCTCGGCCGGAAAACGGATGAAGAGACCCCGGGGCTCTTCCTTGATCTGATCAATCAGACCAAGCCGGAAGACATTGCGGGCATCATCTATACGTCGGGAACGACGGGGATGCCGAAAGGCGCCATGTTGAGTCATGAAGGCTATCTGTGGATGGGGAAAGCGGTCTGCAGCATTACCGACATCAATGAGAACGACGAAACCATCTCCTTTCTGCCGCTGAACCACATCTTCGAACAGATCTTCGATTTTCTCGTGCATAACGTGATTGGACACGTCGTCAACTTTACGGAAAACACCGATACCGTCATGGCGGACATGATCGACGTGTCTCCCACGATGTTCCACGCCGTGCCGCGCATCTGGGAAAAGTATTACTCCGGCATCATCATCCGCATCGACGACGCTACCTGGCTGAAGCGAAACCTCTATCATCTGGCGGTCAAGATCGGCACCGCCTATAATGAGCTGATTCTCCAGAGGAAGAAACCATCATTGGGGCTGACGATTGCCTACAAACTCGCCTATTTCACCGTTTTCTGGAAATTGAAGAAGCGCCTCGGATTCGACCGCATGCGCTTGGGGGTTTCAGCTGCGGCGCCGATCTCCCATAATATTCTGAAGTTTTTCCAGAGCATGGGGATCCCGATCCGTGAGGGGTATGGATTGACGGAGACAACCGGGGGTACCCATATGTCCGACCTCAACAATTTCAAGCTCGGCTACGTCGGCAAGGCGTTGCCCGGAACGGAAGTGAAGATTGCCGAGGACGGCGAGATCTTGGTCAAACACAACGCCCTATTCAAGGGGTACTACAAGGACGAGGAAACCACAAACCAGGTCTTGATCGACGGCTGGTTGCACACGGGTGATGTCGGCGAGGTGGATGAAGAGGGGTACCTCAAGATTACCGACCGCAAGAAGGACCTGATCATCACGGCCGGCGGGAAGAACATCGCGCCCCAATTCATCGAGAATCTGCTGAAGTTCTCGCCTTACATCAACGATGCCGTGATCATTGGCGACCGGCGAAAATACGTTGCGGCCCTGATCGTCATCGATGAAGACAACGTAGTCAAATACGCCCAGGATCACAAGGTCCAGTACACAACCTTTGCGTCACTCACGAAAACCGCTGAAGTGATCGAACTGATCCAGCGAGAGATCGACAAGGTGAACGCACAGGTAGCCCGGGTCGAGAACATCCGGAAGTTCAGGATTCTGGATAAGAAGCTCTACACCGAGGACGGCGAGGTGACCCCGACGATGAAGGTAAAGCGCAAGGCGATCAATGCCCAGTTCGCCGATGTCATAGAAGAAATGTATCGAGGTGATTGAAAGAGGTTGAATGTCGCGCCGCCGCCACGAGGGGGTCGCGCAACGTCAAGACAGACGGGTGTTATCCTTGAGCACCTTCCCTGTTGCGGGGCAATCCCTCTGTTAGCCTGCGATCTTCTGAATACCCGCCAACAGTTCGCCTTCCAGCGGCAATGCCTTGCCCGTGGCGGCGTTCATCGCCACAAAGGTAACGTCGGCTGACAAGATCGGTCTTTCGAGGTCGTTCTTCATGACCTTTTGATGGATGATTCCGCTTTTACGACCGATTTTAGAAATCCCGGTCTCGATTCTCAACAGATCTCCCAGAAAGGCCGGTTGTGAAAAATCGATGTTGATGTTGACAATAAAGAGCAGGATCCCTCTCGTTTTCAATACGGAGAGCACGTCTTCGTGTGGGTCGAGAAGGTTGTAACGGGCTTCCTCCAAGAATTCCGTATAGCGTATGTTATTGACGTGCCCGTGCTGATCCAGGTGATAGCCGCGAACCTTGATTTCGGTAACACTTTTCATTTCTGAAGCCCCGACCAGATGAATATTCTTGACTCAAATTTATGAACAACGGCAGACAGGCATCAGTTGGGTAGTTGCGTCATCTCCTCCGCGACGAAGCATTAGGAGCTTAAAGCCCTGAGGAAAGCATTTCCGCGCCAAATTTAATACTAATTAGTGTCCATCCGGAAAGACCGGTTTTTAAAGAAGGCTGATGCCGATTTCGGTTGAAGGGGCCTTCAGCCTTGGGCCGATGTGGCCAAACTCAGTTCATTGAGTTGCTCTTTGTCAAATCAA
>Ga0116160_1000340_pt1 | contig 56949 bp, 51 predicted proteins | sample AD_JPNAS2_MetaG_FD_89879 | JGI IMG/M metagenome (GOLD analysis project Ga0116160, IMG submission 89879) | Active sludge microbial communities of municipal wastewater-treating anaerobic digesters from Japan - AD_JPNAS2_MetaG | ecosystem: Engineered > Bioreactor > Anaerobic > Digestate | place...
ACCCCCCCCCCCCCCCCCCAACCCCCGGGTCCCCCCCCCCCCCCCCCGCCGGGCCGGGGCGGCCCGCGCTCAGCCCCGCTTCTCGAAGTGGTGGTAGTCCTTCAGGGTCTTGAAATCCCCCCCCCACGTCCAGCCGCGCTTCCGGAATTCCTCCATCAGGGGATGCGCGGGGTAGACCGTCCCCGGAGCGCCCGGCCGGTACGCCGCTCCCGGCGGAGCGATGCGTCCGTCCCCGTAAATCACGGGATTGATCCGCGGGTTCAAGTCCACGGCCCGGCCGAGGGCGTGCAGCGACAGCCGCTCCGTCCCGTCGACGAAGCGGTAGTTGAAGGCGGAGGAGTTGTTGTCCGCCATTGAGGCGTCGTCGGACCACCCGTACCGGACGATCGGCACGACCTTCGCCACGGGGAACCGGGAACGCTGCATCCAGCCGAAGATTGCGCGGACGTCCGCGGCGAGGTCCCGGTGGACGACGAGCTGTCCCGCATGGAGGCGCCCGTCGAAGGCCCAGTAGCGGACGTCAACGAGGCTCAGCGGGGCGAGCGCCTCCGGAGGGGCCTGCGCGCCGGCGACGGCCTCCGGAAAGCTCATCGCGCTGTCCACGAGGGGAGAAACGGGCCGGGACGGTTCGGTCATGACGATCGGTCCTTTGCATGCAAAAACGGACGCCCGCGCGACAGGCCGCCGGCGTTCATTCGCGGGCGAGAAGATCCGCCCGGGGAGGGGAGGAAACCTCTTGGTAGATGTTCCGCAGCATCGGCGCGTTCAGGCGGGTGAACTCCCGCTCCCGGGGCGCGACGATAAGCCCGCCCATGTCCACGGCGCCGGGGCTGACGAGAAGCCGCTCCGGATCGGGACGGTCGTAGGCTGCCGGGCGGTGGCGCCGCCGGGGAAAGAGACAGAGCCGCCATTCCCCCCGGCGGTGGCCGGCCAGGAGATTCAGCATCGCTTCGTCCGGCGATCCCGGCGAGGTCCCTCCCCCGGCGATCAGGCGGCGCATTGCGTGGGCCAGCGGCGTCCGTTCGCGCCCCCGGATCAGGATCAGGGTTCGCCCCCAGGAGACCAGCCCCCACCGATCGACGCCGTTGTTTCCCCAGGCCGGCCGGGCGTCGAACCGCCCCGCCAGGTCCTTTTCGATGGGGATCGCGCCGGCCGGGGCGGCCTGGAAATGGAGGTGGTCCGGGGCGGAGGCCCCGCAGGCGGGGCCGTTGTAGAAGAGGGTCATGCCGTCGCCGAGATCGCGGGCCAGATCGAGGAAGGCCTCCAGGCGGGCTTCGATGGCCTGGGGCTCGTGAGCGAGGCTCGCAATCGTGAAGTGAGCGGGGAAGATCGGGGCGGGGTTGCAGAGAATCAGGTACTCCTCCCGATACAGGATGCCCCGCTGTTCGGGGGGGAGTGCCGCGGGGCAGAGGAAACAGGGGCGGGCGGCGATGGACGCGGGGTCCACGCGGGCGGTGCCGCTCTTCAGGCGCGCGGGGTTGTACTGGACCTTGAGCGACCAGCCGTCCGAGGACAGATCGCGGACGCGGATCCCGGCCAGTTCCGCCTCGGCCCGGGCCAGGGCCGGCCAGGATCGCGTCTGGTCAGCGTAGAGCGCGCGACAGAGTGGGGACAGGCCGCCCGCGGGGCGCGGTCCGTGCGAGCCTTCGAAAACGGCGGCGATCCTATCGCCGGGGACGCGGCGGGTCTGCCGGACCGGCCGCGTCATGGCGGAGGGACCCGCGCCGCCGCGGCGTTCATTTTCCGGTAGCCGATCCGGTGCTCGACCGTCGTGGCGGCCAGGGCGAACGGCTCCTTCCGGATGAAACGGAACCCCCGCCGCCGGTACCAGGCCAAGGCGCGTTTGTTCCGGGCCATGACGCCGAGCCAGACGGCGTCGACCCCGTAACGCAGGGCGCGCGCCTCCGCCGCCGCGAGCAACTTCCCGCCGAGCCCGCGCCCCTGATGTTCGGGGAGGATGTACAGGGACGTGACGTAGAACCGGTGCTCATCCCCGACGTAGCGGGTGCGGAGGTACCCCGCCGGCCCGCATTCCGTCGTGCCGATGAATCCGTCCACGAAGGGGTCCGCGTACACGGCGCGCAGGGCGCGCAGCGAATAGTGGGCGCCGAAATAGGTTTTCAGGTTGTCGGCCGGGATGAAGGGCGCGTAGGCACTCTGCCAGGTCGTCCAGGTGATTTCCCGGACGGCCCGGAGATCGTGCTTCTGCCAGGGCTGCACGGAGAATGTCATGACGGCGCCCCGGATCGGCAGGCGGGCGAACCGTATCCCGGGTAGCCGCGCCCCCCCTCGCGCCCCGGCACGGGGACGGCCGGGCGCGGGTTCATCTGCCGTCGGGCCATGATTTCCAGGGTGCGCAGGGTGTCCTTGAAGGCGTCGTGGCGGTTGATTTGCGCCACCGTCAGCGCGCTGTCGGAGTTTCCGGACCAGCGGCGGCACAGGTAGAGGTTTTCGTAGATCCGGCCGATCCGGTAGTCCCGGGTGAGCCTGAGCGCGATGGCGTAATCCTCCCCGTAACTCACGTTCAGAAAGCCGATCTGGCGGGCCAGGGCGGTCTGAAAGGCCCGCGGGGCGCCGAGGCCGTTGATGCGCAGGGCGTTGTTGCGGCCGTTGTCGTCGGTCCACTCGCGGTGGGCGATCAGTCCCGGCGGAAGGATGTTTCCCCGTTCGTCGACGATCGTGTAGGCGCCGATGACCATGGCGACGTCGCCTTCGCGGAAGCATTGCACGATCTTCCGCAGGGTGTCCGGACCGCTGTACACGTCGTCGGAGTCGAGCTGGACGGCGAACCGCCCGCACGCTTCGGCGCGGAGGGCCTCGTTCCAGCAGCCGCCGATGCCGAGATCGAGACGCGCGGGCACGAGGGGGATCACGCGCGGGTCCGCCTTGGCCAGCTTCTCCAGCACGGCCGTGGTTCCGTCGGTCGAGTGGTTGTCGATACACAGGACGTTGAAAGGGAAGTCCGCTTCCTGCGAGAGGGCGCTCCGGACGGCGTCGGCGATGGTCTTCTTGCGGTTCCTGACGGGGATGACGACGCTGGCCTCCACGGGGAAGGCCTGGGAGGTGGGCACGACGCTCCGGAAGCGGGGCCTGAGCCAGGCGCCGAGCCGTTTCAGGTGGGTGGTCGCCGCGCTTTCCATCTCCCGCTGACGGTCCTGCTGGCGGGGATCGCAGTAGGCGAAGGGCGCTGACGCCGGGTCGCCGCCGTTCGTTTCCCCTTCGTCCGTCCAGGCTTCGCATTCGTCCGCCGCCGGTGCGTCGGTTGCGGCCGGTTCCGGACGGATCACCGTCGCCAGGGATTCCCGCAGGTGAAACAGGGTCGCGTCCGTAGCGACCCTGAGGCGGAGGTCGTACAGCCCGGCGTGGGTGAACGGGGAAAGCGCGCCGTACCTCTTTAGGGCGGTGCGGATGGCGTCCATCGAAAAGAGCATCAGCGGGCCGAAATCGAAATCGTCACGGAGACTGCCCGGCTGGTAATCGTTGACGGGATGCTCCCGCAGGGCCGGGTTCGCGTCTTTTTTGCCCCGTTTTCGGGCCGGCGGAACCCCGTTCCCGGCGGGCGCGGCCGGGGAGGGCGTATGGCCTTCCAGGTAATCCGCGTAGAGCATGCCGGCCTGACAAATTTCCGCCGCCTCCAGTAGGCGCCGCAGGGCCCGGGGACCCAGTTCGAGGTCCGCGCAAAAGGGCAGGATCAGCAGGTATTTCGTTTGCGTCTTCTCGATGACGGTGGAAAGGGTCTCTCCCGCAACCAGGGAGCCGGCCGGAATCCATTCGCACTTGTCGTGGGGGTAGGCGTCGCCGTCGTTGTAGGCGATGAGGATCCGCTCGATCGCCGACTGCCGGATCAGCCGCCGGAGCAGGGCGTCGAACCAAGGCGCGTCGGCGTACGAGAGCGCCGCCGTGATTCCGGGGCGGGATTTTCTCGGCTGGATCTCCATGACCCCTTGATAATGGATGACTTCCGGCCTGTCAACGGTTAATTGCCCGGCGGCAGCGGGACAGGAGGCGGCGGAGATGATCCAGGCGGGGCGCGAGGCCTGCGGCCGCCTCCAGATGGTCCAAGCCGCGGGGCATATGGGCGAGAAAGTCCGGTTGGCCGGCCTTCAGGCCCAGGTAGCCGTAGGCGCCCAGGGCCTGGAGGAGCCGCTGCACCGACGCCTCCTGGAAGGCCTCCCGGAAGGCGTTCCAGGACAGCGCCCGCGGACTGAGGTCGTAGTAATCGCGAAGCAGGTCGAGGCGGACGTCCGGCGTCAGGCGGACGTAGGGGTCGTAGAGGAGGGCGCCCAGGTCGTAGAGGCGGGATCCGAGACGCATCCCCTGGAAATCGATCAGCACGGGTTCTCCGTCGCGGATCATGACGTTCTGAGACTGCAGGTCGCGGTGAACGAGGCAGGGGGCGGCGCCTCCCAGGCGCGCGGCGAGCGCGGCGAGCTCCGCCTCCAGTCCCGCCGCCTCGGACGGATCGAGCGCGAGGGCGCAGACGCCGCGGACGAAATGTTCCCGGAAATAATCCCGCTCCCAGCGGTAGAAGGCCGCGTCGAAGGGGTCCATCAGCGGCAGGGCGCGGACGGCCGCGTCCCCGGCCGCCAGTCCGTGAAGGCGGTGGACGAGGCGCAGGGTCCGCCGGTAGAGGGAGAGACGGACGGCGGGGTCCGCGTCGCGGTACGACCACAGGTCCCGGTCGCCCAGATCCTCCAGGACGAGCAGGCCCCGCGCGGCGTCTTCGGCGAGGATGACGGGGACCCGGATGTCGCGGGCGGCCAGGAAGCGCGCGATCGGGGCGAAGGAGGCGTTCTCTCTTCGGTCCGTCCCGTACTGCATGACGATCCAGCTCGACCCGCCCGCGGTCAGGCGCCGGTAGACGCGGTCCGAGCCGCCCCGCGTGATGGGAGCGAGGTCCGGGGGCGGCGCATCCGCGAGGTTCAGGGCGCGGCGGGCGAACCCCAGGAGAGCGGCGTCGGACGGGAGCGGGGCGCTCACGGCGCGGGGCTCCAGGCGTTGCGCAGGGCGTCGTACGCGGCGGGCGAACCGATGTCGTGCCAGCGTCCCGCGTCGATTACCCGGCCCGCCACCGTCCCCGGCCGCCGGCGGATCCGGTCCACGAGCGCCGGGACGATGGAAAAGATCGGGCCCCCGGGCAGATGTTCCAGAAACCGGGTCTCCATGACGTAGATGCCGGCGAACAGGCAGCGCCTGATGCCCGGGTCGCCCAGCAGGTCGCGCATGTCGCGGACGTTGCCAGCGCCGTCGATCGTCACGTTCAAGGGCTTCCCCGCGGACCGCAGGGCCAGCGTGACCTCGGCGTCACGGCGCCGGTGCGCGGCGAGCAGGGGGTCGAGGGGGAGGTCCGTCAGGATGTCGCCGTTGTAGACGAGCAGGCGGTCGTCTCCGGCCAGTAGATCCGTGATGTTTTTCAGGCCGCCACCCGTGTCGAGCAGCACGGGTTCGTGGCGGAAGAGGATGGGACGCCCCCGCCAGGTCTTATCCGGAAACGCCCGGTCGTACGCCTCGGCCCGGTGATGCGTGTTGACGATGAAGCGCTCGACGCCCGTGGACAGCAGGTGGTCCATGACATGGGTGATGAGCGGCTGCCCACCGACGGGCAGCAGCGGTTTGGGGCAGCGGTCGGTCAGGGGTTTGAGGCGCGTGCCCAGGCCGGCGCCGAGGATGAAGGCGGTTTTGACGGGCGGGGTTCCCATGCGCGTCAGTATCTCCGGGTGACGGTCGCGCCGGGGAAGTAATGCGCGAGGATCTGTTCGGCGGTGCGGCCCCGCGCGGCCATCGCGGCGGCGCCGATCTGGCACAGGCCGACCCCGTGACCCCAGCCGCCGCCGGCGAGGTGAAACCGCATAGGGATGCCACTGTGATCCCGTTCCGTCCGGACGACGAAGGCGCTGCTGAACAGATGACTCTTCGACAGCCAGCGGCGGATCTCCAGCTCTCGGCCGACGGTCACGGCGTGTTTCGTGCCGGTGACGCGCAGGCGGCTGATCCGTCCCGACGGTCCGCGCGTCAGGGGCATGAGGTCGAGCAGGGTTCCGAAGTCGATCCCCGACGCGCCCTTCAGGAGACCTTCCAACTCCTCCCGTTCGTACGAGACGGACCACCGGAAAAAGTCGGCCGTTTCCCGGTCGAAGTCCGGCAGGATCCGCGCCAGCAACCCGGGGTCCGTCACCCGGCAATGGACGTCGGGGCGGTCACTGAACCACGCCGCCGCCTCCGCCTCCGTCCGCACGGGGGGAAGGGTCCCATCCGCGTCGGCGACGCTCGTGAGATAGGGGATGGGGACCTCAGCCCAGACGTTTTGGGCTGGCTCGGTGAGGCCGCCGCAGGCCTTGTGGTAGCGGGCGTCGCAGATCCGGCCCGCGTGCGTGAGAAAGACGCCCCGGGTGACGGAGACGGCGGCGGCCGCCGCGGGGGAAACGATTTTCGTCATTCCCTGGTAGCGCTGACAGTGGTCGTCGGCGCAGACATCGAAATGCGCGTGCGCCTCCCGACCCGTCCAGCGGCGGATTTCCGGAAGCTCCCTGCCCTCCGCCGCCGGAAGGGTCGAGGTGCGGGACGCCCCGCCCGGTTCCGATTCGGGACGTGCCGCCGTGCCCGGGTCGGTCCGCCGGGCGAGCATGGCGGCCAGCCAGCTCCGGGAGGTGACGGCGTGGGCCTTGAGAAACTCCGGCGGGGCCAGGGCGCTCATTTCGGAGGAAATTACGCTCGCGAGATAGGTCTCCAGCGGGACGACGTTGATCGCCGTAAGGGTGCCGTCGTCCGGGGAGAGCAGCGTGAGCCCGCCAGGGAAGGTCTGTGCTTCCCGGCGCTCCCAGTGGAAGGAGACGCCGATCGTCACGTCGTTCAGGGTGAAGTCGGCCTCGGCCTCCGGGACGAGGGAGAGCGTCCGTCCCAGCGGCCGGATCTCGCCGGAGCCGGTCCTCAGCAACGGTTTCCCGCCGTCGAGGAAGACCCCGAAAGGGCCCTGGAGGCGCACCGTCCGTTCCGCCGCAGGGACATGCTCCGGATCGGCCCGGAAAACGCCGTTCAGAACGCCGCTGATCCCGGTTGCCCGGGAGATGATGCCCACCGCGAGGCGGGGTTCCTGTGCGATCACGTCTCCGGTTTCTCCGTCCAAGATCCTTGAAGCTCCGCCTCTCGGCCTTCCAGCATTTTCCGTCGCCACTCCCGCTCCCGACCGGTGAACGCGAGGGCCGGCTGTGGCGGGAATCCGGCCGCCCCCGGGCAGGCAGGCCCCCGTCTTCGGGGAAACAGCGGGTCTGCCGAAGGTCGCGGCGCTTCGTCGGCGCAGGGACGGCACCCCTCAGTACCGGAAACATCCGCGGCCTGTCAAGGAATTTTGCCGGGATTTTCAAGGATTTCCCTTGACACCCGTCGCCCTTCTGCCTATACTCCGCCCCGCAAAAATTTTGATATTTCAGCAGAAAGTGCGAAAGAGAGGACGTATGTCGGAAGAGATGGAAAACGGCGGAGAGACCCAAACGTCAGTGCCGCCGGTATCGGAGGCCGCAGGTTCAGGGCGGGAAGGGATGGATGGCTTGATCGAGCCGGAGAACGCCCTGCCGGAAATCACCCTCGAGGGGCTGCCCGAGGCGCTCCAGGCGGCCTGTACGCGGACGGGATGGACGAAGCTCCTGCCGGTCCAGGCCCGGGCGATTCCCTATGTGCTGGCCGAACGGGACCTGATGGTTCAGTCGCAAACCGGGAGCGGCAAGACCGGCGCCTTCATCCTGCCGATCCTGGAGCGGATCGATCCGGCGAAGGCGGTCTGTCAGGCACTCGTCCTGGTTCCCACCCGCGAACTCGCCAAGCAGGTGGCGCACGAGGCCGAAACCCTCCAGGGGGAGCGCGGTCTTAGAACGGCCGTCGTTTACGGAGGCGTAAAATACGAACCCCAACTGGAGGCCTTCCGCCGGGGGGCGCACCTCGTCGTTGGGACGCCGGGGCGCATCCTCGACCATCTGCTCAAGGGGACCCTCTCCCTGGACACGCTCAAGATCATCGTTTTCGATGAGGCCGACCGGATGCTCTCGATGGGATTCTACCCCGACATGAAGCGGGTCAAACAATTTCTCCCGCGCCGGCCGATCAGCGGCTACATGTTTTCCGCCACCTTCCCGTCGTACGTGCTCCGCCTGGCCGGGGAGTTCCTCCGCCATCCCGAGTTCCTGAGCCTGAGTCAGGAACACGTCCATGTGACGGGCACCAGCCACATCTTCTACATCGTGCCGGGGATGCAGCGGGAGCGATCCCTCGTCCGGATCATCGAGATGGAAAATCCCGTCTCCGCGATCATCTTCTGCAACATGAAGTCCACCGTGCACTTCGTCTCCGTGGTGCTCAAGCGTTTCGGCTACGACGCCGACGAACTCAGCTCCGATCTCGCGCAGGGGGCGCGGGAGCGGGTGATGGGCCGGGTGCGCAGAGGGGCGCTCCGCTTTCTCGTTGCGACGGACGTGGCCGCGCGCGGCATCGACATTCCCGACCTTTCGCATGTTTTCCAGTACGAGCCGCCCGAAGACCCGGAGCTTTACATTCATCGGGCGGGGCGGACGGGACGCGTCGGGGCGACCGGAACGGCGATTACGCTCGTGGCGGGGATGGAGCAGTTCAACCTCCGGTCGATCGCCCGGAGCTTCAACATCAACATCCAGGAAAAGACGCTCCCCACGGACGAGGATGTCGAGGCGATCGTCTCGCAGCGGGTCATCGCGTCCCTGGAGGCGAACCTGCGGTCGCGCGACAGCCTTGAAAGGGAGCGGATGCGGCGCTTCATCCACCTGGGCCGAAGCCTGGCCGAGGCGGAGGTCGAATCTCCCCTGATTGCGATGCTTCTGGACGATTATTATCAGCGGATGCTGCAGGCCCCGCCCCAGACGCTGGTGGCCGAGGGGGACGGGGAGGGGATATCGGAAACGGAAGCGGCGCCTGCCGCGGAAGAGAAGAAATTGCCCCGGCGCAGGGAAGGACAGCGCCGGAGAGGGCCGCGACGACCGCGGCCGGGACGTTAAGCAGGGTCGGGCGTCGGGGCGTCGGCCCCCGTGTTCGACGCCTCGGCAGCGGAATCGGGGGCTTCACCGGCCGTGCCGGCGCCCGTTTCGTTCTCTGCCGGCCGCCGGCTTTCGGCGCGCCGCGCCGCCTTCTCTTCCTTCTTGCGGCGTTTCGCCAGTTCCTTCTGCCTTTTTTCGAAGGTGTATTTTGTCCGGGCCATTCAAAGACCTCCTTCCTTCTCATTAAAAGAAAGAGGCACCCCGTGACCTTTAACAGGCGCCGGGATGCCTCTTCTGGAGTGCCGCTAACCCTTACAGGGGTTTCACGTTTTCCGCCGCCGGGCCTTTTTTGCCCTGCGTGACGTCGAAACTCACGCGCTGACCCTCGGCCAACGTCTTGAAACCACCGGCCTGGATCGCACTGTAATGCACGAACACGTCGCCGCCCTCGGCATTCTCGATGAATCCGAAGCCCTTCTGCTCATTGAACCACTTTACGGTACCTTCTGCCATCTTATGCTCCTCCTTTCTGAAATTTCGCTTAAGTCGGATGAACACGATGACAGAAAGAAAAGGCCGCCAAGACTCTTTAGAGCACGGCGGCCCGCCTTTGCACTTCAAAATGTCTATATCCAACTGTGCACCCCTTTGACTAAGATCAATTCAGGGTGCGTGCGCCTTATACGGTGAATCCGCGCCCCTGTCAAGTTTTATTTTCCCCCGGGATGGGTGGTCGCCCCTGGGAGCGGCGCCGAAGTCCCAGGATCACCAGGAGCGTCACGGCGGCCATGATCGCGCTGATAAAGACGAACGGCCAGCGGTAGCCCCACCCGGAAGCCATCAACCCTCCAAAAAACGGGCCGGCCGCCATTCCCAGGCAGGTCGTGGCCGACGTGAGGCCGTAGGCCTTGCCGTAGCCGGAGGGCGGGATCAGACGGCCGACGAGGGCGTTCATCGTCGGGAGGATCCCCCCCGCGGCGATGCCGTAGAGGACCCGGAGCAGGACCAGGTGAGCGATGCCCTGCGCCAGACCGTGGAGCAGGAGGCTGGTCGAGGTCAGCAGGAGCATCGTTACGAGAATCGGTTTGTATCCCATCCGGTCGCTGAGGGCGCCGATGCCGCCCGCGGACAGGGCGGCGGCGCCGCCGCTGATGGCGAAAAGCAAGCCCGTCGTCGAGGCCACCCCCCGGGAAGGGTCGCACATCGTTTCGATGAACAACGGCAGGATGGGCATCACGAAGTGGAGGGAGAAGTTGAAGAAGAAGAACAGGGCCATCAAGGCGGGAAATCCCGCATAGGCGAGCAGGGAGAACAGGCGGTCGCCGCCTCCGAGCGTCCCTTTCTCGGGGCGGTTGAAACGTTCGCGGGCGCCGAGGAGGACCAGCGAGCCTCCCAGGAAGAGGATGCCGCCGCCGGTCATGAAGGTGACGCGATAGCCGACGGCGTCGGCCAAAAGTCCCCCGATCCAGGGTCCCAGGGTCATGCCCAGAAAGACGGCAACTTGCATAATCCCCAGGCTGTAACCCAGCCGTTTGGGGGGGACCACGGTGGAGACCAGGGCGATGGAAGCCGCGATGGTGCCCGTCGTGGCGCCGGACAGAAGCCTGAGAAACAGCAGCTGCCAGACGTCGGTCACGAGCCCCATGGCGAAGGTAAGGACGGCGCCCCCGAACATCGCCCGCTCCACCATGATCTTCCGGCCGTACCGGTCCGCGAGCCACCCCCAGAGGGGGGAGAAGAAGGCCATGACGAGGCTCGATGCGGCGGTGATGATGCCCGCCCAGACCGGCACGAGACGCTCGTCGGTCACACCCAGCTCCCGGATGTAGAAGGGGATGAAGGGCAGGGCGAAGGCAAAGCCGATGATGGACAGAAACTGCGCCGCGAACATGATGTAGAGGGTCCGCTGCCAGGGTTGTCCCATCGCCGTCGCGGCCGAATCGAAAGGAGGAAGCGAGTTCATGGTCCGTCGCCGCTTCAGGCGTTTCTCATGGCCGGCCGTACGTTTCGAGGATCTTCGCCACGAGATTCGTCGTGGAGGCGCCCGCGGTTTCCGGAATGATCATGACGCGGCCGCCCCAGGCGCGGACGGCGTCCCGGCCGACGACGTCTTCCTCTTTCCAGTCCCCGCCTTTGACAATGACGTCCGGCCGCAGGGACTGGATGAGGTCGAGCGGGGTCTGTTCGGAAAAGAGGGTGACGAAATCGACCGCGGCCAACCCCGCCACGACCGCCGCCCGCTCGCCCTCAGGGACCAGCGGCCGTTTCTCGCCCTTGATGGCCCGCACCGAGGCGTCGCTGTTGACGGCCACGATCAGGACGTCCGCTTCCCGACGGGCGGCCTCGAGGTACTGAACGTGGCCGACATGGAGGATATCAAAGCAGCCGTTGGTGAAGGCGATTTTGCTTCCCCCGCGGTGGAGACGATCGACGGCCTCCCCGAGGGCCTCACGAGACAGGATTTTTCCCATGGTTCGCGTCACTCCTTGCGTTCTTCAACGGACGGGTTTGCTAAAGCAGGCGTCCTCAAAGCTTCGCTCTCCGGCGCACCGGAGGACCGTTTTCACTCCCGCGCCTCCCCACGGCGAGGACAAGACGAAAAGCACGTTGTCGCGTTCAAACCGCCGTCTTTGCTGGCGCTATGCCCTGGCCAGCGTCAGGACGGCGACCTCTGCGGCCTGGTGCGCCATCAGGACGCGGGCACACTCCCCGACCGTGCTGCCGGTGGTGTAGACATCGTCCACGAGCAGGATTCTCCGGTCGGCGATGCGCTCCGGCCGGGTCACGACAAACGCCCCCCGGATGTTCCGGCGGCGGGCGTTCTTTCCCAGGCGGACCTGGGGGTCGGTCGCGTGGCGGCGCTTCAGGCTGAGAAAGTCCACCGTCTGGCCGCCGGGCCGGGCCAGTTCCCTCGCGAGGATCAACGCCTGGTTGAACCCCCGCTCCCTAAGCCGATTCACGTGGAGCGGAACGGGGATGATGCGGGTATCCGCGTCGATCTCCATTCCCGGGCAGGGGTGGCGCGTCATGAACCGCCCCAGGGCGCGGCCGAGGGCGGTATCCCCGCCGTATTTGAAGCGATGGATGGCGTCCAGAAGAACCGATTCGTACCGGCCGACGGATCGGGCCAGGGTGAATCCGGGGGGGTCGGCCAGACACGCGCCGCAGAGGTGGTCCGCGTCCCCTCCGTCGAACGGCGCGCCGCACCGGGTGCAGAGCGGGGACTGGAGAAGGCGGACCTCCGCCTGGCAGGCCGGGCAGAAGGGGGGCAGGCCGTCGTCCCCAAGGACGCGTCCGCAGCCGGCGCAGCGGGGCGGAAAGATCAGGTCGAGCAGGCCCGCGAGGAGTCGCCGCACGGCTACATCTCCGGCGCCAGGGCCTTGACCTTGAGCACGTCGTCGCCGATCTCCATGCGGGGTGCGTCCGCCCAGAGGCGCTCCAGCCCGTAAAACTCCCGAATCGGTTCGTAGAAGATGTGGAGGATGAAGTCCCCGTAATCGATCAGGACCCACTGAGCGACGCTTTCCCCCTCCACGCCGAGGGGAAGGAGCCCGGATTTCTTTTTGAGCGTTTCCTGCACGAAGGCGGCGATGGCCTGGACCTGCCGGTCCGAGGCGCCGCTGCACAGGATAAAGTAGTCGGCGATGGACGACAGGTTCTGGACGTTGAGAAGAACGAGATTCCGTGCTTTGTGCTCCAGGATGGCGTTGAGACAGGTGAGGACGGCACTGTGGACCTTGTCGGTTTTTACGGTCAATCGGACCTCCCGGTAAATTTGCATTAACTGGCTGATTTTCATAACAGAAGGGAAGGGGGGTGTCAATGAAAAATGGCGATTGTACAAAGGGGGGGCGTATGATAAACGAAAGTCCACCCGCGAACGGCAATAGAGAGAAGGTCAAGATGACGTCGTCTGTCCTGAAGCACGTCCAGGTCCATGTCCCCTTTCCCATGCTCAAGGAGAAGCTCCTCTCCATGGTTGTCCGGGAACGCGTCCATCCCGAGATCGGGTTCTCCCACGTCGCCTTGGACGGGTATTCCCGCGCCGACTTCGCCGCCGTTGCGGAGCGCCTGGTCGGCGAGGGACTTCCGGTCACGCTGCACGCCCCCTTCGTCGATCTGCGTCCCGGGGCGCTCGATCCCGAAATCCGGCGCGTCACGGCCGCCCGGCTTCAGCAGGTATTCGATCTCGCGCCCCTGTTCCGGCCGCGCTCCATTGTCTGCCACCCCTCCTTCGATATCCGCTATTACGTCACGGCGGAGCGCCTCTGGCTCGAGCACAGCGTGGAGACGTGGCGCGCGTTTCTCCCCCAGGCCGAACAGATGGGGACGATCATCGCCCTGGAGAACGTCTACGAACGGGACCCGCAGGAACTGGAGCGGCTGCTCGCGGCCCTGCCATCGGAGCGCGTCTGCTGCTGCTTCGATACGGGGCATTTCAACGCCTTCGCCACGACGCCCCTTGACCGGTGGATCGTCTCCCTGGGCGACCGGATCGGTCAGCTCCACATCCACGACAACCACGGCCGGATGGACGAGCACCTGCCGGTCGGCGAGGGGACCTTTCCCTTTGCCGAATTTTTCCGGAGGCTCCGGGAACGGGGGCGGCGACCGATCATCACCATCGAGGCCCACTCCGAGAAGAACCTCTGGCGGGCGGTGAAGAATCTGGAGGACATGAACCTGCTGGCGATTCTGGAGACGGATCCGTGCTGATCTATCTGGGTAAGAGGCTCCTGTTCATGGCGCCGATGCTCGTCGGCATCACGATCATCTGTTTTGCCGTGATGCACCTGGCGCCCGGATCGCCGACCGACCTCCAGACCCAGATGAACCCCCGGGCCTCCGCCGAGGCGAAGGAGCGCCTCCGGGCCCTGTACGACCTCGACAAGCCGCTCACCCAGCAGTACTGGTTGTGGGTCAAGAAGCTCGCCGTCCTGGATTTGGGCCGCTCCTTCTCGCCGGACCGCCGGCCCGTGAGCGACAAGATCCTGGAGCGCCTGCCGATCACCATCACCCTGAACGTCCTGTCGCTCCTGCTGATCGTCGCGATCGCCATCCCCATCGGCGTGCTGGCGGCGGTGCACCAGGACGCCTGGTTCGACCGGGCGACGAGCGTCTTCGTCTTCATCGGATTCGCCATGCCGACCTTCTGGCTCGCGCTCCTGCTGATGATCCTGTTCGGCATCCACCTGGGGTGGCTGCCCATCTCCGGAATCCGCTCGCTCAACGCCGAATACATGCGGCCCGCCGCCGCCTTCTGGGACCTGATCCGGCACCTGATCCTCCCCGTGCTCCTGTCCGCCTTCGGGGGACTGGCCGGCCTGTCGCGCTACATGCGGGCGAACATGCTGGAGGTGATCCGCCAGGACTACATCATGACGGCGCGGGCCAAGGGGCTTTCCGAGCGGACCGTGATCTACCGCCACGCCCTGCGCAACGCCCTTTTGCCGGTGATCACCATCCTGGGGCTGTCCGTCCCGGGGCTGATCGGCGGAAGCGTCATCTTCGAGACCATCTTTGCCATTCCGGGGATGGGGCAACTGTTCTACATGTCGGTCATGGCGCGTGACTATCCCGTCGTCATGGGGATCCTGTTCATCGGGGCGGTGCTGACGCTCCTGGGCAACCTGATCGCGGACGTCTCCTACGCCCTGGCCGACCCGCGTATCCGGGTGGCGTGAGGGAGAGACCATGAGATCGGATTTCTGGCGAAGATTTCTGGAGAACCGGATGGCCGTCGCGGGGAGCGTCGTCGTGCTCGCCCTCTTCGTCGTCTCCCTCTTCGCCCCATGGCTCGCCCCCTACGACCCGAGCGCCATCGATCTCGACAGGGTCCTGATGCCGCCCTCGGGCGACCACTGGCTGGGGACGGACCCGCTCGGCCGCGACGTTCTGTCGCGGATGATCTGGGGCGCGCGCATCTCGCTCAAGGTCGGGTTTATCGCCACGGGGATCGCCATCCTCATCGGGGCCGTTCTGGGGGCGATGGCGGGGTACTACGGCGGCTGGACCGACGCCCTCATCATGCGCTTCGTGGACATTATGCTGTGTTTCCCCGCCTTCTTCCTGATCCTCGCGGTCATCGCCGTCCTCGAACCCTCCATCTGGAACATCATGCTGATCATCGGCGTCACCGGCTGGATGGGGATCACGCGCCTCGTGCGCGCCGACTTCATCTCGCTCAAGGAGCGGGATTTCGTCCTCGCCGCCCGGGTGATCGGGGCGAGCGACCTCAGGATCATCTTCGTCCACATCCTGCCGAACGCGATGGCCTCCATCCTTGTGGCCGCCACGCTCGGCGTCGCCGGGGCGATCCTCACGGAGTCGGCCCTGAGTTTCCTCGGGATCGGCGTTCAGCCCCCGACGCCGAGTTGGGGGAACATCCTCACGGCGGGCAAGGACAATATCGACATCGCCTGGTGGCTCTCCCTGTATCCGGGGCTGGCCATTCTCGTAACCGTCCTGGGGTACAATCTGCTGGGCGAAGGCCTGCGGGACGCCCTGGATCCACGCCTTCGCTGACGGTTTTCGGCCGTCGACGCGGCGGCCCCCGCTTCCGAAAGAGGTTCGAAATGGCAACCAATCCACGCCCCGCATCCCGCGGCCGGACGCGCCGCCTGGAAGAGAGCCTGGCGCTCAAGAACAGCCTGCTGACGCACATCGGCGAGATCACCGCGCTCCTCACCGAGCAGCCCGATCTGGACCGCGTCTTCGACAAGATCCTCGTCCGGGTGATGACGGGGCTGCGCTTCGATCGCGCCGTCATCATGCTCCTGAGCGACGACGGCGCCCGGCTGGAATGCAAGTGCATCAAGGGGTTCACCCCCGAGGGGGAGCGGCTGGCCTGGGCGAACCCCTTTTACCTGCACCGGGACGACTGCTACGAAACTCGGGTGATCCGCACCGGCCAGCCCGTCGTTCTCCAGGACACCTCCGGCGATCCGACGGAGACGGACATGGACCGGCTGATCAACCGGCATCACATCCGTCAGGGGCAGGAGCGGAAATCCCTGATCTACGTGCCGCTCAAGTTCAAAGGCAAGATCCTAGGATTCATCGGCGGCGACCGCTTCCGCACCCGAATGGAGATCACCCCGGACGAGGTCGAGGCCATGGTGATCTTCGCCAATCACGCCTCGATCGTCATTGAGAACACCCGGCTGGACAAGGAGCGGCGCGACAAGCAGAGCCTCCTGGAAGGGGTGATCAAATCCTCCATCAACGGGATCATCGTCAGCGACATCCGGGGCAACATCCTGCATATCAATCCCAAGGCGGAGGAGATGGCCGGCATCACGCAGGCGGAGGCGCGGGGCATTCTCGCCCAGGAGCTTTCGGACCTGGACGAGGAGGAGCGACAGCGCCTTTACCAGGTCTTCAAGAACAAGGAGAACATCAGCCACTACGAGCGCATGCACACCCGCCGCGACGGGCAGCGCCTCGTCGTCTCCCTGAGTTGCTTTCCGGTTATCGACGAGAACGACCGGACGCTGGGCGTGGTGACGGAGTTCACCGACGTCACGGAAAAGAAGCGCATGGACGACTATTACGTCCGCCTGGAGAAATTCGCCGCCCTCGGGCACATCGCCTCCGCCATCGCGCACGAAATCCGCAACCCGCTGGCGGGCATCGCCGCCACCGTTCAGAACCTGGAGGTGGACTGTGAGGAGGGGAGCCCCCAGAAAACCGATCTCCGGAACATCATCCACGAGGTGGACCGCCTGGAAAAGCTCCTGCGCGACATCCTCGGCCTCGCCCGCCCGCTGCCCCTGCAGATGGAAGAGCTCAAGGTCCGCGATCTCCTCGATTCGACCCTGAGTCTGGTCAAAAAGGAGGCGTCCAAACGGGCCATCGCGATCCGCACGGCGTTTCCCCATCCGGAGATCCTCATCCGGGCGGATGCGGGGCGCTTGCGGCAGGTGTTCCTGAACCTGACCCTGAACGCCATGGAGGCCATCGACACGACGGGCGAAATCGCCGTCACCACGGCGACGCAGGCCGACGAGAAGGGCCGGCCCGAACGGCTCGTCATCAGCTTCAGGGATGACGGTCCCGGCATCCCCCCCGGACACCTGAACAAGATCTTCGACCCCTTCTTCACGACGAAGAAGGTCGGCACCGGCCTGGGCCTCGCCGTCTGTCAGCGCATCATCCAGGACCACGACGGCATGATCGAGGTGGAGAGCCGCGAGAACGCCGGCGCCACCTTCCGCATCACCCTGCCGGTTCTGACGGGAGCGCTTGAAGGGCGGGGCTGATCGGCAGGGACGACTTTTCCGTCCTGCCGCGCACGGGTTTACACGTCCGGCAATGGTCAGGCCCTGCCGGACCGGCGCTGTCTACTGTCCGGGGAGGACGATTCGGGAGGCTTCCTGACGCTCCATTTCCTTGGCCTCGGCAATCATGGCTTTGACCGCGGCCTCGATGGCGTCGGGTAGCCTGGCCGCCGCCTCGGCGAGCGTCTTCGCCCCTTCGATGATGCATTGAACCGGAATCGGTCCGCTCGGGGACATGAGCTGGGCCATCCCGGTAAAAAGGGTCTCCCGGTTCTCGTCGGGCGAACCGTCAATCTTGACGGGGGTGAGACGCCGGATCGTCGCATAGGTTAGGTCCGTGAAGGACTCCTCCCTGTAAAGGCTGTCGGCATTGAGTTTAATGTCCGTGATTTTAACTGCTTGAGGAGTGCTCATCGATTGTCTCCTTTTCTTCAGAGGGGGCCGTTCATCCGGCCCGGAACCTGTTCGCAGCCTCCGTACATCGGATAAGGGTGAGCGGTCAAACGATATTTGACAAAGCGCCGCTTTGGACGCCTTCCCCATCGGGATCGGGTGGATTGAAACCGTCCACGCGCTGATCCGAAATCATCCACATTTCCCCCTGTATTCTCTCCGGAGCGCGCCCATGGCCCCCGGGGCGCCCGACGGGTCCGCATCGTAATCGACCAGAATAAAAGCGCATTGAAGATTCATACGTCCCCGGGAGGCATTCCGGCGCGGGGCGGCATACCCTTTGCTCCTGCCTTCAGAACTGGACGGGCCGGTTGGAGAAACGGTGGAGGGTGCAACCGGGCAGACGGTATATTTGCATGCAGGATGATTCAGGAAAGGAGGACATTTCGATGAAGAAGGAAGAGTACATGTGGGATTACCGCAATCCGTACGAGTGGATGACGAGGACGATGACGGCGAAGCTGCCGCCGATGATGATCACCTGCGCGATCACGGGCGGGGTCCAGGGCAAGGAGATGAACGAGAATATCCCCGAGACGGCGGAGGAGCAGGCCGACCAGGTGTACGAGGCCTACAAGGCGGGGGCCGTCTCCGTCCACATCCATGCCCGGATGCCGGAAGCCCTGTCCATGACCTCGGCCGCCGCGGAGGATTATGCGCGGGTCAACAAGATGGTCCGCGAGCGCTGCCCGGATATCATCATCAACAACACGACCGGTGGCGGCCCCTGGCTGACGACGGAGCAGCGGATGTGCTGCCTCTTCGCGGAAGAGCCCCCGGACATGGCGAGCCTGAACCTGGGCCCGTTCATGCTCAAGGTCCCCCTGAAGGACCGCAAGCCGCCCCTCAAACACCCCCGCGACGGCTATATGTTCGACGCCATCATTCCCGCGACGTACGCCGACATCAACCTGTATGCGAAGACGATGAAGGAGAAGGGGATCAAGCCGGAGGTCGAGATCTACCACCAGGGCCAGTACTGGGTGCTCCAGGATCTGATCCGGGAGGGGAACATCGACCCGCCCTATGTGATCCAGTTTGTCATGGGGTTCCAGACCTCGACGTATCCGACGCCGGCGAACGTCCTTTCGTTCATCAACGAACTGCCGCCGCAGTCCATGTTTGCGGTGATCGGCGTGGGACCGTTCCAGATCCCGATGAACGCGATGGGAATCATGCTGGGCGGTCACGTCCGCGTGGGGATGGAGGACAACCTGTATTTCAAGAAGGGCGAAAAGGTCAAGAACAACGCCCAGCTCGTGACGCGGGTGAAGCAGATGGCGGAGATCATGAACCGCGAAGTGGCGACGGTGGCCCAGGCGCGGGAGATGCTCGGCCTGAAAAAGAAATAAATCCCTCGGGATCGCACCAGGACGGAGGATCGTTCTTAAGGCGCCGAGATTCAGATGACCGGCGCAGTGCGGGTGTTTGTCCGGTCCATGGACGGCAACCGGGGGTTCAATCAGCGATATGGGAGGTGTTATGGCGAAGGCAAGGCGGAAAGCCAGGAATGTGGTGTACGCGGGCCGCATCAAGGTTCCCTATGCGTGGAGTGTCGGGGCGACGGGAAGCCGGTTTCTGACCGCCCTCAGGGATGACCAGGAGATCTGGGGTGTCAAGTGCCCCAAGTGCAAGCGCGTCTATGTATACCCGATCAAGAACTGTGGAGAGTGTTTCGTCCCTACGGAGCAGTGGGTCAAGGTGGCGAACGTCGGGACACTCGAGTCCTTTACGGTGGTGCACTACAAGCACGACATGCAGCCCCGCAAGCGCCCGCTGATCTACGGTCTCGTCAAACTCGACGGCACCGACGGCGCCCTGCTGCACCTGATCGGCGGCGTCGAACCGGCCAAGATCAAGCTCGGCATGCGCATGAAGGCGGTTTTTGCCCGCCAGCGGGCAGGCTCGATCCTCGACATCCAACACTTTGCTCCGGCATAGACTCACGGAGGGGGAAAACTATGGAAAACATTGCTATCGTCGGCGTCGGACAGACAGTGTGCGCCCGGCGCAGAGAAGAAACGTTCGAACAGCTCGTATTCGAAGCGGCGACGAAAGCCCTGGCTGACGCCGGCGCGGAGATCGGTGACATCGACAACGTCGTCACCGTCTCAAACGACTTCTGGGACGGCCGGACGATCTCCTCGATGGCCGTTCAGGAGGCGGCGGGCGGGTGGCACAAGGACATCTCCACGGTCGAGGGCGACGGCGCCTTCGGGGCCTTCTACGGAGTGATGCGCATTTTGTCCGGGTCCTTCGACACGGCCCTCGTGGTGGGGCACATCAAGGGCTCCGAGGGGGTGATGAACCTGATCACCAACGCCATGTTCGATCCCATCTACCAGCGCTCGCTCGGGATCGACGCGACCGCGGCGGCGGCCCTTCAGGCTCGCATCTACATGCAGATGAGCGGGGCGACGGAGCGCGATTTCGCGCGGGTGTCGGTCAAGAACCACGGCCAGGCGATGAAGAACCCCTTCGCCCAGCTGCCGATGAAGCTTACCTTGAAGGACGTGCTGGAATCCCGTCCGATCGCCGAGCCGCTCAAACTGCTCGACTGCTCCCCGATCAGCGATGGGGCGGCCGCGGTTGTCCTCTCGAACCGGCGCGGCCTCAAGCGCTTCAAGAAGGATCCCGTCTGGATCCGCGGCGTCGGCCATTGTACCGATGCCTTCAACCTCGGCTATCGCGATCTGGCCCGCTCCCGTTCCCTCGGGGAGGCCGCGAAGAAGGCCTACAAGATGGCGAAGATCAAGGATCCTTTGAAGGAGCTGGACGTGGCGGAACTCTACGACGCCTACTCGTACATGGAATTGATGTGGTACGAGGGTTTGGGGCTGGCGCCGGAGGGCGAGGGAAAACAGCTCATCCGGGAAGGGGCCACGGCGCTGGGCGGCGTCCTGCCCGTGAATCCTTCCGGGGGCGTCCTCTCCGGCCACCCGGTCATCGTGGCGGGACTGATCCGGCTCATCGAAGCGACCCTGCAGGTCCGCGGCGAGGCGGACAAGCGGCAGGTCAAGGGCGCGAAAACGGCGCTCGCCCAGGGGATCAACGGCCCCTGCGGACAGGCCCATTGCGTATTCATCGTCGGTGCTTAAGGAGGAAGATATGGGGAAACGCGTAGCCGTTGTCGGATATGGTCAGACCTACCAGCGCTCCTCGCGCAAGGATGTCAACGGGGTGGAACTCATCAATGAGGCGGTGAGGGTTGCCCTGGCGGACGCGGAGCTGACCATCAAGGATATCGACGCCATTGTGATCGGCAATATGGATCACTTCGAAGGGATCAACTATGTGGACATGTGGTCGGCGGAAGGTTCCGGTGCCGTCATGAAACCGGTCATGAAGGTGACGACCGGCGGGACGACGGGAACGTCGGTGGCCATGTGCGCCTATTACCACGTCGCTTCGGGGATGTTCGACAAGGTACTGGCCATCGGCTGGGAGAAGAACTCCGAGTCCGACACGACCGGGGCGATCATCACGGCCTTCCATCCGGTTTGGGAGCGGCCCAACCTGGGCGGCGCCGTGGCCGGGCTGGCCATCGAGGCGAGCAAGTACATGCACGACTACGGGGCCACGGAGAAGGACGGCGCGCGGGTGGCCGTGCGCGAACGGCTCCACGCTCTGAACAACCCCTACGCCCACCTGCACCAGGAGTGGATGAAGGGCATCCCCCCGGATCAACTGGTGGACCTGATCGTCGGTTCGGAGCAGAACCAGCTGCTGGCCTACCCCCTGCGGATGAGCGACATGTGTCCCCGCACCGACGGCGCGGCGGCCGTGATCTTCGCCGTCGAGGGGAAGGCGGAAAAGATCGCGCCGATCCCGGCCTGGGTGCAAGCCACGGCCAATCGCCACAATTTCGTCTACGCCGGCGACGTGGACATGGCCCGCAACACGACGATCGCCGAGGCCTCGCAGGCGGTCTTCCGCAAGGCGGGCATCAAGGAGCCGCTCAAGCAGATCGACGTCTGCGAGCTTTACCTGCCGTACTCCTACGCCGGCCTCAAGTGGATCGAGGACATTGGTTTCTGCGGGTACGGCGAGGGGCCCCGGCTCCTCTGGGACGGCGTGACGGACATGGACGGCGAAATGCCGATCAATCCCTCGGGCGGGGTCATGAGTTCCAACGCCATCGGGGCGACGGCCCTGATCCGGGTGGGCGAGGGGGCCCTGCAGGTCATGGGGCGGGCGGGGGCGCGCCAGGTCAACCGGAAGGTGAATCTGGCCTTCTGCTCGGGATTCGGCGGTTGCTACTGGGCGGACATCATGCTCTTGGGCAGGAAGAAGCCCGCTTGAACATGGGGAGTTTTTCACGAGACGCGTGATGGATCCGGTTGCCCGTCGATCCGGCCGCCGTCGGGCGAGCCCGGGGTCGGGCGTGCAGCCTATCTCAGCAGTCATGAGGGAGGATATGATGACAGAAACGAAAAAAGACGCTCAGGAGCTTCTGATGGTGACATCCGGGGACTCCAGCCAGCCGTTCAACTGGACGGTGGACGAGTATGGCTCCACCTTTCTCAGAGAGATGCGCGACCACAAGAAACTGGTCGGAATCAAGTGCCCCAAGTGCGGAAAGGTCTATGTGCCGCCCCGGCCCGTCTGCGGTCAATGCTACGTCGGCATGAACGAGATCGTTCCCGTTTCCGACGAGGGGGAGATTTACGTCTTTACGATCGTGCACTTCGGCTTCGTGGATCCGAATACCGGGGTCCAGCGGCCGGTGCCCCACGGGTATGCCTTTATCAAGCTGGACGGCGCCGACACCTGCCTGACCCATTTCCTCGACAGCGTCGATCCGGTGAAGGTCAAGGTGGGCGCCCGGGTCAAGGCGGTCTTCGAGCCGAAGCGGACGGGAAGCATGATGGACATCAAGCACTTCAAGGTGCTTTAGGCGAAGGGCAAAAGGCGAGGGGCGAGAGAGGCTGAGGTCGAGCCTCCGGATCCCCGAGCCTTCTGTTTTTTGCGGAGGAGATTTTGAATGTCGGTTTTGGAAAAACACTATACCCAGGAACACCAGATTTTCAGGGAGGCGGTGCGCCGGTTCTACGAAAAGGAGATCACCCCGAACGCCGAGGCGTGGGAAGAGGCGGGGATGGTGCCCCGGGAACTTTGGCGGAAGTACGGCGAGCAGGGCTTCCTCTGCCCGTGGCTTCCGGAGGAATACGGCGGCGTCGGTGCGGATTTCCTGTATTCCGTCATCGCGCTCGAGGAACTGGCCCCCTGCCACATGTCGGGTTTCGTCGCCTTCCTGCACTCGGACGTTGTCGTGCCTTACCTCTACAGCTTCGGAACGGAGGAGCAGAAACGACGCTGGCTGCCTAAGTGCGTAACCGGCGAGACGATTACCGCCGTTGCGATGACCGAGCCCGGTACGGGTTCCGACTTGGCGGCCATCCGGACGACCGCGGTACGGGACGGCGATCACTATGTTCTGAACGGTCAGAAGACCTTCATCTCCAACGGCCTGCTCTGCAACCTCGTGGTCGTCGCGGCCAAGACGGATGTCCAGGCCAAACCGCCGTACGCGGGGATTTCCCTGATCGTCGTCGAGGAGGGGACGCCGGGGTTCGAGAAGGGACGAAAACTGGACAAGGTCGGTCTGCACAGTCAGGACACAGCCGAGATGGCCTTCGTCGATTGCCGCGTGCCGGTCGAAAATCTCCTGGGTTCGGAAGGTCAGGGGTTTCATTTCCTCATGCAGAAACTCCAGCAGGAGCGCCTGATGAGCGCGATCGGCGCCCAGGCGACGGCGGAAGAGGCGCTCCGGCTCACGATCGAATACACGAAAAGCCGCGAGGTGTTCGGCCGGCCCGTCAGCCGGTTTCAGTACATCGCCTTCGAAATGGCCAAGATGGCGACGGAGGTGGAACTGGGCCGCGCCTTTCTGGACAGCCTGATTCTCGAGCACATGGAGGGTCGGGATATCGTCAAGAAAGTGTCGATGGCCAAGTACTGGATCTCGGAGATGCTCAACCGGGTGGTGGGGCAGTGTGTGCAGTTCCACGGCGGCTACGGGTACATGGAAGAGTATCCCATCGCGCGCCTGTTTAGGGACGCCCGGGTCCATACGATCTTTGCCGGCACCTCGGAGATCATGCTGCTCATCATCAGCCGATACATGGGGCTTTAATCCTCGTTCACCGCACCCCCGACGGCAGCGCCGGGGGCGTCTCAACCGTTGCCCGTTCAACAGAAAGGATGAAGGATATGGCCATGCAGCGACCCTGGTTCAAAAGCTATCACCCGAACGTACCGCATGAGATCGAGATCGAGAAAATCACCATGCCCGAGGTGCTTCAGCGCACGGCGGACCGGCACCCGGACGGGATCGCGCTGAATTATTTCGGCAAGAGGATCACCTTCCGCCAGTTGAACGGCCTCGTGAATCGGCTGGCCAACGCGCTGCTGGCCATGGGGATCAAGAAGGACGACAAGATCGCCGTTCTCCTGCCCAACATTCCCCAGTCGGCCGTGGCGAACCTGGCGGCCATGCGGATCGGCGCCGTGCCGGCCATGCTCAATCCCCTCTATACCGAGCGGGAGCTGGAATACCAGATCAACGACGCCGAGGCCAAGATGGCGATCACCCTGGACCTCTTGCTGCCGCGGATACAGACCCTCAAAACGAAGACCGGCATCGGTCCGATCGTGACCTGCCATATCAACGATTACCTGCCGTTTCCGAAGAAGCAGCTCTTCCCCTACGCGAAAAAGGGCATGTACCGCAAGATCGATCCGCAGCCCGAGGTCTTCGAGTTCATGGACCTGATGGAGGGCTATCCGGACACGCCGGTTCGGAACGAGGCCCGATGGGATGGCATTGCCGTCCTGATCTATACGGGCGGCACGACCGGGGTGAGCAAGGGCGTCATGCTGACCCAGTCGAATATCAGCTCCAACGTGCAGCAGTTTGCCGCCGGGTTTCACGACGTCAAGGTGGGCCAAGGCCTGATGTTCATCTTCCCCTTTTTCCATTCGGCGGGGCATCTCTGCATGCACCTGTGCCTGTGGATGGGCCTGGAGAACGTCCTGATCCCGCGCCCGGAGCCGCCCATCCTGGCGGAGCTCATCAAAAGCGCCAAGCCGACCTACATCGGGGCCGTGCCGACGATCTACGTCGGGCTGCTCGCCCTGGAGAAATTCAGCAAGATGGATCTGTCGTTCATCGGCGGGTTCGTCTCCGGCGCCGCCCCCCTGCCAGTGGAAATCATCGAGCAGCTCAAGCGGTTGACCGGCTCCACCATGCTCGAGGTCTATGGCCTGACGGAGACGACCCCGGTCGTCACCGCGACGCCTTGGAAGGGGAAGATCAAGGTCGGCACGGTCGGCGTCCCTGTCTGCAACACGGACATGAAGATCGTGGACGTCGACACGGGCGAGAAGGAACTGCCGCCCGGCGAGGCCGGCGAGCTCTGCTTCAAGGGGCCGCAGGTTATGAAGGGCTACTACAAAAAGCCCGAGGAGACTGCGATGGTCCTCAAGGATGGTTGGCTCTACACCGGGGACATCGGCGTCATGGACGAGGACGGCTACGTGTCGATCGTGGACCGGAAGAAGGACGTCATCATCGCCGGCGGATTCAACATTTATCCTAAGGAAATCGACGAGATCCTCTTCGAGCATCCCAAGGTCCTCGAGGCCTGTACCATCGGCATTCCGGATTCCTACCGGGGTGAAACCGTCAAGGCGTACATCGTCGCCAAATCCGGACAGACGCTGACGACCGAGGAGGTTACCGCCTTCTGCAAGGAGCGGTTGAGCCCGTACAAGGTTCCCAAGCAGATCGAATTCATCGACGAACTGCCCAAGAGCGCCGTGGGCAAGATCCTCCGGCGGGAGCTCCGGGACTTGGACAAGAAGAAGAGGGAATCCCGCCAGGCTTGAGGAACGCGGGCAAGCGCATGTTCGCAGACCTCCGGGATTCGGGGAGACATCATGCCCGCGGAGACGTGAACCCCGTTCTTCCATGATCTGCCCGGATTTTCGCCCGTGCAGGCGGGACCGGGACGGGGAGCGCTTTCACGGGATTTTGCATCCAGGACAAGGAGGACCCCTTGAGCGAAGAGCGGATCTGGCAAAAGGCGTATATGCCCGGTGTTCCTAAGACGGTCTCCTTCGAAGACCGGACCATGCCGGAATTTCTCACCCGAACGGCCCGCCGCTTTCCCCGCAGGGACGCCCTGATCTACCTCGGCCGGCGGATTTCGTTTGCCGAATTGGACCGGCTGGCCGACCGTTTCGCCTCTGCCCTCAAGGCCATCGGGGTCAAAAAGGGCGACCGGGTGGCTCTGCTGTTGCCCAACGTCCCCCAGATCGTCATCGCCTACTTCGGCATCTGGCGGGCCGGGGCAGCGGCGCTGCCCTGCAACCCCCTCTACTCGGACCGGGAGATCGAGCACCAGGTCAACCTGGCGGGCGCCTCGGTGATGATCACGCTGGACCTCTTCGCGCCCCGGATGCTCGCGCTCAGGTCGCGCACCGGCATCCGGCAGGTGATTGCGGCGCATATCAACGACTATCTGCCGACGCCGCAACGGCAGCTTTTCCCTTTTGTCAAGCGTGCCATGTACCTGCCCTACCGGAAGGAAGACGGGTATCATGATTTCATGGCGCTGATGCGCGCCGCTCCCGATCAGTCGAACCACACGCCCCCCGCCCTGGACGATCTCGCCCTGATCCCCTACACGGGCGGGACCACTGGCGTCTCGAAGGGGGCGATCATTTCCCATCGGAACATCTCCTCGATCAACCAGATCCTCATGGCCTGGTTTTTCGACCTGCCCGACGGCGAAGACAGCGAACTGGCCATCTTTCCCTTCTTTCACATGGCCGGTTTCAACCTGGTCATGAACCTGAGCATCTGCAAGGGCTGGACGGCCATTCTCGTGCCCCGTCCCGATCCCCAGGCGGTGATGGACCTCACCCGGAAATACCGGCCGACGATCTTCCTCGCGGTGCCGACCATCTACGTGGGGGTCATGGCCCTGCCTGAATTCCGGAAAAGTGACCTGTCGTTCATCAAGGGGTTTTTTTCCGGGGCCGCGCCCCTGCTCATCGAGACGATCGAGGCCCTGAAGAAGGCCACCGGTGCCAGCATCGTGGAGGGCTTGGGGATGACCGAATCGACCTCCATCATCACCATGACGCCCTGGCGGGGAAAACTCAAGCCGGGCAGCGTCGGCGTGCCCCTCCCGAACACGGACGTGAAGATCGTCGATCTGGAGACGGGGGAGACGGATCTTCCCCCGGGCGCGGAAGGGGAGATCTGCTTCCGGGGGCCGCAGATGTGCGGCGGGTACTACGGCATGCCGGAAGAGACGGAGCGAGCCGTCCGCGGCGGCTGGTTCTATTCGGGGGACATCGGCCGGATGGACGAAGAAGGGTATATCTATGTCGTCGACCGCAAGAAGGACATGATCATCGCGGGGGGCTACAACATCTATCCCCGGGAGATCGACGAGGTCCTCTACGAGCACCCGGGTGTGCTCGAAGCCTGTACCGTCGGCGTCCCCCACGAATACCGGGGCGAAACCGTCAAGGCCTTCATCGTTGTCAAACCCGGCGTGCAATTGAACGAAAAGGAACTAGACGCCTTCTGCCGCGAGCGCCTGGCCGCCTACAAGGTGCCGAAGCTGTATGAATTTACCGACAACCTTCCCAAGAGCGCCGTGGGCAAAATCCTCCGCCGGGAGCTGCGGGACAGGGCCGCAGGGGCGTGACCGAATCCCCCCGGAATCCGGGAAACACCGATTGACGCCGGGGAGAAAAATTCCTATAAGGGGGCAAATTTTTTTACGGCAGGAGGGAGCGATGGCAGATCCGATCCACGGAGAGAAGAAGGGGCCGATCTTTTATCTGACGCTGAATCGACCGGAAAAGCGCAACGCGATCACGTTCGACATGCTCGCGGACATCGCCGAGATGGTGGAGGACCTGATCACCGACGCGGACATCCGGGTCATCCTTCTGCGCGGCGAGGGCCCCGTGTTTTCCGCCGGCGTGGATTTTCCGTCCCTGGCGGGCCTGGTCGACCGCTTTCTCAAGGATTCGGCGGCCGGGGGGGCATCCATCCGGGCCGACATCTCCCGGTACCAGCAGTACCTCAACCGCCTGGAGACCATCGAGATCCCGATCCTGTGCGCCATCCACGGCCGGTTGCTGGGGCTGGGCATGGAACTGGTCCTGCCGTGCGACATCCGCCTGATGAGCGACGACTGCATTTGGAGCATGCCGGAGCTGAAGTTCGGCACCATCCCCGACCTGGGCGGAACCGCGCGCCTGACGCGTGTCGTCGGGGCGGCAAAGGCGATGGAGATCCTGATGACAGGCCGGATGTACCCGGCGGCCGAAGCCCTGCGGCTGGGTCTCGTCAACGGGCTCTGCCCGGCCGCGGATCTGATGGCGGAGGCGGAGAAGATGGCGACGGACATTGCAGCCATGGCCCCGCTCGCCGTCGGCGCCGTCAAGCGGGTCGTCCGGAAGGGCGAGGGGGTCGATCTCATGACCCATCTGGACATGGAGGCCAATCTGCAGAGCATTCTGCTTCGGAGCGAGGATTTCAGGGAAGGGGTGTCGTCCATGATGGAGCGGCGTCCTCCCAACTGGCGGAGGAGGTAACGGATGATCGAGAAGAAATATGCGGGCGTCGCCCGGTATGTGGAGAGCGGGATCGATGCCATCGGTCGGTTCGGCGTGAAGGCCCTGGAGTTCCGGGATCGCCACGTGAAACTCCTCATGCCCCTCGACCGCAACGTCAATCACGTGGGGATGATGTATGCCGGGGCGCTTTTCGCGCTGGGCGAGGTGATGGGCGGGGCCATCTTCGGCGTGGCCTTCGACTATCGAAAATATTTCCCCATCGTCCGGGAGGTGCAGATCCGTTACCTCAAGCCGGCGTTTACGGATGTGACCCTGACGGCCGACATTTCAGAGGCGCAGGTGGCCGAGGCGGTTGCGGCGTTCGAGGCGAAAGGCAAGGCGGATATCGCCCTGGACCTCGAACTCAAGGACGCCGAGGGAACCGTTGTCGCCCAGGTGCGGGGGGTCTGGCAGGGGCGGAAGCTGCCCGAAGGCTTTCCCGTTCCCTGGCCGACTGAGGAGGCGTGACCCCCGGCCGCGCCGGTCGCCGTCGTCCCGACTGCGGGTGGCGGTCAGCTAACCCATGGATTCAAGTCTCGCCGGGCTCGACCGGCAGGGCCGTTCGTGAGTCAAGGAGAATGGATTGAAATTCGTCAGGCTGTTCGAACCCATCGTCATCAACCGTTTGTTCATTGAAAACCGCACGGTCATGCCCGCCATGGGCCTGCACTATACGAACGACTATTCGTTTCCGGAGCGGATGCGGCATTTCTACCGCCGCCGCGCGCACGGCGGGGTGGGACTCATGATCCTCGGTCCCGTCGCCTTCGACGAACGCGGGGCGGCGCCCGCCATGCCCGGCATCTTCGACGACCGGATCGTGGAGGCGTTCCGCGTCTTTCTGGATGAGCTCCACCGCGACACGAAAACGAAGATCGCCATCCAGCTCTTCCACATGGGGCGGAACGCCCCGTCTCCGCTCTACACGGGGAAGCCCGCCCTGGCCCCCTCGGCCCTGAAGAGCCGACTGACCGGGCTGGTGCCGCAGGCCATGACGGAGGAGGACATCCGCGAGGTCCAGGTGGGTTTTGCCACGGGGGCGAAGCGCGCGAAGGACGCGGGCTTCGACATGGCGGAGATCATTGCCTGTACGGGCTACCTCGTCAGCCAGTTTCTGTCCCCGGTCACGAACCTCCGTACGGATGCCTACGGCGGACCCATCGAAAACCGGATGCGGTTCGGTCTCGAGGTCATCCGGACGGTCCGGGCGGCGGTGGGTCCGGATTTCCCCATCGGGATCCGGGTCGCGGGGAACGACTTCATGGAAGGCGGACACACGAACGCGGAATCCGCCCTGTTCTGCCGGGAGGCGGAGCGGGCGGGCGTCGATGCCATCAATGTCACCGGCGGGTGGCACGAGTCCAACACCCCGCAGCTCACCTCCCACGTGCCGCCCGCCGCCTACGTCTACCTGGCGCGGGGGATCAAGGAGCAAGTCGGCGTCCCGGTCTTCGCCTCGAACCGCCTGGGCGACCCCATCGTGGCCGAGCAGGTTCTACGCTCCGGCGCCGCGGACATGGTCGGCTGGGCGCGGCCCCTCTTGGCCGATCCGGATCTCCCGCGGAAGGTCCGGGACGGGCAGGCGGCATTGGCCATCCGCTGCATCTGTTGCAACCAGGGTTGCTTCGACGGCATCTTCGCCGGCCGGGGCGTCACCTGCCTTGTGAATCCCACGGTGGGCCGGGAGGGGGAACTCAAGATCGCCCCGGCGCGGCCGCCGAAGAAGATCTATGTGGCCGGCGGCGGTCCCGCGGGGATGGAGTTCGCCTGGGTCGCCGCGCTGCGCGGCCATGACGTGACCCTCTTCGAGAAGGAGGAGCGGCTCGGCGGGCAGGTCGATCTGGCGGCGGCGCCTCCCGGGAAGGCGGAATTTCTGAATGTGACCCGGAGCCTGGAAGCGCGGATGCGCGCGGCGGGCGTGAAGATCCGGCGAAGGTCGCCCCTGACGGCGGCCAAGGTCAGGCGGGGGGAGCCCGATCTGGTTGCCGTCGCCACCGGTTCCCGGCCGATCACCGTCGGCGTTCCGGGGGCGGACAGGCCCCATGTCGTGGACGCCTGGGACGTGCTGCGGGGGAATGTCGCCCATATCGGCCGCCGCATCGTGGTGATCGGCGGGAATGCCGTCGGGTGCGAAACCGCCGATTTCCTGGTCTCGGCAGACTGCCCGAAACCGGAAAACGCGGCGTTTCTCTTGTACCACGGGGCCGAGAACCCGCAGCACCTGAGGGAGCTGCTCTGCCGTTCCGGCCGTCAGGTCACGGTTATCGAGATGGTCGAACGCATGGCCGCCAATGTGGGGCCCTCGACGCGCTGGGTACTCCTGAAAGACCTTCAGATGAAGGGGGTCGAGCTGCGCACGGGCACGAAGCTCGTCGAGATCACGGACAAGGACGTTGTCGTGGAAACGGCCGCGGGTCGCGAATCCATTCCGGCCGATACGGTGGTCATGGCCGTCGGGTCCCGGTCCGTCAACGACCTGGCCCGACGGATCGAACAGAACGGGACGCCGGTGGTGACCCTCGGGGACGCTGCATCCCCCCGGAACATGATGGACGCGATCCGCGAGGGCTTCGAAGCGGCCCTGACGGTGTGAGGGTGAAGTCATGAAATCGTCCATTCTGATCGTCGATGACGAAACCCTGCTTCTGGAGTCCCTGAAGAAGGCCCTCTCCCGGGAGGGATACGTCGCGTTGACGGCGACGACCGGCCGGGAGGCCCTCCGCTGTTTCGAGGAGCACGCCCCCGACCTGGTCCTGCTGGATGTCAAGCTGCCCGACATCGACGGCATCCAGGTCCTCCAGCGCCTCCGCAAGGTGGACACCCAGACGCCCATCATCGTCATGACGGCCTACAGCGGCATCAAGGGGGCGGTCGAGGCCATCAAGTTCGGGGCCTACGACTATATCGCCAAACCCTTCGACGTCGACGAACTGAAGTTCGTCGTGGCCCGTTCCCTCGCCTCCCGCCGGGTTGAGGCCGAGGTCGATCAGATCCGCACCACGAAGAAGGAGCGCTACAGCTTTGCCAACATCCTGACGGTCAACGAGCGGATGAAGCAGATCATCAAGCTGGGGCAGCGGGTCGCGAACAACAGCCAGTCCACGGTGCTGATCTCCGGGGAGAGCGGGACCGGGAAGGAGCTGTTCGCCAACGCCATCCATTACAACGGCCCCCGGGCCAATCAGCCGCTGGTGGCGATCAACTGCGCCGTCCTGTCGGAAGGGGTCCTCGAGAGCGAACTGTTCGGCCATGAAAAGGGCGCTTTCACCGGCGCGATCAAGCAGAAGAAGGGCCTGTTCGAATTGGCCGATCAGGGGACGCTGTTTCTGGACGAAATCGGCGAGATCAGCCCCGCCACCCAGCTCAAGCTGCTCCGGTTTCTCGAAGAGCGGGAGTTCCAGCGGGTCGGGGGGACGCGGAGCATCGAGGTCGACGTCCGGATCATCGCCGCGACGAACAAGAACCTGCGCCAGAACGTGGAGGACGGCAAGTTCAGGGAGGACCTCTACTACCGGCTGAACGTGATCTCCCTGCCCATCCCGCCCCTGCGGGAACGGCAGGACGACATCCCGCTTCTGGCCGACTACTTCCTGGAGAAGTACAGCCGGCTCCTCAGCAAGAACGTCCGCCGTCTGAGCGATGACGCCCGGGGCGTCCTCTTCCGGTACCCCTGGCCGGGCAATGTGCGGGAGCTCAAGAACATCATCGAGCGCATCGTGTTGTTGAGCGACGATGACGTGATCACCGGGCGCGAGATCCCGGCCGAGATCGGCGGCCCGTCCCACAAGACGGAACTGTTCGAAGGGGGGGGGATGGAGGAAATGCCCCTGGATAGATTGATCAAGCTCTATACGGAAGGCATCCTCGCGCGCCACGGCGGCAACCGAACCCGGACGGCCGAGATCCTGGGGATCACGCGCCAGCGGCTGCGCCGGATCCTGAAATCCCTGGCGCCGGGTGAATCCGATCCGGACTCCGGTTCGATTTAGACCATGGAATATCCGCTTGGACTTGTTGGATTATTTTTGATGAACTGACCGCGGGGCGTTCCGGCGCTCGATACGCGTGGATGAAGCTCATCCAGGTTTGAGGTCCATTGGGTCAGGCCGTTTCGCCCGCAGGAGGACATTCCGAGTGTATGAGCATGGAAGAACTCGTTTTCAGAAGACAATATTAAGGTGACGGATCGGGACGGCACCGTCCCGGAAGGGGCGGCACAGCTCTTGCTGGGTTGGGGGTGAGTCTCCTGATTGCCATCCCAACGATAACGGGCAGGAGGTGGGTGATGGTGGAGATGAAGGATCCTTTCAGGGTGGAACGGGAAGGGCATATCGCCTGGCTGGTGCTCAACCGGCCTGAGAAGCGCAATGCCATGGGGATCAAGTTTTACGACTGGCTGGGGGAGCATTTTGCCGCCTTTGACGAGGATCCCGAGGTGCGGGTCGTCGTCATCCGTGCGGAGGGAAAATCGTTTACCACCGGGACGGACCTGGGCGAGCTGGGGTCCATGTACAACGAGATGGACGCTGGCACGCGGGAAAAGATGCGGATGACGATCCTGAAGGCCCAGGAGGGCATGAGCCGGGTCGAGAAATGCCGCAAGCCGGTCATCGCCGCGGTGCACAGCCACTGTCTGGGGGGCGGGGTGGATCTCCTGTCCGCCTGCGACATTCGCATCGCGTCGGCCGACGCCGTCTTCAGCGTTCGGGAGGTGAAGGTGGCCTTCATCGCGGATGTCGGCACGCTGCAGCGGCTGCCGCACATCATCGGCCACGGATGGTTTCGGGAACTCGCCCTGACGGGGCGCGATTTCAGCGCCGAGGAGGCGCTGAAGATCGGGTTTATCACCCGGATCTGCCCGGACCGGGAGGCCCTGATCGCGGAGGCGAGAAGCCTGGCCGAGGAGATCGCCGCGTGTTCGCCCCTGGCCGTCCAGGGGACGAAGGACGTCCTCCTCTACAGCCGGGACAAGGGCATTTACCCCGGGCTCGAGTACGTCGCCCAGAAAAACGCCGCGGCCATCCCCTCGGAGGATATGATCGAGGCCGCCATGGCCTTCATGGAGAAGCGGACGCCCGTCTTCAAGGGCAAATAATCGCCGGATCCGCAGGGAAGAACCACCCGTTCACACGAAGCGTCTCCGGTGGCGGATCATCGGCGCATCACCGAAGCGGTCATCGAGGAGGTCTTTGTGGGAAAAAGCTGCGACGCCGTGGTCATCGGAGCCGGTCTGGGGGGGATGTCGGCCGCGACCTTCCTCGCCCGGAGCGGCAAGAAGGTTCTGCTCCTGGAGCGCCATCACCTCCCCGGAGGGTACGCGAGTTCCTTCCGGCGGGGACGCTTCGAGTTCGACATCTCGTTGCACGTCCTGTCGGGGGTCGGGCTTCCGGAAAAAAGAGGGCGGCTCTACGAGTACCTGGATTTCCTGGGGGTGGCCCGCAAACTGAAGTTTCTCCCGCTGAAGGAGCTCTACCGGGTCGTGGACGACCGGATCGACATCACCCTCCCGCCCGACTGGGAGGGGTCCATCGACCGGTTGTGCGGCTTCTTTCCCGCTGAGGCGGAGAAGATCCGCGAATTCTTTGCCCTGATGAAGCAGCTCGCCCGGGACCTGTCCGGGGTCTTCGTCGCGGCCGGACGCAAGGCGTCTGACCTGACGCCGGAGTGCTTCCCCGTCTTTGCCCGCTACGGGATGAAGACCTACGGCGAGATCCTTGACCGCTTTTTCCGGGATGAGGATCTCAAGAGCGCCGTCTCGCCCTTCTGGTCGTATCTGGGTCTGCCCCCGTCGAAGATCCCGTTCCACATGATGGCGTCCTGCTGGGACGCCCTGCTCAAGCAGCATCCCGTCCATATCCGGGGCCGCAACCAGGCCCTGTCCAACGCCTTCATCGAAACCCTGACCGAATGCGGCGGAGAGGTCCGCTTCGGTTGTGGCGCCCGGCGGATCGTCCTGAAGGACGGGGCGGTCCGGGCCGTGATCACCGACGAGGACGAGGAGGTGGCGACAAACGTCGTCGTTTCCAACGCCTCCATTCCCTCCACCCTGAGCGATCTGGTCGGGACGGAGCAGGTGCCCGAGACCTACCGCCGCCAGGTGAACAGCCGCCAGATCGGCTTTTCGACCGTGAACATCTACGCCGGCCTCGACTGCCCGCCCGAGGCGGTAGGCGCGACGGTCCATGAAAACTTCATCGATTTCGGAAGCCGGATCGAAGAGACCTGGCAGACGGCCCACACCCTTGCCCCTCCCCGGGGGATGCTGTTCACGAGCTACACGGCTTCGGATCCCGAGTTCTCCCCGCCGGGGACGTCGGTCATCGTCATGACGGCGGCCAGTTACGCCCGGCCCTGGTATCTCGTGCCGCCGGAGCGGTACGTCGAGGAGAAGACCACCTTCGCGGCGTCCATGCTCGACCGGGCGGAGCGGTATTTCCCGGGCCTCCGGGCGCATCTGGAGGTGGTCGAGGTGGCAACGCCCCTCACGAACATGCGCTATACGGGCAATCCGGGCGGGACGATCTACGGATTCGATCAGTACCTTTCGGACTCGGGCCTCCTGAGGCTTCAGAACCGCGCGCCCATCGGCGGCCTGTACTTCGCATCGGCCTGGACGCTGCCCGGCGGGGGGTATCAGACCTGCATGACGTCCGGCTTCTTGGCGGGCCGCATGGCCCTGAAGAAACTTGAACGGGGGGGATCATGAATATCCAGGAGTACCTGAGCCAGGTCGATGGCTTCATCAACGTCTATCAGGAGCGGCAGGTGCTGGAACAGGCCCGGGGCGATCTGTCGCTTCCCCGGGACTTCGCCGCGCGCGTGGTGGAGCGGCTTCACCCCGCCGAGATTCCGGTCATCGTCGGAGAGGTTCGGGAAGAGACGCGCTCGGCCAAGACCTTCCGGCTCATGGCCCGCGACGGGTATCTCCCGCCGTTCCGGGCGGGGCAGTACATCCACTGGTCCGTGATTGTCGGCGGGGTGCGGACGGGCAGGGCCTATTCCATTGCGTCGCCTCCCCACGAGCGCGGGTTCTATGAGGTCACCGTTCAGCGACAGGCCGGAGGGTTTGTCTCGCCGTTCCTTCTGGACGAGGTCGAGGCGGGCGATGAATTCAGCATTTCCGGTCCGGCGGGGACCTTCTACCATGAGCCCCTGATGGACGGGGACGAACTGGTCTTTCTGGCCGGAGGTTCGGGAATCACCCCCTTCCGCAGTCTGATCCGGGAGAGCGTCGAGCGCGGTCTTCCCCGGCGGATCTGGCTTCTTTACGGCATCCGCACACCGGAGGACATCCTTTACCGCCGCGAACTGAGCGGGATCGCCCGCGCCCATGACGATGTCCGGGTCCGGTTCGTGTGCTCCGAACCCCCGCCCGGTTATCGCGGGCCGCGGGGCCTGATCGCGGCGGCGGCCATTCGCCGTTTCGTGGGGCCGCCGGAAGGCAAGACCTTCTATGTGTGCGGTCCGGAGGCGATGTACCGGTTCGTGCTGCCCGAACTCGCCCGGCTGTCGGTGCCGCGCCGCCGGATCCATTGCGAGGTGAGCGGCCCCCCGGCGAATGTCGCCCAGGAAGCCGGCTGGCCGGAGGCGGTGCGGTCCGATCGGATGTTCCAGGTGTCCGTGGCCGGGCACGGAACGATCCCCGCCCGGGCAGGAGAGCCCCTGATCAACGCCTTGGAGAGGAGCGGACTGGCCGTCCCGTCGCTGTGCCGGAGCGGCGAGTGCGGGTATTGCCGGATGAAGCTGTTGAGCGGCCAGGTTTTCGTGCCGGACCGGGTGGCGGTCCGCGAATCGGACCGCTGGTTCAATTACATCCATGCCTGTCTGACCTATCCCCTGTCGGACCTGGAGCTTCGGCTCTAAACTGCGATCGCACGCCCGTCGCCCCCGCTGAGGGGGGGCGGACCTCTCGTCGGACCAGGATTTTCGTGTAACGCCGGTCCGGTTTCTCAATCGGAACGGACATTCGGGTCGGGAGACCTTTTCTCCCCATCGAGCGGCCGAAGTCGTCCCTTTCCGGGGCGGAAATCATCGGTGTCCTCCGGGCGGCGTCCTGCCGGGAGGACGTCATCCTGATGAAGGAGGTGGATCGATGAACATCGGCAACATTCCGGCGAGAAACGCCATTCAGTACCCGGACAAGACCGCCCTGATCTTCGAAGGGGAACGCTGGACCTGGCGGCAGTTCAACAGCCGCATCAACCGGCTTTCCCAGGCCCTGATGGGGCTGGGGCTCGCGAAGGGCGACAAGGTGGCCATCCTGACGGAGAACGTCCCGGCCATCGTCGAGACCAACTATGCCTGCGCCAAGGCGGGGATCGTGTATTTCCCCGTGATGTCGAGGCTCTTTCCCAAGGACATCCAGCACCTCGTCGATCTGTCGGATGCGCGGGTCCTGATCTTTCACCCCGACTTCCGGGGCGTCGTGGAGCCGATGCGGGCGGAGCTGCCGAAGGTCGCGACCTACATCCAGATCGGGGGCGAGACGCCGCCCTGGGCCATGGCCTATGAGCCGTTCCTTCAGTCCGGCCGGGACGCGGCCCCGGACGTGGAGGTCCTGCCGGACGACGTGTACTGCTTCATCTGCACCGGCGGCACCACGGGCGTTTCCAAGCTCGGCATGCTCTCGCACCTGAACGCCCTCGCGGCGATCCACACCTCCATCGGCGCCATGAACATCACGCCGGACGATGTCGGGCTTCAGGTCCTGCCCCTGTTTCACGTCATCCAAAACAATTGTCTCCATCCCATGCTGGCGGCGGGGGCCTCGGTGGTGCTCCAGCACCGGTTCGACGCGGTGCAGTTCATGAAGGCGATCCACGAGGAGAAGGTCTCGGTCGTCATCGTCGTCCCCCCTTTCCTCTTCAGTTGGATCATGGCCGTGCCCGAGGCGATCGCCTGCGACGTCAGCCATGTGCGCCTCTTCGCCACGGCCGCCGCCACCTTCCCCGACGATCTCAAGCGGGACGTCCTGAAATACATGCCGAAGGCGAAACTCATCTATGTCTATGGTCTGACGGAGTCCAGCGGTGGCAACGCGGTGCTCCTGATGCACGAAAACACCTTCCGGAAATCCGGGGCGATCGGCGTGGTCAACCCCCTGATGGACTACCGGATCGTGGACCATCGGGGGGAACGGGTACCGGTGGGGACGGCGGGGGAACTCCTCCTCAAGGGGCCGCCCGTGATCAGGGGGTACTACAAGCGGGACGAGGAGACCGCGGCCACGTTCGTCGACGGCTGGCTTCATACGGGGGATATCGTGCGGGAGGACGAGGAGGGATTCATGTACTTCGTCGACCGCCTGAAGGACATGATCAAGACGGGAGGAGAGAACGTCTTCGCCAAGGAGGTGGAGGACGCCCTGCTCAATCATCCCAAGATCTCCGAGGTGGCGGTCTTCGGCCTTCCCGATCCCCAGTGGGGCGAGAAGATCCACGCCGCCGTCGTCCTCAAGCCGGGGATGGAGGCGACGGATGAGGAGATCCTGGCCTTCGCCAAGGAGCATCTCGCCGGCTTCAAGCGTCCGAAGGCGATCCACTTCATTGCGGCGCTGCCCCGAAATCCCAGCGGCAAGGTGCTGAAGCATGTCCTGAAGCAGGAGCTGGCGGATAAATCCTGAGCGGGTAGAGAGGAACCCGGGACATTCGGGAAGGGGGACGGAAGATGGATTTTGCATTTTCGGAGGAGGAACTGGGCTTCAGGCGGGAGGTGGAGGTCTTTGCCCGGGAGGAGCTTCCCGCGGACTGGGACGACCGGGCGCTGTACTGGCCCGCCGGATACGGGACCATGTCGAACTTCGAGGCAGAGTTCAAGCCGTTCTGCGATCAATTCATGAGAAAAATGGGTAAGCGGGGGTGGCTCAGCATCGGGTGGCCGGTCGAATACGGCGGCATGCGCTCCATGATGAAGCAGGCCATCCTGGACGATGTTCTGACCTATTATCGCGCGCCGTCCGGGGAGGTTTCGACAATCATTGGCGGGCACACGATCATCGGGGTTGGAAGCGACGAGATGAAGCGGAAATGGCTGCCGCGGATCGCCGCCGGGGAGGTGCGGTTCTGGCTGGGCTACAGCGAACCCAACGCCGGTTCGGATCTGTCCTCGATCAAAACCAGCGCGGTGGACCGGGGCGATGAATTCGTCGTCAACGGGCAGAAGATCTGGAGCAGCGCCGCACACATCGCCGATTACGCATGGCTGCTCGCGAAGACCGACCCGAACGCCTCGAAGCACGCGGGCGCGACGTTGATGCTGGTCGACAACCGAAGCCCGGGAATCACGATTCGCCCCATCATCAACATCTGCGGCATCCATTCATTCAACGAGGTATTTTTCGACGACGTGCGGGTGCCGAAGGAAAATGTCGTCGGCGGGATCAATCAGGGGTTCTACTGCGTCATGCTGGCGCTCCAGTATGAGCGGATTTTCGTCGGAGCGGGGACCTTCCGGCGGGTGCTCGAGGAATTGATTCAGTATGTGAAGGAAAACGTCGGGGAACGGATTGCGCCTTGCGACAGCGGAGGCATCAAGCGCAAGCTGGCCGAACTGGCGACGGAAATCGAGGTGCTGTACGGCTATTACTGGCGCACGGCCTGGATGATGGACCAGGGCCTCATCCCCGAGATCGAATCCTCGATCCTGAAGTTGTTTGCCACTGAACTGTCACGCACGCTCGCTTCCACGGCCATGGACATCCTCGGACCTTACGGACCGCTCGAACGGGGGGCCCGGTGGGCGCCTCTCAAGGGGCGAATCAGCCTCGGCTACCTGGATGCCGTCTCCGGCCCGATCGGCGCCGGGACGTCGGAGGTACAGCGGGGCATCATCGCCACCCGGGGATTGGGATTGCCCCGCAGATGATCGTTTGACGGACGGCTTTACATGGGGGGAGAGGGCATGGACTTCAATCTGAGCAGGGAGCAACGGATGCTCCGGGATGCAGCAAACGATTTTTTGGCGAACGAATGCCCGAAGGCGCGGGTGCGCGAGATCGAGAAGAGCGCGGACGGGCACGACCGGGCCTTATGGGAGAAGATGGGGGAACTGGGCTGGATGGGTTTGATCGTTCCCGAGGCTTATGGAGGCAGCGGCGGTGGCTTTCTCGACCTGGTCGTCTTGCTCGAGACGATGGGGTATCACCTCTGTCCAAGCCCGTATTTCGCGACCGTTCTGCTGGGCAGCGTACCGATTCTCGCGTGCGGGAGCGAAGCCCGGAAGGAGGCGCTGTTGCCGGAGCTTGCCGCCGCGAAGCGCATCGCGACCCTGGCCCTGACGGAGACCGGCGGAGGGATCGAGGCAGAGGCGATTCGCGTCCCGGGGCGGATCCGCGGGAGCGGCTTTGAAATCGACGGGGTCAAGCTGTTCGTTTCCTATGCGCACGTTGCGGATGTCTTGCTGTGCGCGGTGCGAACCGATGAGAGCGCCGTGCCGGAGATGGGGGTGACGCTTTTCCTTGTGGAGAGGGATCAACCCGGAATCTCGATCGGCCCAATGAAAAGCCTGGGGGACGAGCGCCCCTGCGAAGTCGCCTTCTCAGGGGTGCGTGTGACGGAAGGAGAGATCGTGGGCGGATTCAACCGGGGATGGCCGATTGTGGAGTCCGTGTTGGGCAAAGCGTCCGTCGCCCTCGGCGCGCAGATGATCGGGGGTGCGCAGGCGGTTGTGGACATGGCGCTACAATACGCCAAGGAGCGGACGCAATTCGGGCACCCGATCGGGAGCTTTCAGTCAATCCAGCATTATTTTGCCGACATGTGGGCCGACATCCTGGGGTCGAGGGACCTGCTTTACCGGGCGGCCTGGAAGATCACGGAGAATCTCCCAGCAGCGGGTGACGTTGCGATGGCCCGCGCAAGGGCCGGCAAGACCTACCGGCGCGTGACCACGCTGGGACATCAGATTTTCGGCGCCATTGGCTTCACCGAAGAACACGACATGCATCTGTACCACAGGCGGTCGATCGCGATGGATCTTGCCTTGGGAGGCGCCGAGTGTAGCTATCGGAGCATCGCGAATGGGTTATTCGACGAGGCGGGTGCTTAACCGCGGGAGGCGAACGCCGTCCTGCAGGGCAATCCTGGATTGAGGGAGGATGAAACCGGTTTTTGGGAACGTGTTCCCGAAAGACCCAGATGGAGAAAAGGAGGAAGACTCATGGAGGATCGAGAATGGTTTGAGGATTACACGCTGGGAGAGACGCTGGTCAGCCCGGGGAGGACGATCACGGAGACGGACATCGTGCTCTTTTCCGCGTTTACCGGAGACTGGCACCCCCTCCACACCAATGTGGAGTACGCAAAAAAGACGTTCTTCGGCGAGCGCATCGCGCATGGGATGCTGGGCCTCGTCGTCGGATCGGCGCTGATCTTCCGGCTCGGGCCCCACGTCTTCACGCCGAAGAGCTTCATCGCCTTCTACGGGATGGACAAGATCCGTTTCACAGGTCCCGTCAAGATCGGCGACACGATCCGGTGCGAGGCGGTGATCAACGAGCTGCGCGAACGGGACGAGAAGACCGGTGTCATCCGGTACGAGGCGACGATCCGGAACCAGCGCGACGAGGCGTGCCTGGTCTTCTATCCGGCGATCCTGGTCGGCCGGAAAAAGGCGTAAAAAAAGCGAAAGAGAGGGAGAAGTCATGGATTTCCAGTTCAGCGAAGATCAGAAGATGTTCCGGGCCACACTGAAGAAGTTCGTCGACGACGTCGTCATCCCGAGGGCGCCGGAGATCGACCAGGACGGCGTCTTTCCCAAGGAGAGTTTCCAGGCCATGGCGGAACTCGGCCTCTTCGGCATCTCCATCCCGCCGGAGTTCGGCGGGAGCGGCGAGGGGATCATGTCGTGCGTTCTGGCCATGGAGGAGCTGGCAAGGGGCTGCGCCGCGACGGCCAACACGTTCGGCGCCCACGCGATCCTCTGCACGGAGAACATCTGCCGCAACGGCAATGACGAACAGCGAAAAAAATATTTGCCCGATCTGATCGCGGGCCGGAAGATCGGGGCCATTGCCATCACGGAGCCGGAGGCGGGCTCCGACGCCCTGTCGATGCGGACGCGCGCCGTCCGGAAGGGGGATCGCTACCTCCTCAACGGGACCAAGATGTTCATCACCAACGGCCCCGTGGCCGATTTGGTGCTGGTCTACGCCAAGACGGACCCGGAGGCGGGCGCGAAGGGGATCACGGCCTTCGTCGTCGAGCGGGGGTTCCCCGGCTTTTCCAGCGGCAAGACCCTGAAGAAGATGGGGGTGAAGGGATCGCCCACGGGCGAGCTGATCTTCGAGGACTGCGAGGTTCCGGCGGAGAACGTCATCGGCGCGGAGAACGGCGGGGTCCGGGTGCTCATGAATGGGCTCGACCGGGAACGGATCGTCTATTCCATCTGTCCGATCGGGGTCGCCCAGGGGGCCTTCGACGTCGCCTTCCGGTACGCCCAGGAGCGCGTCCAGTTCGGCCTGCCCATCGTCCACTTCCAGATGATCCAGGAGATGCTTGCCGAGATGGCCACGGAGATCCACGCCGCGAAGCTGATGGCCTACTGGGCCGCCACGACGGCCGACCAGGGGGGGCGCGTCCGTCTGGAGGCCGCCTACGCGAAGCTCTTCTGCTCGCAGGTGGGGATGCGGGCGGTCGACAAGGCCGTCCAGATCCTGGGCGGGTACGGCTTCATCAGCGAGTTCCCCGTGGAGCGGATGTACCGCGACATGAAGGGCATCGAGTTCGGCGCCGGGACGACCCAGATCCAGAAACTCATCATTGCCCAGGAACTGCTGCGCAAGGGGAGCAACTGATCGTGGATCCGGAGGAGACCTGCGCACGGGAAACCCAGGCCCGGGCGGACTCCGGAGCCTCGCGTCGTAAGGGAGTGTCCAAATGCATTCGTAAACACCAAAGCCTATAAAAGGAGGGAACTTTGATGGACGAGCGAATGGCCATGAACATGATGCGGAGGGTCGCCTACGGGGACTGCCTGAGACGGGCGACGTTGAGGTACCCGACCCGGGAGGCCGTCGTGGACGGCGGCCGGCGAATAACATTTGAAGAGCTGAACCGCCGGGCGAATCAGTTTGCCAACGCCCTCAAGGGGCGGGGTTTCCAGAAGGGGACGAAGATCGCCTTCATCTCCCTGAATGCCCTGGAGCATTTCGTGGCCTTCTTCGGAACGGCCAAGGTGGGGATGATTTTCGTGCCGATCAACCCCTTGTTCAAGACGGACGAACTGGCCTTTGCCCTGAATCACGCGGATTGCGAGGTCGTGATCTTCAACGGCCTGATGTATCCCGGATTCAAGGACGCCTTCGCGAAGGCGGAAAAGGCCAGGCTCTTCATCGCGTTCAATCCACCGGAGGGGGACTTCGTCACGTTCGACGCCTTCCTCGGCGAGGGGTCGGGGGAAGAGCCGGAAACCATTATCGAGGCGGACGACGATCTCCTGATCCTCTATACGGGCGGAACGACGAGCTACCCCCGGGCGGCGGTCCTGTCCCATCTGAACCTCTTCGTCTGCACGAACGGCATCCTCATCGACATCCCCTTCACCCATCAGGACAAACTCTTCATGGTCATGCCGCTGTTCCACGTCGGCGCCTTCATCATCACGAGTCTCGTTATGTTCGTCGGCGGCGCGGTGCATCTCTACATGCTGCCCGACATGAAGCAGATCCTCGTTAACGTGGAAAAGGAGAAGATCACCTGCACGCTGCTCATCTCGCCCCTGTGGCGCCAGCTGCTCGACCATCCGGATTTCGGCAAGCACGACCTTTCGTCGCTCCGGCTGTGCGTCTATTTCACCGCCGTCATGCCGGAGGATCTCCTCCGGGAGGTGATGGCCAAGGTCTGCCCCAACCTCTGCCTGTGCTTCGGCCAGACGGAGATGTCGCCGTCCACAACCTGCTTCAAGCCCGAGGACCAGCTCCGGAAAATGAAGTCCCTGGGCAATTCGACGGTCAACGTCGAGATCGCGATCATGGACGATTTCGGCAACCTGCTTCCCGCAGGCGAGGCCGGGGAAATCGTCTACCGGAGCCCGCAGGTCATGAAGGGGTACTACAAGGACGAGGCGGAGAACCGCCGGGTTTTCGAGCACGGCTGGTTCCACAGCGGCGACGTGGGGTATCTCGACGAGGAGAACTACGTCTATTTCCTGGATCGGAAAAAGGACATGATCAAGACGGGCGGGGAGAACGTCGCCTCCCTCGACGTGGAGAAGACGATCTATCTCGATCCCCGGGTCCAGGAGGTGCACGTAATCGGCCTGCCCCACGAGCGCTGGGCGGAGGCCATCACGGCCTTCGTGATCCCGAAGCCCGGACAGACCATCGAAGAGAAGGAGATCATCGCCCTGTGCAAGGAAAAGATGGTGGGCTTCAAGGTGCCCAAGCGCGTCATCTTCCTCCCGGACCTGCCCCGTTCCGCGGTAGGCAAGGTCCTGAAGCGTAAGATCCGGGACGAGTACGTGGAGCTCTATAAAGGCGAACGGTGATCCGGCCTGCTCCATCCGTTTCCCGAACCTGCGGTACGCCGGCGTTCTCCCGTTATGAGCCGGGAGGACGCCGGGCCGAGTTTTTGACCGCCATCGGCAGAAGGGAGAGACCCATGGAAGAAAGGCCCTGGTTCAGGCACTACGACCCCGGCGTGCCCCGTCGCCTGGAGGTCCCGGAAAAGGTCTGTCATGAATTTCTGGAGGCGCGCGCTGCCGGAATGCCGGAGGGAACGGCCCTGACCTTTATGGGGATGCCGCTGACGTATCGGGAGGTCAACGCCCGAAGCAACCGGTTTGCGCACGCCCTGCGGGCCTGGGGACTGAAAAAGGGGGATCGGGTGGCCATGGTGATGGGCAATTCTCCGGCCTTCGTTTCCTGCCAGTTCGGCATCCTGAAGGCGGGCGGCGTGGTCGTGCCCGTCAACCCCTTGTACACGGGACGCGAGTTGGAACACGTCCTGGGCGATTCGGGCGCCCGCCTGGCGGTGGTCTTGAGTCTGTTCGTCGAGAATGTGATCGCGGTCAAGGGGGGGACGGCGCTCGAAGCGATCATCGCCGTGCCCATTCCGGGCATGGAGATCCCCCTGCCGGAAGGGACGATTCTCCTGGAGGCGTTCATGGAGGGAAAGCCGGAGCATAACCCCGGTCTCGACATGGGCTCGACCGATCCGGCGCTCGTCATCTACACGGGCGGCACCACCGGCCGTTCCAAGGGAGCGGTGCTCCATCACCGAAGCCAGGTTTACTGCGCCACGATGCTGAGCACGCTGGATCCGAGCATGACGACGCAGCAGGATGCGTTTCTGCTCGTGATGCCGCTCTTTCACATCATGGGCAACGCCATCATGACGTTCTGCATTCATGACGGCCTGCCCATCCATCTCGTTCCCCGGTACGATCCCAAGCTCTTGCTGGAGGACATCCACCGGTTGCGGCCCACCTGGTTTCCGGGCGTTCCCACGATCTTCATCGGCGTCATGCATCACCCGGACGTGAAGGACTATGACCTGACGAGTCTGCGCTACTGCATCTCCGGCGCCGCGCCCTTTCCGGTGGAGGCCATGGAGGAATTCGAGGCGATCACCCGGTGCCGGGTCAACGAGTGTTTCGGGCTGACCGAGGCCGGAAGCGCCGTCCTGCTGAACCCGTTCGTGAACCGGAGGAAGTTCGGGAGCATCGGCATCCCGACGCCGGGCATGGACGCCCGCATCGTCGATCTGGAAACGGGGACGCGTGAACTGCCCCAGGGGGAAGAAGGGGAACTCGTCCTGAAGGGGCCGCCGATCATGATGCATTATCACAACATGCCGGAGGAAACGGCACTGGCGTTGCGGGACGGCTGGCTGCACACCGGCGACATCGCCCGGATGGACGCGGATGGATACTTCTGGATCGTCGACCGGATCAAGGACATGATCATCATCGGGGGCGAAAACGTCTACCCCCGGGAGATCGACGAGGTCCTCTACGAACACCCGAAGGTGGAACTGGCTTGCGCGGTCGGCGTTCCCGATCCCTACAAGGGCGAGGCCGTCAAGGCGTTCGTGGTGCCCCGGTCGGGCGAAACGCTGACGGATGAGGAGGTCGTCGCTTTCTGCCGCGAGCGGCTGGCCCCCTTCAAGGTCCCGAAGATCGTCGAGATCCGCGCGACCCTGCCCACCTCGGTGATCGGCAAGGTTTTGCGAAAAGTCCTGCGCGAAGAAGAACGACAGAAACGAAACTCGAAATCCTGAGGTCCGGACATGCTTCTCAAGAAGGACATTAGGGGGTGTCCTATGACGTACAACGACAGACCCTGGGTGCGGTTTTACAATGAATGGGTCCATCCGGAGGTCTCCATTCCGGAGAAGACCTATCTGGATTATTTGAACGAAAGCTTCAGGCGGAATCCGCATCGGCCCGCCCTTTACTTCATGGGAAAGGAAATCGTGTTCGGGGAATTGGAAGATCTATCGGCCCGCTTCGCCAATTTTCTGGCCGAGATCGGTTGCGTTCCCGGAACGCCCGTCTCCGTCATCACACCCAATATTCCGCAGAATCAGATCGCCAATGTGGGCATCTGTCGCGCGGGGTGTGTGGCGCAAGGCATTTCTCTCCTGCTGACGCCGACGGAGATGGCGTATCAGCTCAACCACTCCGGCGCCCGGGTGCTGATCATCCTGGATCTGGCTTTCGAACAGAAATTTGTCAAAATTCAGCAGGAAGTCCCGAACCTGACGCACGTGGTCGTCTGTCGCATCGGAGATTATCTTCCGGCGGTGAAGCGCGTTTTGGGAGGGATCCTCGGGAAACTTCCGACAGGTCAAGTGACGCCCATCGCCGGCAAACACGTGCTGACGTTTTCCGAAGTCATGCGCAACCACCCGGCGCAGGCGCCGGATGTCCGGCTTTCGCCGGAAGACACCTGTCTGATCCAGTATACGGGAGGAACAACGGGCATTCCGAAGGGGGCCGAAGTCACCCACCGGAACATTGTCAGCTGTCTGGTTCAAATGAAGAACTGGCTTGATCTCAAGGAGATGGAGGAAGTGTATTGTTCCGCCTTTCCTTTCTTTCACATCGCCGGTCTGTTCGTCGGCATGATCAACCTCTCCATGGGGAATCCGCAGGTGCTCATTCCCGATCCGAGAAACATCGAGCATTTCTGCAAAGCGTACGTCAAGCATCGCCCGACCGGGGTTGCCAATGTCCCGGTGATTTACCAGCAATTGGCGGAGGAACCGGCGTTCCGGGCCGCCGACCATTCCCGATGCAAGGCTTTCATCTCGGCCGCATCACCCCTGCCGGAGAAACTGTATCGTCGCCTCGAGGCGACGGTCGGCCAAGGCAAGGTCCTGGAGCTGTTCGGCATGACGGAAACCATGGTGACGAGCCTGGATGCCCCGGGGAAGAAGAAAAAGATCGGTTCCGTGGGGCTTCCCTGGCCGGCCTATCGGCTGAAAATCGTGGATTTGGAAAGCGGTACGCGGGAAATGCCCATCGGGCAAGAGGGGGAATTGATCATCCGGGGACCGGGGGTGATGAAAGGCTATTGGCGGATGCCGGAGGAGACGGCGCACGCCCTGCGCGAACTCGATGGAGAGAAATGGCTCTATACCGGGGATGTCGTGAGGATGGACGACGACGGCTACCTTTACGTGGTCGATCGGTGCAAGGACATGATTGATGTTCGGGGCTACAACGTCTTTTCGCGCGAAGTGGAGGACAGACTCTATCAGCATCCGTCCGTTGAGTTCTGCGCCGTTGTAGGCGTTCCCGATCCGGAACGGCCGGGGACGCAGCAGGTCAAGGCGGTGATCCAGTTGAAAGCGGAATTCCGGAAGAACGATCCGAAAGCCCTGCAATCGGAGATCCTGGAGCATTGTCGGGAAACGCTCGCCCATTACAAGGTGCCGCAGGCGATCGAATTCGTCGAGTCCATTCCCTTGACGTCCGTGGGCAAGGTCGACAAGAAGGTCCTCCGGCCGAAGGCGTCCTGAGGGATCCGGCGGACCGCGTTTTGAAGCCGTTCGACGATGGGGAAAACAGGGTGCAAAGGGGGGCGGTCCGGGCCGGAGCGCCTGTGACGGGTTTTGGATATCGGCCGAGTGGGAGGATGGATGATGGGAAATGAGAGTGTATTCAAACTGGAACGGGAGGGACATATCGTGTGGTTGACGCTGAACCGTCCGGAGAAGCGCAACGCGATGGGACGCGCCTTCTATCGGGGCATGGCGGATTTTTGCCGACAGTTCGACCAGGATCCGGATGTGCGCGTCGTTGTCCTCAAGGCCGAGGGCAAGAGCTTCACCACCGGCACGGACATGATCGAACTGGGCGAACTGGTCGGCGACGGATCGGCATTGTCGAGGGATCTGCTTCGGGACCAGATCTTGTGGGGGCAGGGCTGCATCAGCGAAATCGAAGCCTGCCGCAAACCCGTGATCGCCGCGGCGCACGGGCTCTGTCTCGGCGGTGGGGTCGATCTGTTGTCGGCCTGCGACATCCGGATCGCGACCCGGGACGTTGTCTTCGGTATCCGGGAGACGCGGGTCGGGGTGATCGCCGACGTGGGGACGCTCCAGCGCCTGCCGCACATCATCGGCCACGGCTGGTTCCGGGAACTGGCGCTGACCGGTCGGGATTTCGGCGCGGAGGAGGCCCTGAAGATGGGGTTCATCACGCGGATCTGCGCGGACCGGGAAGCCCTCTATGAGGAGGCGAGGCGGCTTGCGCTCGAGGTGGTCGCCTGTTCTCCTCTGGCCGTTCAGGGGGCCAAGGACGTGATTCTCTACAGCCGAGATCACGGCGTCTATCCGGGACTCAAGTACGTGGCGCAGAAGAACGCCGCGGCCATTCCGTCCGAGGACATGCTGGAGGCCATGCAGGCCTTCCTGGAGAAGAGAGCGCCCGTCTTCAAGGGAAAGTGAACGGGCAGGATCCACGGCGCGGCGGATCGCCGCCGGGTTGCCCGGAGGTCCGACATCGTGGCGGGACGGGAGGCGCGGGCGACCGTCGCCCGGAACGAAACAGCGCGTGAAAGGGAGACCGGGCCGGATCGGTCCGGCAATTTGAAGAAGGAGGCGTCAACATGGGGTTTGAACATCTGTTCAAGGTCGAACAGGAGGGGCACATCGCCTGGCTCATCCTTAACCGGCCGGAGAAGCGCAATGCGATCGGGTTCGATTTCTTCAGGGGCATCATGGCGCATTTTCAGCGGTTCGACGAGGATCCGTCGGTCCGGGTCGTCATCATGAAGGGAGAGGGAAAGTGTTTCACCGCCGGGACGGACGTCATGGAACTGGCGGAGCTGATCGGCGATGGGTCGGCGTATTCGCGCGAACTGCAGCGCGAGAAGATCCTCCTGGGACAGGAGTGCTTCAACGCGATCGAAAAATGCCGCAAGCCGTCGATCGCCGCCGTCCACAATTACTGTGTCGGCGTCGGGGTCGATCTGCTGTCGGCCTGCGACATCCGGATCGCGACCCGCGACGCCCTCTTCGGCGTGCGTGAAACCCGGATGGGCGTCGTGGCCGACGTGGGGACGCTCCAGCGGCTTCCCCATATCATCGGTCACGGCTGGTTCCGGGAACTGGCGCTGACCGGCCGGGATTTCGGCGCGGAGGAGGCCCTGCGGATGGGATTCATCACGCGGATCTGCGAGGACCGGGAGGCCCTCTACGGGGAGGCGCGGCGGCTTGCCTCGGAAGTGCTCGCCTGTTCCCCACTGGCCGTTTACGGGGCCAAGGACGTGATTCTCTACAGCCGGGATCACGGCGTCTATCCGGGCCTCAAGTACGTGGCGCAGAAGAATGCCGCGGCCATTCCGTCCGAGGACATGCTGGAAGCCATGCAAGCCTTCATGGAGAAACGACCGCCCGTTTTCAAGGGGAAGTGAGAACCTTATGCTGAAGACGCGCATCACGGAACTTCTCGGTATCCAACACCCTGTTTTGATGGGCGCCATGCATCGGGTCACCACCGCCGAGATGGTCGCCGCCGTGGCCGAGGCGGGAGGAATCGGTTTCATTCCGGCCGCCGCCTTCGCGTCCCTCGATGCCTTGCGGGGTGAGATCCGAAAGGCCCGGACCCTCACGGATGGGCCGATCGGCCTCAACATCTCCCTGGTGCCCGCCGTCCACCCGGGGGAGAAGCGGATCCGGGAAATCATCGAGGTCGGCGTCGAAGAGGGGGTGGGGGCGTTCGAGACGGCGGGGGGCTCCCCCGCCGCCTTTCTCCCGCTGATCAAGGCATCGCGCATCCCTGTCCTGCACAAGGTGACCCAGGTCAGGTATGCCCGGAAGGCGGAGGAGATCGGCGCCGATGCCGTGATCGTCATCGGTTGCGAAGGAGGCGGCTATATCGGACCGGCGGAGATCCCGACGATGATCCTGGTGGAGGGCGCCGCCCGCGCCCTTTCCATCCCGGTCGTCGCCGCGGGCGGCATCGCCGACGGACGGACGATGGCTGCCGCGCTCACCCTCGGGGCGGAGGGGGTGCTCATGGGGACCCGCTTCATCGCCTCGACGGAGGCGGGGCTCCATGCCCGGTATCAGGAACGCCTCGTTGAAACCGGCGAGACGGATACGGTCGTCCTCTTCCGGTCGTTCGGCAGTCCCCTCCGCTTCATCCGCAATCGGCTGACCCCCGAGGTCGAGCGCATGGAGCGGGAAGGGCGCTCGATGAGGGAGATTCTCGACAGGATCGGCCCGGGTCAGGAGAAGGACCTGCGCCTGGACGACGATCCGCAGGGACGGCTGTTTCCCGTCGGCTTCGGCGTGACGCTGATCGACCGCATCCGGCCCATCGCGGAGATCGTGGCGGAGATCGTCCGTGAGGCGGAGACGGCCATCCTGTGCCTGGATCGGGTAAAGGGGGAGACGGCGGCGGCATAGCCCGTCCACCGCTCCGGTGATAGACTGGACGGAAGGATCGCTCAGGAGAAGGAGGGACCATCGATGCGGATTGGTGATTTGCTGACCCGGGCGGCGAAATGGTACCCGGAAAAAGAGGCGGTGGTCTTCGAGGGCACGCGCCTGACGTACCGGCAATTGAACGAGCGGGTCAACGCCCTCGCCCATGCATTAATCGACATGGGAGTGAGGAAGGGGGACCGGGTGGCGCTTGTCTGCCATAATTCCCATTACTACGCCGAGGTCGTTTTCGCCCTGGCGAAGATCGGGGCCGTCTCGACGAACCTCAACTGGCGCCTTTCCCCCCGGGAGATGGCCTTTCTCGTGGATGATTCGGACGCGCAGGTGGTGATCTTCTCCCAGCGGTTCGCCTATCTGTACGAACCCATGCGCGTATTGCTGAAGCGCGAATTCCGCTTCGTCGGCGTCGAGGGAACGCTGGGAGAGGGCATGATCGATTACGACGAACTTATCGCCCGGTATCCGAACCACGAGCCGGAAGTCGAGGTGGATGAAGACGACGTGTTTCTGCAGCTCTATACCAGCGGGACCACGGGCCGCCCCAAGGGGGTGATGCTGACCCACGCGAACATGATCGCGAATGCCCACAGCACGATCCTGGAGATGGAGATGCAACGGGACTGGAACATCCTGGGGCTGCTGCCCGTCTTTCACATCGCCATCTTCATCCTGATCGATCTCGTCATGGTGGGCGCCAAGGTGACCTTCGTCCACACCTTCGATCCGGCCGTTCTGCTCGCGACGATCGAAAAGGAAAAGGTCAACACCCTGGGCTTCACGCCCGTGATTTTCAGCTTCCTTCTGGCGCACCCCGACCTCAACCGGTACGACCTGAGCTGCGTGAAGAACATCATTTACGCAACCGCGCCGATGCCGGTCGATCTTCTCGTCCGTTCCATCGAGAAGTTTCAATGCCGGTTCATCCAATTCTTCGGCATGACGGAAATGAGCCCGACGCTGACCATGCTGATCCCCGAGGATCACGTCATGGAGGGGCCGGAACACAAGGTGCGCTGGCTGGGATCGGCGGGACGTCCCGTCATGAACGTCGACGTGAAGATCGTCGACGAGCAGGGCCGCGACTGTCCCCCGGGCGTCACGGGCGAGATCATCGCCCGCGGGGCCAACATGATGAAGGGGTATCACAAGCTGCCCGACGAGACGGCGGCCGCCATCCGGGACGGCTGGTACCATACGGGCGACATGGGCTTCTTCGACGCGTACGGCTACCTTTTCATCGCCGACCGGAAAACCGACATGATCATTTCCGGCGGGGAAAACATCTATCCCCGGGAAGTGGAGGAGGCGATCCTCAAACTGGACGGAGTCCAGGAAGTGGCCGTCATCGGCATTCCGGACGACGCCTGGGGCGAGGCGGTCCGCGCCATCGTCGTCAAGAGGCCGGGCGCGGAGTTGACGGAAGCGCAGGTGATCGAGCATTGCCGGCAGCATATCGCCAGCTACAAGAAGCCGAAGGGGGTCGATTTTGTCGAGGCGCTGCCGCGGAGCGCCGTGGGCAAGGTTCTGAAACACGAACTCCGTGCGCCCTTCTGGAAGGGAAGGACCCGAAAGGTCTGAAGCGGTTGCCGGAAACGAAAGGGAATAAGGAGGAACGATCAGCATGAAGTACGATGTCTTCAACGAAGAGCATGAGCAGTTTCGGGTGCAACTCCGGAGATTTTTGGCGGACAGGGTCACCCCCCATGCCGCCGAGTGGGAACGGAATCGGCAGATCCCGCGGCAGATCTGGCAGGAAATGGGGCAGCTTGGATTCCTGGGATTCTGCTATGACCCCGCCTATGGCGGTGTCGGCGCGGACGATCTCTTCCGGGTGGTCATGTCCGAGGAGATGGCCCGGTGTTCCGCGGGAGGGTTCGGCGTGGCGGTTTGCGCGCACAACGACATGTCCACGACCTACATCGACCTCTTGGGCACGCACGAACAGAAGCTGCGGTGGCTCAAGCCCTGCACCGCCGGCGAGAAGGTCTGCGCCATCGCCGTGTCGGAGCCCGGCGCGGGCTCCGACGTGGCGGGAATCGCCACGCGGGCGGAGCGCAAGGGCGATCATTACGTGATCGAGGGCCAGAAGACCTTTATCACCAACGGGTATTACGGAGACATCCTGGTCACCGCCGTAAAGACCGACACGAAGGCGGTTCCGCCGCACAAGGGCATCTCGCTGATCGTCGTCGAGAAAGGCATGAAAGGGGTGACCGCACGGAAGCTGGAGAAGATCGGCGGCCATGCCTCGGATACGGCGGAGATCTTCTTCGACCAGGTGGAAGTGCCCGTGGAGCACCTCCTCGGCGCCGAGGGACAGGCCTTCTACGCCATCATGAAAAATTTCCAGCTCGAACGCCTGGTCGCCACCATCCTCGCCGTGTCGTTTGCCCAGCACATCCTGGAGTTGACGATGGACCACGCGAAACAGCGGGTGGCCTTCGGCAAGCCGATCGCGAAGTTCCAGGCGGTGCGCCACAAACTGGCGGAAATGGCCACGGCGATCGAACTTAACCGCGCCCTGAGCTATCAATGCGCCGTTCAATACGCGAAGGGCGAGGACGTGACCAAGGAAATTTCCATGCTCAAATACGCCTCGGCCGAAATGGTCAACCGGGTCGCCTACGACGCCACCCAACTGTTCGGCGGGTACGGGTATATGGCCGAATACGAGGTGGCCCGCCTATATGCGGACCTGCGGGCCGTCACCATCGCCGGGGGGACGACGGAGATCATGAAGGACATCGTCGGCCGCCTCATGGGTCTTTAACGTGAAAAGGAGGATGAGATGAAGGAATCCACCGTTTTGATCGGCAAGCAGGACCGGATCTGCACCCTGACGATCAACCGGCCCTACATCAAGAATGCCTGGACGCTGGAATTCGTGGAGGAGTTGCGGGATGCCTTCCTGGCGGTGGGACGTGACAAGGAGATCCATTGCGTCGTCCTGGAAGGGGCAGGACGGGATTTTTCCTCCGGGGCCGATTATGCGCTCTTCAAGGCGGCCTTGTCTCCCTCCGTCTGGCTGGATGGGATGCGGACGCTCAAGGCGTTGATCATGGCCATGCGGGGCATCCCTCAGCCGGTTATCGCCAAGGTGCGGGGGGTGGCCATCGGAGGCGGGGCGAACCTTGCCCTCGCCGCGGATTTTGTCATTGCCGCCGAGGACGCGCGGATTTGCGAAAACTTCTCGAACATCGGGATCATCGTCGATGCCGGGGGGAATTATTTCCTGCCGCGGCTCGTGGGTCTGGCGAAGGCCCGGGAACTGCTTTATCTCGGCGACATGCTGAGCGGCCGTGCGGCCGCCGACATGGGCCTCATCTACAAGGCCGTGCCCGATGCCGAGCTGGATGCCGCGGTCGACGCACTGGCGCAGAGGCTGGCGGGAAAGTCGCTCGAGGTGATGGCCCTGATCAAGGAGGCCCTGGACACAAGTTTCGAAATGTCGCTTCAGACGACGATGGAGTGGGAGGCGGCCCATCAGTCGATCATGACGCAGCGGGAGGAATTGAAGACTGTCGTGGAACTGTACCTGAAGTCCCGCGGTAAGGCCTGAACGGATCAGCGGGGTGGCGGGGAGTGCAAGCGAACGGCAAAAAGGTGATCGTGGAGGGGAAACATGTATTTCAATGAGACACACGAGGCGTTCCGCGCCTCGGTGAAGCGCTTCGTGGATCGGGAGATCAACCCGAACATGGAGGCGTGGGAGGCGGAGGGCGTGCCGCTGCACGAGCTGTTCCGTAAAATGGGGGACCTGGGGTTCCTGGGGATCCGCTACGACCCCCGGTGGGGCGGCCAGGGCCTGGACTACTGGTTCGAGACCGTCTTCATCGAGGAGTTGGGCCACGTCTGGGGCTGGGGCCTCCCGGTGGCAATCATGGTGCAGACGAACATGGCCACCCCGGCGATCGACATGTTCGGGAGCGATTTCCTCAAGGAGAGGTACCTGAAGCCGGCCATCGCGGGCGAGAAGGTGGCGGCGATCGCGGTGACGGAGCCGGGTGCCGGGTCCGATGTCGCCGCATTGTCGACCCGGGCCGTCCGGGACGGGGACGCCTACGTGATCAACGGGTCGAAGACGTTCATCACGAACGGCTGCCAGGCCGATTTCCTGACGCTCCTGGCCCGGACGTCGAACGACCCCGGGCACCATTCCTACGGCCTGTTCGTCGTGCCCACGGACCTGCACGGGTTCAGCGTGAGCAAAAAGCTCGACAAGGTCGGCCTGCGGAGCAGCGACACGGCGGAGCTGTTCTTCGACAACGTCCGCGTGCCGGCGGTGAACCTGATCGGCAATGAGCGGGAGGGGTTCATCTACCAAATGCAGCAGTTTCAGCACGAACGCTTCACGATCCTACCCATCACGTACATCGCCTGCCGGGACATCATCGACATGACGGTGACCTACATCAAGCAGCGGATCGTGTTCGGGAAGCCACTTAGCACGAAGCAGGTGCTGCGCCATCGGCTGGTGGAGTGGCTCGCCGAGATCGAGAGCCTGAGGCATCTGACCTATCACGTCGTGCGGATGAAGACGGCGGGGCTCGACGCCACGCGGGAGATCTCCATGGGGAAACTGCTCGCGGCGCAGCTGCTGAACAAGGTTGCTTCTGGGTGTCTGCAGATGTTCGGCGGCATGGGGTTCATGAACGAGACGCTCATTTCCCGGCATTTCCGGGACACGCGGGTGATGAGCATCGCCGGCGGGGCGGACGAGGTGATGAAGGACATCGTTGCCCGCATGGAGGGGTTCTGATGACGACCGAAGGCATGCGGGTCCTGGCCTTCAACGGCAGCCCCCGCGACCGGCGCGGGAATACGGAAAAAATCCTCCAGCCGTTCCTGGAGGGCGCCGCCGCGGCCGGAGCGGTGACCGAGACCCTCTACCTCAAGGAACTGAAGATCCGGGAATGCCAGGGATGCTACGCCTGCCACATGCTGACCCCCGGCCGGTGCGCCATCCGGGACGACATGACTTGGGTCCTCGAGAAGATGCTGGCGTCCGATGTCCTCGTGTTCGCGTCGCCCCTCTACGTCTTTACGGTGAGCGCCTATCTCAAGACGCTGCTCGATCGGATGATGATCCTGGGGACGCTCGAGGTGAAGGTCGTCGACGGCGTTGTGGTGCATCCCCCGCGCTTTCCCGAGCGGAAATGGCGTTGGGTCGTCATCTCCAACGCCGGCTTTCCCGAGAGGGAACTCTTCGAGCCGATGGAGGGGGTGTTCCGGCGGTTCGCCTGGGCTATCGGGGGCGGGACGCAGGTGACGATCGCCGGTATGATCCTCAAGGGGATGGGCGAACTCTTCTCGGTGCCGTCGATGCTGCCGAATTATCAGTGGTTCTTCGACGCCTGTCGGCAGGCGGGCGGAGAGGTGGTCCGGGAAGGGGCGATCGCGCCCGCCACGCAGGCCGTGCTCGACCGGCCGCTGCTCGACGTCGATCCCGAGGCGTTTGCGGCCATGAGCAACACCTTCATCGACCTCGCCGCGAAAAAGGCCCGTTCCCGCAAGACGGGGCAAGAAAAGACGCAAGGAACGGCGGTATCCGGTTGAATTCCCCGGCCGGCCTGTGCTATGGGAGCCTATCCTTCCAGAAAACAGCAACGGTACACCTTAGAAAAAGATGGCGGTGGAAAGCCGCGATAAACCCTCGGGGTGCGTTTCACCTCGATTCATCGGAGCTACTTTCGGGGATTCTATGGATTCCTGAAAAAACTTAAAGGAGGAGTCAAACCGTGGAAAGAAAATTTGTGAACTATGTCGTGGAGGATCGTCTGGCGGTGGTGACCATCGACAATCCGAAGATGAACGCCCTGAGTGTTCCGGTCGTCGAGGAGCTCGGCGCGGTGTTCGACGAGCTGGAAACCCGCACGGGGATCGGCGTGGCCATCATCATCGGCGGCGGAACCCGGGCGTTCGTCGCGGGAGCGGATATCAAAGGATTCAAGGACCTCCTGGGAAGACGGGACTTCGTTTTCAACGGCGCTCGCGAAATGCAGAACGTCTTCACGAAGATCGAGCGTTCACGGCTGGTCGTCATCGCCGCCATCAACGGCCTGGCCCTGGGGGGCGGCTGCGAGTTGGCGGCGGCCTGCGATATCCGGATTGCCGGGGACAACGTCATCATCGGCGTTCCGGAAGTCAAGCTCGGCCTGATTCCCGGTGCGGGCGGGACGCAGCGCCTGGCCCGACTCCTGGGCAAGGGGAAGGCCAAGCTGATGGTCCTGAGCGGGGACTTCTTCAGCGCCCAGGACGCCTGCCAGATGGGACTCGTGGAGAAGGTCGTGCCGGTGGCGGACGTTCTGGCGGAGGCGAAAAAGCTGGCCGGTACGATTTTGGGCAATGCCCCCCTGGCCGTGGAGGCCGGAAAACGGGCCATCAATGAGGGCGTGGAAATGTCCCTCGACGACGGCCTGGTGTTCGAGGCCGGATTCGTGGGGGACCTGTTCATGACCGAGGACCTCAAGGAAGGAGCCGCCGCCTTCGTGGAGAAGCGCTTCCCCGTCTTCAAACGCAAATAACCGCGGGCGAGTCCGCAGGATCACAGGAGAGTCATTCCATGAAGACACGCATTACCGAACTGTTCGGGATACGATATCCCATTGTTTTGTCCGGCATGAGTTGGATCAGCGTTCCGAAGATGGTGGCCGCCGTGTCCGAGGCCGGCGGCCTGGGGAT
>Ga0116160_1000346_pt1 | contig 56567 bp, 50 predicted proteins | sample AD_JPNAS2_MetaG_FD_89879 | JGI IMG/M metagenome (GOLD analysis project Ga0116160, IMG submission 89879) | Active sludge microbial communities of municipal wastewater-treating anaerobic digesters from Japan - AD_JPNAS2_MetaG | ecosystem: Engineered > Bioreactor > Anaerobic > Digestate | place...
ACCGGGGCTGTCGTAGCCCAGCAGCCGCACCATCGCCGGGTTCGCGCTGATGAACCGCCCCTCCGGCGAGGTCTGGAAAATCCCCTCCACCGCGTTCTCGAAGATGTTGCGGTAGTTAGCCTCGCTGACCCGCAGAGCCTCCTTGGCCCGTTTCGTATCGGTAATGTCGCGAATGGATTCAATTGCTCCGGCCATTACTCCTTTGGTATTGAACAGCGGAGAAGCCGCCACCCAGTAACACGTGGATATTTGGCGCCGATTCATTTCGACTTCTGAAAACAGCCCGTCCCCTTCTCTCCTGAGGTTCGGGTAATAGGTTTTTTCATTTTCCCGATCGGAGCGGATGATCAGGTCTGCGAGAATCGGCCTCCTTTCCCCGTGCAGCGGCAGGGCATATTCGTAATCGCCCCTGCCGACCATCTCTTCGGCCTTTTTTCCCGTGATTTTTTCCATCGCCCGATTCCAGGCGATGATCTTCCCTTCCATATCAATGACCAGCGTGGGATCCGGCAGAAAATCGATTATGTTGCCCAACTGCTGCTGAGAATCGCGTAACGATTCTTCCGTCTCGATCCTTTCCGTCAGGTCCATCGCGCTTCCCAGAACCGCAGGCCTCCCCTCGTAATGAATCGACGTGGCGGCGACCGCAATCCATTTCTGCCGCCGGTCCTTTGCCGCTATCCGGAAAATGCAGGGCGAAGTTCTTGTTCCGGAAAGCATTTCTTCGATTTTATCCTCCACCACATCCCTGTCGCTCGAATGAACCAGATCCATGAACTTGCCGCCGATCAGCAGTTCGGGGCCGAATCCGGTATAATTGGCAAAAATCCTGTTGACGTATCGGATAGTGCCGTCCTGCACGATATAAACTCCGGCAAATATGTTTTCGGCCAGGGTCCGGTAGAGATGATGGCTTTCCCGCAGCTTCTCTTCCATGCGGCGGCGCTCTGTAATATCCTTCGAAACGACAGCCACCCCGATTATTGCGCCTGTCTTTCCTTTTTTGCGGACGGGGCTGAGGGTGCGCAGGAAGAATCTTCCGTCCCTGGCGCTGGCGTGTTCGCTCTGAATCGTTTTACCGGAGCGAATCACTGTTTCCACCATTTCCCGAAAAGCCTTGGTCTGCGCCTGGTTGTGAAAATCCGCGTATTGCGCGCCGATGATATCTTCATTCCCGATTCCGAGGCGGGAAAGGTGTTCGCGGTTCATGAAAATATAGCGGCAGTCCCGGTCCACGACATAGAGGGAATCCCCCATCGACTCCATCAGCGTCCGGTAGTTCAACTCGACAACCCTCAACAGTGAAAGCTCCTGTTCCAGCTGTTTGACTTTCTTGGCGGGATCCGATGAGCTGCGGGTCATGCGATGTCCTCAAAATGTCGGGTGTATATTAACGGTTAAAAAGTGCACACCCGGGTAAATATCTCTCCTGTCATCTGATTCCGGGTTTTTCAACCTGATTCCCGGAAGGGAAGTTTCGGGGTATTCGAAATTGGAAATCAGAATCTCCTCGATGGCCCGGAGAGGAATTTATCCGATAGAATCCGCTAAAAATAACAGGGAGGTTCGATATGAAAAAAGGAATTCTCTTGCTGAGCCTTGCAGTGCTGATCCTGATCCCGGCATTTTCATCCGCCGCGCCCCCCCTGTCAGGGGACGATCTCCTGGTCATGGGCAGGTCGGACAGGGATAGACAGCCCGCTTCAGATGTCGGGACAACCGGCCGGGATACGGACATGAAAAGAGACAGGGATAGGGACAGAGACACCGGCCGCAGCCGCAGTCCCGGCGTGGATACCGGGACTCCCGGCGCGACGACCACGCCCGGAACAACGATGCCCGGCGCCGCTTCGCCGGACAGCAGCGCTCCGGGTGCGACAAGTCCGGGCACAACCAGCCCCGGCGCCAACGGCTCCACGGGCGGACCCGGCGCCGGATCATCCGGCGCGAGCGGCGCCGGCGGAGGCGCAGCGGGCGGACAGTAGTTCATTTTGCCGGATATTGCGGAGTGTTGCGGGCGGGAAATATCCCGCCCGCATTTCGTTGGTTTCAAATTTTTCCCAGAAACTCCGTTATGTAATGTATCGCAGGTATCCCGTAAAACGCGCCAAGAGAAACCCAGATCGCAATCCGCCATATCTTTTTTTTCATCGCCCCTACCGGAGAGTCAATCTGATTTGAGGGATATCGGCATTTCGCGTGCGAATCTTTAGTGATTTGAAGACTATGCCTGCTTGACAATACGGGGGCGAGTTTCTATACTGTAATAACAATTCCGGTGCAGTTTTCCGCTTCCGTCCTTATCTGATCCGCAAACGATCTCCATCCCGCGCCCGATTGCGCCTTCTGTTCCCGCGTGAAAGCCGGAATATCCTGTCAGATGCCGCTCCAGAAAATGAAAAGATTCGAAACGCTCAGATCGGCTGCGCCCCTCAGCATATATTATGTCGGATCATACGTGCCCCGAAGGTGCGGGATTGCGACATTCACTTATGACCTTGCCCATGCAGTAAGCAGAGTCTCCGGCAGAACGGCCTTCCGGATAATTGCCGTGAACAACCGGGCGGAGGGCTATGACTATCCGGAAGAAGTCGCCTTCGAAATAGACCAGAACAGGGTGGACGATTACAGGCTCGCCGCCGAATACGTAAATTTTTCCGGCGTGGATGCAGTATGCCTGCAGCACGAATTCGGCCTGTTCGGCGGACCGGAGGGAAGCCATATAAGGCAATTTCTGGGAAACCTGAGCAAGCCGGTGGTATCGACATTTCATACCGTGCTCCAGGAGCCTCCCGCCGGATACAGAAAATCGCTGTGCGAAGTCGCGGATCTGTCCGATGCAATCGTCGTGATGAGCCGTCGGGCGGTAGGCATTCTCGAAGAGGTCTACGGCATTTCCCCCGAAAAGGTCCACTTCATTCATCACGGGGTTCCCGATGTTCCCTTTGTCGATTCCAATTTTTATAAAGACCTCTTTCAAGTCGAAGGCAGGCTGGTTCTGCTGACCTTCGGACTGCTTAATCCCAATAAAGGGATCGAAACGGTAATAAAAGCCCTGCCCGAAGTAGTTCGAAAATTTCCCAATATCGCCTATATCGTCCTGGGCGCCACGCATCCGGAAATAAAAAAGATGCATGGGGAGGAGTACCGCATTTCTCTCCAGAGGCGTGTGATCAGGCTCGGCCTGGAGAACCATGTCTTTTTCCACAACAGGTTCGTGAGCATCAGGGAACTGTGCGAATTCATCGGCGCCAGCGATGTTTACATAACTCCATACCTCTCCCGTGAACAGATAACGAGCGGCACCCTTGCCTACGCCCTCGGTATGGGAAAAGCCGTTGTCTCCACCCCGTATTGCTATGCGGCGGAAATGCTCCAGGACGGCCGGGGCGAACTGGTCGATTTTGGAGATTTCAAAGGAATGGCCGCCGCCCTTATCCGCATCATCGGCAATGATGTCGAACGCCACAATATGAGAAAGCGCGCATACCGGCTGGGGCGGCAGATGACATGGGAGAGCGTCGGACTTGAATACTTGAAGGTTTTCAGGAAAGCGCTCCAATTCCACCGGCCGCAGGAAGGCGAGCTCTTCCAGGCCCGGATCCTTCCGCCGGACCCCCTGCCGGAGATCAACTTGAACCAGATCCTCCGCCTTACCGATGATACGGGCATCATCCGCTACTCACTGTACGGCATTCCGGACAGGAAGCACGGCTACTCCACGGGAGATGCTGCTATCGCCATGATTGTGGCCTTGAAGGCTTACCGGCTTCTGCGGGAAGAGGAACACCTGCGCCTGGCGAATCTTTATCTGTCTTTTCTGCGGTATGCCCAGACGGAGGAAGGCAGGTTCCTCAAATCCATGAGTTATGCGCGCCAGTTCACGGAAGAGGAAACGGACGAAGACACCTTGGGGAAGTCCGTCTGGGGCCTTGGCTGCGCCATTTGCCTCAGTCCCTCGGAGGAAATGCGCAATCTCGCCCGCGAGCTTTTTGAGCGGTCGGTTGCGGGACTCCGTATTGACGCTCCCCTGGCAAAGGCTTACGCCATTCTCGGGTTTTCATCCTTTCTGCACAAGTACTCGGGGGCTACCGCCATACGGCGATCTCTCCAGTCCATGGCGGATGAGCTGGCCGGCGCTGAGACCGCCGGCTTTCAACCCTTCGAGCTGGCCAAAATTTCACAAGCCCTCATCTCCGCGCACACCATCCTGGAAAATGAAACCTATAAGAACGCGGCGATCGCCTGCCTCGATTTCATCTGCCGCACGTTTTACGTCGCGGATTATTTCGATTTCTCGGGGAATGGGAACTTGCTGGAACGGGAAGACCTGGAACTCCCCGCGGACGCGGGATACCTGGTCGAGGCGTTCCTGGCCGCCTATCAGATGACCCGGGATAAAAAATTCCGGGAACTTGCCCGGGCGGCATTCGACTGGTTTTTCGGCCGCAACCGGATCGGCGCAAAACTTTACGATTTTTCGTCGGGGGCCTGTTACGACGGCCTTGCGCCGGGAGGCATAAACCTCAACCAGGGCGCGGAATCCACGTTAACATTCCTGCTCGCAAATCTCGCCATGTCCGAGCTGGAGACGTCCGGTCCCCTGCCTCCCCCGCACCAAATCGGCGTTTCCATTTCCGGAGACTTTCCGGCCGGAGCCATGTCAGAGGAGAAAATTTGAAAAAATGGAGTACGGCAAAGAAGCCCCGATCGTCATGATATCAAGCTACCCGCCCCGGCTTTGCGGCATCGGCACTTTCTGCGAGGAAGCGAGGGAATTCATCCAGAAGCGACATTCCGGGAGGGAGGTCGTTGTGATCAGCCACCTGGACGGGGCCGGAGAGGGCGTTTTCCCGGTCATAGACATGAAACAGCGCGGCTGGTGGAGGCCGGTCGCCCAGAAGATCTCGGAGCTGCATCCCTACGTCGTCCACATCCAGCACGAATACGGCCTCTACGAATATTATGACGAGAGGGGCCTCGGAGACATGAACGAGGGATTTTTGGACCTGCTGGACGCCCTCGCCGACTGGCCGCTGGTCGTGGAGCCGCACACAATACACGGCCGGATGCGCGATGCGGAGGCTAATTTCGTCTACGAAATGAGCCAGCGGACGGACATCCTTATTTTCAAGTGCCATTACCAGAAGTGGCGGCTTGATTGGATTTTTTCGGGCAGGGGATGGAAAACTCCGCTGAACATCATGGTAATCCCGCACGGATCGCGCTCCGACAAGCGCTGGGGCGTACAGGAGATACCGGCGCTCCGGGCCGAAATAGGACTGGACAAGATCGCGCATATCGGCCGTCACGTCGTCGGGCTTGTGGGCTGGATCCAGTCCAACAAGCGCTGGGACATCCTTACCTGCATGTGGGAGGGCATCGCCGCCGAGATCGAAAAGAAGACGGGAGAACACTGGGACCTGCTGGCGGCGGGCACGTTCCGGGACCCCGATCACCTCCCCGATTACCTGAAATACCGCCAGGAAATCGAAATTCTTGAAAAGAAGGGATTGGCGCACTATTTCGAATTCATCCCCCGGGGAGACCTCTATTACAAGATCATGGGAATGTGCGATTTCATCGTGCTCCCTTCCACCGACGAGACGCAATCGGGGACCCTGGCCCGCATCATCGCCCTGAACAAACCTTTCATCACGACGGCGCCGATGGAAGGATTAACCGCCCAGACGCTGGAAAGCGAGGGCGGCCTTCTGTTCACCACGAAAGAGATGCTGCGCAGCAAGGTGATCCGCCTGGCATGCGACGAGAAGCTCCGGTTCGAGCTGGGGCAGAATTTGAAGAACTACCTCGAGAACGTAGTCTCCTGGGACATCGTGTCCCGCCAGTACGACGAAGCGTACGAGGCGGCGCGCGATGCAAAGAGAACGGGGATCAAGGCCGTCTTCCCCCTTGAATTCTAAACAATCGAGTTCACAGTCATCCCTGTGCAGCCGGCGGTCTTCTTGATAACTGTGAACTGCGAACTTACATTCAGACCTGAGACTGAGGGCAGTTACTTCACGATAACCGTGAGGGTACAGCTTTTCAGAGGGGGGGCCTTTTCCCAGGGCCGATGATAGATGAATTCCATGATGGCCTGTCCCGGCTTGATCGGCAGGAAAGAGAAGAAGAAAGTTCCGGGGGAACCCGGGATCGGTCTCGCAGGCTCATAACGTGAGCCCGCGGATTTTAACACGCAGCCCTCTCCTGACTTCGCTTCCCATGTATATCCTGTCGTGGGATTACCTTCCAGGACAACCATGAGCATATCCCCTGCGGTCGCCTCGATGCTTTTCCCGCAATCGGCTTCTGACAGTGAAACCGTGGCGGAGCACGCGCCTTCAGGAAGGGACAAAAACAGAATAAGACCGACGAACAGGGCTGTTACCCGGCTCGAAAATAATCTTCGCATATCGCCTCCTGCCATAAAGCGCCTTTTTTCTTCCCCTGACGTAACTGTCTGTCGTCTCCGTCTGATAGTCATACCGGCGAAAGCCGGTATCCAGAATTCACTGAAACTACTGGATTCCGTGTCGTGCTTCGCTTGCACGGAATGACGAAAGAGGAGTTACGGCACGAAAGATGAAAACAGACTCTGGTTACGACCGGAGGGCCTTGATCGGGTCGAGTCTCGCGGCCTGGCGCGCCGGATAATAACCGAAAAAAATGCCGACCGCAGTGGCAACCCCGAAACCGAGCGCGATGGAGCCGTAGGAAACCAGAAATTCCCATTTCGATAACTTTGCAAAAATCAGGGAAACCCCGATTCCAAGAAATATTCCGATGATGCCTCCGGCAAGGCAGAGGGTTACCGATTCAATTATGAATTGGGCCTGTATATCCATCTGCTGGGCTCCGAGGGCGCGCCTCAACCCGATTTCCTTGCGGCGTTCGGTCACGGAAATGAGCATCACATTCATCACGCCGATCCCGCCCACGATCAGGGCAATGCTCCCGATTGCTCCCAGAAGCAGTGAGAAGAGCTGCATCTGCTTCTTCATGCTGGCGATGAGCTCCTCCGCCGTGTTGACGGATACCCGCAGACCATTGGACTTCTTTTCAAAATAATCCTGAAATTCCGCTTTAACCTCCGGCGCCGCCTTGAGTCCGGCGAGGCGGACCATGAAGGTGTTTATTTCCTTGCTCTGAAACGACCTCGTCCCCGTCGTGATATGGGTGATGACGGACCTGTTAATGCCGTACGGGCGCATACCGCCTTCGGAGACTGCGCCCATTACGCCGACAATGGTATAGATCCGGTCGCCGAGGGCGATCCGGGAGCCGATTGGATCGGGGGTGCCGGCACTGTTCAGAAACTGCTCCGTTTCCGTTCCGATGACGCAGAAGTAGCGATAAGCGTCGAGATCCGTGATGCGCCGCCCTCTTTTCATGACTATCTTGTTCAGATCGAAAAAGGACTCCGTCACGCCCATCTGTTCCATGAACATTTTCTTGCTGCCCGAACCGTACTCCGTTCCTGAAGTCAGATACGGCGCCACTTCTGTGACGTCCCCGCGCCCTTTCAGACCGAGAATGTCCTTCAGCGCCATTTCGCTCCCTTTCTCCCCGGAATCTTTTCTCACCGTGGCGATATCCACGCCCATGTCCTTGAACTGCTTGAGCGCCTCGTTCTGCACGATGGATCCGATGGACACCATGCCGATGACCGAGCCTATCCCGATTACGATGCCGATGAGGGCGAGAATCGTCCGCTGCTTGGCGCTGACCAGGCTTCGGAGGGCCTCCGTTATGTTGGCTTTAAGAATCATGAAAATAGTCCCGAGTTCAGAGTCCGGAGTTCAAGGTACTTTTGTTTTAGAATCCATGGGCTGACCTGATCCTCAACTCTGGACTCTGGACTCCGAACTCTGGACTATTACGCCGTCCACCATTTCAACCTGCCGCCTGCACTGTGCGGCGATTTTGTGATCGTGGGTAATTACGATAATGGTGATTCCCTCCTCCTCATTCAATTTACGGAAAAGATTCATGATCTCCTGGCCGGTCCGGGTATCGAGGGCGCCCGTCGGCTCGTCCGCCAGGACAATGGACGGATTCCCAACCAGGGCCCGGGCGACCGCCACTCTCTGCTGCTGTCCCCCCGACATCTCGTTCGGCCGGTGCCGGGCGCGATCTTCCATCTCGACTTTTTTCAGAAAGACCATCGATTTCTCTTTTATCTCCGGTTCCCGCATCCCGCGGTAAACAAGCGGGACGCCGACGTTGTCCAGGGCCGTCAGGCGCGGCAGCAAGTGGTATTGCTGGAAAACGAACCCGATCTTCCTGTTCCTGATGGTCGAAAGCACCCGGTCATTGTCGTAGCTGATTTTTTCCCCTTCGATGAAATAATCTCCGGAAGTGGGCTGCTCCAGCAGCCCGATCATGTGCATCAGGGTTGATTTCCCGCTGCCGGATGCGCCGATGACCGCGAGGAGTTCCCCTTTCCCCACCTCCATGGAAATACCCTTGAGAACTTTCACCTCCGTCGGGCCGACCGCATAATTTTTATGTACATCGATAATTTTCAGCATTGTTTTTACTGGATACCGGCTTCCGCCGGTATGACCATTTACCGGCATTTTCCCATACGACACAGCCTCTCCCGGAAGAGCGAGAACTGAGCAGTTCCAAGTTATTCTCTCTCCCCTCCCCTCGTGGGAGGGGATTAAGGGGAGGGGGCTTGCACCTACTGCAGCATGACCTCGTCGCCCGCCTGGACTCCCTTGAGGATCTCCACGGAATCGACCGTGGTGATCCCCGTCTCCACTTTGACTTTCTTCGGCTGTTTCGACTGCTTGTCCCTGACCATCACCACCCGGTCCGCTCCCTCCGTGCGGACGGCTCCTACAGGAATGAGAATGGCGCCGGGCTTGTTCAGGATCAGGATTGAGATATTCGCAGACATTCCGAGGCGGAGCATTTCCGCCTCCTCGGGGGACAGCTTGTCCACCGTGATCGTTATTTCGAAAGAGGCCGTCCTCCGTCCCCCCATGTCACCGCCTTTGCTGCCCGCCTGGGAGGAAAGGTGATAGACTTTCCCTTTCAGGGTGACCCCGGGGAAGGCATCGCCCGTGATCACGACCTCCTGGTCCTTCTTGATCTTCATGATCTCCATCTCGTCCACTTCCGCGGAAACGGATATTCCTTCCGTATTGCCGATGGAAAGCAGGATGTCTCCCTGAGAGAAAGAAGTCCCCTTTTCGGCCACCTTTCCTTTCTTGTCCTTTTCGGCGGCCAGTTCGGAGAGGATGATCGTTCCGGAAACGGGCGCATGGACATTGGCATTCCTGAGCTGGGCCGCCAGCTCGTTCATCTTCACTTTGGCATTCTCGAATTTAAGCTTCTCCAGGGTCAGCTTATCCCCTTCGCCCTTGGCCTTCTCGGCCTTGTACGCCTGGAGCTCGTCTTCATATGATTTCTTCTTGGATTCGTAATCGTTGGCCGACTCGATCCCCTTTTTGAACAAAAATTCCGATTCCTGAAAACTTCGCTTCGCCTGGGCCAGATTGCGGTTCGCCTTCGCCATCTCATCGCTGTCGGACCAGTTGAGCACCTGCCTCAATTTCTCATTCGCCTCGATAAATGCGGCTTTGGCGTCGCGGTACTTCTGTTCCGTCTCGCTCGTATCCATCCGCAGGAGCAGCTGCCCCTTCGTGACCATCTGCCCGTACTCGAACAGCTTCTCTTTCACCGTCCCCGAAAAGGGACTGGTCACGTTTACTATCTTTATGGGCTTAAGGGTGCCCTTCAGCGAAATGCTGTCTGTGAGCGTCGAGGGCGCCGCGATAAACGATGCCGGACCGCGGTCGTCCCTGCCGCGCGGCTGAGAGGGCGCGCTCTTCCCCGGGGAGGCCTTGATCCAGGTGATCACTCCGACGGTCAGGAACAGGACGATGACAAAGGCCGTCGCCGCGATGCGGATCATGTGGACTTTCTTCAGCGCCGCCTGAAGACCGGCGTTGGCGTCTTCGAGCTCGAGGTAGGAATCCTGCAGCTTTTTGTGCTGCGCCTTGATTTCCTCGGACAGTTTCGCCTCGGTTTCGCGGAGTTTCTCCACTTCCGTCCGGTCGCTGAAAACGACGATGACCGCCTCGTTCTTTTTCCCTCCCGCCTCATCGGTACGGAGAAAAGACGTTGTAACGGAGAGGACAAGATTTCTCCTTCCGTTGAAAAATCCCACGGTGCTGTTGTGGGTCGTGGCGGAGTCATAGACGGCGTTCAGGATGGTCTGGTTGAAATCGTCGTTCCCTTCCATCGCCAGGAAGATCTCGCCGAAAGGACGGCCGAGGACTTCATCCCTGCCGAGGTTCAGTATCTTCTCGGCCGCTTCGTTGAAAGTTATTATGCGGCCGTCCAGACCGATCGTCATGACCCCGTCGGTCATGTTTTCGAGAATGCCCTTGTAAATAATCCGGTCCTGGCTCATGGCACTTTCCTTTCGGCGCCGCCGGGAGCGAGATTCAGTTCCAGCAGCTTCTGATCCGCCTCTCTCTTGTCAGTTTCGTTGAGCCTGATGACGTCGTCCTCTTTTCTGATCGTAATGCCCCAACGGTTGAGCGTCACGCCCAGTTTGCTGTCGAGCGTGTCAATAGCGCCCAGATAAGCGGTGATGGCCAGTAATTCCGCATCCTGCCTGCTCTTGAGATCGTTCTGGAAACTCACCAGCTGAAAGTTCGTCGTCCTTCCCAGCTTGAGTTTCACGTTTTCTATATCGAGTTTCTGTTCGGATAACTTGCGGGCCTCGCGGGCAAGCTCGAGCGCCTTGTATTTCATCTCTACTTCCCGAATCGCGTTCTGCATTTCTATTTCGATATCGGAGCGCTTTTTTTTCAGGCTCCACTCGCCCTTTTCGACCTCGTTCTTGGCAATAAGGTATGCTTTCCTGTCTTCCGTAAGCCAGGTCAGCGGAATAGTCAGGTCCAGATTCAGCGCCCAGTTTCTTTTTGAGATATTCTGGTTGCCGAAGGCTCCAGCGAATGTCTCTCCATCTCCCGTCTTTCCTGCTTCTGTAAGTGCTTTGAAATCCAGAGCCCACATCCTGTTCCTGGTCGCCGTCTTGAGGGTCAGTTTCCTGACCTCCTGGTCATAGAGGGCGCTGAGATAATCAGTCCTGTTCTTAAAGGCTATCTCCAGAGCTTCCTCCAACGGCGGCGGAGACAATCTGATCTCCTTCTCATCCACCGGATCGAAAACTAAATTCTTATCGATGTTCAGGAACGACAGGAGAGTCAGCCGCGCCGAATCCAGGCCGTTCCTTGCGCTGATAAGGTCGTACTCCCGGCCGGCGATGTCCGCCTCCGACTGGACCAGTTCGGTTCGGGCCATCCTTCCCGCGGCTACCATGGCCTTGTTTATCTCATAAGTCTGCCGGGCGTTTTCGAGCGCCTTTTCGCTGTTCTCCAGCGTCTTGATGGCGGATGCATAGGTCCGGAAATTAGCGATGGCCTGTCCGATTGTCGTTGAGACGGTATCCCTTAATGACAGGATGTTCTTCTCCTCCGCAATCCTGGCGGTCTTCACGGCGTAGGTGGCGTTGTCGATCCCTCCGCCTTTCAGAAGCGGCTGGGTGAATGTGGCGCTCCATCCTGAGGTGTATGCGTAAGCCACTCCAATATCCTGCCGGTATGCACTATTATCCCAGGTTACATCTATTCTTGCGCCTGTCGGAAGGCCCAGCTGAGATACGAACATACCCCCCGGTCGCAGACTCTGCGTTCGTCCGGTATCCCCATACGTGGAATTTGATGCGGCAGAGAGCTTAAGGTAAGGATCGGTGGGCAGCCAGAATCTCTGCTCGGCCTGCTGCAGGGTGAAGCGGTTGATGATCCGGTCGAGATAGGCTCCCTTCACGTCCAGGTTGTTCATGAGGGCAAGGATGACGCAGTCGTGCAGGGTCATTTTGACGCGGGGAGGCTTCGGCTGCTCCGGTTCGCCCTGTTTTCGGGTCTGCTGCGTCTGCAGGACCCGCGGCTCCTGCTCAGCCCGGGGTTGTTCCGCGGGCGGGGCCTGCCGTAACTGAGTCTGTTCCTCCCGCCTGGCCGGCGGGGCGACCTGCTGCGCCTGCTCCTTCAAGGTCTGTCCAGGGGGCGGCGCGGCCTGCGCCGATTTCTGCTGCTCGGTCTCCCCCCCCGCGGACGGGGATGCCTGCTCGATTTGAGGCTCCTGCCGGACAGGAGAGGGCTGGGCCTGTTGGGTCAGCGCCGGATCGGCGGACAGGAAAATAAAGAAAAATACTATAGAAACGGCGGGATGAAAAAACCGCCTCGGCCGGATCGATTTCTCCGGAACCGTGTTTCTCTGCTTCTTCTTCTCCACTACTGATTAAACCATCCGATTCGGACCCGGCGGACAGCCCGGCTGCATATATTCAGGACAACGTGCCGTTTCCGGATTTGATTATTTCAAAGTTCGATTTTTTTCAAGGCAAATCGCCCCGTTCCTTTCTTCCCGCCCGATTTCCCTTTCGGGTCCGGCTCCCCCGCCTCTCCCGCTTCTTACTGTTTTCCCCTGTACAGTAAAGCGAGCACGGTTATATCGTCCGACTGCGGCGCATCGCCCGCAAAATGCTGCACGTCCGCGACGATCTCCCGAACCATGTGCTCCGGGTGGGAATTCGCTAAAGCCCCTGAAAATTCGTACAATCGCGCTTCGGTATAGACCTTTTCCCCGGAATTCATCGCTTCCGTTACCCCATCCGTGTATAGAAGGAGGGTGTCGCCGGGTTCCAGGCGCGTAGTGTAAGTGAGATACGGTGATTCTTCAAAAACCCCGAGAAAGATCCCCTCGGGAAGGGAAAGCCGCTCCGGCTTCCGGCCCGGGCGCAACAGGAGCGGAGGATTATGGCCCGCGTTGGAATACTTCAGCTCGCCGGTCCGGAAATTCAGGATGCCGCAAAAATAGGTCAGGAACATTGTCGCTTCGTTTTCGATGCAGAGCTCTCTGTTCACCCTGCCGAGAGTTTCCGCAATATCCACGTCCCGGCTGATGCTGCCCTTCATCAGGATTTTGGCCGCGGCCATGAACAGGGCGGCCGGCACTCCCTTTCCGGACACGTCCCCGATGGCGAAAAAGAGCTTTTCCTCGTCCAGCAGGAAGAAATCATAGAGGTCGCCTCCGACCTCGCGCGCCGGGACGAGCGTTGCGAATATATCGAATTCCTTCTTCTCGGGGAAAGGCGGAAACTGCTTCGGCAGGAAACTCATCTGGATCGTCCGGGCGATCTTCAGTTCGCTCTCCATCCGTTCCTTGGCGGCGGTCGTCTCCTTGAGATTGGCTATATACTCCTTCAGGGCCGCCTGCATGTTCTCAAACGACGCCGTCAGCTCGCCGACCTCATCCCCGGACCTCTCGCGCGGCAGATCGACATCGAGATTCCCCTTTGCTATCTCGGACGTCGTCTGCGCGAGCTGCCGCAATGGATGCGTAATCCTGTGGGAGATCGAAGTTATGACAAAAAACAGGAAGGCAAATCCGCCGATGCCTATTACCAGCACGATCCAGCTCAGGTTGCGGACGTCTGCGAAGAGCTCGTCCCCGGGAATGACGACGCCGATGGACCAGCCCGCCGAAGGAAGCGGAGCGTAATACATCCAGGCCTTTTTGCCCGTAAAATATTCCGGCAGGGAGACAAACCCCTCTGCGCCGCTGATCATTTTCCTGCCTATCTCCCGAAGCTCGGTATCGCCGGCATTTTCGGCCAGGCTGAAGATGCTCTCCCGCATAATCATACCCTTGTCGGGGTGGCTGACGAAGACGCCGTTGCGCGAGATGAGAAAAGCGAACCCGGTCCGGTAAATCCTCGCCTTTGCCATTGTTTCCTTCAGCCAGTCGAGAGACATGTCTGCCGTCACGACACCGGCAAACGTCCGCTTACCCCGTTCATTGCGGTAGAACGGCACGGAATATGTGGACATCACAATGTTTCCGCCGCCTTCGTCGAAGTACGGCTCGCTCCAGGCGGGCGCGCCCAATTCTTTGGGGATGAGATACCAGTCCCAGAGGGGATAATGGTAACCTTTCCCGCCCAGGTAGGATAATTTAAGATGATCCTTATCCCGGCAATAATAAGGCGCAAAATATTGCCGCCGGGGATCGCGGGTATAGGGTTCGAAGGCGACAGTCGATCCGAAGATGTCGGAATTCAACCTCACGATCCCCTCTATCTGCATCAGAAGCTCCCTGTCGCTGCAGTTTATGTATTCAAGAGAAGAGGCAAGATAGCGGGGCGCGTCATCGACGCCGCGCAGGACGTTTTCTATCTGATGAGAGGTTGACAGGGCGAGATTCTTCGCGTTTTCCTCGACATTTTTCATGACGAGATAACGGGATTCGCTGTAATTATACCCGAAAGCGATGAGGAAGATCATCGTCGTGCTCGCCAGGATGAACAGCGAGAGCTTGAAGGCGAGGCCCCTTTTTCTATTTTTTTCCGCTGTTCCCTGCATAAAATCCTTCATATGGAGGAATTCTGCTGATCAGACCGCGTAAGCGGAGCTCCCGGGCAACATTCATATAGTCCTTCTCGGAGAGCGTCCCTATCGCCGTTCCCCTGTCTGCCGAAACTATTATTTCCTGCATTCGGCCCAGCATCCATTTCTGGTGAGGCCGGCTGGTGTTGATTCTGGCTTCTTCGACATACTTCATTACTATGTTGAGGGCCTCTTCCGGGTGAGCGAAGGCGTAATTCCATCCTTCGATGGATGCCCGGGCGAAACGGCGGACCAGGTCCGGATTCTTTTTCCAGGTCTCTTCCAGGCAGTAAATGCCGTCTTCGGGAAAATTGAAATCATTGCCGTTGAAAAAGAAAGTCGTCAGCTCGTCTTCATTGAGCCCGGCGCTCAGGATCGAATGGTATTCGTTGTACCACATTGCGGAAGCCGCATCGACGCCGCCCCTCAGAAACAGGTTCAGGGTGTAAGCCTGGGGAACTATTTTTACTTTGATATTCAGTTTTTTGAAAAAGGCCAGCGGCTGCAGACTGAAATTCGGCCAGAGGCTGACCCTTTTCCCCTGCAGGTCCCTGGCATTCTGAATGCCGCTCGATTTTTTCGCCACGATCATAAAACCGGAGCGCTGCACTATTTGCGCGATATTGACAAGTCTGGGTCCTTTTGAAGACTGCTGGACGGCTTCCGCGAGGAACATCGTGGCGAACATGGTCTTTCTCCCGGCCAGCATCGCATCGGAGGGCCTTTCGGGACCTCCGCGCAGGATCGTCACGTCGAGACCGTACTTTTCATAAATTCCCTTTTCCTTGGCGGTGTAGTAGCCCGCAAACTGTGCCTGGGGGAACCATTGGGGCAAAAAAGTCACTTTCTGAAGGTGCGCGGCCGAAGCCGGCGAGGCGAAGAGAAAAAAGGACGTAAAGAATAGAATCCAGCCAAAGCTGAACTGCGGGTTGAACCTTCGGGGCAATCTCAATTCCGTAACTGTTCCTTCCGGATACTTGGATTTTTTATGGAAAATACGTTGCCGGCGGAGGATTATCCGGCCCGAGCAGTCTCTCGAGCATCTCCATATCCGCGCCCATGACCGCCTGTCCGTTAATAAGAAAATAAGGCGTACTCCGTACTCCGGCCCGCGCCAGGATTTCCTGATTAGATCTGATTTTCTGTTTCACCTCTTTCGCGCCGCACGCCTTGAATTTCATGTCGTCCAGCCCGCCGGTCATCGCTTTATCATAAGCCGCCGCCTTATCTTTGGCGCACAGAATATACTCGATCTTTGCTTCCGATTCCGGAGAGAAGGGCATGAAGAAGATGTAACGGGTCAGATCCTTTTTCCGGGAAAGGAAATCGGAGCTTTTGCGACAATACTGGCAGTCGGGATTTGTAATTTCCACCACGATCGTCTTGCCTTCTCCGATCTTCAAAGCCTTATCCAGCGGAAGCTGTCTGAGACGGGCGGCGATCAGAAGGCTCATTTTCTCCCGCGTGAGGTTTTTCATCTCTTTTGAAACGATGTCTCCGACGATGATCTTTTCCGAATCGGGGCTGTAGTACAGAATTCTCCCCGGCACTACTACTTCGTAAAGCCCCTTGATTTCAGACGGCGAAATGCTCTGGAAGGGGATATCGGGAAAATTCTTTTTTAGAGATTCTTCCGGGGTCATGGCGGCGGCGACGGTCGAAACCAGGAGGGCCAGGGCCGTCAGAACGACGGCTGATATTTTCATTTGAAGTCCTTTCCTTGAATGTCGCAAAGCGGACCAAATGTATAGGTAATGCAGCCATAATGCAAACAGAAGATTGGGACGGGCATCCAAGGCATTGGGCATCAGGAGCTTAAGGTGTAATCTGATTGTTGACCTGAAGCCCAACGCCCGACACCCAACGCCCGTTTTTCGCAGTCTTGACACTGTTTCGGAACTGTGAGAAAAAAAAGCCGCCGTATTACAGCTGCGTTTCCAGCAAACCGGAAGGGAGAAATCATGGAGATCAACTCGGAAAAAATCAGGAATTGCGTAGTAGTTTCCGTAAAGGGAAAAATCGATGCCGTGACTTCCCCGGATTTTGAAAAAAGTCTTTCCGAACTGATTGGAAAAGGCGAAAAGATCATCGTCATGGATCTGGGGTCGCTTGAGTACATCAGCAGCGCAGGCCTTCGCAGCATCCTGGCTACGGCAAAACACCTGAAACCCATAGACGGCAAGCTGCTGTTTGCCGGTCTTCAGGGTCCGGTTAAAGACGTGTTCAGAATCTCCGGATTCGCGTCTATTTTTCAGATATTCGACAGCCGGGACGAAGCCCTCCAGCAGCTCTGACCCATGCGGACCTCCGCCGTTAAGTCACTGATTTTGCCGGCAAAAATCGAAAACCTGCACGGGTGTATCGATTTCGTGGCTGCCTGCGCCGCCGGACAGGGCTTCGGCAAGCGCCGCATCAGCGAAATCCGTCTGGCGCTGGAGGAGGTCCTGGTCAACATAATCAATTATGCCTACTCCGACCGTCCGGAAACCGGCGACATAGAAATCGCCTGCCGCCAGACCGGCGAAAACGCCCTGGAAATTGAAATAATCGATTCAGGCGCACCGTTCGACATGCTGGCATCCAAAGAGCCTGATACAGAGGCGGAGATCCCGGACCGGCAGATCGGGGGTCTGGGCATCTTCTTTGTCAAGCAGATCATGAACGGCATCCGTTACGCGCGTGAGGGCGGCAGAAACAAATTGACGCTCACGGCCGAAAGCGCGGGACAGCTGTCCGCCTGAGAAAACAATTCGTCATCCGCGGTGAGTCCGGATTCCGGACAGGCGGACACGGCTGCGGCGGAAAGTGATGGGGATTTTATTCCCGGCCGGACGCTTCAAGCAGGTCGAGCTGCTTCATTTTCTTGCGCAGACCCTCGCGGCTCATCCCCAGAATGCGTGCGGCTTTCGATTTGTTGCCCTGCGATTCCTGCAGCGCCCTCTCGACGGCGGTACGCTCAGATTCCCGCAGGGTGAGGCCTGCGCCTTTTGCCGGTGTGCCCGCGCCGGCATTCCTTACCTCTTCGGAGAGGTCCTCTTTCGAGATAACGTCGCCGTAAGCCAGCGCCACCGCCCTTTCCACTTCATTTCTGAGCTCCCGTACGTTTCCGGGCCATTCATAGTCTATCAGGGCTGCCAGGGCTTCCGGACTGAATCTCAGCGGGCCTTTGCCCATTTCCCTGGAGAAATTTTCGAGAAAGGATTTCAGAAGAATGGTTACATCCCCCCTGCGTTCCCGCAAGGGCGGAATGTTAAGGTGCACGACATTCAGACGGTATAGAAGATCTTTGCGGAAGCGCTTCTTTTCCAACTCTTCTTTCAGGTCCCGGTTGGTTGCCGCGACGATGCGCACGTCGACGGGGATCGTTTTCCTCCCCCCTACTCTCTCAAACTCCCTCTCCTCGATGACGCGGAGGATCTTGGCCTGGCAGGAAGGCGCCAGTTCCCCGATTTCGTCCAGGAATAACGTTCCTCCGTCAGCCGATTCTATCCTGCCGATTCTTTTCTCCACGCCGGTGGCCACCCCCTTTTCGATCCCGAAGATCTCGCTTTCGTAAATTGATTCGGGAATGGCCGAGCAATTTACCGCGACAAAAGGCTTGTGGCTCCTTCCGCTGTTATAATGGATCGCCTTAGCAATCAGTTCCTTGCCCGTGCCGGTCTCTCCGGTAATCATCACATTGATGGGAAGATCCGCTATTTTTTCAACCTGCTCCATTATCTGTTTCATCTGCCGGCTTGCCCCCAGGATCCGGGACGGAGAAAACCTCTCGCGCAGACCCTTCTTGAGGACGATATTCTCCCGCGCAAGTATTTCCTTGGCCCGGGACAGATCCGCCTGCGCCGCCCGGAGGTTCTCGATAATGCCGGACAGATGGAATTCCCTTGCCTCCACCTGGACCATCATCATCCCGAATGCTTCCGCCAGATCGCTTATGGTTTCCGGGTACGATCCTGTTTTTGTGAGCTCGAACAATTCGTTCGCCTTGGCATAGCGGCCGCTGGAAATAAGATTGCATAATTCCAGGAGGTACTTCAGAAGCTCTTCCGTTTTGCGGTTCATGTCGAATTTTTTCCCTCCTGTCATTTCCCGATCCCGGCTTTGCCGCAGGACAGTCCTTTCTTTTGCCCACTCGTTCCCGCCCGTTTCTTCCGTGCCGATTTCTTAATACAGAACCGAAGGGGATGCAATTCGAAACAGCTTCCGCAGGGATCGGGTAATTTGTCAATCAAGGGCTCGGCATAACCTTTTGCGGGACGCGATCGAGGACCTCCCGGATTTTCCTGGACAGTTCGGAGATTGAGAATGGTTTCTGAATGAACGCGGCGGCTTCCGCCCGAATCAGCCCGGATATTTCAGAATCCACGCTGTATCCGCTGGCGAGCATCGCCCTTGCTCCCGGCTTCATCTTCCTGATTTCCTTCAGGACTTCTATTCCCCCCAGGCCCGGCATGATCACATCCATCATGATAAGATCGATTTCGCGGCCGGCTTCCCTGTACAGCCTGATTGCTTCCATGCCGTTTTTCGCGCATTTGACGGTGTAACCCAGCGACTCCAGCATCCCCCTCTCCACCTCCAGAACGGCGGCTTCGTCGTCCACAAGCAGGATCGTCCCCTGCCCGCTGATGGAAACCTCCTCGGTCTGCATGCCGGTCTGGACTTTTTCCCCGGTTGCGGGCAGGTACATCGAAAACGTGCTGCCGCGGCCCTTCAGACTTTCCACGGCAATAAAGCCCCCGTGCCCCTTTACTATACCGTAAACCATGGCAAGACCCAGGCCCGTTCCCCGTCCCTTCTCCTTGGTCGTGAAGAAAGGCTCGAAAATGCGGTCGATAATTTCCTTGTCCATGCCGGTCCCGGTGTCTTTTACGGTTATCAGCACAAAACGGCCGGGGACTGCTCCGTGGAGCTTCGCTTCCTGCTCCTTAAGAATTTTGTTTTCCAGGGAGACATACAGTTCTCCTCCGTCGGGCATCGCCTGCCCGGCATTGACATACAAATTGAGAAAAACCTGCTCCATCTGGCCCCTGTCGGCCGTTACCGTCCAGATGTCGTCTGCGTACTTGTGATTGATTGTTATCTGTTTTTTTGTCCGGCCGAACATGGCAAGGCTTTTTTCCACTATCTCCTTCAGATCGGTCGGAATCATCTCGTATCCGCCGCCGCGGGCGAACCCGAGCATCTGCTTTGTCAGGGAGGCGCCGCTGCGGACCTGCTCTTCGATGCTCCTGAGTTTTTCGAGATGGGGATGCCCCGGCTCGATACCTCTCAGCATGAGAGAGGCGCAACCCTGGATGCCCATGAGGAGGTTATTGAAATCGTGGGCAATTCCGCCCGCCAGGGTTCCAAGTGCCTCCAGTTTCTGAGCCTGCAGCAGTTTTTTCTGGAGCTCATAGCTCTCCGTGATGTCGCGAAAAATCCCCACCACACCGATCACGTCCCCGTCATCGTTCAGATTCGGGCCTCCGCTCAGGCTGAAATACCTGGGGGTTCCGTCTTTGTGAATCATTGTCCCGGTCAGATCCATGACCGTCTTCCGCCCGTCCCGTGCTTTTTTGAAATTCCGCATGTACTCAGGAATTGCATCTTTCGACACGAACTCGGTAAAATTTCTGCCGATCACGTCTTCCCGGAGATGGCCGAGGATCCTCTCCCAGGCGGGATTCACGTATGTAAAATTGCCCTGCCGGTCGGTCATGTATATTATGTCCGGAGCGGATTCACTCAGAGAACGGAAGCGTTCCTCGCTTTCTCGGACTTTGCGATATGCCAGCGAAAGATGGATATTCGAGGCGACCTGGGGCGCTATGCCCATCAGCAGGCTGATATCGCTCTGGGCAAACTTGCCCGACCCGCTCCGACTGGCGATCATGACCCCGAGGGATTCCTTCCCGAACACTATCGGAATGCAGATGAAGGCAGCGGTCCCCGCCAGCGCGGCAAACTCCCGGTCACGCTCGGAGCAATCCGCCGCGGTTGAATCGAGCAGCTTCGGGAGCTGGCCGTTGAAAGCCCTGCTGAGAGAGCATTGCCCTTCCGGCCCTTCCAGGGTAAATTGAATGCGCCGCAACTGCCCATCCCGGCCCGGATCGAGCCCGTGTCCCTCCACAAACTCAAGGCCGCCCCGGCGGTCCGCCAGCAGGATCAGGACCCTGTCGAAAGACAGATATCGGCCCAGGGCCTTCGTTACGAGCTTGAGAAGATCATTAACCGGGAGGACAAAGGCCGCCGACTGGCCGATTTCGCGGATAAGTTGAATTTCATTATATCTTTCATTCATCTGCTCAATGAGCTGTTCCGCCGCGTCGCTCTGGGCCTCGATGCTCGACAGCCATTCATTCTTCTCTGTCATCTCCTTGGCAAGACTGAATAAAAGAAAAGCAAACAAGAAGGCTGTCAGGGCCGGAAGTCCCCAGGACGGGAAGAAAATAAAGGAGACCGTAACCAGGATCAGGCCGAGGGGTGCGGTCAGGTTGCGGACGCGCCTCCATTTCGAAGACAGGGGTTCGTGCCAGCTGAGTATGTACCGGCATAGATCGCCTCCCCGGTGAATGCACTCCGGGTGTTCGATATCAGCTTTTTTATTCAGAAAAATATTGGGTACGCTCTCCAGTATCCCCATCCGGTTCCGGCACTGGTAATTTTTCTCTTCTATGCCGGGAAAGGGGACAGCCCTTACCTCGATACTGTTGCTGGAGAGCTTTCGGATTTTCAGTGAAGAGGACCGGGTGACGGTTGAGGCGAATTTTTCGAGAATGCTGTAAGCGGCAAAAGGCGTCAGGAGCCCCAGAAGATATTTCCGAAGCAGTCCGTAGCTTTCCGCCTCCGACGTATATCGGCCCGCTTTCCTGGCGATCTCCGGATCGCCGGTCATCTCGTCCAGGGCCTGGTGAAACCGGTCCGCCTGGCCCTGGGTGAGCCAATGCGCATGGTCTTCTATTTCGAAGGAAGTAATCCCCGCGCGCTTCAGTAATATTTCAATATCGACACCGGGATGATGAGCGCGGAGATACTCGATGTACGATCTGAAAACCCTGCTGTTGTATAGAGCCTTCTCGTCCAGAACCGACCTCCCCCCGGGCTGTCGCGGGAAACAGGAATCTGCTATTCTTACTTAAAGAATCGGTAATCCGGGGGAAATATTGAGTATGGACAGGCGCGCCGCAAGGGAAATCAAAACGGTGCGGGCCATGATAGAAATTTTCTGTGCGGGAAGGCACGGCCGGAAAACCCTTTGCCTTGATTGCGCGGGACTGCTCCGGTACGCGGAGAAAAGGCTTGCCCTCTGCAGGTGGGGCGTAAACAAGCCCGCATGCTCCGAGTGTACGATCCATTGCTACAAACCGGAGATGAGGGGAAAAATTCGCGAAGTAATGCGGTATTCCGGACCCCGGATGACTTTACGGCATCCGGTCCTGGCCGCCCTCCACTTTGCAGACAAAAAAAGAGGCGCAGGGCAAAAGCAGAAATTGAGAAGATAGGGACAGGACCAGGATATCGGGATGGAGAGGTGATACAAGCCTGGAAAAATTCTCCACCCCCTCAAAGGAAGTAAACCTGTCCGATCCTCAACACGAAAATCCCGTCCGGTCTTCCGGCTGCTCAACCCCGCCCGGGATTTTATCCAATTGCCACTGCAAAAGGATACTGTTAAAGTATTTGTACATTTGCCGAGCCTTGGTCCCTTTCGGACCGGCTTTATCCACGTCCGATTTCTCTACTCTTTCCAGGATTTCTCCTCTTCCCCAACTTAGAACCAGGCAGGAAACAGCGCAGGGGATTTACCTATATGGCTGAGATTACGTCCGAACTGATAGAGATAGGGCGGAAGCGGGGATTTCTCACCTACGGGGATATTCTGGAACGGATTCCCGAAGCGGGACAGGATATCGACCAGCTTGACGAGCTCTATGACGCCCTTTCCGAACGCGGAATCGACGTGGTCGAAGATGCGAAAGCCGCCGTCGAGACTGCGGAAGAGGCTGCGGAAGAAAAGCCCCCCGCGGAAGAGGCCCCCTCCGAGGACCCCCTCAGGATCTACATGCGGGACGTCGGCAGGATATCGCTGCTTACCCAGGCCCAGGAGATTGAATTGGCAAAGAGATCGGAAAAGGGTGACCCGGATGCGCGCCGGCGGCTTATCGAAGCCAATCTCCGCCTCGTCATCTCCATTGCGCGTCGGTATATTAACCGGGGGCTCTCTCTTTCCGATCTGATCCAGGCCGGAAATATCGGCCTCATGCGCGCGGTAAAGACTTTCGACTGGCGCCGGGGATTCAAGCTCAGCACATACGCGACCTGGTGGATCCGCCAGTCCATCACCAGAACCATTGCCGACCAGGGGCGAATAATCCGCATACCGGTTCACATGAAAGAGACGGCGGGTAAAGTGGCTCGCGCAACGGAACAGCTGGCGCAAAAGCTGGACCGGGAGCCGAGTCCCGAAGAAATTGCAGGCGAAGCCGGAGTCCCGGTCGAGCGCGTGCGCCGGGTGCAGAAAATGGTGCAGGAGCCGGTATCGCTGGACACTCCCTTCACCGAAGACGGGGAGAGAAGCCTCTTTGATATCGTGCAGAACAGGGATGCGCTGTCCCCCGCCGATTCCGCCGGAAGGAGCAGGGTCCGGGAACAGATCGAGGCGATGCTCGAAACGCTGAAGCCGCGTGAACAGGAGATACTTAAGCTCCGTTTCGGCTTGAAGGACGGCCGGACTTATACCCTTGAAGAGATCGGAAAAAACCTGGGCGTGACCCGCGAAAGGGTCCGCCAGATTGAGGCCAAGGCGCTGAAGAAGCTTCGCCTGCCCGGGCGCAGGAAACTGCTCGAAGAGATATATTAATGGCTTCAGGCTTCTGGCTTCGGGCCTTGGGAGTCAGGCGTTGGACTGGGCGGGAAGTGCGGGACGGGCGGGAAAAGCGCGAAAGGATTTCAGGGGTGATGGGGTAATAGGGAAGGCAACATCTTACGCCTGAGGCCTTGGGCCTTACGATCTTGATTTGATTTCCCCTTCATGGTTATCTTTTGATGAAATATTATTATTCACTATTTTTCGTTTACAGTTTAATATACCTCCAGAGCAGGCAACCACCCTCACGCACTCGCTGAAATGATGCCGCGGGGAAAACACATCGGGAGGACTTCATGAAGCCCATCGGGCCGCTCATGTGGGAGCATCGTCTGATCGAGAGGATGGTCAAGCTGCTGAACGCCGAGGTTGACCGCATTGCAGGGAAAAAAGCGGTAAACGCCAGACTGCTCGACCAGGCCGTGGATTTTTTCAGGATTTACGCAGACCGGACTCATCACGGCAAAGAGGAGGAGATCCTTTTCCGCGATCTGGCGAAGAAAAAACTCTCTCCCGAACACCGTTCCATGATGGGCGAGTTGATCAGCGAGCATGTCCGTGGCAGAGAAATGGTCGGCAGACTTCTTCGCGCAAAAATCGACTATTCGCGGGGAGTGTCCGGCGCCCTGGCGGAAATCTCGTCGGCGCTGAACGAACTGATTATTTTTTATCCCCGGCACATTGAAAAGGAGGACAAAAATTTCTTCTTCCCCTCCATGGATTATTTCACTCCGGAGGATCAGAATAAAATGCTCACGGAATTCCGGGAATTCGACCGGAAGATGATCCATGAGAAGTACTGCGAGATGGTCGAAAACTTTCTCGGAAAACCGGTCCCCCGGCCGCCCTCTTGAAGAAGCTGAGAAGATAGGCGGCTTTTATCTTTCAAGGTGAGTGATAACGCCCGTCTCGGTCTGCCAACCCTTTCCCAGCTCCGTCCTTTTCAGCCGCCCAGACCTGCCCTTTTCAGAAGACCGAAGCCGGAAATTCTGCTGCGCTCCGGAGCCGGTGCGGTCTTTACAGATTTCGCATCTTCGAATCTTCGCACCTTCGCATCATCCGTTTTTCCGGCTCCGCTGATGGCTGAAACAAGGTCTTGAATGTTGTTTCTGATTTTCCCGATCTGATCGTTAAGCCGGTCCGAGGCGTCCGCGGACTGCTCCGCGTGCGAGGCCGTCTGCTGGGTAACTTTATCTATCTCCGCTATCGCCTTGTGGACGTTTCCGATTCCTTCCGCCTGCTCTTTCGAAGCCGCCGCAATCTCGTTTACAAGCTGGCTGACCTTCGTCGAAATTTCCATGTTCTCCTTGAAGGCTTCCTTGGCGGTCTGCGTCAATTCGCTTCCATTCACCACGGCTTTTACCGTGTTTTCGATCAGCTCGTTCGTCGTTTTTGCCGCCTCCGCCGCCTTCATGGCAAGGTTCCTGACCTCGTCGGCGACCACGGCGAAGCCCGCCCCGACTTCCCCCGCGCGGGCCGCCTCAACCGCTGCGTTAAGCGCCAGCAGGTTGGTCTGAAAAGCGATCGCCTCTATGGTCTGAATTATCTTCCCCGTTTCGGCATTGGAGTCCCTGATCTCGGAAATCGCCTCCGACATCCTGTCCATCTGCTGATTGACATTCTCCACTATCCTGTTGACTTCCTCCATGATGACCCGTGCATGGTCGGCATTCTCCGCATTCTGCTTGGTCATTGCCGACATCTCGTCGAGAGAGGAGGCGGTCTCTTCAAGAGAACCGGCCTGTTCGCCTGCCCCCCTGGCCAGCTGCTGGGCGGATGAAGAAACCTGGGCCGATGCCGAAATCACCTCGTCAACGCCGCCGGTCAGGCCCGTGATTACGCGGCCCACGGATCCGGTGATGGAGCGAACGATGAAATACCCGAGGGCAAAGACGATCAAGATTCCCACCAATCCCATAATGGAAAGTTTTTTGATTATTTCCTCCACGATCTGGTCATACCGGGTATTCGGCACTCCTACGTAGAACATCCCGATCACCTGCCCCTGCTCATCCCGGATCGGCTCATACGCGGTCTGATTCCATATTCCGACGACCTGGGCCTTGCCGATATATGATTTGCCCTCTTTCAGCACCTTATCGATGACGTTCCGGGCGGCTTTCGTCCCCACCGCACGCTCTCCCGACGCATTCTTGACGTTTGTGGCAATCCGGGTGCCGTCCTGAAAAATTGTGACCGTATCCCCGGTCAGCTCCCCGATGCGGTCCACCATGCCGAAATTGCCGTTCATCTCCGTCTCGCCCTTGAAAAGCTTTCCCTCCCTGACCGCCCATGCCCCGGGATGCTTGTCTTCGAGGAGACTTCGTCCCATAGCGATATCTCCCTTGAGCTTTTCGTGAGCCGTCAGAATTACCTTTTCCTGGATGGTGAGTATTGTAAATGCGCCCATTATCGCGAAAAGGAGTATAAAAATCGTTAACAGCGAGAACATTTTTCCCCTTAATCCCATATTGCGAAACATGCCTGATCCTCCTTGTGCGGCAGTAATTCCAATTAATCAATCGGCAGCAATCCCGAAAAATTTATGCTCAAATCGACATAAATTCTTTCCGAACCGATATATTAATAAGGAAAAACCTTGTTGCCTTGCACCTGTCGTGATAATTAAAAAAACCCTCGCTGAGATCATCCCCTTGCGGATGGAAGCAGGTCAGACATCTCCGGAGATTACGTCCGCACCCAGACGCCATGGAAACCGAAAAATCCCTCAAAAAAGAAATACTTATCGAAAATGAAATCCTTCGGGCCAAGGAAGAAAGATACCTTCATCTCATTGACGGTACGAACGACGGCATTTATGAGCTGGATACCGACGGATATTTTACGTTCGTCAACAAAACGATCTCGGACAGGACGGGCATACCCCAGGAGGCCTTCCGCGGGCTTCACTATTGTGAATTGATAATGCCCGAGGATCATGAGCTGGCCCAGAGAAATTTCGAAAAAATCATTCAGGGGGAGACCTTACCGCCTTATGAGATTCGCGGGCGAACGCTGGGCGGCCGGTTCACGACGCTCGAAGTCAATGCCTCCCCCATCTATGACGGGCGGAGCGTCATCGGGGTCATGGGGATCATCCGCAACGTGACCGAGAGAAACCTGGCCGTAGCGGCCCTACGGAAGAGCCAGGAACGATTGCGCCGGATCACCAGCATCATGGTGGATCTGGTCGTCCAGATCGATCTTCAGATGGTCCTTCAATATATTACCCCAAACGTCGAATGGATCCTCGGATTCCGAGTTGAAGACGGCCTGGGAAAATCCGCCCTGGAGTTTATCCATCCCGACGATCACACCCTGGCGGCAGAATCCCTGCAGAAGGTCTTGAGGTCCGGCAACCTCGAGATCGAACTCCGCATCCGGCACAGCGACGGCCGCTACATCTGGATGGAATTGCTCGGCAATGTCCTTATCGGAGACGACAGAAAGCTGGCGGGAGTAATCATCAGCTGCCGCAACGTAACAAACCGCAGGAGGGCCGAAGAAAAGATCCGCCTGCTTCACCAGGAACTGGAAAAAAGGGTGACGGACAGGACGGCCCAGCTCGAAGCCGCCCACCGGGACCTCGGGGTCGAATCGGCTGACCGTATGCGGGCGGAGGATGAACTGCGGGAAAGCGAAAGGAAATACAAAGAGCTGGTTGATTTTCTTCCCATACCGGTTTTTGAGATGGATCAGCACGCATATATTATTTCCGGGAACCCCGCAGTCCATGAACTTTTCGGAGTCACTCCGGAGGACGTGGAAAACGGACTTAACGCATACCGGCTGATAGTTCCCGAAGAAGTTGAAAAGGCAAAACAGACCGTGATAAAACGGTTTGCCGGAGAAAAAGAAGTCGGCACTGAATTTACCGGGGTCAGGAAAGACGGCAGCAGGTTCCCCATGATCATCTACGGAAGCCCTATTATCCGCCGGGGCAGACCGGTGGGTTTAAGGGGAGCGATAATCGATTTGACGGAACGGAAGAAATCAGAGGAATCGCTTCGGAAAAGCAGCGCCAGCCTCGCAGAGGCCCAGAGAATAGCCCATATCGGGAATTGGGAATGGGACATTCGCACCGGCGAAACAAGCTGGTCGGACGAAATTTGCCGGATCCTGGGGGTGGCCCGGGAATCTTTCGGGAGGAGGTACGAAGACCTGCTCGACTTCATTCATCCCGAAGACAGGGCGGTGGTGAAAGGCGCGGTCAACAGGGCCGTCCATACCGGGTCGCCTGCGGAAAACTCCTACCGGATTTCGCGGGCAGACGGATCCATCGCGGAAATCGCTGAACGGATCGAGGCGATTCCCGGCGAGGACGGAAGGACCGCAAAACTGCTGGGCATCATCCAGGACGTCACGGAACGCAAGAAGGCCGATAAAAAACTGCAGAAGGCGAAGGATGCTCTGCTCCAGGCGGAAAAGCTGGCTTCCATCGGGCTTCTATCGTCCGGCGTCGCGCATGAAATCCTGAATCCGATCAACATTATCTACATGACGCTGCAGGTGCTGCAGATGTCCGAGAATCTCTCGCACGAAGCCCACACGGAGATCACCATCGCCATCGAGCAGGTAAACCGTATCGTCTCCATCACCAAGGATCTGGGCCGCTTTGCGCGCACCGCCAAGATGGACAAAGAGCGCCTTGACCTAAACGAAATCGTCCGGAACGCCCTGGCCCAGCAGGGCGCGCAATTCAAATTTTCCGGAATAAGGACCGAAACGGGCTTCGCGTCCGGGTTCCCTCCGATCAAGCTCAGCAAGGAAGGGATAGAGCAGGTGCTTTTCAATCTGTTCTCGAACGCAGTCTGCGCGATGGAGAATTCCGGGACGAAGATATTGAAAGTGGAAACGGAAAAAGCAAATTCGGAAGGGAAGGATTTTGCCCGGGTCAGGATCTCCGATACGGGATGCGGTTTCAAAGAGGAGGACCTTCCAAGGATATTCGAGCCTTTCTTTACGACGAAGGAGCCCGGAAAAGGGATAGGTCTCGGTCTGTCCATATCGTATGGAATCGTCCGGGACCACGGCGGGCGTATCTGGGCGGAAAACAGGAACGGGGGGGGCGCAGCAGTCATCTTCGAGCTGCCGATCGGGTGATAAAGGAGAGGGGCGGATTTATGGAGAAGATTCTGATCGTGGACGACGAAGTGCATGTCCTTAACCTACTTAGGAAGTTTTTTGCATCGAGAGGATATGACGTCCATACGGCGACAACGGGAGAAACCGCCATCGAGATTGTCAGGAGCGAGCATCCGGAGATCGTTCTCCTGGACATCATTATGCCGGGGATGGGGGGGCTCGAAGTGCTTCAGGAAATCAGAAAAATAGATCCGGATATCGGGGTGATCATGGCCACGGCCGTGCTGGATCAGAAAACCGCAAAAGTCGCGCTGGAAATGGGCGCCTACGATTATGTAACCAAGCCTTTTGATTTTGACTATATGGAAACCGTCCTGCTCGTCAAGCTGGCGGGAATGAGGTTCCGTAATTGAGGTTCTCCGGCCGGGACGGAAGCACCCCGCCGGCCCCGGTTCCGGATATTCCTTGGCCGCTGCCGATTCAGATTTCGTTTCCCCTTCCCTGAAGATGCCGTAAATGGTTTTCAGCACTAAATATCCTTGTCTTTTCTGCCGATATAACAGTGGGCAACTCCCGCAGCGTTCACGGACCGGCGGGCATCATCTTATTTCCTGAAAAACTGCGCCGCATGAATTCTTCCATCGAAAATGCAACCAGGTATTCTCTCCGGTCTGAAGAGTCCGGACCGGGAAACCTGATTCTGCATGTTTCGGGCGCAATCGCCCTCGGGACCGTGAAGGATTTCACCCGGGACATTGAATCGCACCTGCGCGGAAGGAACTTCCGGGAGGTGATCTTCGATCTTGACGGGATCGAATATCTCGACAGCGCGGGTGCGCTTGCCCTGATCAGGTACCGAGACATGGGTTCCCGCGAATCTTTCCCGGTCCGCATGACCGGCATGAACGCGGCCACGGAACGCATGATAGGCCTCATCGACCGCAATCCTCTCCCGCCGCCGCAGCCGTCAAGAGAAGCGCCCGGTCTGCTGGAAAGAGCCGGAGAGGCCGGGATTCGCTTCTATCATGATGCAGCCCTGCTGCTGCTCTTTATCGGCGATATTGCCGGCTCCCTGGCCGGATCCGCATTGAGCCCGCGGTCCATCCGGTGGGAATCCGTTACCTTTTACATGAAGAAAGCGGGGCTTGACGGATTGCCGATCGTCGGACTTATCAGCGTTCTCCTGGGGATGATTATGGCCTTCATGGCGTCCCTCCAGCTCCGCCTTTTCGGCGCAAACATCTATGTCGCGTCTCTGGTGTCCATTGCCATTGTCAAAGAGCTCGGCCCCATTATGACGGCTATAATTTTCGCCGGACGGTCCGGCTCGGCCTTCTCCGCCGAAATCGGGACAATGCTGGTGAATGAGGAGATAGACGCCCTTTCAACCATGGGTTTCGATCCCGTCAGATTCCTTGTCGTTCCGAAAGTCATCGCCTCGATGCTTGTTGTGCCGATTCTCACGCTCTATGCCGATTTACTCGGAATATTGGGAGGCCTGGTCGTGGGTATAATGGGAATGGACTTGACGGTCCACTCGTACATGCAGCAGACGATGACCAGCATCCAGATGTTCGACCTTGTTTCAAGTATTTTCAAGTCGGTATGCTTCGCCGTGCTGATTGCGGCAATATCGTGCCACCGCGGATTCCAGGCCAGCGGGGGAGCGGAAGCCGTCGGCTCCGCGACAACTTCCGCCGTGGTATCTTCTATTTTCCTCATCATCACCGCCGATTCGGCTTTTGCGATCATGCTGCACTACATATGAAGAAGGGGAAGACGGTCGCGACTGATGAATACTCCTGCTGACAAGAAATACAGACCGGCTGTCATCGAAGTGGAGGGGATCTCAGCCTATTACCGCGACAACTCCGTCCTGGAAAATATCTCGCTCAAGGTGTTCCAGGGAGAAATTTTCGTAATCGTCGGGGAGAGCGGCTGCGGGAAATCGACCCTGCTCAAGTGCATGATAGGGCTGTATCGTCCCGACGACGGCAGGATCTCGATCCGGGGGACCGATCTTGTTTCCGCCGAAGATGAGGAGCTCCAGCAGGTCAGAAAAGGATTCGGCGTGCTCTTTCAATCGGGCGCCCTTATCGGCTCCATGACGCTTGCGGAGAATATCTCTTTGCCCCTCCTCGAGCATACCGACCTGCCGGCGGAAATGATCGACGAAATCGTCAGGATGAAGCTTCGCCTCGTGAATCTTTCCGGCTACGAGGACTACCTTCCGTCCGAGCTTTCGGGGGGAATGAAAAAAAGGGCCGGCATCGCCCGCGCCCTGGCGCTCGACCCGCAGATCCTTTTTCTGGATGAGCTGTCGGCGGGCCTGGATCCCGTTACGTCCGCAGGGCTGGACCGGCTCGTCAAGGATCTGAACGCTGTTATGGGCACCACGATGGTGATCGTCAGCCACGAGTTAAATTCGATTATGAATATTGCCGATAGGGTGATCATGCTGGACAAGAGCACCCGGGGAATAATCGCCGAGGGAAATCCGCGGGAAATCAGGAAGAATTCCGCGGATCGGAGGGTATACAACTTCTTCAACAGGGAACCGCACTGAGGATGGAGAAAATTGGCTAAAAAGAAAACTTCCAGGACCCTGATCGGGCTGTTTGTCGTCATCGGCTCCGCAATCGGCGTAATCGCGGTGGTATGGCTCGGAGCTTCCAAGTATTTCGAGAGCGGCGCCCCGTACGCGGCATACTTCGATGAATCGGTGCAGGGATTGAGTCCCGATTCGAGCGTGAAGCTCAGGGGCGTAAGTATCGGCAGGGTGGAGACGATCGGAGTCGTCCCCGGAAGCGCCTTTGTTGAAGTCATCATGAAGCTGAATATGAAAGATCTGCCGGCAGATCGCCTCTGCGCCGAGCTGAAATCCGCAGGACTGACCGGGATCATGTTCATCGATCTCGATCTGATACAGAAAGGGGAAGCGGTGGACTCGTCTCCTCCGGGCTGGGATCCCCCACATCCCGTAATCCGGTCCCGGCCGTCGCGGACAAAGCATATCCTGACGGGCATAGACACGCTGATAGAAAAAGTGAATCAGATCCATACCGGCGCGATCACAAAAAATCTGGAATCGGCCACGGCCCGCCTCGATATAGTCCTGCGCAGGACCGACCGGATTCTTGCAGACGAGAGGATAGAGCAGATCCTGACCGGCACCAGGGATACTATCGCCGAGGCAAGGACGGCATTGAACAGCGTCAAATCCGAGATCCAGGGGATGAGGCTGAAAGAGACGTCGGGGCAGGCCCATAACATTCTCGAAAGCCTGGGGAAAGACTCCCGCAAAATATCAACGGATTTGAAGATAACCGGCGAGAACCTCCGCCAAGTGTCTGAAAATCTCGAAACGCTGGTGCAGAGGCTGCAGACTGATCCATCAGAAATTCTCTTCAGCAGCCGGCCTCCCCCCCGGCAACGACAGGAGTACAAGCCATGAAAAGGACCGTAATTCTTTTGTGGTCGGCGCTTCTCATTCTGAACGGCTGCGCCGGCGCCACATTTCCGCCGGAGGTCAATCAATACATGCTCGAATACGCGTCTCCCGCATTCGGGGATATGAAGCCTGTGGACGCCTCCATTCGCCTTGAGCCCTTTTCCATTGTCCGCGCATATAGTACGACCTCTATGGTTTACAGGACAAAACCTTTCCGGTACGGCGACGACGCCTACAACCGCTGGCGGGTGAAACCTTCGGATATGCTGTCGGACCTGCTGCTGCGGGACATGAGAAACGCCGGTCTCTTCCGGGGGGTTTTTTCCTATAACGACGCAGATAACGGCTGTTACAACCTCGGTGGGGTCATTGAGGAAATATACGAACGGGAGAGCAAAGACTGCAATCAGGCGGTTCTGGGCGTGAATGTCACGCTTGTCGGCAGCAGTCAGGAAGCGCCGGGACAGATATTATTCCAGAAAGGATACCGTTCCGTTCAGGATATGGAAAGGAGAGACGCCGAATCGCTGGCCCGCGCCATGAGCAGGGCCATGGAAGCGGTATCCAGAGAAATCATCCTGGACGCGTACAATGCGGCGAAAAAAAACAAGCCGGGATCAAAGAAAGAGTGCCTGACGTCCCAGTAAGTCAGGCCGACTACCCTGTTACGGGCGCCGTTCTGCATCCGGCAGTCCCGGTGATATCCAGGAACGTCATCGCGGTTTAATCGGCTCTACTGAGTAATCGGAGCGGCAGCTCAGATGGGTACTACGTTTTCCGCCGCCGGACCTTTCTTGCCCTGGGTTACTTCAAACCGCACCCTCTGACCTTCCGTCAGAGTTTTGAAACCGCTGGCCTGGATCGCGCTGTAATGAACGAATATATCCCCTCCCCCGTCCTGCTCGATAAACCCGAAGCCCTTCTGCTCATTGAACCATTTCACTGTTCCTTCCGGCATTACCTGAATCCTCCTTTTTGTTCCAGTTCCGGATCAGTCATTTTCGCCTGTCCAGAACTCTGTTCCATTCTTCGAGCTGATCCTTGTAACCGGCTGCCAACTCCTTATAATCGCCTTCGATTGTAATCGATTTGATCCTGTCTCCCTGAACAATACTGTCGACTACTTTCCGGTCTCCGGCTCCCTCCACCGATCCGAAAACGGTGTGTTTACCGTCCAGCCACGGCGTAGGGACATGCGTTATGAAGAACTGGCTTCCGTTGGTGTCGGGTCCCGCATTGGCCATGGAAAGGATGCCGGGCCTGTCGTGTTTCAAATCCGGAGAAAATTCGTCGCGGAAATCATAACCCGGACCTCCCGTTCCCCTTCCCTGGGGGCATCCGCCCTGGATCATGAAGTTCGGAATGACCCTGTGGAAAGTCAAACCGTTATAAAATCCCCTTTGGGACAGATTAACAAAATTGAGAACGGTGAGGGGGGCCTTGTCCGGGTAAAGATTGAGTCTGATATCTCCCTTTGCAGTGTGGATCACGGCCTTCAACGATGCGAACGTCATTTCACCTCCAATACTGCGCGCTTTACCGGCGGCAGCGACATTCGCGGCGCACAGGCAAATGCAGAGCAGCAACGCCGAAAGTGCAAGAGTAATGTCCTTCATCTGCCGTTCTCCGTAATTGATAGCTTACAGGCAATCGCCTCGGATTGCCATCAAAAAACAGGCCCTTCCCCGCCTGTTTCCGGTAAAAACACTCCGGAGCAAGCTCAGGTGAGTCCCCGATCCTTAATGAAAAAAAACTTGACACTATGCCTGTTTGACTCCTAAACTCGACTTAATCAGGAATCATTCCGATTTATTTTATGTTCACAAAAGAATTCTTTATCAGCAGACTGAGGGATAAAGGGCTGAAGGTCACAAGCCAGCGGCTTGCCATAATAGACGTGATGCTCGAAAAAGGACATCTGCATCCCGGCGCCGCGCTCGTATTCGAAGAGGCCAGGAAGCGGGTAAGGGGACTGAGTTTGTCCACGGTGTATGCAACTCTTCACGAATTTTACCGCCGCGGCATTTTCAAGATGATCGAGTTCGACCGGATGGAGAACCGCTTCGACAGAAATATCGATGAGCACCTGCACCTTATCTGCCGGAAGTGCGGAAAAATCATCGATTACCCTTCTCCCGGAACACTCCGCCGCGCCGAGTTGGAAAAGAACGCAGGATTCCGCATCACCGACAGCCGGCTTGAGTATTACGGCTATTGCCGGGAGTGCGGCGAGAGGCCTGAACCGGCAAAGGGCCTGAAGTGATCGTCAGGCATGTCTTTTTTTTGCCGTCTTATCAGGAATCATTCCAGTTTAGTATGACGTCTGTTCCAGATAACTCCCGCCTGCAAGGCCGGGAGAATAAAATCAGAAAGGAGAAAAGCAGATGGCGGAAGAGATAAAAGCCGGATGTGCAAGGCCGACGGGAGGTCCCGTGGGCGAAACGGAAACCGAAGAGAAAAAAACCGCACAACAGGGTGTGCAGAAAGAGAGCAGATCCATGATCATGGTCGCAAGAAAGGCCCCCGATTTTTCCGCGCCCGCATATTTCGAAGGCAAATTCATTAATGTCCGCCTGTCCGAATACCTCGGTAAGTGGGTGCTCCTGTGCTTCTATCCGGGCGACTTCACCTTCGTCTGAGCTACGGAAATTTCGGCAGTTGCCGAAGCTTATCCTGAATTTCAGAAGCTCGGGGTCCAGGTCCTGTCCATGAGCATCGACAGCGTCTTCGTACATAAGATGTGGGTCGACCACGAACTTTCCAAGATGGTGAAAGGCGGAATACCTTTTCCCATGCTCTCGGACGCCGCCGGCAGGGTGGGAACCGCTTACAACGTTTTCGACGATACGGCGGGCGTCGAGACAAGGGGACGTTTTATCATAGACCCTGACGGAGTTATTCAAGGCTACGAAGTTCTGACTCCGCCCGTGGGAAGAAATGTTCTCGAATCGATACGGCAGGTGCAGGCTTTCCAGCATGTGCGACAGAGCGGCGGGACCGAGGCTACACCCTCGGGATGGCGCCCCGGAAAGCTCACGCTGAAACCCGGACCGGGCCTTGTCGGAAAGGTCTGGACAGTGTGGAAGACAAGCATGGCCCTCGACTGACGCTTCCCTCCGGGTAAATCGGAGCCCCAGGCAGGCAGCCGCCTTTTTCTGCCTGCCTGGGATCAAAACAGCATCACAGCAAGGTACAAACAAAGCTTGACATGAAAAACAAAGAGGGGTAGTATTTCCGGCCTAGAAATACATAGCATTAAAGTTAGGAAGGACATTTGAAGGTGCAAGGTAGAACCACCGTGCTCTTTGGAGTTCTGGTGGTTTTTTTCTGCCATAAATGCCGTCCGACTTTGATAAATATTACAGAAAGGAGGGTGCGGTAATGGCAGAAGGCAAAGTTAAATGGTTTAACGAGCAAAAAGGCTTCGGATTTATCGAAAAAGACGAGGGCGGCGACGTTTTCGTTCATTACAGCGCGATACAGTCCAGCGGCTTCAAGACGCTGACGGAAGGCCAGCGCGTAAGCTTTGATATCGAACCGGGCAAAAAGGGTCCGGCCGCTGCGAACGTAAAACCTCTGTAGGCATTTTTAGAAGCGGCGCTACCCCGGTCGGAACAGACCGGGAGCGCCGCTTTTTTTCTTGCTTTATAATCCGACGCGGCTGCGCCCCTCCAGGATTCCTCACCCCCCGCGTATAAACAATCAGGATACAATGAGAAAACAAAACATACGAAATATAGCCATTATTGCGCATGTCGATCATGGAAAGACAACCCTGGTTGACGCCATGCTGAAACAGACGGGCACGTTCAGGGCAAATCAGAAAATCGAGGAGCGCGTGATGGATTCCATGGACCTGGAGCGGGAGCGCGGCATCACCATCATGTCGAAGAACACCGCAGTGGTTTACAAGGGGATAAAAATCAATATCGTCGATACGCCCGGGCATTCGGACTTCGGCGGTGAGGTCGAGCGGAGCCTGAACATGGTGGACGGCGCGATCCTGCTGGTTGACGCAAGCGAAGGCCCGCTGCCGCAAACCAGATTCGTCGTTAAAAAGGCGCTTGCCAGGCGGTTGCCGATAATCCTGGTCATCAATAAAATCGACCGGAGGGACGCCCGCATAGAAGAAGTAACTAACGAAGTCTACGATCTTTTTATCGACCTTGACGCCGGTGAAGACCAGATCGAATTCCCCATTCTTTACACGAACGCGAAGCTCGGAATCTCCCACAGGAATCCGGGAGATGACTCAACAAACCTTGTCCCGCTGTTTGAAGAGATCCTCAAGGAAATACCCGGTCCCGAAGCGGACGACGGCGAAGTCCCGCAGTTCCTGGTTACTAATCTGGATTACGACTCATATGTGGGCCAGATCGCCATCGGACGTCTGATGAACGGATCCCTGGAAATGAACAGCACCTATACCCTCTGCGGAGAATCCGGGATGACCGCGGGAGTGAAGTTCTCGTCGCTTTATACCTTCCTGGGACTGGGAAAAAGCCGGACGGAACGGGCCGAAGCCGGAGATATTATCGCCCTGGCGGGAGTAGAAAATGTTGAAATCGGCGATACGATATCATCCTCGGAAAACCCCCGTCCTCTTGAGCGCATCAGGGTCGATGAGCCGACCCTTTCCATGTTTTTTTACGTGAACAACGGTCCCTTCGCCGGCAGAGAGGGAAAATTCCTTACTTCGCGCCACCTTCGATCGCGCCTGGAAAAGGAAACCCTCAAAAACATGGCACTGAGGATAAGGTACATGGACCGCGCCGACGCCTTCGAAATCTGCGGGCGGGGCGAATTGCAGATGGCCGTCCTGATCGAGACCATGCGCCGGGAGGGGTATGAGTTCATGGTATCCAAACCGCGCGTCATAACAAAGCGGGAGGACGGGATAATACTCGAACCCGTAGAGCGCGTATTTCTGGATGTGCCCGAGGAATTCATCGGGATTGTCACGGACAAATTATCCACCCGCAAGGGCAGGATGATGAACCTCGCCAACAAAGGAAGCGGGCGGGCGGGCCTGGAATTCGTCATCCCTTCGCGCGGGCTGATCGGGTTTCGGAGCCATTTCCTCACGGACACCAAGGGCGCAGGCGTCATGAATTCCCTGAATGAAGGATACGAGTCATGGTTCGGTCCGATCCCGCAGCGTTCGAGCGGTGCGCTCGTTTCGGACAGGCTGGGCAGGGTTACATCATACGCAAGCCTCGCCATGGTGGACCGAGGCGAACTGTTCGTCGAGGTCGGGACCGACGTTTACGGAGGAATGATCGTCGGCGAGCGGAACAGAACCGGCGATCTGGAAGTAAATATCACGAAAGAGAAGAAGCTGACCAACCTGAGAAGCTCCTCATCGGAAGCAACCGTTGTGCTGAGGCCCCCCCGGCCGCTTTCCCTCGACCAGTGCATTGAATTTATCGCCGAAGACGAACTGGTCGAAATCACTCCCGACAACATCCGTCTGCGTAAAATGGAGCTGGATGCGGGGAAACGGGCATCCCGGAGAAGAGAGGAGAAATACGGATCGGGCTCTGGAAAGGAACAGAGGGGCGCAGGATGAAAATCGGACTGATCGGCCTTGCTGCATCCGGGAAAACGACGGTTTTCCAGGCGTTAACGGCCCTGGACAGCGGGGCGGCTCTCCGCCGCGGCAAAAAATCGGACAATATTGCGGTCGTGGAAGTCCGGGACGAGCGGGTTTCACGTTTATCAACGATGTACAACCCGGCAAGGACGACATACGCAACGATAGAGATCGTGGATTTCGCCGGAGCTGAACGGAATGGCGCCAATAAAAGTGAGATCTACCGGCCGCCATCGGCCATCACCGGGAACATTGACGCCCTTGCCGTCGTACTCGGCAATTTCAGCGGCGCGCAGGGCGAGCCGGATCCTGTCGGAGATCTGAAAAAGATCGAGGCGGAAATGCTGCTCGGGGACATGGTGATTGCGGAGAACCGTCTGGAGAGAATCAGGGATGGATATAAAAGGGGCCGGAACGGAAACGGAACCGAAAGGGAAGCTGCTTTGCTTCGCAGAATCGTTTCGGAGATGAACGATGGCAGGCCGATCCGGGCCCTGGAGCTCGACTGTGAAGAAAAAAAGATAATACGGGTTTTTCAGTTCCTGACGATGAAGCCACTCATGGCTGTATTGAATTCGGAGGAAACCCGATTTGGAAAAAATTCCGTGATGCTCAAAGAGATCGCGGGCGCTTGCGAGGCGATAGAATTCGCCGGCCGTTTCGAGATGGAGCTGTCGCATATGCAAGAGGAAGAGGCAAGGGACTTCATGAATGACATGGGAATCGGCAAATCGGCCTGCGACCGGCTGGCTGAGATTGCGTACCGAACCGTCAACTACATCAGCTTTTACACCGTCGGCAGCGATGAAGTGCGCGCATGGCCGCTGCGCAGGGGCATGACCGCCGTTGAAGCAGCCGGGACAATCCATTCCGACCTCGCGCGGGGCTTTATCCGGGCCGAGTGCTTTTCCTACGATGACCTTGTCGAATGCGGCAGTGAGAAGAAAATCCGCGAGCGGGGCCGGTTCCGGCTTGAGGGGAAAAACTATATCGTCCGGGACCGCGACATACTGAGCATCCGGTCCGGGCTGTAGAAAAAATCCTTAATCCTTTAAAACTCCAACGCAAAACTTCAGACTTTCAGCCTGAGGGCTGTGCCCGGCGCAGATCAGACTTGTCGGAATGCCTTCTCAGGTTCTTCATATTGCGCCATAGGCAGTCCCCTGATTGCATTTCCATCCTGCCAAATCGAAAATATACAGGGAGGCCGGCGTGAAAACAGAGAAATTTCAGGAGCAGAATGCCGAATTCGAAGCCTGCAGGAAGGAACTGGATAGACTTCGCGGCGACACAAGGGAGCTGGATCTTGCGTTCGAAACCACCCTGAAGGCGGTGCCGGCCGGCATAGGCCTGGTAAAGGACCGCGTTCTCATCTGGATTAATGAGCAAATGACAGCGATGACCGGCTATGCAGAACGGGAACTTATCGGGAAGTCATCACGGATCCTGTATGCCTCCGGCAAAGAATTCGAAAGGGTGGGTAAAATAAAATACGGCCAGATAGAGCTGACCGGGATCGGCTCCATCGAGACGCGCTGGCGGAAGAGGGACGGATCCGAGATAGATGTATACTTGCAGACCCGCGCGCTCAAGGTCGGACGTCCCACGGAAGCAATTTTCACGGCCATGGACATTACCGAGAAGAAGTTCCTGGAAAATGAATTACGGAAAAACCAGGAGCGGCTCCAGATGGCCTTCATGGCCGCCCATGAGGCGATCTGGGATTGGAATCCCTCGACAAAGGACTTTATCGTCAACGAGACTTTCAAGGATTTATTCGGCATTCCTCCAAAGAATAAAGCATGCAGATCCTGGTGGCTCGAAAAAACCCACCCGGAGGATCGGGACCGGATTTTTTCGGAATTCCGCCGGGCCTGCGCAAGCGGCGCTCAGAGTCACGCATGCGAATACCGTTTTCGCAAGCGGGATGAAAGCTATGGATTCATCTTTAATCGCATGCTTTTCTCCCGCGCCGGCAACGGCTCTGTTCGGCGGATCGTAGGCGCGGTGCTGGATATTACCGAATTGAAGCAATCCGAAGCGGATCTCAAAAAAAAATCGCTCCTGTTACAGGACAGCGTGCAGGAGCTCGAGAGCTTCAGCTACTCCGTGGCTCACGATTTTCGCGCGCCCCTCCGTGCAATCGACGGCTTCACGGGGATGATTCTGGACGATTTCGGAGACCGGATGGAGGAAGACCTCAAGGCCAAGTTCAGGAAAATTCGTCAGAATACCGGGCGCATGAACCGGCTGATCGACGATCTCCTCGCCATCTCGAGACTGCAACGGCATGTCCCGTCTCGTAAACGGGTCGATATGGAACAGCTCTTTCATGAAGCGTGGTCCGAACTTGTTCCCGTTTATCCGGGGCGCGCTCTTGAGTTCCATATCCAGGCGCTGCCTCCCTCGACAGGAGATCCGGTGATGCTGAAACAGCTCGCGACAAATCTCCTCTCCAACGCCATAAAGTTCACGCAAAACAGCCGTCCGGGCATAATAAATATCGGAAGCCGCACAGAAGGGGGGCAGCCCGTCTACCACATTCGCGATAACGGGGTCGGTTTCGACATGCGCTTCAAAGACAAGCTGTTTCAGGTTTTTCAACGGCTCCACAGCCCTTCGGAATTCGAGGGAACGGGTATAGGCCTGGCCATCGCGGAGAGAATCGTCAGGAAGCATGGCGGGCGGATCTGGGCTGAGGGAAAGATCGATAAAGGAGCGACCTTTTATTTCAGCCTGTCCCGGGAATCTGAGCCGCCGGACAGGCAGAAACGGCAGACCGCGTCAGGCCGCCGGGGATGACTTTTCGGGGCGTTTGCCGCTGATTCCAGCGTAGAATGCGCGGATCCCCGACATATCGTATTCCAGGTCGCCGGTCGGGTTAATCACCTTCCCGAATCCGCCCGTCTTCCTGCGGTAATCGAGAAAAGCAAAGACGATCGGAACGCCTGCTCCCTGTGCGATGTGATAGAAGCCGGTTCTCCATTCTTTGACTTTCCTCCGCGTACCTTCCGGCGAGATCATCATCACGAGTTTCGGTATTTCCCTGAATGCATTTTGACATTGACTTATTAAAATTCATCTTCTAATAACCCGTTCATGGGAAGAAAAGCATATTTCAGCAGGGATACTTTTCTGAGCGCCACCATGAAGATCCTGACGGAGCACGGACCGGGCGGAATCACTGTCGCGGCTGTCGCCGAAAAGGCGGGGGCGCCTATCGGCTCCGTTTATCACCGTTTTTCATCGAGGGATTTGATGCTGGGCGAGTTATGGCTGAGCCTCGCAGAGGAATTCCAGCGCGGTTTCTATTCGGCCCTGAAGGACGGCGGTTTAAAAGCGGCGCTCTTCACTCCCGGCTGGGCGCGTGCAAATCCGCATAAGGCAAAAATCCTTCTCCTTTACCGGCGCGAGGAGCTGATGTCGAAAAATTGGCCGCGTGAATTTCATCTGCGCGCACGCCGCCTGGCGCAAGAGCTTCGAAGAGAGATCCTCGCTTTCATGGAGGATGCGGCGGCAGGATGCTCCGCTGAAGATTACGAAAGGACCGTCTTCGCGCTGATCGATGCTCCGCTCGCCATTGTGCGGCGCCACCTCGAAACCGGCCGGAAGCCGCCCCCGTTCATGGACAAACTGGTTGAGACAACTTATAGAGCCGTCCTGGAGAAAGGTTAATAAGAAGAACTCCCGCGTCTGAGGGTTTTTACACTTTTCACTTTTACTTTTTATTTTTCCCTTTTACTCAATGAAGATCGCCGTAATCCTTGCCCATCCCGATCCGAAGAGCTTCAATCACGCGATAGCGCGCGCCGCGGTCGCGGCGTTGAAGTCGAACGGGCATGATGTCGTGATACACGATCTCTACGCTGAAAAATTCGACCCGCTCCTGCCCGCCCGGGAGATCCCGAAAGACGGTGAGGTCGCGCCGGATGTGAGCGCCTGCTGCGATGAAATCAGCGCCGCCGGCGGGATTGTGATAGTGCACCCGAACTGGTGGGGACAGCCCCCGGCGGTTCTCAAGGGATGGATCGACCGGGTTGTCCGGCCCGGAACCGCCTACATGTTTGCGGAAGGAGATCAGGGGGAGGGAGTTCCCGTCGGACTGTTGAAAGCAAGTGTCGCGGTCGTCTTCAATACCTCCAACACGCCTGCGGAGCGTGAGAATTCCGTGTTCGGCGATCCGCTGGAAGCAATTTGGAAAAATTGCGTGTTCGGGCTCTGCGGCGTTTCCAGTTTCCACCGCAAGGTTTTCAGCGTCGTGGTTACGAGTACAGAGGAAGAGAGGAGGGCCTGGCTTTCGGAAGTCGCCTCCACCATTAACGGATTATTCCCCCAGGCAAAGAACGCAGCTGAGAAGTTCAGGGATTAAACAGGTATCCGATGCCCCTGATGCTCTTGAAGTGGACCGGGTTCTGCGGGTCGTCCTCGAAATACTTGCGGAAGCGGACGATGAAATTATCGACTGTGCGCGTCGGGGTCCCGGGAGCGTACCCCCAGCACAGCTCGAGGATTTCAGAACGGGACAGCGGCCTCCCCGGATGAGCGGCGAAGAGTTTAAGCAATTTGATTTCCTGTTCGGTAAGATTCACCTTACCCTGCCTGCATTCAGCCTGAAAGCGGTCGAGGTCGATCGTATTTACCCCGAATACGTAAATCCCGCCGATTGAATCAGGCGCGCCGGAATTCTCTCCCCCTTCCCTGCTTTCGCTGCTCCAGGCCGCACGCTTAAGAAGGCGCTCCACCCTGAGAAGAAACTCCTCCAGGTTGAACGGCTTCGAGAGGTAATCGTCGACCCCGTAAGCGAGGCCCTTTACCTTGTCATCGGCTTCGCTCCTGGCGGACAGGATCAGGACAGGCAGGCGTTCGTCTTCAAGACGGATGTTTCTGAGCACGGAAAAACCGTCCATGCCGGGCAGCATAATGTCGAGCACGATGAGCCCGGGCCTCCATTCTTTCCAGATCTTCAGCCCCGAAGCTCCGTCCGCGGCAATCTTCGCGTCATATCCCTTCAGAAAGAGATTAAGTCTCAACCCTTCCGCAATATGGTTTTCGTCTTCGATAATGAGAATTCTCTTCCTGTCGGGATTCACAGATACCTCTGGTCTCATTCAGGGTTTTGGGCGGCAATAGGCTTTCCCGAATTGAAAAGCTCTTTGCCTTCCGCGGGAGCAGTCTCCTTTACTGTCTTGCCCGCATGCCTTTCTTTCCGTCCGGCCGCAAGCGGCAGAGTAAGCATGAAGGAAGTTCCCTTTCCCGGCCCCTCGCTTTCCGCCCGGATTTTTCCGCGATGGATCCTGGTGATGTTCTGGACGAGGTAGAGCCCCAGCCCGCTCCCCCGCGCCGTCATGTTGTCGGCGTAGCCCACCTGATAAAATTTACGGAAGATTCTCTTCAGCTCCTTTTTTTCTATGCCGATTCCGTTATCCGAGATGATAATGCGGACCTGCCCCGGCGCGCTTTCGAACCTGATGCGGACCTCCGGTTTTTCCGCGCCGCCGTACTTGACGGCGTTCGTCAGCAGATTCATCAGCAGCATATCCATCAAGGCCGGATGCACCAGGCAGAAATAAGGCCCGCCGGGAGGAATGTCAATCCGGATATCGCAGTTGCGGAATAAAGAAGCCTGGTGACGGCAGAAATCCTCCACCCCCTCCACGATATTTATTTCGACAAATTCTTTCCGGTAACTTCTGGTCTGTATTCGGGCCAGGCTCAGAATGCCGTTGATATTATCCACAAGCCGGTCCACGTCGCGGATCATGAACTCTATGTACCTGAGCTGCTCTTCCCTCGGCAGGTCGTGTTTCGCAAAGGTTTCCAGATAAAGTTTCAGAGAGGTCACCGGCGTTTTCAGCTCATGGGTGAAACCGCTGATGAAATTCCGCTGAACGCGATAGAGGCGGAGCGCCTTCTGGTTATAAAGAAAAATTATGAAGATTCCCACGAGGATGATCCCCACCAGGATTGACAGGACGAGGATCACCACCCACGTCCGCACCTCAAAAAATTCCGAAGAGTCGAGACCGTATCTCTCGACGACGCGCGTCAGGCCTGTGCTCACCTCGAGATACCAGTAGATATAAAGGAAGAGAGATGCGCCGAGCGCGATTATGGAAAAGATGAAGATGGAAATCGATTGATACAACCCTTTGATTTTTTCCATGGACTTTAAGGTACACCCCCCGCACCTGCGATGTCAATATGAGGCAAAGGGCTAAGGGCACTGGGCTAAAGGCTAAGTGCATTAGGCAAAGGGCTAAGGGTCTGAGAATCAGGCAAGGGGCTTCGCTTTTACCTTTCGCCCCTTTGCCTGATTTAGCCTTTTGCCATTTCGCTTTTCTTTTGCCATTGCCCTTTGCCTTTCGCCTTTTGCCCTTTGCCTTTAGCCCTTAGCCCTTAGCCTTAATGTAAAACAATTGTAAAAGCCTCCTGGGAGGGCTGTTTATTCCGGACCTTTTCCTGTAGTTAAATAATACTTTTGTACATCGATCCACGATGACCAAGCCAGATCGGAGAAACAAATAATGAAAACGGAATTTGCTGTTCATCCCAGGGGAAAAAAAGCCAGGATACTGCTCACAAGCGTTTTCGGTCCTTACGGAAGGGACGACGAGTTCGGAAGCCGCCGGATAAACCCGATGGAGCTCTATCAAAACCAGGTGACACGCGAGCAGGGAGGATTTTCGCTGCGCATGTTCCACCGCTCCTTCGGCCTGCTGATGCTTCAGGCAAATATAGCCAACCCGTGCACCGTCCTGGACTTCCCCGGCCTCGAGCGTTTCATTGAAGAGATCCGGACAGGCGACTACGATGTCGTCGGAATCAGCGCGATCAATCCCAATGTGGAAAAGGTCAGGATAATGTGCGGCCTCGTCCGCAGGCATCTCCCCTCGGCGACCCTGGTCGTCGGCGGGCACGTCGCAGCCCGCCCCGACCTCGAGCGGACCGTCGAAGCCGACTATATAGTCCGGGGCGAGGGCATCTCCTGGCTCCGGAAGTTTCTCGGCCAGGACCCGAAGGCTCCGATCCGCCACCCGGCCGTGTATTCCGGTTTCGGGGGAAGGGTCATGGGCATAAACCTGCACGGCGGAAATGACAGGACCGCGGCGATCCTGATTCCTTCGGTCGGCTGCCCCGTCGGCTGCAATTTCTGCTCGACTTCCGCCTTTTTCGGGGGGAAGGGAAACCACTTCAATTTCTTCGAAACAGGAGACGAGCTTTTTTCCGTGATGAGCGGCATAGAGAAAAAACTGAAGGTAGCCTCCTTTTTCGTCCTGGATGAAAATTTCCTTCTGCACCGGAAAAGGGCCCTCCGGCTCCTCTCGCTCATGGAAGAGAACAAGAAAAGCTGGGCGCTGTACATATTCAGTTCCGCCCGGGTAATCCAGTCTTATTCGGTCGAACAGCTCCTCGGATTGGGCATCGCCTGGGTCTGGCTCGGCATAGAGGGAAAAGACAGCAGCTATCGGAAAGTTAATGACGTCGACACCCGCATGCTCGTCAGAAAGCTCCAGTCGCACGGCATTCGCGTCCTCGGGTCGACTATCATCGGCCTCGAAGAACACACGCCGGACAACCTGAGCGAGGCGATCGAGTATGCAGTCAGCCACAACACCGATTTCCACCAGTTCATGCTCTATATCCCAAACCCGGGGACGCCGCTTTACGCCCGGCATATCGCGGAAGGCACTTTTCTCCCGGAAAGCGAGTTTTCCGCATGCGAAGCGCATGGACAGTATCGCTTCAATTACCGCCACTCCCATATTCCCGCCGGGTTGGAAGAAAAGTTTCTGATTGAAGCGTTCCGCCGGGATTTCGAAGTCAACGGCCCCAGCCTCTACCGGCTGATCCGGACCATGCTTGAAGGGTGGAGGAGGCATAAGAACCATCCGAACAGGCGCGTTCAAAAACGCTTCCGGTGGGATGCAGTTCCGCTGCGAACCGCTTATGCAGGGGCCGTCTGGGCCATGAGGAAATGGTACGAAGAAAATCCCTCCATGGCGGACAGAATGGACGCTCTGCTGGATGACCTCTATGATGAATTCGGATGGAAAACGCGGATATCGGCCCCGCTCATCGGGCGTTTTGTATTGATGAGATTAAGAGCGGAGGAGCGCAGGCTCGCTTCCGGATGGAGTTACGAACCGAAGACCTTCCGGGAGGGACGAGGGTTATCGGTTGCTCCGGAGAGAGCGCCCGAGAGTGAGGGGATCCCCGTTTTTCAGAAGGCGACGGCAGTGCAGAAATGAAACCGGAATAAGCTTACCCGCGTTTCATCTTCGATTCCAGAAACAGTTTCAGCGCGACCGCGTTGTTGAAATTCTGTTCCTTCGAGCTGTATAGCAGCGTCACGGTCCCTTTTCGGGAAAGCCTGATCAGCTCGTCGACAAGCTCGGGTCTTTGCTTCAGCTCAGCCCCGTAGCGGGAACGGAACTCGGGCCACTTTTCCCGGGCGTGTCCGTACCAGCGGCGCAGCTCATGAGAGGGGGCGATCTCCTTCAGCCAGCGGTCGATTTTCGCTTCATCCTTCGAAATGCCGCGCGGCCAGAGCCGGTCCACAAGGACCCGGAGGCCGTCTTCCTTATCCGGCTTTTCATAAGCGCGTTTGATGCGGATAGTCATGATTCAGATACCCCTCTCCCCCCTCTCCCACAAGGGGAGAGGGAATTTGGGAAATGAATTATTTGAGGGCCTTGGCCTTGAAAAAAGTATAGCAGAAAGTTCCGTCTTTTTCCGCGGCCCTGTACAGATCGCGGACACCCTTTTCCCACACGGCCTTTTCTATCAATCCCGCTCCGACCGCCTGGGACTTGACACCTTCCACCATGGCGATAAATGTCTTGATTGTGAAACCTTCGACGAGATCCGGCCTGCTCGAATCCACATAGATCATCCGCGGAGAGACCGAGACGTTTTTGAATCCGGCATTTGCCAGCAGCGGAAAGAGGCGGCGTCCGATCAGGGCATCTCCTCCCAGGCGGGACTGCATATCAATAAGACACCGGACCGCCTCGCATGCCTCCCGGCTCTGCGGATGCGAAAAGTACGAACCGTGGTCACCCTCAATAACCGTCACCGATCCCCCCGGCCGGATGAATCTTTTTAATCCGAGGAGGGCATTCGAGGGGTCGGAGAGGTGTTCCAGGACGAAGCAGATGAAGAGGTGATCGAATTCACCGGGAACAAACGGCAGATTGAAGATGTCCGCCTGGAGAAAAGTCACATTGCGGATCCCGTTTTCCCCGATAACTTTTGCGGCCCGGCGCAGGGACTCCGCCGAGACATCCACCGCCACGATTTCAACTCCGGGATTGTTCCGGGCCAGAATGAGAGTCTGCGCCCCGGTCCCGCATCCCGGCTCCAGAACGCGGCTGCCCGGCGGGAAGATGGAATCGTGGTGAAGATATTCGCTGAGCGTCCCCGCCTGCGCATACAGCCGTTCCGTTTCCTTTTCCGAATAACCGTGAACATATCCCTTCATGGCGGGCCTCCCTCGCAATAATCGGCTCCTTAATTTCATTCCGGTCCATTTCTTACAGTGAAATTTTAAAAGTAGCCAGCCTTTCGGTCTTTCCTCCCGAAATATCAGGGTTTCCCCTATGGACAGGGCGGGGTTTTCCGCCTGTTAATATATGGAAATTCGAACCCCCTTTCTTTTCTCTCATTCTGAATACGATCGAGGGGACAGGGATAACGGCTGCCGAACGAATCCGCCTTGACATATCGACCTGATCCGCTCATCAAGCCGCGGGAGAGTTCCATGAATATCATCGTCTGCATCAAGCAGGTGCCGAATACCACAGAAGTCAAAATCAACCCTGAAACCGGCACGCTGATGAGAGAGGGCGTCCCGAGCATAATCAATCCTTTCGACACCTATGCGCTGGAAGAGGCGTTGCGGCTGCGCGAAAAGTTCGGCGGGGCAGTCGCCGTTATTTCCATGGGTCCTCCCCAGGCCGTGGAAGCCCTGCGGGAAGCGCTCGCCATGGGAGCGGACCAGACCGTACTTCTATCCGACCGCAAATTCTCCGGCTCCGATACGTGGGCAACCGCTTATACGCTGGCGCACGCCGTCAGGAAAACAGGCCCCTTCGACATGATAATTTGCGGAAAACAGGCCATCGACGGCGACACGGGCCAGGTCGGACCCGGAGTAGCCGGACAGCTTGGAATCACCCAGCTTACGTATGTCTTCAAAATACGGCGTCTCGACCCGGAGGGCGGGACCATCATCGTCGAGCGGCTGCTGGAGGAAGGACGGGAAATCGTAGAGGCAAAAATCCCCGTCCTGCTCACGGTGGTCAAGGACATCAATCAGCCCCGCTTTCCCAGCCTGGCCGGGATCCGCCGCGCCGCACGCGCGGACATTCCCACGTGGACGGCCGCCGATATCGCCCCAGCGGACCCTTCCCGCCTGGGATTGGACGGCAGTCCCACCCGGGTCGTCACAAGCCGAATACCGCACTGCCCCTTACGCCGGTATTTTATCAGGCCTGGTGCGCCGGTACAGACCCGAGATATTTATTCTCGGCGCGAGTTCCCGCGGACGCGACCTGGCGGGATCCGTCGCGACGGAGCTGTATACGGGGCTGACCGCGGACTGCACCGGGCTCGATATCGACCCGGACAGCGGCCTCCTGCGTCAGACCCGCCCGGCTTTCGGCGGAAATATCATGGCGACAATCATATGTCCGAACCGCCGCCCGCAGATGTGCACCGTGCGCCACCGCGTTTTTGAGACGCCCGCGCCCGATCCGGACCGCCGGGGACAGATTATCGAAATAAACCCGGCCCTCGGAAAAGAACCCATCGCCTCCAGGGTGGTGGATTTCATCATGGAGGAAGGAGAAGTAAACCTCGCGGACGCGCGGATCATCGTTTCCGGCGGACGGGGCGTCGCCGGTCCGGAAGGATTCGAGCCGATCCGGCGGCTGGCCGAGGTCCTGGGAGGCGCGGTCGGAGCATCGCGCTCCGCCGTGGACGCGGGCTGGATACCTTATGCCCATCAGGTAGGCCAGACCGGGCGAACGGTGCGCCCCGATCTGTATATTGCCTGCGGAATCTCCGGCGCTATACAGCACCTCGCGGGCATGATCACGGCGAGGATCATCGTCGCGATCAATAAGAATCCCGAGGCGCCCATCTTCGGGGTGGCCGATTACGGCATCGTGGGAGACCTGTTCGAGATTGTTCCTGCATTAACGGAGCAGTTCAAAAAAAGGCTGGGGGGAAAGAGATAGTTTCAGGTTTCAAGTCTCAGGTTCGCGGTTCGTTCGGACCGGGAGGAGCTGCGGGGAGCATGAATAAAAAAGGCCCGGTCGGATGACCAGGCCTTCAAATGGCTCCCCAGCGCGGACTCGAACCACGGACCCAGTGGTTAACAGCCACTTGCTCTGCCGACTGAGCTACTGGGGAATATTCTTTTTAAACTAAAATTGATCCCCTCGAGGATCAATGGGGTTTTCTAATTCATAAGACCTCTTTTGTCAAGAGGTCTTATACACTCTAAAATAATTACCGCTTCGGAACAAGTCCGAAATCCGTAGATCAATAAAGAAAGGCAGGGGAACAGCCCCTGCCTTTGTATTTAAAACCTGCTCCCGAGCTATTTCCCCGGGCAGAGCAGAACCGCCAGCGCGGCCTCAACAGGTTTGCTTTCTATGGATACCCACGGCAGGTCCAGGATCACGGGGTGGCTGGTTCCCATCAGGACGCCCGCCATGGGCATTCCGGCAATAAATACGTTCAATTGCGCCGTCAGGTAACCCGACTCCACATTAGGGGTCAGATATATGTCGGCCCGGCCGGTCACGGGGCTCTGCACTCCCTTTCTCATTGCCGCCCCCGCGCTGACCGCGCAGTCGATATCCAGCGGGCCTTCGATCACCGCGGCGCCGAACTGTTTTCTTTCCGACATCTTGGCGAGAATCGCCGCGTCGAGCGTGGACGGGATAGCCGGGTTCACCTGCTCGATCGCGGACAGTGCGGCGATTTTCGGAGCGTCTATCCCGAGGACGCCCGCCAGCCGGATCGCATTTTCCACAATTCCGATCTTCTCCTCGAGGGTCGGGAAATTGTTTATGTACGTATCCGTGAGCATTGTCAGCTTCGGGACCTTTTCGGGATCGAAAACCGAAACGAAGCTCGCCGTCTTCCCGTTGCGCAGCCCCTTTTCCCGGTCGAGGACCCGGTTAACGAAGGCTTCGTGCGGCGCCGCCCCCTGCATCAGAATATCCGCTTTCCGGCTGCGCAGCAGTTCGAACGCCCTGTCCAGAACATTTTCGGCATTTTTCTCTTCCAGGATTTCCCCTTCCGAGGCTGCGATGCCGCACCGTTCGAACTGCTTTTTCCCCTCTCCGGCATCCCCTATCCAGATCGGAAAAGCCAGTCCCTCCCGCACCGCCGACGAGAGCGTTTCCATGCAGCATCCCCCGCTGCCGGGCAGGACGAATCTCCTCCGTCCCAGTTTTGCCGCCTCTTTGATCGCCTCTCTGAAATTCGTTATTTTCATGATGCGGCCTCCTTGATGCGGTCGGCCACGACGACGCCGGTGGCGATCTCTCCCGTGATGCTTTCCCGGAAATCTGACCGGGAAGGAATAATAACCGGACCGCGCGAGGTCATGACAAGCGAGCGCCGGCGCACGCGGGGAATGGCGAAATCCAGCTTGACCAGAATATTTCCCGTAGTGAGGTCGGGCACCACCATGATCTCGGGGAAATCGACCTTCCCCATATCAATCTCATTCCGGGAAAATTTCTTCAGTCCCGGAATGAAAATATCTCCGAATGAGGCGGCATCGACGACTTCGCAGGCGCCGAGTTCCCCCGCCGCGCACGCCTCCCGCAATTTACGCCCGATCTCATATGAAGGAATAGAGCCTCCGATCTCCCTCCGGCCCGAAAGGATCGATACCCTCGGCCGTGAATATCCGAGCACATGAAACAGGTAAACGGCGTTACTGATGATCTGTTTCTTGGCCTGAAGATCGGGGTTGATATTGACGCCTGTATCGGTGAAGGACGTGAGACCGCTCAAGCCCTCGATATCCCAGAGGCTGATGACGCTGACATTGCGCTTCCGGCCGCGGGCCTCTTCGCGGATGATCGCACGGTAAATATACGCCGTAGGTATCTGGCCCTTGCCGGCGATATCCACTTCGCCGCTGAAGAGCATGTTTATGCCTTTGTCCGCTATCGCCTGCCGGTCCGTCTCATAAATCTTTTCGACCCGCGAGATGTCTATTTCCAGCTTTTCCGAGAGCTGCTCCATTTTCCGGCGGCTGCCGATGAGGACCGGTTCTATGTACCGCCTGACCATCGATTCCTTCACGGCCTCGATGAATTCCTCGTCCTCGGGAGCCAGGACCACCAGCCTCTTGGGGCCTTTCTCCACCGCCGTTTTGTCGATTTCGGCAAAAGACCTGAGCATGACACGAACCTCCTTGGCTGCGCCTGGAATCCCGAAATACCTTGCATTCGCCGGGCTGATTATATATTAAAGGATTAGTATTTAAAATATTTTATTTGTTATGTACTAATATGTAAAACATATCAATGGAACTGAGACACCTGATCTATTTCATCGCCGTGGCGGAAGAGCTCCATTTCGGCAGAGCGGCAAGGCGGCTCAATATCTCCCAGCCGCCGCTGAGCCAGCAGATCCGCCAGCTCGAGGCGGAAATCGGGGTCCGGCTGTTCGAGCGCACGAAGCGCCGCGTCGAGATCACCCAGCCGGGCCTGATTTTTCTGGAAGAGGCGCGCAAGATCGTCCGCCTCTCGGAAGAGGCCGTGCGCAGGACGATTCGCGCCGGCAAAGGGGAAATAGGAAAGCTGACGGTCGGGTACGTGGGATCGGCGAATTACAGCCTCCTTCCGCCCGTAGTGCGGGGGTTCCGGAAGCGCTTCCCGAAAGTAGATCTCGCGCTGATGGAGCTGAACACCAGCCATCAGATCGAAGCGCTGCAGGACGGGCGCATCCAGATCGGCTTTCTCCGCCCGCCGAAGGGGAGCGAACGGAACGGCCTCTCCATCGAACCTCTGATCAGGGAGTCTCTCCTGGCGGCGCTTCCCCAAAGCCATGCCCTTGCCGGAAAGAGGCGCTTGTCGTGGCGAATGCTCTCCGGAGAGCAGTTTATCATGATCCCGAGACAGAGGGCCCCGGGGTTTTACGACCAGATAATCAATCTGTGCCAGCAGGAAGGCTTCAGCCCCGATATCGTGCTGGAGGCTTCCCAGTTCCACACGATCATCGGCATGGTTTCCGCCGAGATCGGCATAACGATCGTGCCGAGTTCCATGCAGGCAGCCAGTATCCAGGGCGTCGTCTTCCGGCCGGTGGGGAGGGAGAATATAAAAACAGAACTTGCGATGGCCTGGCAGAAAAAAAATCCTTCCCCCGTCCTCCTGCAGTTTATCGAACTTGCCCGGGAAACCGCCAAAACAGTCCGGAGTTCAGAGTCCTTAGTTCAGAGTTAAAAAAATTGATTCTTTCCGTATTCAGATCCAGGCGGTCACGCGGCTGAGGAATCCCGCACCGGCGTTACAATATCGGCGAGGTCGGTCTCCAGCGCCCTTCGCGGCGATCATGACCCTGTTGCTTTTGCGCCGGGTCGATGATAGCTAAGGGGTTCCGGCCGTTCCCGGTCCGTGACCGCTCAAGAGAAAGATGGACAGACCGCAAAATGAGAAAGACTTCCATTCAGAAATATGATCAGCTTCTCCGTACTCTGACCGAGAAATCCCTGGCCGGAATCTACCTGGTGCAGAACGGAAAATTCGTTTTCCTGAATACCAACGCCGCCTCATATGCGGGCTACCGGACCAATGAGATGATCGGCCTCACCTCCGACAGCGTCATCCATCCCGAAGACCGGGCGAGGGTAAAGGAGGAAGCCCGGGCCATGCTCCGTGGGGAGAGGCTTTCCCCTTACGTCTTCCGGATCACCACCAAGCAGGGGCGGATCCGGTGGATTATGGAGACCGTGACACCGATCGAGATAGACGGGACGCCCGCCCTGCTCGGGAACTCCATGGACATTACGGACCGGATGGAAGCGGAGGAGCGGCTGCGCGAGTCGGAAATTCTCTACAGGACGATTTTCGAGACGACGGGCACGGCTACCATTATCGTCGAGGAGGATACGACGGTGACGCTGGTCAACTCGGAGTTCGAGAAATTGTCCGGCGCCCCCAGGGAGTACTGGGAGGGTAAACGGAGCTGGACGGAATTTCCGCACGAGAAGGACCTCGAGCGGATGGTCGGCTACCACCGGGCGCGGCGGATCAACCCGGACAGCGCGCCGCGAAATTATGAATTCAGCCTCGTGGACAAACAGGGGAACGTCAAGGAGGTGATCATCACGATATCAATGATACCGGGAACCGGACGGAGCGTCGCTTCCTTCGCCGATTTTTCGGAGCGCAGGAGGTCCGAGGAGCTGCTGCGGCAGTCCGAAGACCTGTACCGGACGATATTCGAGACGACGGGGACGGCGATGATCATCATTGAGGAGGACACCACGATCGCGCTGGCGAACTCGGAATTCGAGAAGCTGTCGGGGACCCCGAAGGAGTACTGGGAAGGGAAAAGGAGCTGGACCGAATTTGCCCACGAGAGCGAGCTTGAGCGGACGATGGACTACCACAAGGCCAGGCGGATCGATCCTGCCGGCGCGCCGGGTCAATACGAATTCAAAATGGTCGACCGCCAGGGCAACATCAAGGACGTGATGGTCACGATTTCCATGATCCCCGGGACGAAGAGGAGCGTTGCCGCGTTCGCCGACATATCCGGGAGGAAGAGGGCCGAAGAGATCCTGAAGGCGAACGAGCGGGAACTCAAGGACAAGACCCACGAGCTCGAGGAGCTCAACGCCGCTCTCCGGGTCCTGATAAAGAGCAGGGAGGAGGACAAGATAGAACTCGAGGGGAAGGTCCTGTCGAGCATAAAGAAACTGGTCATGCCCTATATTGAAAAAATGAAGGAAAGCCGCCTGGAGCCGGCGGACCAGATATGCCTTAAAATAATAGAATCCAACCTGAACGATATCGTCTCCCCCTTTGCCTACAAGCTGTCTTCGGAATATCTGAGCTTCACCCCCAAGGAGCTCCAGGTAGCCAACCTGATCAAAGAAGGAAAATCTACCAAGGAAATAGCAAGTTTCATGAATGTTTCCCAGGCCACGGTAGAGGTGCACCGCTACCACATCCGGGAAAAACTCGGACTCAGGTCCAAGAAAACAAACCTGAGGACCTATCTGACCTCCATAATGTAACCCTTATTCTCTCTAAGTATTATTTTAGTAATCTTTTAATATTGCAATCTCCTCCTAAATTCCTAATACACTATTCCCGCACGTGGAAAATCGCGCGTGAAAACGGCTGCCAGATAAGTAAAACTTGCTGATCAAATCCGGATCCCGGTGCATTGCATCGACTCGAGAACCGGCCAACAACTTTAAAGGAGGCGTATTTATGGAAATCAAGAAAATATGCGTATTGGGTGCGGGCCTGATGGGCAACGGCATCACGCAGGTATGCGCGCAGGCGGGCTACCAGGTGGCGATGCGGGACATAGAGCAGCGCTTTGTGGACGGCGGGATCAACACGATCAGGAAGAACCTGGCGCGCGACGTGGAGAAGGGAAAGCGCAAGCAGGAGGAGATGGACGCCATTCTGGCGAGGATCAAGCCGACGACGGATCTGAAGGAAGCGGCCGGGGGTGCGGACATCGTGGTGGAGGTGGTCATCGAGGTGCTGGAGGTGAAGAAGAAAGTCTACGCGGAGCTCGAGCAGATAGTGGGGCCGGACACGCTCTTTTTCACGAACACCTCGGGCTTCAGCATCACGGAGATGGCGGCGGCGACGAAGCGGCCGGCGAAGTTCATCGGGACGCACTTTTTCAATCCTGTTCCGGTGATGCGGCTCCTGGAGATAATCCGGGGCTACGAGACCTCGGACGAGACGCTGGAGGCGGCGAAGAAGTGGGGCAAGGCGATCGGCAAGGAAGTGATCGTGGTGAACGAGGCGCCGGCCTTTGCGGTCAACCGGATCCTGTGCACGATGCTCAACGAGGCCTTCTTTGCGCTCGGCGAGGGGATAGCGAGCGCGGAGGACATTGACAAGGGGATGGTGCTGGGGTGCAACCACCCGATCGGGCCCCTGGCGCTTTCGGACCTGGTGGGGCTGGAGACGCTGCTCAGGGTTCAGGAGAACATGCACCGCGAGCTGGGGGACAAGTACCGCCCGGCGCCGCTGCTGGTCAAGCTGGTCAGGGCCGGCAACTACGGCCGCAAGACGGGCAAGGGCGTCTACGATTACAGGAAGAAGTAAGCCGGTTGAGGCATGCCTGGGGGCGGGGCGGCGTTCGCCCCGCCCCGGCAGGCCTGGAGGGAGGAGGAGGTCCATTTATCGCCAATCATCACGAGGGAAATGAAAAAGGAGGGTTTTCATGTCCAGCTTGAAGGCATTGAGCGCCGCGGAGAAGGCTAAGTACAACACGATCAACAAGGAGAACCTCGAATTTCTGATGAGCCGGTACAACAGGGTGAACCGGTGGGTGATCGCGGACATGATCCGCCGGAGCGCCTATCACTATCCGGACAAGAAGGCCTTGATCTTCAGGGGCAAGACGCTCACGTACCCGGAGCTCGAGGCCGAGAGCAACAGAGTGGCGAACGCGCTTACGGATCTGGGGATAAAGAAATACGACCGGGTGGCGATCCTGGCGCACAACACCATTCATCACGTGATCACGTGGCTCGGCTGCGCCAAGATCGGGGCCATATACCTGGCGATCAACTACCTGCTGCGGGGCAAGGACATTTCATTCTGCATCAACCACTCGGAGAGCAAGGCATTCATCGTGGAGGACAACCTCTACGGGCTGGTGAGCGACGTATTGGGCGACATGCCGACGGTGAAGACCTGGATCTGGTCGAACCAGGGGGAGGGCAAGCCCCCGGCGAGCGCCCAGTTCAAGGAATTCGATGCCTGGTACAGTAAATACCCGGCCACGGAGCCGGACGTGGAGCTCCATATCGAGGAACCCTGCCAGATGACGTACACGAGCGGGACGGAATCGCTGCCGAAGGGGGTCATCATCTCGAACCAGGCCCTCATGGCGCAGTACATGGGGGCGATCGTGGACGGGCAGTATGAAGAGGACGACGTGTCGATCAATGCGCTGCCGATCTACCACTGCGCGCAGAGGGACGTTTTCCTGAACCCGGTCTTCTGGGTGGGGGGGACGAACGTGCTGATTGCGCCGGATATCGGGCAGATCCTGAAGAACATTGCGGACTACAAGGCGACGATGTTTTTTGCCCCGCCGACGGTGTGGATCGGGATCATGCGGCACCCGGATTTTGCGAAGTACGATCTGTCGAGCCTCAAGAAGTGCTACTACGGGGCCTCGATCATGCCGGTGGAGGTTTTGAAGGAGCTGATGGAGAAGATTCCGGGGGCGCGGGTCTACAACTACTACGGGCAGACGGAGCTGGCCCCGTACCACACGATCCTGAAGGCGAAGGACGCGCTCAAGAAGCTCGGCTCGGCGGGCAAGGGGGGCTTGAACATGGAGACGCGCCTGGAGGACGACGGGTTCAAGCCGATCGCGGAGCCCGGGGTGCCGGGGGAGATCTGCGGCAAGGGTCCGCACGCGCTTATCATGTATTTCAAGGACCCGGACAAGACCGAGGAGGCGATGAAGGGCGGCTGGTTCCATTCGGGCGACGTGGGGATCATGGACGATGACCATTACATCACGGTAGCGGACAGGAAGAAGGACATGGTGAAGACGGGCGGGGAGAACGTTCCGACCCGGGAGGTGGAGGAGGCGATCTACCTGGACAAGCGGGTCCAGGAGGTGGCGGTGATCGGGCTGGCGCACCCGAAGTGGGTGGAGGCGGTCACGGCGGTGATCGTTCCCAAGCAGGGTCAGAAGATAACGGAGGCGGAGATCATGGATCTGTGCCGCAAGGAGCTGGCGGCCTTCAAGTGCCCGAAGGGGATCGTCTTCGTCGACGCCCTCCCCAAGACGCCGACGGGCAAGATCCTGAAGCGCGAGATGCGCCAGACATACAAGGACATGTTTGCGGGTAAATGATAAATACCGGTA